>Ga0209093_1002523_pt1 | contig 10120 bp, 16 predicted proteins | sample SidtaG_4_FD_187450 | JGI IMG/M metagenome (GOLD analysis project Ga0209093, IMG submission 187450) | Marine algal microbial communities from Sidmouth, United Kingdom - Sidmouth_Male1 metaG (SPAdes) (version 2) | ecosystem: Host-associated > Algae > Red algae > Unclassified | place: Sidmouth...
AACGACCGCAGTCACGGTTGCACCTTCTTTGGCGAGCGCTGCGGACAGCCACAGAAATCGGCCCCAGTTCGCGGACTGTCCAAGAGCAGCGCGATGAAGCGGCTGTTGGGTTCCTGTCTCGCTTGGTTTCCAGTCGCAGGCTGTTGAGAGGGGCGGCATGGGTTCCTCTTCGTGCTTGACATCAGAAGTCTGAAGAAAGAGTTGTGAGCGACGTAGCCTATTTGGAGCTCGACTCATTTGAGCAAATCACATCGCACCAGGATACATTCTTGTGGACTTACATGTCGCTAACACAGGACAACTCGTTGCTGGCAAGACCGAATCGACCTCCACTGGGACTGATGCGCCCCTCCTGTACTCTTCCTGTGCTCACACCTGATCATGTCATGTCCACTTTTTGGCGCATCGACAATAACTTAGGACGCCAGAACAGAAGAAGACACTTCTCAGAAGTACACCATTTTCTGTGACGGAGCGCAACAACAATACGTGATCTCCAGTGCTCGTCGGTGCAGATCGTGCAATTTATTCCGAATTGTGCAGGTGTTACGAGGACTTTCTTCTGCCCAGAGGGTCGTGGAGATCCGGCTTGTGCCTTGCCACCGCCATCTCCGAGCCGGCGCGGTCCACCACGTCTCCGGTCATTGACAGCCCCTGCCATTGTCTGCCAACATGGGGGACAACGGTGCCCACGCTGGTCCGCCTGGCCCCCCCGTCAACGACGCTACCCGGCGCTTCATGCTGATTCACTCCTTCCTGGAGACGCAGCGCACTGCGCGCTCCGCCCTCACCACCATTCACCAGTTTTCCCGCTCCCTGCTCTAATCCCCCATTTCTGCGGCTCCTCCCGTCGCTTGTGCTGGCCCTGGTCGGGGAGTTGCGCTCTTCGGTACGCGTCGGCCCCAAACTCAAGATGGGGGTCGCCAATATTATGCTACTGTTAGTGGGTACCATGACCCGACGCTGTTCAAGACGATGTGCGGCATCTCCCCATTGGAGTTCGATGCGATTTTGGAGCTGGCTCGCGAGCGTGTGGAGCGGCCTATGGACCCGCGGCTGCAACGCTCTTTTGAGATAAACGAGTTGCGGCGCCCGCGCCGCCGGGTATGTTCGGCTGTTGAGATGATTTTTTTGACTCTTGTTCTTTTGCGAGGGGGAGACGAGGGGGCGCTGCCAATCCGGACCATTGCCTTCAATGTGGGCGTGTCCCCCGCGACAGTCAGCAACTATTTTTCCCATTGCATTTTTGCCCTCCATGACACGTTTATGCTGGCGTGTCCCATCGTGTGGCCGAGTGCGGTGGAGAGGCGGGAGATGGAGGGCCTCGTCAATGGATTCCCCTCGCGGATCGTCCTCGTGGATGGCACGAAGGTTCGTCGGTGGCGCACGACGGACACCCAGGAGCAACTCCGAGCCTACGATGGCCACCATCACTTTCATTGTTTTTCCGAGCTTGTGTGGGTGGATGTGTATGGCTTGATTGTGCGTGTTGACGTGTCCTCCCTTGGGGCCTGCCACGATCGGCGGCTGTTCACCCGAACAGGGCCACACCTGTTTCCTGTCTCCTACTTTGACGGCGATCAGCACGCCATCAGCGACACGGGGTTTATTGGCCCAAGTCGTGTGCTGGTCTGCCCTTTTCGAAGGAACGCTGAGGAGGCAGACGTGGACCAAGGGGAGTGGAACACAGACATCCGAAAAAGCCGCATCCGCAATGAGTGGGGCATTGGGGACGTGAAGAACCGCTTTCGAGTGTTTTTGGGTCGGTGGTAGTTTGGTTCTGAGCTGTTCGCGCCTTCATTTGAGGTGTGCGCGAAGCTTTGCAATTGGCGGTGGAATCACAGCGGGGCCCGCCTGGTGCCGCTCCACAGGCAGCTGGCCGACATGGACTCCTACAACGCCTCGAGGTTCCTGTATTCTTAAACAACGGTCTATCTGCAGGTGTCTGACCACAGGGCCGAAGTCGCTTCTAAAGGTGACACCCCCACAGCCAAAGGTCCGTGCGCGCAACACGCGCACCCCCCCCCCCCCCCCCCCCCCCCCCCCACGCCCCCCCCCCACCACCGACCAACGCCCCGACCTTGCCGCCGCCGCGCCCGGTCGCCGCCGCACCCCGCCGCCGCCGACGCGCCGCGCGTGCCGCCACGCCGCGCGTGCCGCCGCCGCCGTGTTTTCCACGCCACGGCGGCGGCGGCGGCGGCGGCAGCGGCGGCTGCACGCCAGGCGCGGCCGCTCCGCAGTGGCGCCGCCGGCGTGGCGCGGGGGCTACCTTCCGCTGCGCGGAGGGAGGCCCGTGTCGACGTCCGATGGGCGAAAGAGGGGGGGGAGGGGGGGGGGGCGCGGAGCTGGTAGCGCCTGGCGCGGCCTCCAGGTTTTGTCGCCGGCACCCGGGCCCACCTCCCCCGCAAGCGGTCAGAGGGCCCCTGCCATCTGGAACGGCACCACCATCACGACGTCCCTCCCCCTCCAGACCGCGCGAAGCACCATCAGAAAACTCCCGGCTTCGCGTGAGGTGGCCAGCCGGAAAGCGTCAGCGCGCGGTGGTCGACGCATCCAGACAGCCTCCACGGAGGTGGTGGGGTGGCGGCGACTGAGGGACGACGCAGTGCTGAACCACAAGACGAACAGCTGGCTCCCCCCTCGGTGCGCGGGTGCTAAGTTCGGGTCCAGTCGCAGTGCTGGAGATCTCCTGCGGGTCTGAGGCCAGGTCATCTGTCAGTGCACGCCATTTCTTTCCAATCTTTTGTTGCTGCTGTCTTCCTGCTGTCTTCCGGTGCTTTTTGCTGCAATTCTTTTCCTTGTGTTTCTTGTGTTTTTCTTTTTCCTCGCGCTGACCGTCCACACTTTTCAGCATATCAGACGAGCTCATCGGCGTCGGATCCCGAGCCCATACCAATACTCGAGGGGGCCCTCACACCACCACCCGCGCGCCCACGAGTTCCGTCTGCTGCCGCGCCCGCGCCCGCGCCCGCACCCTCCCCCGCCCCCTCGCGCTCCCCCCGCCTCCTACTGCCTGTGCCACTGGCATCTGACGAAGAGGTCGACTCGTCACCGCTCTCGTCCGATATCTGGACGAACGCCGGCGGCGTCGCGGGGGGTCCAGCGTTCTGCACCTCGGGCATGGACGCCATCATGGCGTCGACTTCCGCCTGCGGGGTGCCGATCGACTTGACGAACAGCCCCGTAGGCATACGCCCGTGCTGAGCCGACGCCGTCGCGGTCTGTTGAGCCTGGTACAACTGCTGGCCTGACCAAAACTGACGACGGAGCGTCTAGTTGTGGGCTTTATGCGCCTCCTTCATGGCCGTCTTTTTGCGCTTGTTGCACTTATCCTGCTTCTTTCCCTGCTCTGACTTGCGCTTCTTCTTGCTTGCCTGGACGTTGGTGCGCAGCTTGTCGGGCGTTGACTCGCTCGCCGTCCGCACGTCCGCCTGGAGCGACCGCGTGAGCGCGTCCACATTACGCCAATGATCGGCCTACTCCTCGTCCACAGCGTCGTACTCGGCATTCTCGGCGCGGCACACCTTGGCCGCCTCCTTGTAGTTGCCGTCCACAAGCGACTTCAGCTTCTCGCCGGTGTAGTGGTCTCGGATTTTTTGGCGGAGGTGAGGGCGAATGGTGGCACAAAGCTCGCTGTAGGCCTTGGCCTGCGCCTCGCCACGCAGGAGCCACGCAGTCGCCTTCTCACACGTTTCCTCTTACTTGACCAGGACGGCGTAGACAGCCATTCTCTCCGTGTTGGTCAGCCGGACACGTACGGTTGGCGCCTGCTTGGGAGCCATGTCCGCGTCGTAACAGCACCGTTGGGGTGGGGAGCGGGGGTTGCAGGCGAGGGGGGGGGCGGGGGGCGATAGAGAAAACGGACGGCGCATCACGGCCAGAACAAAGCAGCAACCCGAGGGTCGCGCGGTGGGACGAGGTGCCCAAGCGCTGCCAGATCCGGCGGGGTACGCAACTAAAACCGAAACCAAAGAAATGGTCTAGGAAATAAAACAAGGACACTACGAACTTAGTTTGCATTTATTTTTCTCAAGTGCACTTGCATACGTGCCACGGAAAACGATAAGGGTAATAGAGCGCTCCGGACCCCGATCTTTTGCCAGGGGGATAACAGCTCTTATACGAGATAACGTAAGGGCTTTTGTTAACAGCCCTATTAATTCTGCACGGCGTGCATTCGCGGGAGAAGAACATCACCACTCTGCGTGAAGCAATCGGGCGCATCACCATTCACGGGTGCGGGCCGTGAATGCTGCCCGTGAATGCTACATTGACCAATCAGAGAGCGTCGTTGTTTCCGTCTGAGCGCTCAGGGCACGATCAGACACCCTGCAAGCAGTGCACAGACATATAGTGTCTTTCACAGGACACACCGCATCTTCATACAACCAATCCTCGCAGTACGTGCTTGCGTCGAAGCTACCGCCCTCCTGACGATCCATTGTCAGTGGCTCCAGAAGAGTCGCGGTTTTTCGTTCTGTGGCTTTCATCTCGTGCGTGTTTCCACCCAGTTTGAATGGCAGCAACACGTGTTGTGTGGGGCCCGGTACGGCGCCGCAGGAACCGCATGGGAGCGAATGTGCGGCCGTCTCTTTTCTTCTTCTGAATCGCCTCACATCATGCTCGCTGCACCCTTTCCCGAAGTCGTGTTGCTCGTCTGATTCCGTACGGGAACGCCTCCTTTTTTGTTCGTACCCTGTTGTAGTTCTCTACCCATTGCCTGCATTTTTTGCAGTGTTTGCAGCAGCTCTTCTTTTTGTGTCTCCGATGCGTGTACTTCTATGCCATTGGTTTGCTCATTAATCTCAATGTCCCCATTATGAACAGCCCCTTGGTTTTTGTCTTCAGTTCCGTTGCCGTCATCGTTCAAACCAAAAGAGAGAGTAGTCGAAGAGTGAGTCAAAGAGGCGGCAGCCCGGGCCTGCCGACGAGCACGTCGGCGTTGGAGAAGAGCCTCGTGCTCACTCACTCCTCGGCTGCTATGCAGAAACCTATGACGAGCACCGTGGTCCGCCCGCACTGGGCAACCGCGACTCAACCCCCCTCGGCCCGCCACTTCCCTCCGACGATGCACAAGCCCACAGCCACAGACAACCCCCCCCCCCTCAGTGCGTGGCCCACTATCTCCACTGCCGTCCACCGCCCGTGCTTCCGGCGAGCCGCAAGTAAGATGTGCATTGGCCATCCTAGGGAAAATCCAACAGGCCAAACAATAATTCACAAAACGGAACGACCAACGAATGGCAAGGAAAGGAAGGATAAAGTCCTACATGCTCAGTGACGGCGCAGGCGACCACGAGTCGAGCTCACCACACAGGGCGCCACGCTGGGCGCCGCACACAATCTGGAGCACTCTACACGAGGCCAGGAAAAAGGAAGCGATGCACGTACTTGACCAAAAGGAAGAAGACCGCGGTCGTGGGATGGGGGGGGGGAGGGGCAGCACAACCTTGATATTACAATGGACGGATCGGGGAAAGAGGAGGGGGGGTGGAGATGGACATGTGTTGAAAGTGTGACATGGAACGGGGCCGAGTGCGAGTGTTGACGACGGCTGTGTGCGGGGATGGTGCCTCTGGGCAACCTCTGGGCACTGGGGCCGACAAGTGGTCTGCTGGCCATGCGCGCGGTGCTGACACTCTCGACCATGCGTGGGTTACAGTGGATTCAGTTCGATGCTTGTAAACTCTATCGCCTTTCTCTGTAATCGTAAGCCAAGGTCAAGTCGTGAAATCGATGTTGTCCAGCCCGACTGAGAACCATCGATTTTGCAACGTGGATGCGATTGATTGGATGTGCAAGGATCATCACCCAATCATAAGGCTTAGAGGGTGACCATCAAACCGACCAGGGCCATCCATTCTATGCAACGTGGCTGCCTCAGCGTTGAGAACGCGATTGGATCCCCACTAGAAGCTTCGCTAATACAAAGCATAATATGTAGCATCGATCTTCCAGGATAGCTAATAGAAATACTCTGTTCTGGAGATTATTGCTATTGTATGAGGCGAGGAGTGGACGTGGCATGACAGGACCGAAGGGGTGTCGATGTCCCGGTTTACACGGACTTCCAGAAGGCGTACTGCGCGGACGGATCTCCGCCACAGGAGATGGACGTGGAATCCAAAACCTCTGCGGCGGCGTCCTGAGAAAGCGACGTGGGCTCAGTGTTTGGTCTTTATGTACTTCTTTTGTGCTTGTCTTCATGTGGATGTCGCCCTTTGTTCGTTCTGTCTCCATTCTTTTTCATTTTTTATGATATTATCAGCAGCACTGTGGCGCCGTGCCTCTCCCTCCACGTGGCCACAGCAGACACCGACCAACGCGCCGCCCCCGACACAAACAACCGAGTCACGGCGGCGGCCAGAAACAGACCCGCGGCCCCTACCACCAGCCACAGGCACAATCGCACCACCACATCAGACTTACACGGTCACCACGGCTGCCATGTACAGCTCCCCACACCGCACCGCCGCAATCACGGACCAGGGCGCCGCCAACGCCAAAAAAAACCGGACCACAGCGGCCGCCTACAACAGCTACTTCCCTAGGACCGGTCACAGGCACAACCGCGCCGCCACGGCCAAGACCGACATGGTCGCCAGCGCCACCAAGAACAGATCCCCCCACCTCACGAACGCAAAAACTAGTTGGTGCTGGCGCCACCGGAGCCCCCATCGGCCTGGTCGCGCGCGCACAGCACCGCATCACCAGCGGTGGCACTGTCAGGGGTCCCCAGCGCGTGCCCCAGACACCGCAATCGAAGGTCACTTCATTGAAGATCACGCTTATACAAAGAGTCAAAGTTCATGCATTGAAAAGAGACGCCAAAGACGTGTTGCATGGTAGCCTCCCAGAGGGTCATGTGAGTAGTCTGGATGTAGATACTGTCTGCTTGAAAGTGTAGCAATACAAACTTGGCAATGCGGTGGAGATACTAGCCTGAGATGCGGTTTCCAGGCGCAGCATTGCAGCAGTCCATGGCCCTACGTGATGATGGATGTGGTTGCCATTCTCATAAACAAAGGGCGTATCGCGACATTGCTCGCGGAACACGGACATCTCACGAGTAGGCATCATAGACTCGATGGTGTACAAGAACTGACAGATGCGACCAGCATGGATTCGGCCCCAAACTCGTTGCTCGTCTGGTTCGCAATACACTCTGTCACACCGTAGAATACCATCAGCACAGACAAACGGCCAAAGTATCTGCCATCTGGAACCAAGATGCCATGCGCTGAGACCACCCTTGAGGTACCTTGAAGGTGGGTATGAAAGAATGAAACCCATTTTAGAAATGTTTCTCCGAATACAATTGGATAACTGTCGCACTAAACGATTTACACTCCGCGGAAAACAAGAAACCGAATCATATGTGTGCATCGTCGCTAAACTGTACCACTCTACTGGGGGTGAGCAGGTGTGTGCTGGGCGTGCTCGGCGTGCTGCAGAGTACGCTGCGGCCCGAAAAGTGTAATCCCGATCTATAATTATTGCTGGCCCGGACGGCCCGGTGCTGGCCACCAGGGAACGCGGGCTAAGTGTGGAGCCCGCATCAATTCATAACGCCGGCGAGGAAACTGTATGATGTAGCCGCTCAGAAAGTAGGCTGAAAGTCGATGGGCTTGCCCGAGAATTGCAGCTCCTGGGACGATTCAGTGCCTGCGAGCGACGGCTGGTCACGGATCAACTGTGGTCGCTGATCGCTGGATTATAGGGTACTGGTCTCTCTAGTACGTAAGTGGCCCTCATTGATCCTTGATCGAGCGACCAGCGGGTCACACTTCGCATCAAAGAACACTTCTCGCAACGAGAAACCCAACCCAATGTGGCCTGTAACCGCTCAGACGAGCCCATGTCACGCACCGCCGAGCGCAAACGTAGTCGGCCCCGCGCTGGCACCGTGATTTTCATTTTGTATCACTGTGAGGCGCCATACCGGTCAGGAGTCACATGAGTACAGCTCATCTCGATGAGCTTGTGGCAGGCCGTGATCTACTGGCTCGCGTTGATTGGTGACGCAAGGGCGCCTTGTCGGGGGAGAGGAAGATCTCACAGGCATCGCCGAGGTTGTGTGGCGCAGCCGGACGCCAAGGCTGCACCTCCCGCTGCTGCTTTCCTCTGGCTCGTGTCATGGGGGGTCGAAATACTTCTGAACGGTGACTGCGTGGCTGCGCACTCCGCAGGAGAGAGGCTGGAAGCAGGCCTAAAAGGGGTCTCTTGGCGAGCCACATCGCAAAAGAGGGCCTTGCTTGGACGGTGCCCCCCCTCACGACATATGTTGGTCTACCGTTCTTTTGTGTGGCGCAAGTGGTCAGCTCGTCTCTAGTACCAGCTTGCACCATCGCGCGCCCCTCAGGGACCGCCACCTCCCCCCCCTCCCCATAACCGCCCACCGCCTCTCCCGTGCCCAACCGCTGCGGTTTCCATATCCCTCCCACTCGGTCTGATACGACACAGAGTGGATTCCCGGAAGCATTGCAGCCTCTAGGCCGATAACACCCTTGTACTTCGATCTTGGATCAGCCCGCCGCGCTTTTACCACGGTCGGATCAGCCCGCCGTCCCACTACGTCCAGCACACGTACCATTCCTCTCGATGTTTCTTACGCCTATGTTTTGTTGGTGTGTGTACCGTAGCTCCAGTATCATCTCCTGGTGTGGGTGCAGGTGATGAACTGGAGTATTGCGCGTCTGTTTGTACTCGTAGGGTGTTGTTCTGCGTCAGTTTCCGAAGAAAATTGCTCACTATTTCTCTGTGCTGCTGCCCTGTACTGCGCCCATCTCCACCTTACTGCCCCGCACTGCCCCGTACTGCCCCATGTTACTCTGTTCTCGCTGATACGAACCCGTAGTGCCCATTTATCCCATGTACTGCCCGGTTCTTTGGCCATCCATTCAGGCGAAGAGAAGGGCGGCAGAGGCAGTGGTGGGGCGACTCGCGCGCGGAATTGGGCGATTGATGAAAGCTGTGTGGGTGGCGCCGGCGGGGAGCAGAGCCACGGGAGTGACAGCACGGAGGGTTTTTTTTTGCTGGTGCCCACCGAGAGCGCACCATGCCTCTGTGGCGTCAACCTGGTACAACTTCCTCCGAGCCGCGTTGGTTGGATGCAGGCGTAGGGACGCATGCAAACGTGGACATTTGCGCTGTGGGGGACAAGACTAACATTCTGTTGTGTTTCTGGTGCTCATTCACGCTTATGTTGCTGTCTGTCTGGTGTTTACCTTATTGCCCCCCGCTTGTTTACTGCGGCCATCTCGTTTGAAGCTTACGTGTTCATGTTTTGCGCAAAGGGCGCGACGGGGTAGTCGACGCGGGAAGGGAAGGGTGGTGTTTGCGAGCGGTCGGAAACGGGTATCAGACCCATAGGGCCGCCGCCCCGCCCCACCCGGTCTCTCTCCCCTAGGAGGCGTGACAGCGCATGTACAACATACCATTTTCTACAAAGTTCTCTACCAGTGAAGGATAACGTTGCGTGACCACTGCCCCGTAGGACAGTGCACCCGCGTGCGCTGCGTATCGAGTAGCCGTGCGGCCACAAATCGCCGCACGAGGGCGTCACGTAACTCCCGCGTAACTCCATGAGGACGTCCTGTCTGGTGACTCTGGGTGCCTCCAGGTGCCTCTAGAATGCCTCCGGGTGCCTCTAGAATACATACTGTGTGCGCGCAAAGTGCGAACATGGCTCCCGGACAGGTCTCTGATCAGTGTCAGATCGTACTGGGGATTAATACTGCGAATCTGAGACCTTACCCATTCGGACGAACACTGTGGAAAACAGGGGTCCGGTACGCGAGAAAACACATCCGAATATCTTACTGGGGACCCGTTTGGGATCGTTTCAGATCAACCTACAATTCTGCTGGCCATGTCCGGGGGCATTCTCAGTACGTGGTACAGTTTCGCGACGATGATACCCCGGCCGTATTGTACCTGATGCAAAGATAGATCACTATAATCGTTCCGGAGCATGGCGTCGTGGGATGTCATTGTCGCATGAAACGTCGTGTCACCCCAGCCCACAGAAACAGATAGGGACACCTGCCCAGCTGAGGGAACCCACCCGCACACCCTTGCTCTACTCTCGCCCGGTGACACGGTCACCTAGGAAAACACC
>Ga0209093_1002524_pt1 | contig 10120 bp, 14 predicted proteins | sample SidtaG_4_FD_187450 | JGI IMG/M metagenome (GOLD analysis project Ga0209093, IMG submission 187450) | Marine algal microbial communities from Sidmouth, United Kingdom - Sidmouth_Male1 metaG (SPAdes) (version 2) | ecosystem: Host-associated > Algae > Red algae > Unclassified | place: Sidmouth...
TCTGACGGCCTTCCGCACCAAGTACGGCTTCTATGAGTTTACTGTGGTCCCCTTCGGCCTCACCAACGCTCCTGCCGTCTTCATGAACCTGATGAACGATGTCTTCCAAGAATACCTCGACAAATTTATTTCCGTCTATCTAGATGACATCCTCGTGTACAGCGAGAACCTGGAAGACCATTTGCGACATCTACGGCTGACGCTGGACAAATTGCGAGCACATAAGCTCTGCGCCAAGCGGAGCAGGTGCCAGTTCGTGGAGACTACCGTGAACTATCTCGGGCATGTCATCTCAGCCCACTGCTTCTCCATGGAGGCTGAAAAAGTCAATGCCATACGAAGGTGGACCACTCCTCAATCCAAAAAGGATGTGCAGTCCTTTCTCCGAATTACTAACTTTTATCGACGCTTCGTCATCAACATGGCAGAAGTCGCGGTACCCCTGACTCGGCTTACCGGCAACGTCGACTTCGAGTGGACAGCAGACGCGGAAGCGTCTTTTCAACGCCTAAAGATGCTGGTAACAAGTGCACCAGTACTGCGCGGCTTCGACAAGCGGCATCCCATCTAATTGCCTACCGACGCAAGCGGGTACGCCATCGGTGCTGTATTGGAGCAGAACGATGGCCGCGAGAGAAGACCAGTGGCCTACTTCTCCAAGGTTTTGAACATTCACGAGCAACGCCACTCTATCCGGGAGCGCGAGCTGCTGGCTGTTTTTCAATCCGTTCGCTACTGGCGCTGCTACCTGTACGGACGCACCTTCGTTGTCCACACCTACCACGAGTCCCTTAAGTACCTGAGGACTCAAGAGAAGCTGAACGACCGGCAAGTACGCTGGTTGGAGCTGCTCGACCAGTACCAGTTTAAGGTTTCGCCCGTCAAGGGCACGGCTAACGCCGTTGCAGACGCCTTGTCGCGTCACCCTACAAATGCCCCGGACAAGGACATTCCCAACCAAGAACTGCTTAGCTGCGTTATAGCTAAGACCATTGACAATCACCCCGAGCAACCTAAGATCAACAGCCTCATGACCACGCACCTGAGTGAACAAGGCCTCGCCACCCTACGAGAGGAGTACTGCGCAGACCTTGAGTGTTCCGCCCTTGCCCAAGAACCCGTAGCACCATTTACCCAAGACATGGGGTTGTTGAAACGAGGTGACCGTACGTGCATCCCCGCTGGTACTCCTCGCACAAAGATACTCCACGACTACCACGATGTTCCTAGCCAAGGGCATATGGGCGTCAGAAAGACCACCAAGGCGCTGGCTACCAAGTACTACTAGAAGACCATGCGCAAGGACATCCAAAGTTACGTACAAGCATGTGATCCGTGCCAACGCAACAAAGCGGGCACTCATTCACTTCTGGGTCACCTCAGACCTTTAGATCCACCAACCCATAGATGGGCAAGCGTCTCCATGGACTTCATTTCACCTCTACCTCCGACGTCCCGCTGTCACAATGGCATCTATGTCGTCGTGGATCGCCTAACCAAGATGATTCGCCTGGCGGCGACAAAACCAGACTGTACAGCTGCTGCCGTTGCCCTTCTCTTCCACGATCACGTGTACCGGAATCACGGCCTTCCCAAGGATGGTGTGTGTGACCGTGACCCCTTCTTTTTCTCTAACTTTTGGAGAGCCCTCACGGACATCCTCAAGGTAAAAATTCGTGCGTCGTCTGCTTATCATCCCCAAACGGACGGGCAGACGGAGATTATGAACAAAAAGGTCGAAGAAATGTTACGCAACTTCGTCAACCACAACCAGAGCGACTGGGATCTCTACCTGGTCGACGTCGAAGTCGCGTACAACCGATCACCAAACGCGGTCACCACCTACTCTCCGTCCTTCTTGGTCTACGGATACGAGCCTTCCACTGTCCCGGCCGACCTACACTGCTCAACGGCGACTAACGTCGCGTCCGTTTCGGAGTGGCTCCAGGGCTTACAAAAAGCCCAAACGCATGCCACGAAGGGCATTACCACGGCCAACGAAGGGCGAGCTCTTTACGCCAACCGCCGTCGCCGGCCGTGTACCATCGCCGTAGGTAACTTTGTGCTGCTCAGCACCAAGCACCTGCTACCGGACGCCTATCAAGGCGCCCGGAAGCTGATGCCCAAGTACTCCGGTCCCTATCGTGTCACGGAGAGCATCAACGACATCACGATTCGACTAGATCTTCCCCAAGCCGCTGTGGATCGCAAGGTCCACAACGCCTTCCACGCCAGTCTCCTCAAGCCGTACCGCTTCGACCCGTATGACCGACTTCCTCCGGCTCCGCCCCCGATCGACTTCCCGGACGGCGCCGTTGAGTACGAAGTCGAGAGCATTTTGCGGTCTCGCAAGCGTCGCGGTCGCCTCCAGTATTTGGTCAGGTGGCGCGGTCACGATGTGAGTGAGAGCACTTGGCAATCTTCTGCCGACCTCAAGCACGCCCAAGACGTTCTGGCCGCGTTCCTTCGTTCCGAGGCCTAACGGGGGGGAGGTGTAATACCTCTGGCCTTTCACGCCACGTGGAACCCTACTTTCAGCATTTCGCCCATTTCAAACATCACTTTCCACGTGGCACGCTTCCTTCGTGACTCGCTGTATGCGTCCAACATCCGCTACAACGGCCTCTATCTTTTTAGTTGAAGCTACGGACACGCCGAGCGACCTGATCCGGCGTGAGGCCATCCAGCGCCCCGCTGACTCATCATGATGCGGCGTCTGACTCCGGATGATTCGGCGTCAGCTCGAATGCACCAATGGGATTTGGTGTCAGTCGTGTAGGCCTATTGGGACCCGACATCATTGTCAGCGCCCTGACAATCCGTTACAACGATCCGGGGCCAGCAGGGCTGGGTCGGTTATGCCCTGCTGTTGGGGCTGTCGAGCGCCGCACTATCCAATGGGAAGGGCCCTCTGTTCTCGGCTCTCGTGTCGAAAGCCGCCTGCTTCTCCACGTTTCTTTACCTGCGCTTCTGGGCCATTTGGTGCCGCGTTTTGGCGTCACACGCCCGTCTACCTTTGTTTCTGAGCCGCTTGGTGCCGCTTTTTGGCGGCACACGCCCGTCTCCCTTTGTTTTTGGCCCTTCTCGTGCCTCATCGCGTGGAGACGAGCGCATGCATGTTCTGGGGCAGCTTACGTGCCCCAGGGAGAGTATATAGTCAAGCGAACCGAGCTCCTTCGGGGGGAATTGAGAGGGGCAGCCTCAGTTCCAAAGACAACCTTTTCCCTTGTGACCCCTCCCGACCTTCTCCACCGTTGTCACACCCATCGACATCCCTAGTGCTCTCCGTCGTCGCCCCCATCGTGTTAGGCGGGGCCTTCCCCGTCAACCGTTGCCCCTCCCGAGTACGTTTGATTCGCCACGTGTCCTGGCGGGTCTTACAGCGTTCGTGCTGCACTGCTTGATGCCGGGGCGGAAGAGGAGCTGTGGGCTGAGGCCCTGGCTTCCGTCGTCCATGTCCTCAACCGGTCGCCCAAGGCGGGGCTGGACGTGACGCCGCTGGAAGCGCTGACGGGGCGACGCCCTAACGTGTCGGGCTTCCGCGTCTGAGGGAGCTACGCTTGGGCGCTCAAGCCCAAGAAGCAGCAGCGCAAGCTGGAGCCGAGGACCGACGTGGGCCGCTTTGTCGGCTACACGGTTGGTGGTAAGGCCTACCGCATCCTCGAGGACGGGACAAACAAAGTTTTCGACAGTCGCGATGTCCTGATGGAAGAGAAGCCGGCCAAGGCTGACTCTTCGGGCGACGGTTCAAGCGCTGGTCTCCAGCTGACGATGACCGAGGACAGCGACAACAACGGCGGCATGGACGAGTCCATGGACATGCTGGATGCCGAACGAGATGGCGGGGAGAAGAATCTTCCCGTGGAAGACTCCGAGAGTGAAGATGACGGCGATCCTGACAGCCTGGCGGACGACAACGACGACGAGGAACGTCAGGGTCAGAATGACTCGATGGTTCCGGTCGGTACCTCTACCTCGGATGTTTACAATGCTGCTCCGGGGCCGCGTCGCTCTACACGTCGGCCAGCCCCCAAGGTAACCTGGTGGGAGAAGGACCCGAAGGCGTACCTGGCCACCGGGTCTGAGTCGGCGGCCAAAGACGGCTGCGACTTAACCAAGCCCCTTGCGAACGAGAAAGAGGCCCGCGCTCGTCCGGACTGGCCGCTGTGTAAGCAGGCCATCAAAGAAGAAGTGGCGGCGCACAAGAAGCTCGGCACGTGGTCCACGACCAAAAGCAGCAGCAAGCAGCACAAGGCTGTCAAGACACGTTTCGTGTTCGACATCAAGCACGACGCGGAAGGACAGAAGACGCGCTACAAGGCGCGGCTGGTGGCCCAAGGCTTCAACCAAGTTCCTGGGCGCGATTTCGACGAGACGTGGGCGCCTGTACCCAACACGGCGACGTCACGGGCACTGTTAGCCGTGGCAGCAGCCAACGGGTGGGAGGTCCACCACGTTGACGTAAAGACAGCCTTCCTCAACGCTCAGATGGACAAAGAGATGTACATCAAGCTCCCTGAGGGTGTCGAGTCGGGGGATCTTGCGGATGTGCGCCGGCTCAGCCTGGCCCTGTATGGGACGAAGCAAGCGGGGCGGCTGTGGGGCATCAGGCTCAACGAAGCGCTCCGGCAGATGCGAGCTACACGGTCTACGGTGGACCCGTGCCTTTACGAGTGGCACCACCCTGTGCACGGGCGCGTCTTCATCCTTGTTTACGTCGACGACTTGATTGTGGCGGGCGAGCGCTTTGCTGGCGTGGAGGCCATTAAGAGTGGCGTCGCGGCCAAGTTCGAAGTGCGCGACATGGGGGAGGTCAAAGACATTATTGTCATGAAGGGCATGCGCGAAAAGAAGACCAAGAAACTCGCGCTGAGTAACCCTGGCCACATCATGGCGCTGCTCCAAGCTTTTGGGATGGACACGTGCACGCCCAACAAGACGGCGATGGCGTCGGGCGTCAAGCTGAGCAAGACAGGGGAGAACCTTCTTCCCGACGGCAACCGGTACGCGGAGCTGGTCGGCTCTCTACTCTACTTGTCGACGACGACGAGGCCGGACATTGCCCTTGCCGTGAGAGTGCTCTCCCGCTTCATGTCATGCCCTGAGCAAGACCATATGCGCGCGGCCAAGGGTGTGCTGCGCTACCTTCGCGGGACTACTCGCCTTGGTGTGCTGTATCGCGGCAATGAAGCTCTACAAGGGTATGTTGACGCAGATTGGGCGGGCGATATTGACGGCCGCCGCTCGACAACAGGCTTTATCTTCACGCTCAACGGCGGGACCAATTCGTGGGCGAGCAAGCGCCAGTCGACGGTGGCGACGTCGACGGCCGAGGCTGAGTACGTGGCCGCCGCGATGGCGACTAAGGAGGCAAAGTGGCTGCGTAAACTGCTGTTCGCGCTGGGCGGTGATAGCGGGGCCGTGCCGATGGGAGAGGACAACCAATCGTGCCTCGTGCTGGTCAACAACCCCGAGGCGACGGGGCGGACCAAGCATGTCGACGTCGCCTACCACATGGTTCGCGCCTACCACGCGCGCGGGGATGTGGCCTTCTGCTTCCTCCCGAGCGCCGAAATGCCGGCGGACGGGCTCACTAAGCCGCTGCCGTCGACGGCGTTCACGGCTTTCCGGGCTGCTGTCGAGGTTGGTGAAGACCTGGGCGCGGTTGCGCTCGGCGCCGAGCTTGGCGACCCCCATTTGGGGCAGTGCTGAGACGCCATGGCGCCACTGGAGGCGGCCAGTGGCGCCGCCCCGGTTTCGCGGCAGCGACCTCCGTCGACGTTGCTGCGGGCCGGAGTCGGCCGTGGACGGTTGCGGTACCATCCACAGGCGTAAGGCCGGCATTGGGGCGCGTTTGCGCGGGGCGCCGACTCGGGGGACGGCCGGTTGGGACCGTCCTCGGGCGCTGCGGCGCCACTGGGGACGTCCTGTGGTGCAACCGCGGGTTCGTGGTGGTCGGTTTTGTCGATTTTGGCGCAAGTCGATGTTGGCCGTACCAGTAGGCCTACTGGTTCTACGGGTCGAGCCGATTTTGGCTAAGTCGATGAACCGGGTTTCCGACCACACTTTGACGGGCCGCCGACGAGCCGGATCGTCTCCGGTCGAGGCGGCACCTAGTGCGCTGTACTCCCTTCGACGTCTGCTTCACGTCGATGGTGATTTCTGATGATTTGATGTTTTTGCGATGCTAAGTCGATTTTGGCCGTACCAGTAGGCCTACTGGTTTTCGGGTCGAGCCGATTTCGGCTAAGTCGATGAGCCGCGTTTCCGACCACACTTTGACGGGCCGCCGATGCGCCGGATCGTCTCCGTTCGAGACGCGACCGGGCGCGCTGTACTCATCTCGACGTCTGCTTCACGTCGGTGGTGATTTTGGCGCTTTCGTCGCAGGTCGATTTTACCAGTAGTGCTACTGGCGACTTGGGCGTTCTTTTTCTCGCCTGCGTATTTTGGCGGGGGACTTCGCGCTGGTCGTGCCCGCCTGTGGCCGCGCTGGAGCATCCATTGTGCGGACTGGGGCGCTGGGGGGAGTGTTGAGGCCGCCCCCCAAGCCCGCACTGGTAAGTCGGAGTTACCGCGGACTGCCTGTATAATTCCAGGAGTACTTCTGCTGTGATCGGCTTGTTTGTCTGTGCCTTTGACATGCATTGCTGTATGAGGGTGATGTAATTACTCTTACTTGTATTTCGAGGGAAGCTCATTTTGGAGCTGACCTCGAAGAGATTCTCGTGGGCTCCTTGAGAGGCGTCGCGATGTGTGGGCCCTCTCACTGCGTTGGCGGGGGTTTGCCTCCAGGACGTTGAGAGAGGGGCACACGAGGGGGGTAAGAGGCTGCTGGCCTCGCGCCTCAGACCGGTCTCGAGTAAAGCAAGGCATCCACCCACTTACCTCCCGCTTCACAGATGTTTCACGCTCCAATGCGGTCGGAGCTGGACGCGTGGCACGCCCAGGGCGTGTACGTCGACGTCCCCGACGAGGGGCAAATCGCCATCTCCATGCTGTCGGTGTTCAATGAGAAGCCCGCCGAGCTCCCGGAGAGTCCCGCCAAGCTCAAAGCGCGGCTGGTCGTCCGCGACTGCGAGGACCGCCACAAGGCGTCCGTGGTGAGCGCTTCCCGAACGTCGGGCGTGCCATGCTCCGCGTGGTGTTCGCTTTGATGACCTATCACGGCTGGGTGCCGTGCTCTGTCGACGAGCGCACGGTCTTTTTCCAGGGCCTGCCGCTCGACCAGTTCAAGCCGGTGTCTGTCCGGCCGCCGCCGCAGGCGTACGTGCCCTATGGCCAGCTTTGGGAGCTGCGTAAGTGCGCCTATGGGCTGACGGACGCGCCCCGCCCGTGGTACGAGGCGGTCGTGGCGCTCCTGCTCTCTCTAGGCTACGTTTTCTGCGATGTCGACCACGGGCTTTTCTTTCTTTTCGTCGGCGGTCGCTTGCTGTCTGTCATGGCCACCCACGTGAACGACTTCCTGTACGGTGGGACCGTCACGAAAGTGAACCGGTTTGAGATTTCCGTGTGCAAGTCCTTCGAAGTTGGGCCGGTCACTGTCTGCACCCTGACCTTCACAGGTCTGAGGGTCGTCACGGGCGCCAACCCGTCGTCGGGCTCCCTGGCCATCAGAGTCGACCAAGACCACTATTGCTGATCCCCCAACTTTGTCCTCATCGGCAGAGAACGGGAGTGCAACAGCGATGCAGGGACGTTTCTGATTGGCCAAGAGGATCGACAGCAGTGCATGTCCGGTCCCATCTTTACAGAATGTGCCCGTACGGCTCGAAAATGCACAATCGGCGCACTCGTTTTTCTGAGATTATCTAAGAATCTCGAACTAAATCTCTATAACAAACTGCTCTGGGCTACTTTACCCCATGAGACGACTGAGAAAGGAAGAATATCTGAAGAAAACGGAGAATCTCGATTCTGCACGGACCTGGCGGTTGGAGAGCCAATGGCGCGTCGGAGATTTGCACTCAGCAGCTGTTTGCTGCTGTTCTAGACCAATGGTTGACCTGCTTTACAAAGCAGTCCGAGTCTTGGACGATGAGGACAAAATTGGGGGATCAGCAATACCTGGCCACCATCGACGCCGTCCCCGTCTCAGCGGCCCGGCTCTCCAGAAACGCGGCGGCGGTGTCCTCGGCGGTTCTGAACCAAAACCGGCGGGCGGTCGGCGCTCTGCTCTGGGCGTCCGGCCAGACGCCGCCGTACCTGGCGTGCGCATCTTCGCTCCTCGCCGGTCGCTTTCATCAGGCCGTCGTGAAAGACCTGGTGGACTTGACCCGCTCCGTTGGCGCTGCCCAGGCGGCTTTCGGACTTCCTCTGATCAACCAGCACGTTGGGGCGCCGTACCGCCTCTTCCTCTTCACGGACGCTTCGAGCATCACCCTCCAGTCTGCCACTGCCCAGACGGGCTACCTGCTGTTTTTGTCCAAGGACGTCGCGGGCGGCGCCCTGCAGCCTGACGCGGCGCTGACCCTACTCGCCTGGGGCTCTCACAGGCAGCTGCCGGTGACCCACAGCTCGTTTGACGCTGAAGCACTGCACAATATCCTTTTGACCCCCCCCGCCCTCCCCCCTGCAACATGTACACCTTCCTCCTTCCACTGAGATAACTCTCAAAGATTTGACACCGACTTTATTCGGAGAACGTCTCACTGTCCGATGTATACACACCCAAGCCATGTCGAAAAACAAACGAAGTGACAAGAAAGCGAGACGCCCATAGTTCCTCCACTGTGTTGGGAACGTCGTTGGGCATCACGGCCACACCGTGGCGCTCGCTGAGGTCCACCCAGTCATGCTCGATGGCAATACAGCCCACAATGTCAACTGTCGTAATCACATCGAGGCGTAAAGCGTCTCCGTCTGCATCCATGTCCCACTGCAGGCGCTCGCAACCATATTTTGGTCAGCACGCACCCCGGACGAGCCGCAGCTTTTTCCTCTCGCCGCACAGCGAGCCGCACCCAACCGCGGGCCCCAGAGAAAACCACTAGGGCGGCCTGATCGACCCGAAGGGCCCCATCTAGTCCCCGGCACCGCAGCCAGGCAAACCAGGGTGATCAGTGGAAAACTGGTGCAGCTCGGATAGTGTACTGGGTACACCCTTTAATCGGAAGAGAGGCGTCGCCGTAGTACATGTTTCCGCTCTTACAGAGGAGCGCAATCTCGGAGCGACGCAGCACAGCTACCAAACCAGCGATACTGCTTCCCATAGCCAGTTCAGCCACCGAGTACTCCGGGAATATGCCCTCCGTCGCCGCCGCCGCCGCCTCTTCCGCAACTGCGGACGGCTGTTCTATCCCCCCTCCGGGTCTTCATAGACATAGTTAGTGTCGGTTCTTGGGCCCTCCTCCCCATCAGTGCTGCTCTCCTCTCCGTCGTTCATCAGGATGTGAGCCTGCTCGCTTAGCACCATCTGCCCGACAAACTGTCTCCTCTTCCTGTTTGTAAGCTTGTAGGCGGCCTTGAATGATTTGTAAAGGGCCTCTTCAGATGCACTTTTTCCATCAGTGACGTTCCCCCTGATGCAGAACTCTTTCAGAAGATGCGCCGACGTGCGGTACAGCTTGGTTGTGTGGGACAGGCCCTGTACGGGCTCAAAGACGTCAATGGCCCACATGTGGGCTTTTTTGGCCAGGAGAGCCGCCTCGGAGTACAGTATAGCACCTCCCTGGCCGGTACACTGTGCGGGAAATAGTGCTTTCTTCACGACAACCAGCTCACAAATAGCCGCATGTAGTGGATCCTGCCCTCAAAGCCAACGGGGTATAACCCCGTCAGAAAACCCAGCACAGGATGCGGATCGCTACGCCAGAGTCACAACGCGAACGCCGGGATCACTGGGCGCAAAGCGCACCAAAACGACGGAAGCAACGCAAACGCAACGATGATTTATTCGAACACGCACGATGACCCCAAAGCATACTCTCATATACCCTCAGAAGCAAGACGCAGGACGTGCACAATCCCGACCCCCTGGCGCTACCATGGGGAAACCGGTACCCAACGGGCCACGGTCTCAGGCCCGGGCCTCTAGTGGCCCCTGCCCAGCATCCCTGACAGCCCTTCCACTGGAAGGGGACCCCCGCCCGTCTCGGGCGGAAGCAGGAAAGTCACTAAG
>Ga0209093_1002525_pt1 | contig 10117 bp, 8 predicted proteins | sample SidtaG_4_FD_187450 | JGI IMG/M metagenome (GOLD analysis project Ga0209093, IMG submission 187450) | Marine algal microbial communities from Sidmouth, United Kingdom - Sidmouth_Male1 metaG (SPAdes) (version 2) | ecosystem: Host-associated > Algae > Red algae > Unclassified | place: Sidmouth...
GGGGTGGGGCCCCGGGAGGACGCCAAAGCGGGGTAGCCGACCGACGGGAAAGGAGAAAGCGAGGGGGATTGGTGCGCCGCCGACGCCATTGCCGGCGCTGGGGGCGGCGGGCGCCGCGGGGCAATGGCTGGGGGGGGTCACGACCGCGCCGCGCGCGGCGGCCGCGGAGGTCGGCGTGGCGGCAACAAGAAACGGATCGGCAGTGCGCACCAGTGTCAGAGCAAGCCCAGCGGTGCGGATCCTGCACCAAACTATACACCCCCAGTTCAGGGCGGACATGGCGTATTCGACTGTGGATGTAGCCCTACTCAGAGATATCTCCCATTACAGCGCTTTCAGTGCCACGTGAAACAGTTTGGGAATGTCTTTGGAGCTTTATCGGCTTTCGCGTGAAGCGCCGCCGCCGTTGCGGATCTGCACGGCTCACGACGCAGCCAAGACGCTCCTTGCTCTCGCCGCCACGCCTCACATGCATGCGTGCACACAGCCGCCCGCGCTGCATGTTCGACCACAACGCCCCGGATCCTTCTCCACCACGCCTGCCAAGCGGACTGGCAGTGTCTCCCATGGAGCCCGACGGCGCCACAGTGGGGAATATTTCCCGGTACGTTGCCAGTCGCCCGCTCCAATTTATGCACTGGATGCCCTTCACATCTTGCGTGCATGATCGTACTCTCGCCGCCATGCTGTCTGTTGGTCACAACTGTTGCGTTGTATGCTGATCAGAACCCGTTCTACATTTTCTTCTATTCGCTACTTTCTTTCCTTTGCTGCCTACCGCCCAAACGTCACTCGTCATGACACAGTGACACCACCACAGATGTAGAGTCCGGCGCGAGTCGGGCCTGCGTTCAGGACACCGGCGTACCCCCTCTTTCCCCATCGTCACCCAGCGCCGGGAGGTTCCACGTCGTAGGAGGGATCAACCAGGCGCCCATGGGGCGAGCGCCGCCATATGCCGCTGCCGCTCTTCGCGTTCTCGAGAGGACATATGGGTCGCTGAACGCACCCCTGCTCGCCCGAGTGGACGCGCTGGTCAGCCGTCACCTGGCCGCGACCCGGCCAGAGGTGGTGACGGCGACATTCGCCAACGGCGTCAAGAGAACCTACCGGCGGGAGATTGAGACTCGTCAAGATGCCGTCGGCCCTCGGCAGGCGCGGCGCCGCCGGACGCAGGCGAAGGAGGCAGTGTCGAAGATCATGCGTATCGACGCTGGCCTCGCGTCGGCCGTTCTCGACGACGTGTGCCGCCGGGCCCGCTCGAGTGGGCGCGTGGCGATTGCGCCTACGGCTGCTATTCATTCGCTCCCGATTAGGCTGCAGACGCAGTTTGCCGTTGACAACAACATTAGCGCCGCCACCTTCCAACGCTTTCGCCTCTTTTTGGGGCCCCAGAGCGGCCTCGCAAGCCCATTGGCGCTGCGCGAGGACCTGGGCAAGGCGGCCGCCGAGGAGCGCAACCGAGCCACGAGCAACGGTGACGGCGCGTACCTGGTCAGCCCGCGCGCCGCACTTGCGGCGGCTATTTGGGACCTGCGTAGCAGGAAGCAGTGGGTGGAGAGGACGGTGCGGGGGCCTGACGGCCGGGAGGTGACCGCCAGCCGCCCTTTTGAAGGGCAGGCGAGCGCCAGCGTCCTTCACAGCAGCGCTGTACGGGACATACACGTCTGCTTTGGCCTCGACAAAGGGGGCCTAGTAAGCTCGTGTAAGGCTGTCTTGTCTTGTGCCAATCAAGTCAACCCGACGAGCAGAGGTAACTCCCTCCTCTACGGTATCTTTCCCTGTCAGAAAGATGACCGCGAGGCGCTCACCCGAGTGGCGGACGTCTACGTGCCGGACCTGGATGCCCTGCGGACAGGCGGGCTGGATGTCGGCAGCGCACGCCGGGCCGTGCGCCTCATCCTGATAGGCGACTATGCCTTCATGACGAGCTGGGTGGGCCACAAAGGTGCCAGCAGCCGTATGCCGTGCCTATGGTGTACCGCGCTCCGGCGGCGGACGCAGGGCAATGGGCTGCTGGTCGATACGTGGGGCAACATGCAAGACGGCAGCCTCGCACGAGGCGTAACGAGGACGCGTGGCCATTTCGAGAGGTTGGCTGAAGCATATGCCGATTGTGACAAAAGTGAGCGCGCGGCACCGCTGCCGCTGGACGAGCATTTCTCCATTGAAAGCCGACCACTCCTCATCATGGATCCCACACACATCTCCCCCATGCCCCTGAACCTCACCCTGGGGATTACAGGCGCCCTGCTGCGCCTTGGGATTGAGGCGGTTTACTTCCATCACGGGGCCACCAGAGCCAGTGCGTACGCAACGAACCTGTCGTTGGCGCTACGTTTCGCTGTCGGCGTGACGCCCAAACCGTACTTTGGCGGTGCGTTTGAGGGACGTCAATGTCAGCTCATTGCTAGGCGGATGTCAGCGGTCGTCGAGCTGCTGGCTTCCTACGTACCTGCAGCGGACGTGGCGGCATACCGCGTGGCCTGCGACACCTGGCGGCAGCTGTTGCCGGTGCTGACACGCGCGGGTGACAGCTCACCGGAGGACGCTGCTGCGTTCCGAGCCGGGACGGCTCGCTTTGTCGACGGGCTGCGCGCGGCCTTCCCCTGGTTCACTGTCACGCCCAAACTGCACACGCTTTGCTGTCATGCCCCAGATTTCCTTGATTTTTTCGGGAGCCTGGGGCGTTACAGCGAGCAGAGGCTCGAGGCGTGGCATGGCCACTTCAATCAGACGGCCGCCCGACACCCATCTGAAAGCTTCCTGGCAACTTGCGTGTCGTATGTTAAGCGGTCAGCCGTCAGCCGAGGGCCGGTAGATGCGGCTCACAACCGTGGAGCCAAACGGTCGCCAGCAAAAGCTGGCCCTGGGGCGCGCGACGCCAAGCACCTTGACGACAAACGAACCAGGACGGGAAAGATCCCGGCGGGAGCGCCCGGGGCGTCGGCCTCGTGTATGCTTCAACAGGGCGAGGACCGTTGCAAGTGGGCCAAGGACAACCTGGCGGCGGCAGCAAGTAAGATCTAAGCCCATTGGAGGCGGACCAAAGAGGCCCCGCCCGACACGCATGAGCCATGCGCTGACGAGGCGTGGGACGGGGAGGGTGACTATGGTGAGCTGCTTGAGGCAGAAACGGCTTGCATGTTGTCCCTCTTGGAGGAGTAGAAATCCACTTGGTCTGTTGCACGTAGACCAATCGACTCGGTCAGAAAATCTGTCAGACCTTGCCAACTCCCCTCCCTCTCTCATTCACACGGTCTGTATGGCTGTTCATCAGTCACAGGTCCAGTGGGGTGCTTGGGATGGCCCAGGATCCCGCGTTGTTGGCGGGGCTTGTACATTGGTTGACGTGTTGACCCGGAGCGGTCTCCCACGCCAGTCGTCAGAAAACACGAAGGCAAAGCGCCACAGTCGGTCAATCATCCAAAAGGGGCCTGCGAAATTTTGGCGGGTGGTCGTGCAAACCCGGCTTCCAATGTGCCCTGGTCTGCGCTCTACACGCGATCGCGTGAGCCGTGGGATCGCCACGTTCCGATTGTGGGAAAGCCGTCGTCCAAAGGGGTGGTTTTCGAAACAGATCTGACAAAAACTTCTGCACCAATGGAAAGCTGCCGCTGCATGGACGAACCAACCATGGGGCGAGAAACGCCATGTCCGCTTTCGGGGGGTCTTAACCCGGGGTGTATAGTGCAGCACCAAATTATGGTGCGGAATGGTGCCCAGCGGTCAGATTTATAGCGAACGATCCGCACCAAGTGTTGGGATGGTGTCGATCCGACACCATAATCCGGTGGTTTGGTGTCAGATCTGCACCAGCCCAACGTTTGGTGCAGCGTATGGGGGAAACCCGCGATCGGAAAGAGTCAGGCCATTGAAATGCGACCAAATGTAGTGCATGATTTTGTGCCACGACGCTCGCAATCCCGAGCTGAGCGCTCTGCGCGTGCCAAGTGTCAAAACTCTTCTCTGCCACACCATCTTTGAGTGCCACGATATTGATACAACATGCCTTTCTAGTCCGCCAGGCCGGGGCATGGCAAAGGCATGAAAGGGTGTTGTGCTTTTCAAATCATCACCTCGCACTGCGAGAAAAGAGACCGATGGCCGCCGCGGCCGCCACCGGAGACAGCATCACCTGCCCACAACGCAGCGGGCCCAGAACCGTCGTCAACAGCACGTCTCTTTTTGCCTGTTTTGAGCCGCTTGGTGAGCCGTGTTCCTGTTTGAAGTAACAGAATTCCTGTGCAAAGAACAGATCGACCCCCCTTGACAGGCTCTCAGAGCCCATCCCATGCGAGGTCCTTACATACTTGTGTTTGTGAGAACCCGAATCATGCCTCACTCCACACATAGCGCCTGCTAGAAGAGCGACAAATGCTTCTCCGTCTCTCTCTCTCTGTAGAAGGGTGAAGTGCATACGTCTCATGCTGTGTCTCTCTCTTTACGAGTGGAGATGCATCTATCCTGGCGAACAGATGAAAAAAGGGGGATTAGGGGTCGTAGGGTCTGCGAGGCATGCGACGTCGTGGTCGGCTCCCAGAGTCGGCGGCGTGGACATCGCCGCCACACTGTGCCGCGCACACGACAGATGGAAACATGAGATACCATAGGATGAAAGGTGCACAATAGGTACGAAAAATTCAGCACAGCATTCCGTGTTATGGTGCGCGCACCGCTGGAGCACAACGAATATCGGGGGCACCATATTATGGAGGAGCCACTCACATCACGCCATTATTCCCGCAGAAATCACCATATTATCGTGTTGGTGAGCACCGCGGGGCTTGCTCTCAGACTCACAGACTCTTCTTGGGCGTAATAGCCGTACCAGGTACTGCAGGCACGTTTGTGCAAACACCCTGGCCCGAACTGGCTTCGCTGTCTCACATGCTCTAAGTACACACGCAACGGCCATGTCGAAGGAGCAACACCAGACAAATGAGCCCTCTGGCCGCCACTCCCGCAGTTAGTCAGTCACCCACCATCCTCGCCGCCCAACGCACCGCGCCAGTGCCAGGGTCCCACCCTTCACGGAGCACGCCTCGCAACGTCCTGCTTTCACGCGTTCGACTGCGGAAAAAGTGTCCTCAGAGACATCTGAGACCGCCGCTCTCAAAGTACCATTGAAAGTACTCTGCGCCACACCGCCGGAGGGCCCCGTAGACCGTGCACCCCGCCTCACGACCCTTTCCATCGAGCTTTCCGCGCTATGAACACTGTCGCGAACCGTATGCGAGAGCGAAACCTCCCCATGACGTCCAACTTGGTACGAGGCACCCGGCCACCCGTACCAACGTTCCCAAAGCAAAGAAACGGTTGCGAACCTTTTAGCGGCTGCAGAGTGAGCGAAAAGGATGTGTTGTTCGGTCTCAACAAGTACTCCCGCGACGTGCACTAGCTCTCAAAGAAATTAAAAACGGTCTTCACCATGTTGGTAGATACCCTGACCCTATGGCCAGGGAATTTTCATGCGATCATGATTTCGATAAATATAATTTATCCGGATTGTGGACACCCTCGATCACCCAAGGTTGTGGATCACGCGTATCGACGATTTCATATTAATTTTTAACTGTCTTTCTTCCGGTCACATCAAGCATTGGAATCAGTCGCTTTATGCGAGCCGTCACGCGTAAACGTGTGAGGCCTGTTCTTAGTTGCAGGTTCGTGTGATGTGACGAGCGCTGCGGGACATCCGATTGGCTAACCTCTGTGACAGTGTGATCACTGTGACGAACGTACGCGGACGAGCCGCGTACGTTCGTCACAGTGATCACAATGCAAGCCCACTGCTGCGACAATGAAGGACAAGATAGAAGTACGTGCTGTCGATCAACTTTGGTTTCGAGGTGGGAGCGTCGCCCAAACTTGCGGTCTGAAGACGCCACGGCGGACGCAACACGCACCCCAACGACAATGACCTGAGGTGCCCCTCTCGCCCAGCTTGGCGCCAGGTGTGCGCCGGCGCAGCTGGGGAGAAGCACAGCTAGGGAGAACGTCACGGAAGGGAATGGGGGGGGGGGCGTATGGCGCTGACAGTCAGCGTGGCGCGGTATGCGCGACAGAACGGGTCGACGGTGGGCGCTGCAGCTGGTCGGCTGGTCTTGGCCGAAGCGAGGACCAGACAAGCGGAGTGGATCGCAATTGGCGTTGCAAGTGCCATCATTGTTCGCACCAATTCCTCAGTACCGCGTCACACGAAGGCACAGGCGCGCGTTAGTTTCTTAGATTTTTGACCATCACACGAACAGTCACAGCACAGGAAGCTCGACTAAGAACAGGCCTGATTGTGATATATGGAATTGAGTACACCCGACCGTGTACATATTGAAGAATATTCATGCAACTACGGTCGGAACAAGTTGGGTGCCCAACCAGACCCACACACTGTGCTCACGTGGCAGACAGAATGAAAAGTCTTTCTCATTCAATTAGACACCCCGTGAATCGCGAGCGTCGTTGGAGTGCAACCATCTTCAAACTTTGCCGATGGAATCAATGGAAGGTTTCGGGCCTTCTGAAGGCGCGCTCTCGGGGGTGAGTCATACTGTCGTAGCGCCAAAAAGTGGAGAGTCCATGCGTAACGAAGAGGCGCTTTTCTGCGTTTGATTGACCCAGACAGCGATCGGCTTGACTGAGGCCTCTCCAGCTTTTGTCAGAACAACCAGAAAGCCCGGTTTTTGGGCGTGTGGGCTCGTTGTCGTATCGATCATCCATGCCATGGAATGTCACTTCCACCGATTCTCAGTGGTCTGACACATTTGTCCGCTGAACAGCTCACGATCCCCACAGAAAGGGATACTTTTCGGCAAGGAATCTCCTGCGTTTCTTCCTTGATCCCCGAGATAGGATACCCATTTCGTGCGCTCCCATCAGCCACAGTGGATCATGTATGACACAAGAAAGGCAAAAAGGACCTCTATTCAGCTGGAGAAACCTGCATGTCAAGAACCGTCGCTGCACACACGATACGGCATGTTGCCCAAAGAACCTGTTCTCACGCGTCTCTTTCAGTGAGACGGACCATACAGTCTTTCTCCACTGCTGCGCAGTGGTGCTTGTCGTGTGTTCACACGCAAGCGCGTTTTTCTTGCAAAAAGCTCCCAAACCCCCTCGGTAAGGTCCCCCGCAAGGACGTCGATTAGTGGAACAACTGTGGAAGAAATGCGGCCGAGGCCGCAAGAGTCTTGTCGGTTACACTCTACGGAGTGACCCACAAGCTGGTACAAAGAAAATCTCCTGCTGTCACGAGCCGCACGGAGTCAATCGCCACGACGGCCTAGGATCTCCTGACCCAGTGGTCCATGAATATTGACTGTGTCACGGTCTGTGTGGCTGTTGTTCACCAGCTTCATGGCTTTCTGACTGCAGGGAGATTGTAGACGCCGGCGGTGTAAGCGACATGATCGCTCTGTAGCTAGACTCCCTCCGCAAGAAGAGCGTGCCCCTACTTTTTGTGAAGAGCAAGAAAGCGGCGACCGGGCTGAGGGAAGGCCATGGCCCTGCTCAGCGCGGCGAGGCGCTTCGGATGGTGTAAAGATAACAGTCCGGACGAAACGAAGTTCCGCTGCGCAAATTGTTGCGGGCGAAATCGCCGTTTACGGCTACATGCAGGCCGAGCTGCAAGATTGTTACGGAGCTTTTTAAAAGAAAAACGCGTTTGCGCGTGAACACACGATAAATGCACAACCAGCAACGTCGTTTTTTTCTGCATACGAACGTTGTTTTACCTGCAACGTGTGGCTGTCTGATTGGTGGGAGAAGCTATGTGAAGCCTGTTGGAAGACAAGGAGCCGGCGCCAGAAGGACTTAGATGTATACGGGGGCTACATGTTATTCAGCGAGCCGAGAGGGAGCCCGACGTTTGTGGGTGAAGCCGTTCACTTACGTCGTACGAACCTCGACGAAGAGAGTGGAGGCAACGGGAAGGCACGGGATCAAAGCTGGGACGCTCAAAATGGGGACAGTTGACCGGGCAGAGGTGCACGACCAAATCGAGAAGTGGCAGATGGTCGTGACACAAAGCACATTCAACCTTTTAATCAAGGCGACGACACATCAATCACTGGATTGGGAGCCCATTTAGCAGGACTCGTGGCGCCCGCCACGTCGGATGCGTCCTCTCTCACAGGAGTTGTTCCTTGTCGTGTGGACTGCACTTGACCGCTGGCGAGTCGCATACCACCGTGTTCGCAATGTCCTGCAACTTTGGAGTCCCGTGGAGTGTTCTCTTCTCGTTGACGCCCACGGGCGAGTCCCTCACTGTCCGCTCGGTGCAGCCGGGAAAAAAGGTGCCGCGCCTGGCTCGACGGTCAAGGTCGATTATCTCCCAGCGCGAAGCTGGCGAATTGCTGTCCGTTTTTTCTGTTGTCGATGATGGCCTGGAAAGGGGGCTCCGAAGCGGGAGATTTTGTCCACTCATCCAGCTTCGTGAGGCTAGAAACAGTGAGGACGGAACTTCATTGGCTGAACAAAGGCTGTCGAAAATTGCTCTGACACACGGCCAGCAAGAAAAGAGGAGGTCGACGGGGTCTTCATGTCCTGTGTCTGGCAGCGGCCCTCGTCCCCTCCCCCCCCCCACCATGAAGGTCGCCAACGTCGCCCGGCCACCTTTCCGGGAGCGGGACGGCCGCGAGGGAGGTCCGCTGGTTTTTCTCTCGGTCTGTGCCCGCCCGGAGCTGCTAAGTCTTGTGCTGGAGGGCTTGGAGGCTTTCATTTGCGTTTGAAAGCGGCGTCGCTCCCCCCCCACGCCCCGCACGACCGTCATTGAGGCCGCCAGACTGCGTTGACGGTCGTTGGCCGGCCGAGAAAGACAGCTGCGCGGGAAGCCGGCTTTTGCGGCAGTGCGTGCGGGTTTCCCGCGCGGAGCTGCTGGGTGTCAGTTTCTGGGCTCGCGTTGCTGGGTGTGCGCTGCTGGGATCGCGTCACTTGGCCTGTTGGAGGCGGTGGGGCGGTGCTTGCGGCTTCCCGCCGCGACTAGACTCTTCCGGGAGGGAAAGGCGGTGCTGGGCTGTTGAGCGCTATGCTGCGCGAGCTGGGCGGGCTGTGTGCCATGGGTGGAGTGGGCGATACTGGGGGGGCAGGGAGGGCTGGGCGCGCTGGGCGCGCTGGGCGCGTTGGGCGCGCTGGGAGGGCAGGGGGCGCTGGGCAGGTTGGGCGGGTTTGGCGGGCTGGGCGGGCTGTGCGGGAGTGAAGGGCGGTCGGACTGGGCGCCGAAAGGCTTAAATAGCCAGGCGGGGAGGCGCCCAGGCCAGCACCGGCTTTGTTCGGTCTGTCACCAGGCTCTGGCATTGCCCCGACACCCGCTCTGCCACTTGAATTTCCCCTGCCCTTGGACCGCGCTTCCTTTTTCGCGAGGGCGGCCGCGTACACCACTGCCGGTCGTCGGGGGCGCTGGTCACAGCGAGCGCCCCCGGCACCTCCCTACGCTGCCTTCTACCCCTGTTTTCTACTGCACATTCCCTTGCTGAAGCCCTCCCCGACTTCTCATCCACGCTGCGGGCCACCCCACCAGTGCGGAGACGCTCCGAAACTGTCCCCGTCGCCGTCGCTGACGCCAAGGCCGGGGAATCCCATCGAAAACTCAATGGCGGCACACAAGCGCAGGTACACGGAAGCGATGCTCGCGGCCGCGTGCGACGCCATCGCCGACGCCAACGCCGATGCCGACGCCGCCGGCCGGCAGTCACGCCACAGTCGGTCTGCGCGCCAAGAACCCGCTGCTCCTGTAGCTGTACCTCGTGCCGCTGCCGGCGACGTGGCTGCAGACGCCGGTGGCGTCGTTGCCTTTGGCGCTGCGGACTTCGATGCTGGCGCTGCCGGCCCAGACACCTTTAGCGAACGCCGTGGCCGCGCCCATTTCCACTGGCGATATGCTTCCGCCGTCTGGCGCCGCTCCGCACGCCTCCGTGCAGCGCGCCGCGGTGCCAACGCCCAAGACATTGTCGGGTGTGACGGCGTCGGCGTTGGCGACGGCGGTGGCGGCGGCGACGAGGGCGGCGACGGTGACGGCGGGGGTGACGGTGACGGCTGCCGCGCCGGTGGCGCCAAGCACGGCGCCGACGACAGCCTCGCTCACGCCGTGCGACGCGTGTCTTTTTCCAGTGTACTTGGG
>Ga0209093_1002526_pt1 | contig 10116 bp, 11 predicted proteins | sample SidtaG_4_FD_187450 | JGI IMG/M metagenome (GOLD analysis project Ga0209093, IMG submission 187450) | Marine algal microbial communities from Sidmouth, United Kingdom - Sidmouth_Male1 metaG (SPAdes) (version 2) | ecosystem: Host-associated > Algae > Red algae > Unclassified | place: Sidmouth...
CCGCGGTCGACAGGATTGGAACTTCGATGCGCATCCGCGACTGCAGCGAACGAGCTCGCTGTTTGACTGATGCGCATCGGGTAAGAACGATTGGATTTAGATGCAGAAAACACAAATGAGGACGATGACGAGCCCCCGAATGTTTGTGGGCATTGCATTTGGATGTGGCGAAAAGTGCATTCAGATATTTACCATGAGCTGATGAGACCTTTGGGATGGACATGAAAGTGTGAAACCCATTTTTGACTTATTTGGCCGGATACCAGCGCACCACACTCCGATTCAACGCTTTCCGCTCCGCGGAAATCAAAACACCGAATCATGTGTGTGCATGGTACCCGGGCCTGTGCCCAACTTGCTGCCGCCCTGGCACCAACCACCGCTGCTCCCTCTTTCCCACCGCGCACCCCGTTGCGACGTCCGCGCCGCACTCCTCGGCGGTGGCCGCCATGGCGCTCTCCCGACCCGCCGGCACGGAGGTCGTTGAAGGTGATGGGGTATCTCGTTCCTCGACGGAGCTCTGCGCCACCGACGTAGCCGCGTCATCCCCGACGGCGGCAGCGTCAGCCCCTCCAGCCTGCGCCGTGGCCTCCTCAGCCTCGCTTGCTGCCGCGGCCGCCGTCGGGGATGCGGTGGCACCCAGCTCGCTCCTCACCTCTGCTCGCTCGCTCCTCACCTCTCCTCGCTCGCTCCTCACCTCTGCTCGCTCCTCACCGCTGCCTCCCCACTCTCCTGCGACGTCGGCGGCCGTTGCCAATACGGCGACTGGCAATGATTTCTCGACGGCCTCAGATGTGGCCGTCCGGTCTGCTCTTCCCGGGACTTCCGCGCCGGCGGACGGCGGGTCGTCGATCGGCGCCTCTGCGGATGTACCTCGCCCCGCGGGTGTAAGGTGTGTGCACGCTGTCCTCCTTCGCGATGCCCCCACGAGGGTGCTCATGACGCTGCACAATGGTGATTGGTGTCTTCCACGCCTGGAGTACCCCGAGCAGGCGACGTATACTGCACGCGACTGCGCGCGGGACCTGCAGAAGTCCCTTAGCATCGAGCCGGCTGTTGCCTCGTACTTTCAGGTGGTCGCCGAACTGATGCCCGAGGGGGGTGATTGCACTTCCAGCTTTTACAACCAAGACGGGGTCCGGCTTACGCTTCTGGCGGCCCCATCTGAGTTCCTTGCCGAGTACGAGCTCCCTCCCCATGCGCGCTGGGTGCCCGTTGAGGAGTTTCGGGACGCGGTGGAGTCGCCTTATGGTAGCTGGCTTTACTCGTGTGCTCAACATGCTGCACTGGTCTTCGCTGACCTGCTCGTCGTTGACGACGTTAGGACGGTGGCTCAAGACCCTCGACGGGATGTCTGGTGGACGCACCGTGCATGCGCATTTTTGATGTCAGTTGTTCGTGGCCTACACTTGGAGCCGCTGTCGTATGTGACTCGCGTGCCGTGGCTCACATCAGCTGAGCTGTTCTCAGTTCGCACCTCCGGCGGCTTCTACTATCTCAAGGCTCCGTCGCCCGGATGCGAGGTGGCCGTGACGGAGTTCCTGTCCCGCATCTTTAGCGAGGACACCCTGCGTGTGGTGGCTGTGAACGCCTCCCTCAACTGCTTTGTGGCCGAGGGCTTCGACCAGCTGAGCCGTGGGCCTGACGACGAGGTCAACGTAGCGCGCGCGTGGGGCGCCATGCAGCTGCGATCTACTCATTTCTCGGAGGAGTTGCGGCAAGCGGGTGTTCCGGACTACTCCCCTGCTGTGCTGAGCTTGCTCGTTGACGGGCTTGTTCAAGACCCTTCCGTGGCAGCAGCGCTCGAGGGCGAGATGTCGACGGTCGATTTTCTTCGCGGTGCGAGGCTGGTGTGCGCCAAGCTGGAAGCATCAGCTCTTCCGGTCTCCCTGGTGCACGGCGACCTGACGATGGGCAACGTTGGGCGCAAGCGGGACGGCGGTCTGCTCATTTTTGATTGGGAATATGCGTACCTGTCGCATCCGTTTTGTCACTCTTACCGCTCAAGGGACCTCCTACGCTCACCTGAAGTGCGGCGCGCTTATCTGGACTGCTGGTCCGCACTGGTGTGCCTGGAACAAGCTGAAGCAGAACTGGCGGCTGCGGCGGTCGTGGGGGGGTTGGCCACACTACAATGGCACGTGGCGTTGCTTCCGGCGTGCCGTAGGATGCTGCACAATATTCACGTTCGTGCGATCCGCTACTATGTCAGCCAGCTCCTTGATGCTTTGAGATCTTTGTGATCGCGCACTGTTCGTCCGAGGGAGTATGGGTACAGCAAGCTTTCTTCTCGTGCAGGTTTGGAGACTCAAAGCACACGACCCCCCCCTTCTCTTCCAAAGCTGGTATCGCAGAAGCCTCAGAGCGCAAAGACGCAGCCTGGGCCGGGTACGGAGATAGATGGAAACAACAAATGCAAGGAAGGACCAGGTGAAAACAAAATCGACCACGGTGGCACCCTATGAGCCGCACCACCGTCGTCGACCGGGCCAACATCACGACAGTCAGCGCCGCGTCGCCGGCCTCGCATGGTCCGTCATCGCGCGCAACACCTTGGTGGCGTTCGCCCCCGTCAGCGCGTCGCCCAGCTCCGTACCGCCCAGCACCCCGCCGGTTAGCAACAAGTCCTCCGCGTCGCGCGTCCATCCGCTCGCTTCTCCGCTCCCCGGCGGGCTGTCGCCCGACTGGCACCAATGTTACGTCGCACAACGCCATCACCGCCGTCACGCCGATGCCTGAGTGCACACCGACTAGCTGCACACGACTGACGGCATCGAGCCGGCCGGCGCCAGGCTGGTCGGTCGGCGTCAGTCGCAACAGCTCAGAGCCGTCCGCTTCGCGCCGCCGCCGGCACAGCCGCCACCGACACAACCACCGTCGACTCCGCGGCCGGTCGGCGACGGCGACCTGGCCAGAGCAAAGCCCCGTGTTGATGGCGACATGTCCGGTATGCTGACTGCAGCAGCGGCTGCTGCCGCACTGACAGACTTGTTGCTTTCATCGGCCCGTGGCGGTGGTATGTTTCCTTGCATAGCACAGACAGTTTCTTTGCGACAACCACCTGCCTGGTGGTGGTGGCAGCGGCGGCGGCGGCGGCGGCGGCGGTGGCGGTGGCGACCCTGACCCTCGCTCCGCTCGCCCTGACATCTAGCGCGATGCTCTAGAGATGCCCAGCCTCAGTGGTCCACGCGCGCCGCGTGCTGTGTAGCGCTCACCTGACAGTGTTACCCTTGGTCGACCGGCTCGTCCACAGGTATCCGATCATCCCCACATGTGTCAGCAGGTGTCGAGCGTTCCCTCGCGTGTCGGGGGTTGTTCCCCCCGCCCAGCCCAGTTCCAGAAGATGCTGCATTGGCGCCACGTGGGTCCACCACCCACAGGCCGCGCCTGAAAGAAAAGCTGGATTTTTTCTGCCTCTCCGGGCGGGGCTATTCTCCAGCCTGGAGGACCTACACTTCAACAGAACAGGACAGGAGCAGAGTAGGTGCCAAAGACATAGTGTTTATCATAGCGTGAACACAGGGTCCACGTGCAGGACCCGAGGCCGGCCACACAGCCGGCCGAGAGAGGGTGATACAAGCAAAGCAGGTATACAACGCACCAGGACGATGGCCATGCGGGGGGAATTATGGGTCTTGCCGGCCTTGTGCCGCCCGAGTACGCCGCCGCGTTGTCGCGGGACCGGCGCCAAACGCAGGCGCGGGACTTGTAGCGGTAGCGGGCGGGCACAAACAGGTACACGCGGGAACATGCGGGAAACCGAGTGTGCCGGCGCCGGCAGAAGAAGTAGAGGCACATGCCGATGGTCCAAGTCCTGTAGGTAGCGAGGCCAAAAGCCGAGGGGAGGAAAGGGGCAGCGAGAAGCAAAGGACGTTGGGGAGCGAAAGGAGGAAAGAGAGCGAGAGAGAAAGCGCAACCTTTTTGTCCTCAAACACGCGCCACCAGTCGTCCGTGCCGCCCCGCCCGTCCGCCCGCCGTCTCGCCCCGCGTCGTTGGCGTGTTGCGCCATGCGCGCGCTTGGCGGCTGGCGCGCGCGCCGCCCCGCCGGTTGTCGTGCGCGCCGCGGAGGAGGGGTGCCGCGTGGCGCCCCATCGGGCGCTCGGTCGGGGGGGGGTGGCTGCTCGAGTCTTGAAGCTTGGCGTCGGGGGTGTGCGACGTGACCGCGTCGGCGCGGCGGCCAACGTGGCGGCCGGTGCGCGTCGGGCGTCGCGCCCGCTGCGAGCGTGCGCCGCGGGGAGGCCGACAGCAGGGAGGCGTCGTGGCGGCATGGCGGCCGCCAGCTTGGCGGCGCCGTGCCGTCGGCGGCTCGCGCATGGGGCCCGTTGCGGCGCGTCGCCACGGCGGGCGCGACCGCCGCATCGTCGCCCCTCCCCTCCACGGAGAAACATTTCCCGTGCGGTTCCGAGGGAAAATCGCGGACAGCCAAATTCAGCCGAGGAACCCGACTGTACTGGTCAAGATGGCCAAAACTGGGTGTGTGTAACGCCATTTTCAAGCTGAGACCATAGTTTTCAAATCGGGACTTGTACGTAGGGTTGTGCAGCACGCCTGGGGCGTGCTAAAATGCACGCCTGGGGCGTGCAATTTCACGTGTTTTGGGCGTGTCACGCTCTGCACGCCCCAATCTGATGGGGCGTGCCAGATGCCTGATTTGCATACTTACTGAGCGTGATCTGCATACTTAATAGAATGCCAACCGAAGCAATAAGTATAGTACCCTGGATGCCACATGAGGAGGGTGCAATGAGTTAATTGATGGTTGCGTTCAACTTATGACGGCCATTTTAATATCAAGTCCGGGGCGTGAACGGGGGCGTGCATGTCAGCCGGGCGTGCCGAAGGGCGTGATTGGGCGTGCATCGCCCACCCGCCCTCGAAAAAGGGGCGTGATGCACAACCCTACTTGTACGATTGTTGTGACAGTACGATGGCTGCATCGTCGCACTTGGACGGATTTTTTATTGTGTTTTTCAACGGCTGGACCGGGAGTGATGGCCAAAACAGAGTGTGTGTAACGCTAGTTTCACATGACGCGACCTTTGTCCAGTGAATCCAGTGAATGTTGGGCATTGGATGCTGGAGTGGAGTTGAGTGTGAGATACGCTTGTCCACTTGAAGAGGTGTTGCCGTCGGCGACGGTACGGGGCGCCCCGGGCGGTGACAGCACGTGCGAGCGGCGTGGAGGACGGTGCCACCGTCGGCGGCTGCACGGGCGTGCCGGCCGTCCCTGGCGCGGCGGCCGCGACCGCTGTGTCGGCCCCGCCCGTCGGCGTCGCCGCCGCCGCCACGCCGGTCGTCTGCCGCGCCGCCGCCGCCGACCGCCGCCGTCAGCGGTCGGCGGGCGCGCCCGTGGCGGCCCACCGCCACCTCGCGCCCGCTGCCGCCGTGGGGGCTACCCGCCGCCGCCCCGACCGCCGCCCGCCCCGGTCGCCGACGACCACCCCGCGCCGCCGCCCGCCGACGGCGTCGGCGGTCGACCGTGGGCCGCCGCCGCCGCCGCCGCCGCCGCCGCCGCCGCCGCCGTCACCGCCGCCGGGAGACGATGCGGGCGACGCTGGCCCAGCAGGCGGCGCCCCCAACGTCCCGCCGGCAGTCGCCGGTGGCGCGGTCGTGCACGGATCGGCCGCCGCGCCCCCCGCGGCGGCGGCGGCGCCCCCCCCCCCCTCTCTCCCTCACCGCCGCCGCTGGCGCCTGTACCCCCCCCCCCACCGCCGCCGCCGCCGCCGGCCAACGACCCGGGTCCGTCCGCGGAGCCCCCCCCCCCTTCTCCTCGCTGCCGCCGACGACCGGCGCCACGTCGGCGGCGCCGCCGGTGCGGCGCCGTGGCCGGCGGCGGGGGCGGTCGCGCTGCTGGTGCCCGCCGGGGGGGGTGCTGCGGACGGGCGGGCGGGTGGCGCCGCGCGGCGGGCGGTGGAGGCGGGGGGAGGGCGGGGGGGGGGGCGCCGTGCTACCCGTGCGCGTGCTGGCAGCGGCGTCACTGCCTGCTTCGGCAGGGTGACCGCTGGCGCGACCGGGCGGGGACGGCGCGGTCGGGCGGTCGCAGACTGCGAAACGGCAGTCTCACACTGGCGCGGCACTTGCTGCGCTGTTGCTCGTTTTTTTCTTTGTTTTTTCTTTTTGTCCATGGCGCTTGCGCCGCTGGACTTTTTCGGGTGGCAAGCTCCGAGGCTGTTCATTGCGCTTTGCGCCTTTTTAATCATACACAGGAAGCTCATCCCGGCTCCCTCTGGTGGGCACGCGCTCCCCAAGCGGGGAGGACGCGGCCTGCACTGACCCATAGTTCCACCCTCGGTGCCACCCACCTATCTGCGGGTGGCGGCACTGTCAGTCCATAGTGGTACCAGGTGCCGAAACGCCTTCATTCTTGTAGAAGATGACTCACCTGCTCGATAGCGCTGTTACACCACGTAACGCAGTTGGGTTCTTGACTCCCACCCTGCCGACGCGGCCGAACAGGTGCAAGAATGTTCATGCAGATTTGTCGCAGGTTGGGGAGCTTGTCTTCTGCGAGGTACAGCCGTTCTCCCAAAAATCCCGCACTCCTACTGTTGCAAAAGAGTTCCAAATCGGCCTCTGCGGGGTCGTAGAGGCCGATTTGGAACTCTTTTGCAACTGTTGGAGTGCGGGATTTTTGGGAGAACGGCTGTAGCCGAGGAAGACATCCTTGAGACGAAGGCGCGATTGGCTGTCCGACATCGTCATGGGCTTCTCCTGGAAGCGCATACGAATGGTCGAGGCCGAACTCGCCATTGGAGCATCCGTGACATGCAGCATACAGCCGTTCTCCCAAAAATCCCACACTCCAACTGTTGCAAAAGAGTTCCAAATCGGCCACTACGACCCCACAGAGGCCGATTTGGAACACTTTTGGAACAGTTGCGGTGAGGGATTTTTGGGAGAACGGCTGTAGTCCCCTCAATTTTCTTGCCTCGGGTAACAACAAGGCACATATGAGGAGGGTCGACGAGTCGGTTGAACTCCACACGGTACACCTCGAAAGCCATGGGCGAGCTGGTGGGTGACAAGTCACCGGCGACCGCCTTGATGGAAAGATGGATAGCAACGATGCAATGGGGTAGTGGTAGCGACGTTCTCTTGGGCAACCAGGGAATGATGGGCGAGGGCTGGTTGCATGTAGGTCAGCGAACGCGGCGGCAGCTGGTGGTTGTAAGGACGGCAGCAGCAGCGGTTGTGGTGGCTGTTCGAAAGAGAGCTGTTGCTTGTGCCTAGCACTGCCGACTCATCGACCTTGTCCTCGCCGAAAGCGCCTTGCGACCGCCCCTCCAGCAAGGCACTACTCCGTCCTGCGAAGCGGTAGGTAGTCGGGTGGATGCGTGGTTGACTGGAGCGGGATCCCAGACGTTGGTGGGCCCACTGATAAATCCCGCGGGACCAGTTGCGCCGCGGTCGCTGGAGCAGCCCGCCTGTCAGGCGTGTCTAAATTTAGACGTGACCTGCCCCCGTGCAGTGATGTGTCAGTCCTTCAGAAAACGCGCATGTCTCATTTTTGGGACACGCACCATAGCAACAGTTGGAGTTCGGGATTCGTGGGAGAACGGCTGTACCTCTGCCCCGCTGGCAAGGTCTCCGCTTTCTCAGCTAAGTACCGCTGCCTCCCCGCCGACGCCAGCTGGTCGGCGGAGCTACACGGCTGCCACCGCTTGCTTGTATGCTACCGAGAACGGCGGCCCCTGCCGCTGCTTCTTTCATTTGTCACTCTGCTCTGCGGCAGAGGCGGCGGAAACGTTGTGCACGGGGCTCGGAGGCTGGCGTCGCGTGTGTCCGGACGCTTAAGTAGAAACTGGTGCTGCTGTGGTGGTGTGGTGGTGCGGCTCTGTGTGTTTGTGTGCTTTGGGGGGCCTGTGGCGCCAAGCCGCCGAGAAAGCCAACATATGATCGACAGGTCGGGGCGGGGAAACCCACGCCGTGTACGGCGCGCTCACGGTGTTTGGATTGAACAGCCACCCGGCACTACCAGCACTCCGCCATGCCACCGTATCAGCAACAGGGTTGACATGCCGTGGCTTGGGGCCGGGCGAGGGCCGTGAGAGGGGTGCGCGCGGGGTTGGCGCCGGTACTGGGCACTTACCGCAGGCCACTCGCCCGGACCTGCGTCTGCCATGGACACCAATTCTGAGCAAGCCGCCTAGCTGAGGACAATCCTCGCCGGGCGCATCGTCACGACAACTTTTGTGCGAAGTGTGACGTGCGATACGATACCGTTGAGCGTGGAGGAAGCAACAGGAAGAAAATATGTGCCAGCTCTGTCAGTAGCACCATCGTTCTCAGCTTACTCGAAAGGAAAGAGTCGTTCTGAAGAAAGGGCGCTGTGCTCATGTATCAGGGGCAGTGTCAATTTTTTCGCGCATCGGTCCATCCCGGTGTATTCTTCCACTGACCCCAGGATACGCGCCAAGCGGTGGCTCATCCGCCGGCCCGACAAGTGGCTTGGCGCCACCAGTCCCCGGCAATACCCACAACGGTTGCTGTTCACAGCGGCAGCTGACTGGCTACTGTGCCCGTCAGTGGCCACCGAGTTACCGCCACGACCGCCGCAGCGACAATGGGCACGCGCGTGCCGCGGTGGGTGGGGCAGACTCGATGCCCCCCTGCCATGGCATACCATGATGTGCTGCCGGAAGCAGCCGACAGCGGTGGTGCGGACATCCCCTCCGTGGCTGCGACGGCTTCGGCCGCCGCGCAAGAGAGCGGCGGGCGGGGCACCGCCACGGGCGTGGAGGGCGCCGGTCAGAGCCACGCGCCCGGCCACCACGGGCGGTCGACAGCGGCTGGTGGGAGGCAGCGGACGGGGCTGCGGCTTCTGTGCTGCGCCAGTCTTCGCGGGGGTGGCAGCGACACCACCAGCCACGCGTGCTTGCGGCGCGACCATTTGCGGCGGAGGCGGCGGCTGAACGTGGGGACGGGGGCGGCCCCGCTGACGGCGACAGAGTTGGGCGCCTGCTGTCGGCAACGACGCTAGTGATGGCGGCGGTGCGCTCCCATGGGCGACTGCCGCTTCGTGGCCATGGAATTGGCGGTGCACCTCTTCCGGGGCACGGGGGCGCCGCCGCCATCTCCGTGGCTGTGGCTGAGCCCCCGCCTGCCGTCGGCGGCCCCTCTGTCGCGGCGATAGGAGGCGTCGTTGACGGCCGTGTCTGCGACACGCGGCGAATCTGGTGAGCCAGTCACCAGGAACGCTCGGCTGCGGGCGACGTTTCCAGTGCCACCCATGATCAAGAGGTGTTGCCGCCCCGTGACAACCGCTTCTCGCAACGACATGCGTACGCGCGTCTCTCGGTTGTGGCGTGCTGTCACACCACCACCCCCCGCCCCCGCACCCCCGGCTCCTTTCTTCTCGTCGTGCACCCGCCTGCCCCCCCCCTCCCGCGTCTGCGAAGGCCAGGCCACCCGCCGTTTCCACCGGCTCTGTGTTTTTCGCGTACGGCGTATCGGAACCGCGTGCCGATGCGGTGGTCGCGTGGACGCCCCCCCCGCGGGAGCGGCGGCCTCCCGGCGGCCATCTTTCTTGTGGAGGTGGAGAACGCGCGCGGTGGGCAGCGGCGCCATTGCTGCCGCCGCGTCTGTGGCTGGCGCGACAGTACGGGGCGCTCCGGGCAGTGAATAAACGCTCTAGCGGCGTGTCGGACGGTGAAGCCGTCGGGGGCTGCCTGGGCGTGCCGTTCTTCTCTGATGGGGTGCCCGCGACGGCTGTGTCGGGCCCACCCGTCGGCGTCACCGCCGCCACCACATCAGTCGTCCGCTGCGCCGCCGCCGCCTGCCGCTGCCGTCCCCCGGCGGTGGGAGGCACCCCACATCCGCCGCCGCCGCGGGGGCCATCCGCCGCCGCCCCGACCGCGGCCTGCCCAGGTCGCCGACGACCACCTCCAACCGACGGCCTCGGTGGTCGACGGTGGGCCTCCGCCGCCACTGCCGCCGCCGCTGCTTCCGGTAGATGATGCGGGTGACACTGGCGCGACCGGCAGCGTCCCCAGTGTCTCGCCGGCAGTCGCCCACGGCACGGTCGCGCACGAATCGGCCGCCCCGCCCCCGCAGCGACGGTACAGCCCCCCCCCCCCCCCCCCCCCCCCCCCGCGGGGCCCCCCCCCCCCCACCCCC
>Ga0209093_1002528_pt1 | contig 10112 bp, 7 predicted proteins | sample SidtaG_4_FD_187450 | JGI IMG/M metagenome (GOLD analysis project Ga0209093, IMG submission 187450) | Marine algal microbial communities from Sidmouth, United Kingdom - Sidmouth_Male1 metaG (SPAdes) (version 2) | ecosystem: Host-associated > Algae > Red algae > Unclassified | place: Sidmouth...
GCGACCGCGGCGGCGGCGACCGCGGCGGCGGCGACCGCGGCGGCGGCGACCGCGGCGGCGGCGACCGCGGCGGCGGCGACCGCGGCGGCGGCGACCGCGGCGGCGGCGACCGCGGCGGCGGCGACCGCGGCGGCGGCGACCGCGGCGGCGGCGACCGCGGCGGCGGCGACCGCGGCGGCGGCGACCGGCGGCGGCCGCGGCGGCGGCAGTGGACGCGCGTCCCGCGTCAGTAAGAGGGCGCAGAGCAAGTCATAGAACCAATTGCCGCGCAGCCAAGAGAGCTTAGTCGATACCACAAGCACGCCAGTAACCGGGACCACTCGCGCGAAGCGCCACGAAATGCGGCACAGCTGCACGCAGCCTTGTAAAGTTTGACTCAAATACTTGTCTAAACCTAGAAAGTTCGGATAGCAAGTCGAGATTGAGTACGACCGAACTCGAGCAATTCGAGACGGACTTAGAAGATGTCTGCCAGGACCAGATTTCTTGAGTCCCTGGCTGACGAGTCCAAGTGTGTCCACGGCTCCCGAACTGGGAGCACGCCACGATTCCCTGCACCACGCAGCACAAAGAGTGGCTACGCGCTGCGACGTCTACGTCAACGCCATGCGCCCGGAGACAGTCAGGGTACTCAAGACCGAAGACAATGGACAGTGTTCAGAACAGGCCTGGATTCTGTCCAATACCACACCAGATTGACTGTTGACTGGCGTCAGGCGCTTTTGGATGCCTGCGTGGCGCGCCGCACAGTACTACACAAAAGCGTATCACTTGTGCGACAGTGTTGTGGCCGCGCCGGTGGTCACCTGTCACGCCGCTCCCTGCACCGTCCGACGCGGCGTTCGCAGAGGGGGTACCTGAACGCCGCAGTTTCAATAAGACAAAACCATCATGCACCAAATATACTTGTATCGTAACTACGTCTGTGCGTGCGCAGTGTGGATAATCAGTATCTGTCACTTTTCATTTGTTTGACGGATTTCTCTGTTTTTCCACAGGTTGACTGTCGAACATGTCCAATCTGACATGGCACAGGAAGTCCTGGACCAGGGTGAGAGTCAAATGGGTCGGGTTCTGAGCTGCATAACCCTCGATCACACAATGGCAACTGAAATTGGTCAATGAGGGTAGTTTGTTGACCCTCATCATTCGTGCTTCGGACTCGTGCTCCGATCTTTCCGGCTGGTGCTTCGCGAGCTCGGGCTCCCACGCTCAGCACCTCGTAGCTCCAGTTTCCTTTGCCGTCGCATCCTTTAGAGCCCCCACGTTCCTCGCATTGTTCTCGGTCTTCCTATTTGCCGCATAGGCAGACACTGCCCCTCACCCGGCCATGGTTTTTTCTTCTGCCACTGTCGAGCACAGCTGTTTCAAGTTCGCAGCCACGCCGGCTCCCTGCAGTTCTCTCGCTCCGCTGCTACTCCGCGCCCCAGCATCATCTCTGTCTCATTTACCTGTCCTCTGCACGTTTCCATCTGTTCGCGGTAGCCGCTAACACGCTCGCCTCAGAGTGCCCCAGCGCCACACAAAGTATCTCTCGCCGAAGCATCGTTCTGCCAGGCTCTGTGCTTTTCTGCCACGGCGCCTCGCTTCAGGTAGAACCGTGCTCAATAAAGTGAGTGGCGCAATGATGGCGCCAGCCGGTTTGCCATGATTGGTTGTCGTCTCTAAGGAAAGTAAAACCATGCACCCTCACCGCCGGCGCCGCGTGTACGCTTGTGTCACCAAAGAGCACGACAGCACGTGTTCGATGCATTGAAAAAGTCGACGGGAATGCGTGTACTGTGGACGCCTAGATGACACCGAGGCGTCAAGCCTTGCATGTGGGGGGAACTGCCATCGGATATGTGAGACACACAGCTGGTGCGACAACGGTCCCAGTTGGAAAGGTATCAAAGCCATGCCTGTATGTGGCAATCGCTGTGACTTTTTTGCCATGGCGCGGTGCGGCCACGCCCACTCCAAGCCGAGCGTGGAGGCGCCCGCTGTGGCCTCGTGCCACGTACGCACGGACGGCGGTGGGAAAGCGGTCGCTTGCGCGTCGCTCCACGGCGGCACGGACCCCTCTGGTGCGTGCGTCGGGACGGGACGCCTGAGCAGTCGCGCCCACAGGATGGTGCACGGAAGACGGGCGCTGACAGGCCCAACGCAAGGCACAAGGCGCGCGGCTGAGTGCACGAGGGGAAGGGGGCACAGAACTTCCTGGGAGGCGAGAGGCGAGGACCGTCCGAGGGTACAAGGAGGAGAGAGCAGATGCCGTGGAGGACCCATGGAATGGGCAACAAAAGAACATCTCATTTCTCACAGTCGGGCTGTCACGGAAACGCAATATGGCGCTGGAATGTTGTGAGAGCTAGAGTCTCTCATACCCGCGCACGGATATCTTCCAAGGCCCGTTCTTGTGCACCTGCCACGCGGAGCTCGCTGGACGCGCGACAACCGCCTTCCGTTGGCACTCCCCCGGCAAGCTCACCGGGACCACCCCGTGCCGACCAGCTCTCGCCGGCTCGGGCCCGGTGTCCGTCCTGGTTGGCACCCCGCGGCCGGCGGTGTCCAAGCATGAACGCCCCTGCCCGCGTGGCACCTTCGCTTGCCCGTCACCCACGCCTGCCAGCTCCAGCCTGCCCGTTGCTTCCGACTGGCGTGGGTCTCAGCACACAGTGCGTCTTCGGGCCCGCCGCCCGGCGTCGGTCCGGGCTAACGTGGGTCACCGCACGGCCGTGGTACAGCCGGCGGCCCTCGCCTGACCGAGTACTTGGCGGGTGCCCGTGGGCAGGGTGGAGGAGCACTTCGTACTCGCTCCTCCCCTCTCTCCACGACATAGAAGCGCCTGTCAAGGGACTCTTACTGTAGCTGAAAGTGGCCGCGATGGTTTCCCCACCAGCAGCGACGCGCATGACTCACCGTCCATCGGTCTGTTGGAAAGAAATCCCCCGCCGTCAACGGACACACGGACCCTCTGGTCAATGCGCGTGGGGCGGCCCACCCGTGGAGTAATCCGTCGTCCGACACGGAATCTTTCCATGGAAAAGAACGCCAGACCGACGTTATCTACTACATTCACATTCCCACAGTTGCTGGCAGACTCTCTACCCGTTGCTACCAACCTCAAACCAAACGACTACCATACCCTTCTGCACAAAACAGGTCATAGAACAAAGTTGACAACTGCATGCTGAAGCGCACACGACCAGGTGGGGGTTCCAACCTAGCAAGCAGCGCCCGACCATCGGCTGCCGACGCGACTGACTTGTACGCGGCGGCAAGAGATGCGGGGGTAGTGAATCCTGCCGCCAGCATCGTGTCGACACGGGCGCCGCCCACCCCGGGTAACACGTGGAGCTGCAGTGCCCACAGCTGTTGCAGGGTACACGATCCACGCATACGGCACATGACCGCCACCCACTCGGCATACGTCCGACGCAGGGCGGGGCCGTCGCCGCCTGACGCGCCGGCCCGGGCTGCAGTTTCTGGGCCAATCGCGCCGCCGCCGCCGCTAGAAAGGTAATTGGCCAACCCGTCCGCGGTCTGCAACCGCCGCCCGCTGTAGCGCACCATCGACGAGTAGTACGCCGCGGTCTCTTCGACGCTGTCCGTGTATTTGATGAAGAAGCCGCCCGTAACGTCCAGCTCGCTCAAGTACGCGTGGAGCTCCGCCGAGACGACCGCCTGGCCGTCGTTGCGTGACACCCCAACGTCCCCCTCAACCACAAGCGTGAGAGACGGCAGACCGGACGCGGCCATGTAGTACGCCTGCTCCATGCAGCGGGCGTCTCGGAAGGAGGCCGCCAGATCGCAGACCGTCTTGCGCTCGAACAAGCGGGGCAGCAACAGCTCCGTACCCGCCTCGGGCGCCCCGGGGAAAGCATCCTGACCGGCGCTTGTGACACGTGCGACCAAAAGCGCGTCCCCGACAGGAAGCGTGCGCTCCTCGACGCAACCCACCAGCCCCTCCTGTGCCCGCAGGCGCGCCAAAAACGCCGACCGCCCAATGCCACTGCCGTGAGTCTCACGCTTATCCACCACAAGGAACACCTCCACTAGTGGGGAAGAAGAGAAAGAAGGGGCGGGAGGCAGCGGAGACAACAGTGCGAGAGGAGTAGGAGCAAGCGACACACCAAATTTGTCCAGGGGGGGCGACACGGGCGGCGCCGATGACTCGGACGTCGCCGTTTGACGCCCAGTGTTGAGAAACGTCGGATTGAAGAACGACAGCAACTCTGCCGCCGTCTGCTTGTGAGTGCCAAGGCCACTAGACGCAACCGGAGGACGCATCACCGCGTCCCCTTCGTCTCCAGCGAGGCCGTCGACGCCCGACTCGACCACCAAGTCCGTCGGCGCGCCGACAGCAACGATGTCATCGTTGTCACTGTCGATCACAATGACGGAAGAGTGAGACGCCCCGCCGCCTGCGGCGCTGCTGCTACCGCGCCCGCATCCGCGGACAGAGCCACTGCCGCCCCGCTCCGCGCTAACGCTCCCGGAAAAATTGCACTCGTTCTTGACCAGTGCGTTGGACACCGCACGCTCGCGGAAGGCGGGGGTTGAGGACTGGGACTCCTTCAACAGCTCCTCCTCAATAGCCGCGGCGCCCAGCTCCACCGGGATGCCCATTGCCACCATGTCACGCAGGAGCACGACGTCCTCCGGCCGCGCTTCGGTCGGAAGACCCGCTGTCAATGGCGGGGGGCGAGCGGAGGCAGGAGGTGAGGGGGGCCCATCGGTCCGTACGTGGCTGGGCCCACCCATAGAACGCGACTCCATTACCTCAGCGCGGTGTCTGTGGGAAGCGGGGGCGGTCGCGGAACAGATGGTGGCGAAGCAGCATCAATGCGAGGAGCGCAAGTGGGGGGGGCGAGCGCGGCCGCGACACCGTCGGTTCACTCGGCGCGAAGACAGGAGCCGATGCACGTTACCAGAGAGCGCTCAGCCCGACCGAAACGACTCGCCAGAGCCCGACTGGGAGTGGTCTCTTTTTCGAAACTGGGCAACGAATCAGGCTCTCTCTCGAGTGTTTGTATCAAGTACGTAATAAATTTGATCTCGAAATGCTTCTAAATGCTGGCACCCAGCCCAGTTTTTGCTCGTGCTCCGTCGGTCCCGTCGGGCTTTCCCCTCGCTTCTCCACATGCCAGCTTCACCCTCCCGGTCGGCATTCTCGACACCGACGCTTCGCTCCCGGCCTGGCGCCGATTTCCACCCCGTATTGTTCGTATTGTTGCTCCCTGTCTGCCAATACCGTCCCGTGTGCCAACGCCCATTGTTCTGCTGCCGTGTTCCCGTCCACTGCCGCCCCCCAGTCTCCTGTCACCCTCCCGTCTGCTGAAACTTCCCGTCTGCTGCGGCGCAGCGGACGGCCATCGCCGGCCGACTGGTAACCGCTGCTCGGTCGGTCTCCTTCGTCTGCCGCGGTGCTTTGGGCTGGCAAGCACGCCTCGTCTGCTGCAGCCCCCCAGTCTGCTGCGACGTGCTCGCGAGCGACGCGTGCGGAGGCACCCATCACGTGGGCGGCGGGCTGCCGCGGATGCGGTAACAGGCGGAGACAGCGCCAGCGCCACAGTCTCGGTCGGGGGAGTGGTGCCAGACGCGGCAGTGAATGCCAGAGGCGGCGGTGGCTGCTGCCGCCGCGAGACAGCGGTCCACGCGGGCGCTGCCGCAACGAGGGACGCTCGCGGCGGCACTCGCAACGTCGGCAGCGGGCGGCTGCGGAGGAGAGGACAGGGGGGGACAGCGCCACAGTCTTGGTCGTGGGGGTGGGGCCAGGCGCGGGCGCTGCCACGACGAGCGCCGCTCCCGTCGGCACCCGCCACGCGGGCATGGGCGCCGGTAGGGTGTCGCTTGTGCAGAGGCATAGGTTTCCAAAAAAGGGACAGCAAGCGCAAACACCGTGTGTGTTGAAAATCAAGGAGAGCATGTACAGTCCACCAGTGCACGGCTACGCGGATGCAACACCCGTGTGAAGCAAAATGTGTACAAGAACAAGACGCAGGTCGTCACCCCTACACCCCACCAGCTGAAAGTGCACGTTGGTCACCGCGTGCACCAAAAACTGTAGAGAGAATGCCCCGCAGTTGTGTAGGTCGACCTGCACATTACCAGCGCGCCGCTCTTCCCAAGGAAGTCGCCCGTCCAACCATTGCTTGCCCACGTGGTGTGCCTGTGCAATGGCCACGGTGTTGGCCAGCATCTGTAGACGCGTCCACGCGAGGTTGACGTGCACGGCGAGGGCGGGGTCGGGCTTGGGGTCGTACATGCAAATGGTGTGCTCATCCAGCCGCACGACGGCGGCGCACCAGTGCTGGTTGTTGATGTTGACCATGGTGGCGAACGCGTTGCAGGACGGCATGGTCTTGGCAAGCCGCTGGGCGGTCGTGGTCGCATCGCTCATCGTTGGCGTGTCGCCCCTGTGGGTGCGGATTAGCGACGTGAATTGCTCGCACGTCATCACGTGCACCGGCTGACGGTGTTCGCGGGCGTAGTGATTCAGCTCCACAAGAACGGCGTCAATGAAGGAGCACTTGAGCCATGCCTGCCTCGCCGCCACGACCACATCTCTCGCAGTCAGCTGCGAAGACAGCGACTGCGCGACGATGGCGCCCGCCCGGTCGAAGACTTTGACAGGGACCGTCCTTGCCCAAACCACGTCGTCTGGGCGCACCGCACCCACGACACTCCGCACAACCGACGCCATGTCAGGTAGCGACGTGAAGAGGGGTACCAAAAAGTCGTGCAGATCGACACCCGGCGGGTCCGGGCGCAAAAAACCTGCTAGCCAGACCTTTGACTGAAAGGCGAGCTTGAAGTCCGAGTTGGATGTCAACACCGCCTGCATGTCGTCAAGAGCCGTGTGCGGCACGTGCTGCACATTGTCCCCTCGCGTCACGTCAACCACGTAGCGCGGCACCTTGTCGGGGGCACAGGTCGCTCCAATCACGTCTCCTTGCGGGCTGCGGGAGTCTGCCAAAAGTTGCCACGCCTTGGCTAGGAGGCACGCGTCCAGCAGGAGGGCGGTTTGGTCCTGCGCCGCAACGACCTCCCGCCACTCGCGCACCGTCGCCAAGCGCACGCCCACCGTCGCGTCCGCCGATGAGAGCGACGGCGCTGTCACCCAGTACTTGACGAGGTCCGAAACGGTAACGCGCCGAGCGTCTGCCGCGGCGCGCCGTAGTTGGAAGGTTCCCGCATCACGCGGAGCGCGGTTGACCTGCCACGGCGTGGAAGGCTCTGGCGCGCCTCCCACGTCCATAGAAGGGGCGGCCGTCCGCGCCTGGCCAAGCATGCTGCGGGAAACAAGAGAGAACGAGACCGACAACGCGCCGTTTTGCTCACAACCACTCTTACTTAAGCGTGGTTGCTTGCAGGGTGGCTCGGGAGAGGCGTCCCCATCAGGAAAAGCCGCACTGGCCTCCGCGTCATCCCCCAACTTGCGCAGTCGACGCACGCCTGCAACAAGGTCGGACGGTGGAGGAGTGCCGTATATGACTCTCGGACGTGCGACGCTGCCATCAACGGCTGCCAGGTCGCTCGACACGGTGGGGGGGGGAGGTGGTGGAGTGCGACCGCGGGGTGGGAGGGCACCAACGATAGCGGCGGCGCCTCCATCGGCCAGCGGCTGGGGTGTGGACGCCACGGGAGCAGGGGCACCGACGACGCCCAGCGCCGCGGGACCGCCAGACGCGCGAGGAGGGAGCACACCGCCGGCGGCGGATGTGATCCTGTCGGCCACAGCCGCTGCATTGCCGCCCAACTCGCCGTTGGCTTCGCCCGTCTCGTCCACGGTCTTGTCGGGCTCCCCACCCGCAAAGATATTCACGGCTCGGGTCCAAAACGGTGACAGGGTGTACGAGACAACCAGCGCAATGCGCTTCTCCGAGATCTTGGACCGCTGCTTGCAGTGCTTGGGGGGGTGCATGCTTGTTCGGTCGCCGACGGGCTCCAACATGGGGTCGGTCCACCTCAACGCCCAGTTGTAGTCGTAGACCTCAGCTGGGCAAATGTGTTGCCAGTCCCGGGTCTCCTCGCCGGTCTTGGTGGTGATTGCGTCGCTCAATGCGGCCGCCACCTGCCACAGGCGGATGCACATCGCAAAGGTGAAGGCAGACAGGCGGGGTAGGCGAGTAGCACTCAGGAATCGATTCACCATCGCGCTGGTAACGATCCTCTCGGCACGGTCCTTGGAGCGCGTGAGGGGTCCTTGGTTGCTCAGCGACTGCGCCCAGCTGTCGGACGCAGCGATGATGTCCAGCGAGTTGTTCTTCTTCACGGCGGTGGCCACCCAATCGGTTGCCCCATGTGCGGCATCCGCAGTGGCGGTGATTCCGGCGCTGGCGCTGACGTCAGCGTCGGCGTTGGCCATGACGTCGGCGTCGACATCGCTGGCAGGATCCACAGAGACCGCTGCACCGAACATAGCCGTCTGTACGGGGCTCGCGGCCGTGGGATCACCCGCAGCGGCGACCGCCGACGCGTCCGCCTCCGCATCGGCGATGAACGCGTCGAGAAGCGCAGAGTCGGTGGCGTCGGCTGCGTCGGCAGCTGCGGTAGCAGCCGCGGCTACGTCTTGGGAAGCGCCAGCGGCGTCGTCGCCGCACGCGCCAGCCTGAGCCGCAGCGGCGCTGGCCGCAGCTGAGGCACTCGCGGCAGAGGCAGCGATAGCAGACGCTTGCGTGGCCGCTACGGTGGCCGCAGTGGCGACGGCGGAGGCGGGGGAGGCGCCGCGTCCCCCCAAACTCGTTGAGCCGTCCCGCGTGACCGAGCGTGACGAGCGCCGGGAAAGATTGGTGGCATGCGGTGCACCTGCAGGTGAACCTGCAGACCATGCACCCGCGCCGTTGGAATGGCCATAGGTAGCTCCAGTGGCACCCCGAGAAGGCAGTGGGGACGGGGAGCGCTCAGCCTGCCAGGCTTGTGCTACGCTGTTGGCCAGAAAGCGCCTCTCGGAAGCAGAGCCTCCCCCATCGCTGCAGTCCAACAAAAACAGCTGCGTTGGGTCGGATGGCGACCCGTCGCCCTTGGCAAGAAGCAGGTGAGCAGACCGCCACACTGGAAAAGCTGCGCTGTTCGCCAGGAGCATGCGCCCGCCCGACCGTATGTTGTTGATGACCTCTAGGCAGAACGGGTCGGCTCCCAGCCGGTTCAGCGCGCGGAGCACGGGTGCGGCGCTTACCCTGCCGAGTCTGGGACGCGAGCTGCGCTGCCCGCTGCCAGCAGCCCGCCGAGATGCGATCGGCGGGCGAGACGCAGCCGTCGGGAGAGCCGCCAGCGGTGCTCTAACCGTGGCCGGTGTTATAGCCCGGGACGGCGGGGAAACCCCCGTAGTCGTGCCAGGCAGGGCAGCCGCCGCCGCCGCGCCCGGTTGAGCAGCCGAAGCCGCCTCGGCCGGCGGCACAACCTCGGCACCCGCGGCCGGCGGGGACGCCACCGCCCCCGCGGCACCCGCGGCCGTCGGGGAAGACATCGCCCCCGGGGCACCAGCGGCCGGCGGGGAAGCCACGGCTCCTGCAGCCGGCGAGGCTGCCGCAGCTGCCGCGGCCGGCGTGGCTGCCGCAGCTGCCGAGGCCGCTGTGGCCGGAGCGCGTACGTCGAGAAGAGCCAAATGAGCAGAACGAACTGCAGGTGGAGAGAAGGTGGCAGCTCCCGCGTCGTTGCCCGCCCGCGCTCCCTCCATCCCCGCTGCACCGAGCCTCCAAACCCCAGCAGGTGACCGTGCGACTGCGCCGGTCGGGGAAAACAGCGGCCAGGTCCTTCCCCGAGCCCGCCGCAGGCACCCCAAGCACCAGAGGATCCGCACGCGCCGGCGGCCGTCCACCGTCCCGCTGCACCAACAGGCCGCCCGCGCGCAGCACCGCCAACGCGTCCCGGCCGTCACCCGTCCGCACCACCACCCCGGCGCTGCCGTACCGCACAAACTCAGACGTGAGACCGATGAGACCAAAATAGATTGGGCAGGAGAAGGGATCCAAGGGCAGAGAAGACTGGGAAGGGGCAACACGGGCGCTCGGTGGCGGGGGCAGGAGCACGGTGGGGGCGGAGCGGCAGCGAGCCGCGACGGCGGCGGCGGGGGCAGCGCCGACCACGATCGTAGTGGGCGGGGGGGGCGATGGCGACGCGGCGGG
>Ga0209093_1002530_pt1 | contig 10103 bp, 3 predicted proteins | sample SidtaG_4_FD_187450 | JGI IMG/M metagenome (GOLD analysis project Ga0209093, IMG submission 187450) | Marine algal microbial communities from Sidmouth, United Kingdom - Sidmouth_Male1 metaG (SPAdes) (version 2) | ecosystem: Host-associated > Algae > Red algae > Unclassified | place: Sidmouth...
GGGGGGGGGGGGGGGGGGGGGCCGGGGGGGGAGGGGGGGGGGGGGGGGGGGGGGGGGGGGCGGCCCACGCCACGTGCGCGAGGAGGAGGGCGGCGGCGAGGGCCAGGCGGAGGGATGGGCGCCGGCGGGGGGGGGCGTGCCGGCCGTGGCGGCACTGTGTGGCGACCATGGTGGGGGGGCAACGGCGACGAGCGGTTGTGGTGGTGGCAGCAGCCGCGGCGGCCGCGGCGGCGGCGGATGCGGCGGCGGCGTCGGCAGCAGCAGCAGCAGCAGCGGTGGTGGGACCGGGGGGCAAGAGACAGAGAGGGGTGCCCGCCAGAGGGCAGGGTGACGCTGGGTGCGACAGCGGAGCGGGAGGCAGGAGATGATGGCCACGGCAGCGACGGGATGGCCGTCAGGCAATGGAGACGGGTGGTGGCTGGGCTCGTGACGATGGTGCGAGAGGGGGCCGAAACCACGGCCGCCCGCCACCCCCTCCTTGTATTCGCCAACGGTCGTTCACCGTGGCAAGGTCAGGGCGCGCCCGCCCCCCTCCTGCTCCCGCCCGCGCCGGCTCACGACACTGCGGCGCTGTCGCCTCCCCATGCAGCGGTCGGGGCGCCGCCCGCCCGCCGCACGGCAGGGGGATCCCCCCCCCAGCATCACGGCCGGTGGCGTCCGTGCGCCGGCGTTCCCCGCCGCGTGGCAGGCCGGCCAGGCGGGCGGGCGGCCCGCCGGCAGGCCAGTGGGTGGGAGTGCAGGGCGCCGCCGCGGGGCAACCCAAAACGCAAACGTGTGCCAGGGCGTGCCCCAACCACGGGCACCAGGGCAAGGGGGGGAGGCCGCGGCCGGGAACCACCAGCCGGAAACGTCAGCGGCGGCGGGGACGGCGGCAGCGGCGGCGGCGGCGGCGATGCGGGTGTGGCCGCGCCACCAAAAGGCACACCCGCCGGCGGGCGGCGGCGGCGGCGGCGGCGGCGGCGGCGGCGGCGGCGGGCCGCCCGCCGCCCGAGATCCGGCGCGGCGCGCGCGGGAATGCAGCGGCCCGCCGACGCTGCGCGGGCGCCCGCGTGGCCGCGGCGCCGCGGGCGGCGCCGCGGCAGCGGCGGGGCGGCAGTTTGGGGCGGGCGCGCGGCGCCCAATCCCGGGCCGCCCCCGCCCGGCGGCGGGCGCAGAGCATTTGGCCGCGCGGTGGGCCGCCGCGGCGCCGCGGCGCCCCGTCCCGGTGGCGACCAGCGGCCCCCGGGGCGCGGCGGGCCGTGCATTTATTCGGCCGACGCGCGGGCCGACGGCCACCCGCCGGGGTGCATCGTGGTGGCGGCGGCAGCGTCGACAGTCGTGACACGCAGGGGGTGCCGCAATCCATGGCGTACACGCGGTTGCGACTGGCAACGCGAGCGGCGCACGTTGAGACGGGAAACGACGCGCGTGGTCTGCTGGGCGTGGGCAGAGCCGGGGGCGCGACCGGCTGCGGCGCGGCGCTCTGGTCCGCCAGTTCCACACACGTGACTGAACCCCTTAGCCTTGAGCGTAGCCGTGTCCCGTGGGGGCTGTGCATGGCGAGACCCGTAGCGATGGCCTCTGCGTCGCGCGGGGGAACAAGTGGCCCAAAACCACCGTGACCCCTGCGTGGAGGCGGTTGGAGAGCAACTTGCATTCATGGTCATCGAATGATTTGTTTGGGTACCAAAGGAAATTTAATTCTCTCTCTCTCATGTGGTTGTCGGAAAAGTCGCCCCCCATTCGAAGGAGCGAGGCTCTTTGCCTTCTGGGGCTGACCAATGGCACCCACAAATGGCGGGCTTGCAGCCAACGCGGTCGAGAGCGGTTTCGAACTGCGGCGCCGTCGCCCTTGATCCGCAAGGGGTCGGCCGCCTATTGGCCCGCCGCCGGATATTAACCAGTCAACGGGGCTCAGATCACGGCAGTTGGTTGGGGGGCCTCCGAGTGCATCGCCGGCGCAGGCCCTGTCGACGTTGTCGCCACCCACCGCTACTGCGGCCATCCCTACAGATTCACATCTCCATCGTGCTCCTCCATCGGCACCGTCCCGTTCCTCGTTCTCCATTGCCTTTGCACACTTGCCTGTGCCGTGTGACCGAGTCTCGTCTTTTGTTTTGTTTTTGGTCGCTGCCCCATCATCGACGCCATGGCCTTCCCGGCGTTTGTTGTCTGTGGCCTGTCGGCGGCGTCGACCGTCGTGGCGCCGTCGGTGCGGCCGGCGCGGTGCACCCAGCCATCGGCGAGTACCTTTATCGGCACCCCCGTCGCCAGTGCCCGCGCCCCGGCGGCGGTTCGCCCCGCTTCGGCCGCTGCGCGGCCGCTCGTCGTCTCCATGACCGCCACCGACGGGGGCGCCAAGGAGCCAGTCGTGCCGGTCCTCATGGGCTCCAAGGCGGACCTCCCCCGCTGCCAAAAGATTGCAGACGAGTTGGCCAAGTTTGGCATCCGCGCGGAGCTCCACATCTCCTCTGCCCACAAGACGCCCGAGCGCCTGCTGACGATGCTCCGCGCGTACGAGTCGGACGGGCGCCCCAAGGTGTACGTTGCCGTTGCCGGCCGCTCCAACGCCCTGTCGGGCATGCTCGACTGCGCAGTCACCGCGCCGGTCATTTCGTGCCCGCCCTACTCGGACGCGTTTGGCGGGGCGGACCTCTACTCGTCGATCCGCATGCCGTCGGGCGTCGCGCCGGCGCTGATCCTCGACCCGTCGGGGGCGGCGCTGCTCGCCGCCAAGATCCTCGGCGTCACGGACGGGGCGATGGCGGCCAAGGTTGGGGCGCTCCAAAAGGCCAACCGCGACCGCCTGTTCTTTGACGATGCCGACACGCAGTCGCGGACGTACCTGCCACAAATTGCGGCGCGCCGGTCGGGCGCGGACGGGTCGTGCATGGTCGAATCGGACCTCGGCGTCGGCATCTCCTCGCGCAGCGGCAAGGTCCGCGACGCGTACGTCATGGACAGCGAGACGTTGCTGCTCGTGACGACCGACCGCCAGTCGGCGTTTGACCGCGTCCTTGCCGCGGTGCCGTACAAGGGGCAAGTCCTCAACCTGACGTCCGCCTACTGGTTTTCCGTCACGGAGGACATTATCCCCAACCACATGATCTCCACGCCGCACCCCAACGCGCTGCTCGCGCGCAAGTGCGAGCCCTTCCCCGTCGAGTTTGTCGTGCGGGGCTACATCACGGGCTCGACCGAGACGTCGCTGTGGAAGAACTACGCGGCGGGCTCGCGCAACTATTGCGGGCTCAACCTCCCAGAGGGCCTCATCAAGAACCAAAAGCTGGACGCCAACGTCTTGACGCCGACGACCAAGGACGATGCTGGGGACGTGCCCATTTCCCCGGCCGACATTGTCTCCCTCGGCCTCATGTCCCAGGCCGACGCGGACACGTGCACCAACGCGGCGCTCGCGCTCTTTGCGCGCGGCCAGGCGCTCGCCGCCGAGCGCGGCCTGATCCTGGTCGACACCAAGTACGAGTTTGGGCGCGACTCGGACGGGACCATCCGGCTCATTGACGAAATCCACACCCCCGACTCGTCGCGCTACTGGGTCGCCGCCACGTACGGCGCGCGGATGGCGGCCGGGTCGGAGCCGGAAAACATTGACAAGGAGTTTTTGCGGCTGTGGTTTGCCGACGCGTGCGACCCGTACAAGGACGCGGTGCTGCCCGAGGCGCCCGCCGACCTGGTCGACGAGCTCTCCCGCCGCTACGTGATGCTCTATGAGATCATCACGGGCAAGGCGTTTGAGTTTGGGCCGTCGGCCGACTCGGCGACGGTGCGGACAGCGCTCGGCAAGTAGAGCGCGTGCGGGGCGGGACGGCGCGGGTAGGTAGAAGGCGAGGTGCTGGTTGGGATGCCAGCTTGATGAAACGGCTGGTCACTGCTCTTTTTTTTTTTTTCGTTCTTTGACCGACTTCCAGGTGCGGCTCTTCGACGCCCACCACGCCCGCCCGCCCGCCCACCGTACACGGTGCTGCTACACGGCACGCGGGGCGGCTCGGGCAAACCGACGACGGCCAGCCGCGCCGCCACAACCAGCGGGCACCACCGACCACAGCCACCGTCCCACCGCCGGCCCGTCACGCCACGTCCAGCCGTGGCGCCCGCGCCGCCGCCCCCATCAACGCCGCCAACCCCGCGGGCGTCACCAAAAACCGGGGCGGCGGCGCGCCGAGGCCGGCATTGGCCAACGCGCCGGTGCTCGCACCCCCCCCCCGGGACACCATCGGCGGTGGCACCGCCGTCGCCGCCGCCGCCGCCGCCGCCGCCGCCGCCGCCGCACTCGCCGCCGCCGCCGCCGCCGCCGCGGCGGCACCGCCCCCGCGCCCCTGCCGGCGGCGGCCGCCGGCGGGCGCCCCGGCCGCCGTCGCCGCCGCAGCGGCCGGCACCGCCACCGGCGGCGGCGGCGGCGCCACCGCCACGGCCGACCCCCAAAAGTCCTCCTCCTCGCTCACCGCGGGCACCGCGGCGCCGGCCAAGCTCGCGCCCGCGAGCTCTGGCAGCGCCCCCGCCGCCCCCGCCCCCGCCGGCACCAGTGCCGCCGCCGTCGCCGCCGGCACTGGTGCCGCCTCCGCCGCCGCCGCCGCCGCCGCCGCCGCCGCCGCCGCCGCTTCCGCACCGGCGTCGACGTGGTCCGGGGTGCCCCCCCCCCCCCCCGCCCCCCCCCCCCCCCCCCCCCCCCCCACCGGCGACACGGCGACGCGGGCGACCGCCGCCGCCGCCGGCGTCGGGGTGGCCCCCCCCGCCAGCGGGTGCGGCGCCGACGCCAGCGCCTCGGCGGTGGCCCCCTCACCGAGCAGCGGGGCGCCACAAAAGAGGCACGCGCCGCGCGCGTTGGGTTTGGTGTGCACCCACCCGCAGCAGAGGCAGTTGAGGGGGCGCCCGTCGGCTTGCCACCCGCGGATGGCCGACCGGAGGGCAGCCGTGGCCGCCGCCGCGCGCGCGGCGGCGGCGGCGGCGGGCGTCGGCGGCGCGGCGGGGGGGCGCGCGCCCCCGCCGCCGCCGCCCCTACCGCCGCCGCCGCTGCTGCCGCGTGACCGCCGCGGCAGGGCCGCGGCGGCACCAGGGGCGGCCGCCCCGTCTGCCGACGGACCCGCAACGGGCGGCGACGCCCCGCGCGCGGCTCGGGCAGCGTCGTCGGCCGCCCCCGCCCCGCCCCCCACAACCAGCCGCTGGCGGTGGGACAAGTACTGTTGGATAAACGCCAGAGCCACCGGCGTGTGGCCGAGGAGCGACGACAGGTAGTCTGACGCGGTCGGCCCGTCGACGGCCGACACGTAGGCGTAGGCGCCGCCGAGCTCCGCCCACCCGAGCGCCGCGAGGCCGGCGGCGAACCACGCCTCCATTGCAACGGGGGTGATGCGGCCGTCGCAAGAGGGGGGGGGTGCGGACGCTGCCGCCGCGTCGGCGGCAACGCCGCGACCGTCGGCCAGCTCGTCCCGGAGGGCGGTGCGATCCCGGTCGCGGCCGCCGCCGCCGCCGCCGCCGCCACGGCGGCCTCCTCCTCCCCCACCGCCGCTGCGGGAGCCGCCGCCACGTCCGCTGCCGCTGCGGCCGCCGCGGCCACCGCCGCCGCCGCTACCGCCGCTGCCGCTGCCGCCGCCGCGGCCCCAGGCTCCCCTTCCGCGACCGCCGCCAACCATACTCCCAACGTTGACGGCAAGGGACCCTGGTGTGCAGCGGCCAAAGACTGGAGCGTCCAGGGGTTTGATGTGGATGAGACACTGCGGCGTTGCGGTGGCCGGCAATGGCCAGACCGCTGCACAGCTGAACGCCGAGTCGCACGATGATGGTGTGTCTTGCTTCGAGCGTCAGTCGAGGTGGAACACGTGTTCCACGCTTATTGTGCTTCCCACAAAAACTGGACCCTGATGCATCAGCATCCGATGCAAAATCGCTGTTTCATTGGCTCAGAGGGCGGTGCATGCCGATGAAGCGGATGATGCGGATCCAGTTTTTGTGAGAAGCACAATAAACGTCAGCTAGCGAAATGAACGATAGAGTGGCGCAGTAACACTATTCTCCAAGTCAGAGAAAGTCGGACAATGAAATTGAAGAGCACCTCTGTAGGGCTGTATTTCATCGAGCCCGATTCAAGCTCAAGTACGGTTGGAAAGCCAGCCTGCACGACAGCAACAACGGTCGTTCGCGTCGCTTCACGCTTGGCTTGTGGTGACGGTCGCCGTCCCCGTTGCCGGTGCTTGTCACGCATTCCTCACCGCAGTCGCAATCAATCGTGCTTCGCTGTCCCACGGCGGGGACTGCTGCTATCATTTCCTTCTCGCCCGTCGTTTCTCCATTGACTGGGCCGGCGAGCGCGCCCCCCGGGGCCTCGCCTCGTCGGTTTCGGTTGCGGCCGGCGGGACGCCACCACCCCCGCGGGTGAGAGGCTTTGCACCCGCCAATCGGGGTGAGCCACGCCCCTCTTCTCGCCTTTGATCGTGCCCGCCGCTGCTCTATGTCGTCATTTTACAAGCGAAAGGCGAGCCGCAACACCTGTGAGACGGCGGCTGAGGCGGGTGCGCTTGCAGACCGGACCGCCGTGGCGCCGGCGCACGGCGGTGGCGGCGACGGCAGCGGCGCCGCGGGGGGGCGGGACGTCGCCCCCGGTTCCAGCAGCGTCGCTTCGGCCCCAAAGCGGTCCCGTCTGGACTCGGGGCGGTCGGGCGGCGGGGAGGGCGGCAGTGACCGGCCGCCGACGGCCGCCCAGCCCGGCCGGGACGCGTCTCCCATGGCGTCCCGCTCCTTGTCTGGGGCACTCGGATCCCAGGATGGCGTCGGTGGCGGCCGCAATGGCGCGTCGCGAAATGGCGGGGGCGGCGCTGCGGCGCCGCGGCGCAAGTTGAAGATTCGCCCGTTTGCGCGCAAGCCCGCCGTCCCAGACACCTTCTTTGCGGTCACGTGGGATACCCGCCTGCGCCCCGCGGTGCGGGCGGTGCAGACAGCGACGGCGCTGGAGGGGTTTTCCCTCGAGGAGCTCTACGGGGCGGTTGAAGACAGCGTGCGTCACGGCCACGCGGCGGCGCTGTACACCCACATCTCGGTGGAGGTGGAGAGCCACATTGGGACGGTCGTGGCGGCGCTTGAGGCGGCCGCCGCCGCAACTGCCGACAGCGACTCCTTCCTCATTGACGCCAACCGTGCGTGGGAGGCCCACTGCGCGCAAATGTCGACCATCCGCGCCATCTTCCTCGTCCTTGATCGGGGGTACGTGCTCGCCCAGCCGGGGACGGCCAATGTGTTGCCGCTTTGGGACCTGTCGTTGCGCCTCTTCCGCTCGGCCCTGGCGTCGCGCCCGTCGGTGGCGGCGCGGATCTCCGCGGGTCTGCTCGATGTCGTCCGCCGGGAGCGGGACGGCGACTCGATTGACGTGTCCCTCGTGCACTCCCTCGCGTCCATGCTGTCTGCGGTGGGGGTGTACGCCAAGGTGTTTGAGGTGCCCTTCCTCTCCTCGACGGCCCACTACTTTGCGTCTGAGTCGGCCCGCCTGATCGACTCGATGGACCTCCCCACCTACCTCAGCCACGTAGAGGCGCGGCTGTTGTCCGAAGCCAACCGGGTGACGACTAGTCTGGACGCCTCTACGCGGCGACCGCTGATTGCCACCACGGAGCGGCACCTGCTCGCCACCCACGTACAGGCGCTGCTCGTCAAGGGCTTTGACACGCTGTGCAGCGAGGACCGGGTGGCGGACCTGGCGCGGTTGTGGTCGCTCTATGGCCGCGTCGACGCCAACGGCTTGCCCATCAACGTGCCCGTTTCGTCGACGCCCGAGTCTATGACGGGCACCGCCGCGCGCGGTGGCGGCGTTGGCAACGCCGACGAGGCGGCGCTGGACAGAATAGTGCCGGGCGTTGCGCCGGGCGCGGCGTCGGTGCTTGGCCCCGCGCAGGATTGCATCAAGACTGCTCTCAATCGGTTCGTGACACAGGCTGGCAAGGAGATTGTCAATGCGGAGGGCAAGGACGCGAGCATGGTACCGTCGCTGGTCTCCCTCCGCGCTCGCGTCGAGGGCCTTGTCCAAAACGCGTTTGGCGGCGGCGAAATTGTCTCCCGCGCCGTCCGCGACGCGCTCGAGGCGGTCGTCAACAGCCGGCAAAACAAGACGGGCGAGCTCATTGCCAAATTTGTCGACTTCGTGCTGCGGACGGGCCACAAGGGCCGCTCCGACGAGGAGGTCGACGCCACCCTTGAGGCGGTCATGACGCTGTTCCGCCTCATCCACGGCAAGGACATCTTTGAAGCGTTTTACAAGAAGGACCTCGCCAAGCGGTTGCTGCACGGCAAGTCGGCGTCGCTCGACTTGGAGAAGATGATGATTTCCAAGCTCAAGACCGAGTGCGGCACCAACAACAAACTCGAGGGCATGTTCCGGGACGTGGAAGTGTCCCGTGAGACCGTGCGCTCCTTCCGCACGCACGCGCGGAGCGTCGCGTCGCTCGGCACGTCGGACGTGGAGCTATCGGTGTTTGTGCTGACAAACGCGTACTGGCCACACGTGCCGCAGGCGCCGCTGCGCCTGCCGCAAACACTGTCGGACCTGCACGACACCTTCAAGCAGTTTTACGTCGGTAAGCACAGCCGCCGCAAGCTCACCTGGCAGTACTCCAACGCGTCGACGACAGTCCGCGCGCGCTTCCCCGCCGCTGACAAGCTCCTCTCCCTGTCGCTTTACCAGACGGTTGTCCTGCTGCTGTTCAACGACAATGATGAGTTGACGGTCAACAACATTTCCTCAGCGACCGGCTTGGTCGACACAGACCTCCACCGCACGCTGCTATCGCTGGCGTGCGGTAATAAGGCGCGGGTGCTCCACAAGCGCCCCAAGGGTTCCACCATCGGTAAGGACGACATCTTTGTGTGGAACAAGGGCTTCACTCACCCCCAGGTGCGCATCAAGATCAACGCCATTCAGGTCAAGGAGTCAGCGGCGGAGGACCTGCAAACGACAGAGCGGGTGTTTATGGAACGCCACTTCGAGGTTGACGCGGCGATCGTGCGTGTCCTCAAGACGCGGCGGACGCTCACGCACGCCAACCTCATTGCGGAGCTCTACTCCCAACTGCGGTTCCCGTTCAAAGTGGCGGACTTGAACAAGCGGATTGAGAGCCTCATCGACCGGGAGTACTTGGAGCGAGATGCCAACGCGCCCCAAACCTACCACTACCTCGCCTGATTTTTGCGTCTTTCTTTTCATTGCTTTGTCTTGTTGCTCTTTTCTATGTCCATCGTGGGTACACCCATTCGTGGACGTGTCTTCGGACACAGGCGCTGTGAAAAAAAAACGTTTGCAGAGCATTGACACCAACATGATGTGCCTTTTTGAAGTCGCCGAGGCACTGCTCGCGTAGGGAGAGGCATGAAGGGCTACTGCCATCTGGTTTCATTCTATGCAGCTGCTCAGGAGGCGTGTGGCCTTGCTGCAGTAGGCCTGTTCAATAGGGGTCGAAACGTCCATCTCGGGGGGGTCGTTCCGGGGGGTGCATGTATTGCTTTCGAGGGGGGCTACAGTATCTGAGAAAAGTGCTAATTTCCCTGGACTATAGTTCAGGGTACTACTCAAGATTTCCCTGGACTTTAGTTCAGGGTACTACTCAAGATTGGCAAACAACCCACACCCCAGAGCCTCTTTTAATTTCTTTAGAGGCCAGTGCACGTTGCGGGAGTACTTGATAATGGGACGTTGTGCACGTAAAACGGGACCGTGAGAAGGACACAGGACGTTGTGCCGTACGTTCTTGATATGAAAATGTCCGCAAGCCTTGGGCAATGTCGCCCATGTGTTTCTTTTTTCGAGAAAGTGTCCACGTCGTCTGTGAGGGACGTTTGTATGCTTTCCAGCTACGAATCGCTCTCAATGAGGTCAAAAACGCGGTCGAGTGCGTTGTACAGGCTGGAAACGACGATTCTTGCTGCACTCTGTCAAAGCAGTTAGCCGTACTTAGAAAAAGATGCGTTTGTGCGTTCTGAGGGGCATGTTTTTGAAATTTTTTGACTGGGGCAGGGCGGCGTCCTTGCACTCTGTCAGTCGGTGGCTCCCCTGTCCGTGCGCCGACTGGCCGTGCGCCGCGTGCCAGGCCACCTGCCCGTTTCTTTCTCTTCCGCCGAGCCGCGCG
>Ga0209093_1002531_pt1 | contig 10101 bp, 8 predicted proteins | sample SidtaG_4_FD_187450 | JGI IMG/M metagenome (GOLD analysis project Ga0209093, IMG submission 187450) | Marine algal microbial communities from Sidmouth, United Kingdom - Sidmouth_Male1 metaG (SPAdes) (version 2) | ecosystem: Host-associated > Algae > Red algae > Unclassified | place: Sidmouth...
GGGGGCTCGTAAGGGGAGGTCTCGGCCTCCCCCTCGTGTCCAGAAGAAAAACCAACCGTGCCTTGGGTCTCTTGCTCCCTCGGGTCTCTGCCGTATTACCTTTGTCCCCCTCTTTGGGACGGGCGTGGACTGCACTTTTCCCTTGCCGGTTCCTTCTGGGCCTCTCCCCTTTGGGCCCCAGGGGTTGTTGATTTCCTGTCCGGACTTAAGAGAGAAGACCGCTACAACCGCGACGCTTGCGTCCGTGGCGACCGCTGCTGTCAGCTCCGCTCCTTCTCGGCGCCCCTTGGACCGCGATAAGGCGTCGGCGTTCCTCGAGAAGCTGTCAGCGACCGAGCCACGCACGGTGCTGCGCGTGCTACGCATCAAGGGCTGGATGCAGGCCAACATGGCGGACAAGCGCGCCATCGCGGCGGCTTGCATGGAGGATCAGAACATCGACGATGAGCAGCTGGAGGCTCTGATGGACGATACCGACTTGGCGGCTCCCGCCACACCCATTTTTGGCGCACGGCCTCCCACAGGTGCCTCGGCCTCGGCGCTCGTGCTCTCTCCGGCCAGCGGCCGCTCACGTGCTGGCGGCTCTTCCGCATCGGCGGCCCCTGCCCCACTGGAAACTAGCCGCAGCCCGCCCTTTAGTGCCAATGACATGGCCCGCTTGGCGCACGTCGCGACCGACCCCCTTCACTTCGACGCCATCCAGGCGGACAACCAGCCCCTGTCGCGCGCGGAGCTCGACAAGCCGCGTCAAAGCCTATGGGACGCCGTCCTTGCTCCCGCCTTCAACAATCTTGAATACAAACCTGCTCGCGCAACGCCGGCTGACGGTTTACTCGCGTCGGACTTGAGGGGAATGGACCAGACCCGCTTTACGTGCAGCCGGGAAGCATCCAAGCTGAAGACCATCTACCGATCCTTGCGGTCTAACTACACAAAGGCGTACTCCAACTACACGCGTAGCGGCCAGATGGAAGGGGGCATTTTCAAGGACTACACGAACGGCGACCATCAACTACTGTACTTGCACTGCCTCCTATTTGACCACCCATCTGTTGATTTCGTGCTCCGATCGTTGCCACAAGCAGCCCAGGCAGAGGTCGGTCTGCCTGGAAGCGCCGCGGTCGGCCGCGGGCCGGGGCACCCGGGCTCAGCTCCCCGCCCCTTGCGCAAGCGGCCCCGTCAGTCTGAGGTCGTCATTGGGGGCATGGACAACTTGACGGCGGCGCTTGTCGCCATGGGAAACTCGGCTGGCCCTGCTGGCGGCGACGTTGCGGGTCACCGTGCAGCGGCTGCGTTTGACAACGCCGAGGCGATTGGTGCCATCTGGAAGGAGCTAAGGGCCGCTCGCGACGCGGTCGCGGAGGACCCCAGCGACGTGCTCGCCATTTCCATGCGCTTCCATTTTGAGCAGCAGCTCCAGAAGCTGACGGATACGGAGTAGCGCTTCGCCTTGTGGTACGTTTCAATGAGGGGGGAGGAGTGTTAGGATGGGATGGTGGCTTTAGTTCTGATGTAGAATCCCGTGGAAGAATCATGCTTGTGTGCAATAGAACTTCCTGGTCTTGCCTAGCGTGCTCGTTGTCCTTCCGGGGCGTCGGCAGCGCAAGAATAAAAAATCTCATCTGGTACGGCCGTATGCGCGGTGGTACACGTCCTGCCGACGGCGGAACCAAATCCAGCCCGCGACACAGCTGCTGCCACACCAGTTCCGGTCGGGACCGCCGCAAAGCTCTTAAAGTTTGCGTGCGAACGGCATGTCAGGTCTACTGGGGCCACCCCAACCGTCAGTATTGCCTTGATGCTCCCCTCGCCTTCTAACCCACAGATTCTCTAGGCTTTGGTATCCGTGGCGACGCGGACTGGGACCACGGCAGCGAACGACAGTCTAAAACTGGCCACGGAGTGGGCATGGTCCCGGGGGGGCCGGCGCTGGTGAGAAATGCTCCATCAGCAGTGGTCCCGACTGTGTCGAAGGCCGCGGGTAACCACCAGTGTGGATGCCGCTGTCCTCCTACCGCGCTAAATATTTCGCTGGCACAGTTGCAAGAGTGAAGATGGGCCAGTGCACAAAATCAGGTGACCGTTTACATGAGCTAGAGCAGCAACCGGTCAGGCTGGGCGGTGGCACTGCTGATCCCTCAGTCGGCGAGTGAGTGTGGCTCGCAGAGGGCAAGGATCTCTGTCTCGCATACGCTGACGTAGGCGGTCGTCCAGGTCGCACTGGTCCTGCATAATGACCTCTCCAGTCCCACCGGCACCATCCTCAGAGAGTAGGGCATCCGGCGGGGGGCTGCTCCTCCCAATCAGAAAGTTGTGCAAGCGCACGCATACACGTAAAATGAGAGAAGCCCGAGACACAGAGAAGCGAACGGAGCGCCACAAGATACGCCACCAACCAACAACCTGCCCACAGACCTGCTCAACGAAAGTGCGCGAGGAGCTGTGATAGTAGTTGTACGAGTCCTTGTCCCACGGGAGGTTGGTCCCCGGCCAGGGCGTAAGCAAACGCTCGCCAGCAATGTACGCATCTTCGCCCGCGACCCAGTACCCACGAGGCAGCCCATCGTCGCGGGCCAGCAGCTCTGCCAGCCCGCTTGCGAAAAAGGCGGTGCTGTCGTGGCATGAGCCCGCGGTCATCGTTGACAGGAAGTGGACCCGGTATTCCCCGCCAACCGCGACCTGCACATTGATAGCAAGAAAGCCCTTACGAGTCCAATATGATGAGGGGTTTGGTACCTCGGAAACACATGGCCGGCGGATGCGGAGCGCGATGCCGTCGATGGCCGACACGCACCCGCGCAACGGGTTGCGGCCGCCCCGCGAAAAACGCTCGCTCTCGGCGGCAAACTCTGCAGGTGTGGAAGGAAAATGAATGTTGTTCAAAAGCGGGTCAACGTCCAACGCTACCAATACCTGCGGCAAAAACAGACAGCCACAGAAATCCCAAAAAGAAAAGAAGCAGCCGATGGACCACGCGGCCGAAATGAGTAAGGACACAATGACAGCCATGGAGCGAGCAGAAATGGGCGACGCGATTGCCAGCTTAGCTTGATGCCGTGCAACTAGTGGGAGCCCGGGTAGTCCCTTGTTGACGACAGATAACCGTGAAGGTCTCAACGTGCTGATGTCGCTCACTGCCCCGCCCACCTGCGGACCACCCAAAGACGTAGAGAATTTCGGTCATACCTGATGAAAAATCGAGTACACCGTGCACCGGCTCACCCCAAACACAAGCAAGCAATCGAGGTAGGAAGCCCCGGCGAGCATGCGCAACCCGAGTGCAAGTCGGCAGTCCGTTGGGATGGGGGCGCCGCTCGACATCGTTGCCATCCTCTCGTCCACCACCAAGCGGTGCTCAACGGCCGAGTGCAGCGCCCAGAACTCCTCCCCAGTCATACGGAAAAGCAACCGAAAATCCCTCTCCTGCACGTGGTCCAGGCCCGAGCTCATGCTCAAGCGTGCGCGAGTGCCCGCAGCATGCAAACGCGGGGGCGTCACGCAAGCGGCCGCTGCCGCGCGGGGAACCACGACGGCCACATCGGCGACCGCGAAAAGAACTACACGCCGCGGGGCTGCTGCGCGCTCAGGTCGGTGCACCCGCCCCGACCGCCGCACGAAGCGACCATCAGCGACAGCCCGCTTCGCCACGTAGACAGAGTCGTGGGGCGCCATGGCCGGGAGAGGCCGCTCCGGCTCACGCGTGAGGCGGCAGAAGGGGAAGGGCAGCCACAAGCCGAGCTTGGGAGAGGGCGGGCAGGCGCCAAGCCTCCGCTAGCGGAGAGTGGGGAGCGGGACGACGTGGAGTTCCGCCAGCAGACAAGGCGGAGCATGGGGTGGGGCAGCACGGGTTCACGGCAGAGGGGGTCGGAGAGCCCGTTGAAGAGGTGTGTGGGGTGGAGCGACTCGTGCGTCCGTCGAACGGCAGACAACCGCTGCGCCAGACGGACAGCATATGGCGGCGTATAGGTGAAACGATGTGGAGGTGGGGCGGCGGGGCGATAGCGGGGGGGAGGGGGGTGTTAAAAATGGCCACAACGCCGGTGGAGGAAGGTCCACCACGCTGGCGGCCGTGTGTGCGAGCCCCCTGTGTCGCTGGCATGTGATTGTCCTCCTGACTGCATGCAGGGGAGGGGTGGGGACAGAGAGGGCCCCACCCATGCCGCGATGGCCCGAGACGGTGTGCCGGCAGAACGCCCGCGTGCAGTCACTCCTGATTGCACGCTACGAGGCGGTGGGTGCACGAAGGGCACCACCCATTCGGTGCCAGACAGGCTTTCCACAATCAATCGACTCGCGTCAAGTGTAAGAACCAATAGAGTGGTGACATCACAGCGGATGGTCTCTTGTCAGGGAAGTGACGAGGACCACGACCCTGGGAGCTGTTGAGCTGCTGGCGCATTGAATCTGGCGGGGCCCTGTCCTCAGAGACCGCAGACTGGGAATGGTTGCGGGGGCCCTCCTGCACACGGGGCTCTTGACAGCGCACTGCCGGATCGTGTCAAGCGGACGTCGAACTTGCTCGTGCCGTCTGCGTAGGCAGCTTCGCCACCCCCCGTGCAGCGATGCACCACCGCTTGCCACGATTTGAGTCGCGATTCACCCACGGTACGATCTGCCAGATCTGACCATAAACTTCTGGCAAAGTGTGTTCGTGCGTGCCGTGAAGAAAGACGGCGCCACAGCACATGTTTTTTGGCGGACTTCTGTTCATATTGGCGCCGAATCACGTTCACGTCGCTCGCCGTGTGGACTGGGCCTTAGGCCCAGTGTAGCATGGGCCTAAGGCCCAGTCTACACGGCGAGCGACGTGAACGTGATTCGGCAACAATATGAACATAAGTCCGCCAAAAAACACGTGATGTGGCGCCGTCTTTCTTCACGGCACGCACGAACACACTTTGCCAGATGCTTATGGTCAGATCTGGCAGATCGTACCGTGGGTGAATCGCGACTCAAATCCTGGCAAGCGGTGGTGCTTCGCTGCACGGGGGGTGGCGAAGCTGCCTACGCAGGCTACTCTCGAGAATTGACGGGTCGCCCATCTCTTGATCCGAGTGTTGCAGTCGTGAGGGGCCTTCTCGTCCAATCATTTCTGCGAAAGCCAAAAGACGGAAATGGCATATTCCTTTCCAAACACGTTCACGTGCGCGAGATATAAAAAAGAAATCTCGCGCACGTGAACGTGTTCGGCTTGAATGCGCCGAATGAGCCTGTTTTGGCTCGTAAGTCCTTTGTGTGCGGGATCGCACGGTCGGCCGGATTCGGTCTAAAAGTAATCGCGTGATTGGGGTGTGACTGGAACGAAGCGCTCCCATTGGCTAGCACGTGTCTGGGCACGCCGTGCACGCGCCGTGTAGACTGGGCCTAACCACCAGCGGTATATTTTGGTGGATGCATTGACGAATACCTGGAGAAAGAAAATATGTCGTTCAGCAATGTTTAGCTTGGGAGCGAATATGGTTTCCGAGAGACTCAAACCAGCTATTCCGAGCCTAACCATATGTCATATTGTTCTTTCCGGTGGACATTGAGAGCGTCACCTGCAGCCATTCATTGTTGCAACGTGGCGCTGCGTGAGCGAATCAAAGTCCAGCCGATCCCAGGCTCTGACGATGCCGGCATAATAGGTTTTCTGGGACAAGGCGACCAGGGGACCCTCCGAAATCCCTGGAATCCTGGGACTTCTGGGACTCAGAACCGCGGTCTCTGAGCAATCTTGGGGACTTCAACCTGGGATTTCGGTGGAAGCAACCTGGGATTTTGGTGTCCAAAAACCTGGGATAACATGCAGACTCTTCTTGTAGGGCAGGCGCCACCACAGTCGACGCCGCCGCCGCCGACATCGCCGCCCGGCGAGCAGGGGACCGCCCCCCCACCGCGGTGGACGTTCACGGCAGTCTTGGAAGCGCAGAGGTCGACGGCGCTCGGAACCTTCGCGGGCGAGCTGAAAAACGCGGGATATCCCGGGTTTTCTGCACCTGAATCCCGGGACACCCGGGATTCCGGACCAAATCGGTCTCCAGAGCCCGATTTACCCGGGATTCCGAGGCTCTGGAAATCGGCTGGTGCGGATCGGGCCGGTATTTTCAACGACCCCGCCCCCATTGGTGCTCTGGGCGCGATTGCCTTGGTCGTTGACTGTGAATGTCACCGCGGCCCCGGCCTGATCCCCTTCGCCCCCCCACAAGACTCGCGGTCCGCCAGCCACCCGCTGTTTCTCGTACAGAGTGAAGTCCCTACATGTGTTTCCACACGCACAGCTCTGATGCGGGTGCGGGGGGGGGGGGGGCACCCCCCTACCGCATTGTTTCTGCGGGGGGGCGGCTATGGACGCGGATCGGGCCGCGGAGGAGGCCGCGGGGGCGGCGTTCGCGGCGGCGATCAACGTCGCGCTTGCGACGTCGTCGCCGTCGGCGAGGCTGCAATTCCTTTCGCGCGTAATTGACGCGGTTCGGGCCAATCGGGCGGCATTTGTGGGAGGCGCCACTCATTCACAAGCACGATTTCACTCTGCTATTGCTGTCCTCCCAATTTTGGCCGGTCCCGTCCATGTCAAGAAGGGTGATCAACAATGAGAAACTGTGTTTCAGCCATCCATTCAGCCGGGTAGAGAGGATCGACCAATGAGTCAACGTCGGAAAATCACAAATTACAGAACAAAATCGCAAAACACACATCGAGATACGGTCGCCCATACCAATCTCCGCCCCATCTCTGTCCCCACTGCCGACCACCATGAAGGCAGCTGACGCCCTTCCCCGGGTGGATGAGTTGAAGAAGACGTGTGCCTCGCTGGCTGACACATTTTTGGCGGTGTCCCGTGAGACCGGTACGTCTGTGGCCGCCCTGCGGGTGGCGTACAACCGCGCTCATCCGTAATCCCCTACAGATCACGGCAACGCCAAGCTCTCCGCGGAGGAGGACACCACGCTGGTCGGGCTGGCGCAAGCCTTTAGCATCAACAATATGGCGCTGTCGAGCCTGCAGGTGCGTCAGTCGGTGGAGCGGAAGTGGGGGAAAGAGGTGTCCGCGTCGTGGGAGGCGCGGTGGATCGGGCGTCATAAGAAGGAGCTGTCCAAAAGGACGTGCAAAGCCCTCTCTAACAAGCGGGCGGGGTCTGATGTGATGCAGTCGGTTCAGAACTTCTGTGACGAGCTCCAGGAGTTGCTCACAACGCGCCACTTCACCCCCCAGGGCGTCATGAACTACGACGAGACATGGCTGGTCAACAAGGGCGGAGCGATGGTCACCAGGCGCATCCATTCGGCGTCTAAGGAGCCCTCCAATGCCCACTCGACGCGGCACAGCACAGTGGCTTCGCTCCTTACCTTCTTGGCTGCCAACGGCAACATCTTCATCAGCGTCTACGTCATGAAGGGCACGTTTGTCGACGGCGGGGAGGCCGAGGTGGACTTCCGCGTTCACGCCGCCCCTCGGGTGTCCCGTCGGTCGTGGCCTCGCTTCTACTGCTGGACCGAGACAGGATTCCTTGACGCGGACACTTTTAACCACGTCATGGACCAGGTCACGTCCAAGTGGGCCATCCGCAACCCGTCCACCAACTTGTTGCTCTTTGGCGACCGCCTCGGGGCGCACATGCGCCCCGACACGCTGGAAAAAGCCCTCGACCGCAAGGTGTTCCTCTTCTTCCTACCCTCCAACTCCTCTCATTGGACACAGCCGCTCGACGCCTCCCCTTTCGGCAATCTACATGTGGTTACGAGGTCGAACAACGAGCAGCTGGTCATCGACGGCACGATGACCAACACTGGCACCAAGGACACTCTTCAGGCGTCGGCTTTTGCCGCCGAGCGCGTGGCATTCCGTCCCCATATCATTCGGGAGGCTTTTTGCACGACGGGGCTATTCCCGTACGACTGCAGCGTCATAATGGCTCGCGCCAAGGAGAACCTGGGGGTGGGGGAGGACGGGGGGACTGACCTGGACATGGCGCAGTCGGCCGCGGCCGAGGTCATCCGTGCGGCCAAAGAACGTGTCGAAGCTGCCGCTGGGGAGGTGCGCGGTGGTCAGGCGTCCGTCAAGCGGGCCATGTTGCACTCGCCCGAGGCGCTCCTCGCGCAGCACCGGGAGCGCGAAGCGTACAGCATCCAAGAGGCCGAAGAAGTGCAAGAGCGGCGCGTGAAGCGCGCCAAGCTGCGCGAGGACAATTTGAAGGACAAGGCTGACAAGGTTGCGACTCATGCGGGGCGCACTTGTCAAGCATGTCTCGAGCGGGAGCACAGGGGTGGGGGTGGGTGGCATATCTGCGGGTGCGGCACTTGGCGCCTGTGTCCCAAGTGCAAGGTTCGTGAATCTGCGTCAGCTGCAATTTCAGTGCATACGCAAGGCTGTGGCGCGTCCAATGAGCTGGGTACCGAGCAGTGACTGTCATGTCGTCTGGTAGATATTGCTTGCTTGCTATTTCTTGCCTCTTGTTATTCTTGCAACTCCGAGATCAGTGTAATGTGATTTTTCGCTGCAGTTCGTGATTAGCGAAGCTTCTTACCCTCAACGACGCAACGCTCTCTCAGAGACCCACGTGGCAATCGAACTACCCAGTGCGCACGTTCCAAGCGGAACCGCAGCAACACGCCACGTGAACTCAAGAATCCTCGATGAGCCCGCTCGGCCAGCACGCCCCGGCGGCGCGTCTGGGCCGCCCCGCCACGCTATGCGCACGCCCGAGCACGCACACGCCTAGGCGTGTGCGTGCGGAAAGGCGCCTGTCCGCCCCACATTGCCTGGGTCCGCCACACGCGCCTGGCGAGCCGCTCGCGCGGCACGCGCGCCGACATGCCAGGCGGCGCTCAGGCGGCACGACGCCCGTTTGGCCCATGAGCCAAACGCGCGGACCCACGGACGGGCGCCCCGCGGCGCGAGTGACGCCGCGAACCTGCACCGCCCCCGCCGTCGTCACGCAGGCACTGCCGCCGCCACGGGCGCCGCCGCCGCCGCCGCCGCGTCCCCGCCACCCGACGTCGACTCCCTGTCACGCCCCCCCCCCCCCCGCCCCGCCCCCCCCCCCCCCCCCCCCCCGCCCCCGTCGCGGTCGCGCTTCTTCCTCGCCGCCCGCTTGGCATCCTGCTTGGCCCACAACTCGGTCCAGTAGGCCACCTCTGCGTCGCCCGTCAGGAGGGAGAGCGCCGGCGTTGCACCCGCCACGGCCGGCCCCGGCGACGCGACCGCCGCCGTCGACGCGGCGCCGGGGGTGCCAAACCACAAGTCCCCCGCCACGTCGCCCTTGTTGTAATGCACTCACGCGACGGCGCCTTACGACTCAAAGGCCTCCTTGAGGTCCTCCCGCGTCGCCATCGGCGGCAGGCCCGTCAGGCGGAGGACCATGCCGGGCGTCAGCTCGCGGGCGGACACACCGGGCGTGGCGCGGGTGGTGCCTTCGCGCCTGGCGGCCGCCCGCGCCTGGACGCGCTCGATCCGCTCCGTGCGCTCTTCCGCCTTTTTCTTGGCGTGCGCGTCAATGGACGTAGTCGTCAAGGGGATGGTCTTGGTTTCCGCCTTGACGGCCGCCGTCGTGCCCGCGTCGGGGGCGGCGGCCACAGCCGACGCGGCCGGCGGCGGCGGCGGCACCCCCGTCTTGGTCGAGTCGAAGAGCGTGTCCGCAACGGCCACGTCAATGGTGTGGGCATCCTCGGCCAGCACCCGGTCCGCCGCCTCGTCGGCGTCAAACTCGACAAACACGGAGCCCCAAAAGTGCTTGACCTTCTTCTCGTCCGACCACCGGCGCACTCGCACCGACGTGACGGTGCCATAGGGCGAAAATACCGCGCGCACCGCCTCAATCGTCGGCTCCACGGTGTTGGGCGTCCACCCGCACACGTACATGGAGCGGGCGCGCCAGTCGGGGAGCTTGTCGGGGGGCGGCAGCGGCGTCGCCCGCCGCACACGCGCACGGCCGCCGTCGAGCACGAGCGCCGCCGACAGCATCAGCGCCGCCGCCAGCGCCGTGGGCGTCGCGCCGAGGGCGACAAGCATGGCAAACGTGGCGAGCGTCGCCAGCGGCACGTACCCGTCGCCGTTTTCGTCGACCTTGGATTTGAGGAACTTTTCGCGGGGGAGGTTGGCGTCGGAAAAGTAGTACGGCAG
>Ga0209093_1002536_pt1 | contig 10083 bp, 6 predicted proteins | sample SidtaG_4_FD_187450 | JGI IMG/M metagenome (GOLD analysis project Ga0209093, IMG submission 187450) | Marine algal microbial communities from Sidmouth, United Kingdom - Sidmouth_Male1 metaG (SPAdes) (version 2) | ecosystem: Host-associated > Algae > Red algae > Unclassified | place: Sidmouth...
CCCCGCACAAGTCCCCCCCCCCGAGCTCACCCCAGCAGAGAGTGCCCACTACGAGACCAACAAATCAAGTACACACAAGTACAAAACATACAACAAGTGCATAGGTAAATACCCAAAACTGAGTCCCAATGCTCAACCGGGTAAGTACAGACAAATGGAATTGCTGAGCCATGCTCAACAAGGGGCGAGCCACGCTCGGACGGCGGGCGGCGCGGGCCACGGTGGGAGAACGGGGGCCGCCAGCCCCACCAACGGCGGCCGTTCCTCCGACGCGACCGCAGGACCCCCGCCTCACGCCGGGGTGGTGCCCGCGCTCACTGTCGACGCCGGGGACGCCGCAGTCTCAGCCCGACCTCAACTCGCCGCCGCCGCACACGCCGGGCGGGGCGGCTTCCGCCACTCACGACCGTTGGGGTCTTACGGCAGCCGAAAGCCAGGCGGCGACGTGGGGCGCGCGGGAATGGGCGGACGGGCCCTCGTCAGTCTCGGCGTCGCCGGTGGGGAAGGCGCCGGCAGAGCCCCCGTCGCGGCGTCAGCCGCGGACGGGCTCGCCAGGGGCGCGGCGGGCGGGACTTTGACAAGATCGGCGGCCGGTCGCGTCAGGTGTGCGTCGGACGGAGCCCCACTGGGGACATCGGGGGGCGGCGCCGAACACGGCTCCATCTCAGCCGAAAGGGCTGTAGTACTACGGGACCCCGTCGGTGACGGCGGCGCCGCCGGCGGGGCACCGACGGTGCGACGGCAGGCGGGGGTCGCCGATGCCGACGACTGTAGGTGAGGACGGAACGGGGGCGCGGGCACGGGGAGGGCGAGCCCGCGTGTGCGCGCGGGTGCGAGCCTGCGGAGGGGCGCTCCCGGCCGTCGCGCCCGCCGGGGGGTCCGGGTTTCCGCGCCCAGAGGACGGGGCAGGCGGCAGCGGACCAGGCGCCACGCGGAGGTTGCAGCGCGTCGCGAGCGGAGGGGTCACTCCCCCTCTTTTGTAATGATTGATACGGGGGACCTGACATGCATAGAGGGATTTATCTGCATCGGTTGGTGACTGCCCAGGTCAATTCCCAATCGGGGAATTGAGCCCGGGCAACGGGTTCCGCCGTTTAAGGACGGAGGGAAACGACGGTGGGAGGCACCGTCGTCGCCGGCCCGTAAACAGTGTCTTCACGTCGTAGCGATTTGATCGGCCAGACCTCCTGGACCTCGAGTCCCATAGCGGTCGACGCACGAGCGGAGTAGACGCCCGCTACTTCCCTCCTCCTGAAGGAACCCCCCTGATCGTGGTACTACGCCACCCGCTCCCCGAGACCTCCGGAGGGTGACCCAGCCTGGGCCCGGGCCCTGGTCGCATGGGGTGTCCCTTCGCTCCCGTCTTCGGCTACAAAACCGCTCGAGGCTGTCTTCGACCATATGGTCGAACAGGGGTACGATGCGCATGAATGCCTCATGCTCAAGGTGCGCTGGCTCGGGTACGGACCACGTGAAGACATCTGGAACTACGTGGAGGACCATCCAAGACATCCTTGCGTGGCGTGTCGGCGGCCTTGGCCGCAGCACCGCCGCCAGACGCAACAAAACGACGCCGAAGGCCAACGGCGCCCGGAAGCCGCCATGATGATGGTGCGGCACCGTTTGTCTCCGCGGTGCCCAAGGCGCGGGCGCCGCCTCTTGCGTGAGACCCCACCGCCGCCGACCGAACGCTCAAACCGCCTCCCCGCCACTCATGCAGCGACATTACAGCGGCCCGCCCCACGCACGGGGCGAGGCCGCCCCGTTCCCCCTCATGGGACATCTACTCGGCCCTCGGCCGGTTGTGGCGACGCCGGCCCACACTGACCCCGACGTCTGCATAGTAGGCCGCGCCGCGCCGTCCCACCCCAGTAGTGGATGGCGGGGAGGACCTCCGCGATCCGCGTGTGACACGCTGGAGCGCGCGTGTTGGGAACGGGCGGGGAAGGGTTTGTCCGGTGGCGCGGTCGGAAGCGCTGGCCATCCCACTGCAGCCCCCGTACTGCGCTCACGCGTCCGTGATCCGGTTTTATGGGCTCCCGTGCACTGGAAGGAGCCCTACCCCCATGACTGCGACCGGCCGTGGGCCGGGTCGGGTCGTGCAGCTCTCAGCCGGGGCGGGCTCACGACTGGCGCATCACCCCGCGGCGCGGCGCCACTGCATTGCGTGGAAAGGCAGAGCAGCAACCCCGGCCCACGCTGGCGCACGGCGCGACGCACTGCACTGCAGCGCGGGGCCCCTCCCTCCCGCGCCACGGACGCGGATCGCGGGCCGCGTGGCGCTGCGGGGCAGCGCCCGCGCCCCTCGCTGTCGTAGGGCGCTACGCACTGCCCTGCGACGCGTGGCCCTTCACCCCCGCGCCAGAGTCACGGATCGCTGGCAGCGTGGCGCAGCTGGGCAAAACCCCCGCCTCGCACTTGGAGCGCTTTCGCCGTGCTCCCGGCCCGGGCGGCGCGGGGCCACGGACCCCGGCTCCACGGTCGCGCACCGCCGGCCGCGCGGCGCGGCAGGGCAGCACCCCCGCCTCACCCTGGTTCAGGGCAAGGCACTGCGCTGCCTCTCCTGGAACCAGCCATGCCCCAGGGTTGTACCCCAGGCGGTCCCTCCGCTGCTCTCCGGGCGGGCCGCCTCCGATTCAACTGCTGGGCCACCGGGACGGTGACCCCTTGAGAAGGGGGAGATGTGACCGACTTACTGCTTGTCAGGCCTCGGCACGGGGCCCCCTTCCAGTCACGAGGGTGTCAGCCGATCCGGGAAACTGGGCGGTCAGGATCGAGTCCAATCCCGACCAACGTCAAACCCGTTCAGGGCGAATATGCCCAAGTTCCGCATGTTTGGAGTCGTTCCTGTGGCGATTCACTTGTGATCACCCCGTGCCTCACCAATCACAACCGCGATCTCGAGATTTCACTGGGACTAGTATATCCCAGGGCGGGCCTCCAGGTAGGGGCCTATTTTTGTGTAAGCCCAACTTGGGCCAATGACCAGCATTACACAACGCGCTGGACACCGGAGCGCCGCGAGAGTGTCACGAAGCACCCTTCCCCCGCCTCAACGCGAGGCCGTGTCTGAAGCCTCGACTGTCCTCCGCTGAGACTGGCCCCATGCGCTCTGAAAGAAGGGGTCCTGAGGGTTCTCTGCGGGTGTCTGCGGGGGTGTTTTCTGAGAGTTGGAAGGGGACGGGCGGGTTATGGAGGGGATAAGATGGTGAGGCAAGCGCGTTGCCTCCAGGCCTTCGACGAGGGCAACTGAACTTCCGGACACACAACTCATGTTTGCCGCACGGGGTGTCCTGCCCCGGTCGACGCCAAGCGTGTGTGCTCTTCGGGGCTTCCTTCCAGGGCGGTTTTTCCCCGACAGAACTACCCCGCGACACAGTCTGGATCGCCTTCCTCCCAGCTGGGTGGGGTTGGCTGGCCGTGTCGTCACAATCTCCCACTTTGGAGGGAGGGTCAGGTATCCCCGGCCGCGTATGCGGCATGGGAGGCGGAGGGGGGAGTAGCGAAGGTGTATGCATGTCTGTGACGCTCGCAGGAGGCCTCGAAGGTGCAGCAGGGGGGGGACCGGAAGTGAGGGGCGTTAGTAATGCGTTGTCACCGTCGTCGCCGAGAATCGTTGGCACCCTTTTCGCGCGTCATGAAGGAAGGAGGGAAGGTCGTAACAGGCTGGAAAAAAGGTTGGCGCCTAAGGCGGAACGCGCGCGAGCGCGGGGGCCAAACGGGCGCAGAGGACTCGGCAACGGGCAGAACGCCGCACGAAATCTGCGGCCGGAGCGTAGCCGCGGCCGGGTTCCGCCGCGGACGCTACCATCGAATGATCCCGCCCCGCACACGCGCGCGAGCACATTGCGACTGGTCCCTCCAAGTTCCGGCACATGCAGCCGACCCGAATCTCTTTGCGGCCCGTGTCGGGCCGTGCATCTCAAAGAACCGTAGAGACGCGGTCCCGCGCGCAGGATATTGTGCCGGCAACCGCAGATTGTCCATTTGTTGTAGGGAACGACAGCCTGCTTGTCTCGTGGGTCCGGGCGCGCTGAGCGAGAATGAGTCACGCGGCGGACATGCGCACTCGAGTCCCGCCCCTGGCCCTACATCGGGTGCCTTGCGCGGCGGACAACAGACTGATAGCCCTACCGACCGCCTGCGGCGACACTAAAGGCGCCAGTCGGCGGCCTCGTACGAAGGGGACGCTCGCAGAAGCTTGACCTCTCGGACAGCAGCACACAGCCTTTGGGCCCTTTTGTAGCGCCTGCAGGTCAATAGGATCCGTGAAGAGACGCAACTATAACCGAGATGCATGCCCAGAAGATTGAAGCAGCGCCTGCTGAGGCGCAGCAGACCCGCACAGCAGCACCCTCGCTCGACATTTGGACTTTTACGCTCGCCCGCGCAGCGCCGCTGGGCTTCCAAGCCAGGGGCTGTTCAGACACCGCCCACGCACTGTCATACCGCGCCGCGTCGACGACCCACATGCGTAAGAGGCCAGTTTGACGCGAGCCTCGCTCAGCTCAATAATGTCTCGCGTGACCGACGCGATGTCCGTTCAGTGCGTCAGTCGGGCACGGAGCTTTCATAGGGAAATGACCCGTGTCAATCCCCTAGCACAGTACAGGGGACAGCCGATCCATCTCGGATGACCGAGGGCGCATACTGAGGCCGCGAAACGAGCAAACTCTCCAATACCTTGGAAGCCCGTGTTGACTCAACCATGCATATTCCGTTACGGCCAGTCAGAGATCGCCCCTTCGGCCTGAAAAACACGACCACGACACGAGAGTGCGTCATGACTTCCTACTCGGAACATCGCTGCTCTCGAGTTTTTTCATGCATCCAGTCGTCGCTCAAGGTGAATGCCCCGGTTGTGCACGAAGGAGACCAGGTCCATCACCTGAACTCGTGTGGCATAGACACACCCAGAACAGATCGTTGTTGATCCGCCTCTTGCTGCTACATCATCGGGTGCAGGAAGCATCGCATATTACACCGTGGCACTGCACACGACCTCGCGTTCACCCGGACTCTTCTTCTATTAAGCACTGTTCGGATCCGTTCAGTCGTTATGTGCAGCCGGTCGTTCTCGTTTTGTCGTCTTGGACAGCGTTTTTCCGTTTTTGAACGAGTTAGACCGCGTACAATGACGAATCATTGGTGGTCGCGAAGCAACATTGTGTGAAATATACACAATGCCCGGCTCTCGTCAACCGGAAGTCCCTTCTTGATCTTGAGTTATCCAGCAGCGTAAACCACACCGTCGAGACAAGAACCGTGCTTGTGATCGCCGATATTGCGCATTACCTTTCGCCGCTTGAAATGTAGGGCCCCCCCAAAAGGCTTTCCACTCGAAAGGCCACCCATTGCATCCCATCTTTGGTTAATTGGAAGATGGGGACGACGATGCTTGGATTTTATGCCGCTCCTCTCGCCGCAGGTTGCCAATGACACAGTGTTTTATACAAAGTCGCTGGCTAGAGCTAATCTCCCTCCTCGGAAGTTCACTCCAGCCGAAAGATTCAGATATACCAGGAGAGAGAGAGGGGAGGTCAACACCGACCAATGAAAAAGAAGGTGCACCAGGCCGAGCGGACACGGCGTGCAATAACAGAAAAAGAGAGAACAAGGCGACAGAAGAGCCGCGCGGCGCAGCCGGGGATGGATGGGATGGGCGCGGCGGGGAGGAAAGCGAAGGTGCCGGTCGTTGTGCGCCCGGCCCGGCGCCGCCCCGCCCTCTCTTGTACCGGCGGGCGCCCTGTCCGCCGACTCGCTGCCGGGCATCCGGTTGTCCGGGCGGTTGGGGACAGCCCGTCCTGCCGCCGCCCAGTTGGCCTCCGGCTGACGGCCGGTGGACCCCCGCGGGTCGGCCACAGCCCCCTCCTTGGCGCGCAAGCTCAAAAAACCCGACAACTACGTACTCACCCCTTATGCCGCTCCGCTCGCCGCAGGTTGCCCCGGAGAGGAAGAGAGGCGCGCGACGAAAGGCGGGACGACGCGTGAGTAGCGGGCAACAAGCCAAAACGCCTCAAGCGTCACGGGCGCCAGGGCGTCGATGTAGTGGGCGTTTGCTGTCTTGGGGACGTTGCCGGCGTGCCCGAGCAGCCGGGCAGTGGCCGGCGGCGCCAGGCCGCACACGTCCATGTCGGTGGCGCCGCCGCCCCGGCACGAGTAGGAAGAGTAGAGGACGCTGGCGGGGACCGCCTCACCGAGGCGGTCCATTGCCTCGTGAAGCCAGGCGGTCAGGTCGGACGGGCCGGGGACCCGGTCGAGGTCGACGGTGGAAAAGAGGAGGCGGGAGGGGGGCGCGCCGGAGGCGCGGAGAGAGGAGACGAGCGCAGGAAAGAGCAGCAACGGGAGATCCGGCACCGAGGTTCAGGGCGACGTTCGAAAGTCGAACACGAGCCGCGTGACGGTGTTGCGGCGTTCCCCGCCCTCGTAGCGCAAGACGGAGCAGCGGATGCCCCCATCGGCGGTCGTCTCCACGTCTTGGAGTGGGAGCTCGAGCACCTCGGAGGTGCGTCGGGTGAGCACAAACGCGAGCACGACCGCCGTAAAGCGCGCCCGCCAGGCGGCGTCAGGCGTGCGGGACGCCAGCTCGACGATCCGCCAGGCCACCGGGGCGGGGAGTGGGGCGCGCTCAAAGGGGAAGACGTTGGTGCGGTCGGCAACCATCCGCGCGTACCCGGCACGCAAGTCCTGGACGAGGCGGCCGGTGGCCGGTTTGGGGAGCCAGGCCGCGACGTGGCGACCGTTGACGGGGGACAGGTAAGAGTCGAAGGTGCTCTGGGAGACGTGCCGCTCGCACAGGGTGCCGACGTAGCAGGAGACCGCGGCGGCGGTCGTCGGCAGCGAGGGCCACCCGTTGTCGGCGCAAAACCCCTCAAACGCCGCCCATTGATGCCCGTACGAGTCCGCCGTCGAGTCGGCGAGCGCGCCGGTCAGCAAGCGGGCGGCAACGTGCGAGCCGGCGCTGGTACCGCCGACGGCGGCCAGGAGGCGAGAGTGGGCAAGGCCCCGCCAACGGAGCCCTTGTCCCGTCGTCCGCCCAGTTCGAGCAACAGGGCGGCCGTTCGCCAGCGTGGCGGTGACACGCGCCCCGGTGGGCGGCAGGGGGGGTCGAGCAGAGCAGTCGGTGCGAGGAGGACGGACGCCGTCGCGGAGAGGAGGGCCCGGCGCCACCAGGCTTGGACGGGCCACACCGGCACGATGACAATCGCCGTGGCCCGTTCCCGGCGCACCTTGTCCAGCACAAGGCTCACTTGGGCAAGCGGGGCGTGAGCGTAGTTGAGCTCCCCGGCCCAGGGCAGGGAGAAGGCATCGACGCCGTCGCAGCCCGGGGTGTGCTGGAGGGAGTTGAAACGCGCCATCTTGGTGACGAGCGGCGAGGCAAAACGGTCGACCGTCGCCGGCCTTCAGGCAGCGTCGAGCGGCGAGAAATATGGGACCGCAAGCGACCGACCACCGTAGTCGAGATCGCGTGACAGCCGGTCGGCCCGCATATTTTCCACCGAGGCCAGCCACGACGCTTCCAGGGACAGGTCGCGGCTTTTCAAAAGCTGATGCAAGTCTCGCACCTCCGCCATCAGGCGCGGCGACCACAAGCTCATCGCGTTGATGATGCCGTGCACAACGCGCGAGTCGGTCCGCCCGCGCACCACCCCCGGCCCCGTCGCGGCGGGGAACGACTCGAGCGCGTCCCGAATGGCCAGGAGCTCCTTGTTGTTGATGTGAAGGTGGCGCATCGCGTGTGAGAAGAAGCCCCGCGCAGGCGTGAGCCCGTCGCGAACGGCGCCCCATCCGTAGCTGCTCGCGTCCGTATCCAGCTCCATCGTCACGGGCGGCTGGAAGAGCGCGCGCCTGACCGCCACGGCGGACCCCAGCTCCGACCACCAGAGCAGGTCGAAAAGCGCTCAGGAGGGAAGGCGGGAGCGCGCTCGGAAATAGGTCAGCTCGTCGAAGAGCGAGCGGAGGTGCATGCGGGACATGAGCACCGCCAGCGCGCAGGACCCGGCCAGACCGCAGAACTGTTGCAGGGCCCGCGTGGGCACCCAACGACGATGCGTCGCTGCAGCCCTGAGTAGGGAGTGTGGGGCGCGGGTGACGCGGTGACGCCGCGCCGGGGGCAACAGCAAGAGGCACCGGTCGGTGTCGATGACGAAGCCGAGGATCTCCAAGCGGGTCGTGCCCTCGACCGTTCCCTTGGACGGGTGGACGTGGATCCCCAGCTCCGCAAACAGGGCTACCGCGGCGGCGCGCGCGGCCGTCGCCTCGGCCTTTCTGACCGTCCCGTCCTTGTCGAGCGTGCACGCGAAATCGTGCATGTACGGGAGGATGGAATACCCCCAGTGGCGGAGCCAGGCGATGACCGGCCGCAGCAGCTTGGTCCACGCCCACGGGCACAGCTTGAGGCAAAAGGGAAAGGTCAGCGGGTAGTATAGGACGCCGGCCACGGTGAAGGCCAGACGGGCACTTTCGCGGGGGGCCAGCCGAATGTGGTGGAAGGCATCGCTTGCGTCCCACGACGCCATGTGGTCGCCCACGGAGAAACGGGACACAAAGGCCGAGATCTGCTCGTAGCAGAAGCCCCTGTCGGACAAGAAGCCGTTGGGGTACCTGTAGTCGATCACCAGGCGCGGTTTCCGCGCCGCGTCCACCAAAAACGTCGAGCTCGACCAGCGGGCGGCGGCGGCCTCGAGGCCGGTCGCCCGCCGCACAAACCGCTGCGTTTCCCAACGCCTCACCTCGTTCACGGCCCAGGTAGCCTCGTCGGGGGAGAGGCGGATCGGCCGCGCGTGATGGGCAGGCGGGCGGCAGCGCCAGGGCAGGTGCAACCCGTCCTGAATTGTGCGGAGAACCCAGGGGAAGGCACCACTTTCCCGCCATTTGGGCAGCGCGCGACGGAGCGTCACATGCGGCGGCAATCCGGACTAAACCGGCTTGCGTCGGAGGCAGGCACGCCGTGCTCGGAGGTTGGACGCCCGAGGCGTCGGGGAAAGGATCGCGGCCGCAGGCGGCGGCGCCGTCCGCGGCAGCGGCGGCGTTCGCGGCGGAGACATGGCCGCGTCCCAAGCTGCTCACAGGGCGGCAAAGCAAGGCTCCAGGACAAGCGGGCGCGCCGCAAAACGCACTCGTTGACCTGCCCCCAATTTCAGCGGCGTCCCGAGGGGGGTGGGCGGCGCCCCTGGAGAGAGCCCGCGGGCTCGCCCCGGTGGGAGCCCGCCAAACGCGACGGAGCTTGGGAGGCGTGCCCGGCTCAAGCGCCGGGAGGGGCCTGGCAGCCCCCGCCCCGTTTCCGGACGCCGCGGCCGCGGCCTGGGCCACGGGGGTAGCCGCTCCCGCAACCGCGCCACCCGCCGCCCCGGCCGCCGCCGCCGCCGCCGCGCGCGGAGGACGCCGCGGACGCTCGCGGCCCGTAGTGGGAACGTTCGCGGGCGCTGTCACGGGCATCGAAAGCAAGACGGTGGGCGGCCGACGACGCGTGGAGCGCGGCGGTGGCAGGGTTGGACAATCCCGGCCCGGCGGAGTTGAGGGTAGCGTCGTGGAGGGTGGCAGCGTAGGCTGGGCGGGTCTGCATGATATGCAAGACCTCGTACCGGGCCGACAAGATACCAAACAGCTGGTGCATAGTCGTGCGCGAGAGGGAGAGGGCGGCGAGAGCGGCATCGGGGGGGAAGCCGTCGATCTTGGCTGCGGTCTCCATGTCGGCCATGCGGTTGTTGAAGTTTTGCGCCCACGCGTGGCAGACGTGGAGCGTAGAGGCGTCCACGCGGATGCGCCCCTCGGTGAGGAAGCGGTGGAGGCAGTCGCCGCTGGGGGTGTAAGGCTGGGGGTAGAAACCGGGCCCACGAAGGATTTCGGGGAGGGGAAAGCCCTGGAGGTGGGGGCGGCCGTGGAATGCCCGCGCCACGGAATAGGTGGAAAAGGCGCCCGGCGCGCGGCTGACGCCGCCAGCCCCACGAACCCGAAGGGCGTCACCCACGGCGGGGTGGCCGTTGGAGCCGACGGCATGCCAGCTCGCGTCCGCCGCGGGTAAGGCGTCGACTGGGGCATTATACGGAACGGGGGCCGAGGGGGCAGGCGGCGGATGCGGGG
>Ga0209093_1002537_pt1 | contig 10082 bp, 6 predicted proteins | sample SidtaG_4_FD_187450 | JGI IMG/M metagenome (GOLD analysis project Ga0209093, IMG submission 187450) | Marine algal microbial communities from Sidmouth, United Kingdom - Sidmouth_Male1 metaG (SPAdes) (version 2) | ecosystem: Host-associated > Algae > Red algae > Unclassified | place: Sidmouth...
AAGATCCCACCCAGCACCGACAGCGCCACCTGTCCGAACCGGGGCGTGACACGTCATTCGCGTCACCCGGTGTACCAACGACCTCCGGGCCAGCCAAGGGGCGTGGGCTGGGACGCGTAATGCGACAGGACGCGCGGAGGCGAACGGCCCGACGGCGGGCAGCCGCAGACAGGGGGGGTGCCGGCGAGGTCAGGGGGAGCCAAGGGGACCGCGACGGGGGCGGATGCGCGCTTGGACGTGGTCGGCCAGCTCCCGCGACACGGCGAAGGCGCGTTTAGAGTAGCCGGCGGCCGCAAAGAAGTCCGTCGTCGGACAATACTCGGCTTCACGGTCTTCGGGGGCGAGGAGCAAGTCCTGCAGGTTGGCCGCCAAGGCAGGGTTGGAGGCCTGCGACTGCAAGACGGTGTAGCGTATGAAGAATATCAGGAAGAGCTGGTGCACGGCGGTGCGGGTAAAAATAAGCTCGTTCAGAAGTTGCCAGGCCGACAGCTGCCCGTCAAGGCGGTCCGTCTCCACGTCGAGGAGCCGGCTGTGGAGCACTTGCGTCCATGCGCACGCGCTGCAAACCGTGCCCGCGTCTTCGACCACCGGGGGCGGCGAAGAAGCGAATGCTTCCGTCCACCTAGAGTCGTTGTGGACGCGGAACGACCGCGGGAAGCGGTCGCTGAACTCTTCGGGGCGGGAGGAGGGAAGGGAAAGCCCCAAATATGGACGCGCCGGTGCAGCTCCCGCCGCTCCCCGGCGCGAGTACAGTGGGAGGGTGGGTGCCCCCCCGGGAGCCGGGAGCGACCGGCGGCGGCGTCGTAGCCGTCAGCGAAGGAGGCCCCCGACGCGTTGTCGTCGGCGGGGTTCCAATCGACTTCGTCGGCGTCGTCCTCGTCCGCGTCCTCGTCGTCAACGGAGAAGACCGCTTGACGAGCGTCCCCGGGCGGGCTTCGCCGGGGCGCCTGTCCGCCGCTGCCCCCACCAGGGGGCAGGTCGCCGGGTGGAGGAGGGGGGGGGGGGTTCGCACCGCTGCCGCCACCGCTGCCGCCTCCGGCGACTGCGGCCGCCGCCGCTGCCGCCGCGGGTGCCGCCGCGGCTGCTGCCGCCGCCGCCGCCGCAGTCCCGTCTCCGTCGTTGCTTCCCGCACACCGTCTGGTGTTGGGGAGCATTCCATCAGCAACTCCCAAAGGCCCAGAAACTCGGACCTCGGCAAGGGGGGAGCACCACCAAAGGACAGAACACAAGCTCCACCACAGGACACAGTTCACCGATACCCTGAAAGGGCCGGAGAGGGACGGAGTAGAAACCCCCGTACCACCGCCCCCCGAAGAGGGCCGCGTTGGCATAAGCTCCACCATCGGGCCGCAACCCAGATACTGTCAGTCCAGGAATACGAGGCCCCCAGACGTCTTCCGAGCACAGAGAGCGCGAGAAAGGTGTGCGAAAGACGACGGACGTGCCTACCAAGCGGAGAGGGAGCAAGAGAGAGCGGCGGGTCTTTAAGTGCGGCTCGCGGCACGCGAAGAGGCCCGCCACGTCCTCTCCTCTCCCTCCGGCATGCAGCGCCCGTGTCAGTCGTTTCGCCACCCCCCGAGGCCCGACACTGTCGTGCATTCGGCACGACACGGTCGGGTCACTCGCTCGCCGCAATCGAGCAGACGGATTACAAGTTACACGGAGAAGGCAAGCAATAATAAAACATAGTATGATAGAAACAGCTGTAGTCAAGTAGAGATGCGTATGCATGTAATGCTTTGGATTGGACAGTGTCAGAGGAACAACGCGTTCCACCAGAATGGCCAGAGTCAGGGGCGATCTCCCGTTTGGCTCTGGGTCTGACGCAGTATCAGAGGGGGCCATTAACCCCCATTTGAAGAGCTATCCAGCCTCTGTATCTACGCCCTCCCCAAGATGACCCGCGCCGGAAAGCCAACCGCGACTGCACGCATCACCCTTCGCCTGCCTGCCACCAGGAACTCCCATTCCCTCTTTCCCTATCCTTGCTTAAACCACCCCCACCTCTGCGTCCCTTTTTTCCGCGCTGCCCCTTTTTAGCGCCGCTGCCCCCTCCCCCAACCGTGCTAAAAAGATCACTACCGCTACTCCCCCGCCCACCGCGCTGCGTCCCCCACCTACCGCTTCCTCTGCCGATGGCCGGTACCTCCCCTCATGTTGCTACTTGCCCCCAGCGCCGTTACAAGCCCCACAGGCGACCACATAAAGCCAGTCGGGAAGGTCAGGATCTAGTGTACTTTCCATGCAGCAACCAACAAGCGTACAACTCCGGATAAATTTTGAACCACGATTTGACCAAGCGTGTTCGCGAATCTGGGTACCAGCGCCTTGGTATATGGCTGCCGCAACCATTTTTCTGACATGGCCAGGTGCATTTTGGCTTTTCCCGTGTTGTCGATCCGCGCGAAAGCATTTTCGGAGCGCCTGTGACCTAGTACGATGCGGCAGGGTTTATTTACTATAACTGATAATGTGGTGTTCACGCAACTGTTAAACGACGCTGCTGTTTAGCCATGCTGTGTGTGTGCCGGCCGGCTCATCTTTAGCTAGCTCCTTTGTTGTATTGTTTTATGAACCGCATCCAGACTGTCGGTAGTTTCATCCCATACCAGTTACTGCAAAAACAACTAATTCCAACGTTATCATAGCTTTTCGACAGACAATGAGAGGACCCTTGCCCTCTGAGATTGCTTGGATGCGACCGAAAGTCACAGACGCACGAAGCGCTCGCCGGTCCACGGGCACTAGTCAAGCGTCTTTTTCCTCAAGCGTATACGCGCGTACAATGTTTGGGTACATACCCGAACGCTTGACTTTCGTAGAACTCAAGCAGGTACGCCACACTGTGATTCGGACCATTCGCAGGTACGCTTGAGGTGGCCTTTTCTGGGAACTTTCTCGACTACGAAGACATACGCGACTTGGACGCTCCAGCGCATGTTTGGTCCAGCACAACCCAAGAAAAGCCTGACTTATTGGACAGACATTAAATTTTTATATATTTAGGAAACTCATGTAAGTAATTCAAATCAGGTCATTCTACGAACTGTCACATGCTGACTGTACTTCTCTCTCACAGCTTGTATTCCACGGTGCTACTTTCTCGAATACCGCTCAGGTGAAATGTTGCCAGTGCGAACAGATGCAAGGAGGCACTGTACTGGAACCAATCATTTGGGCCGGCAGAAGGAGACTCAGAAGCATGTCTGCGTCCATTCGTCAATCACGGCCACTTGTGGGTGTGATCGTCCGAGGGCACTCGAACCCCCGACTGATTGCTCAAGAATAGCCGAGTAGGCCCAGGAGCCGCCGTCAAGAACATGCCGTGCCCCCCTTTCCGCGCGGGCGCACCGTCACGCCGTCTGGCCGACAGGCCGCGTTCAGACTCCTTGGCTGCTGCGACGAGGCGGCACCCCAGTGGGCAGAATTGTGGTGACGCACGAAAGCGCAGAGCCCGCCACGCGATGCATGCCCCGCTGCAACAATAAAAATGGTCAGACTTGCCGCCGATCAGGGGGACCCACCGAGCGTGCGCTGGCGAGCGCCCCCGCCTCTGCACGCCCCAAACTGCGGCGGCGCCTGCAGGTGTGCCCCAGCAGGCAGGCCGGGCGCGGATCCCTACTGCCCGCTGTCTTAGAGGCGGGATTGCGCCTCTGATGGACGAGGGCGCGGCGGCGCGCTTGAGGGTGCTGCATGCTCTGCCTCGACCACTCCCTGACAAGGCAGCACACTGGTCGCGCGCTCATGGCTCGGATCGGCTTCCATCCGCTCGACGCACCCCCAACGTTGCCGGCTGCGCTCAGTTGGGCAGCGGGTTGGTCTCCAGAGGGAGGGCGAGCCACCCTCAGTCGTAGCAGCTGTCTCACGCCCCGCTGCCTCTGCAGACCGCTGCTTGTTGGAAGATCCCGTGGTGCTTCTGTAGGCGCCCGCCGCGCTGCGATGGGGCCTCTCGTCTGTGTGGTCGCGCCACCGCCCCCTGCGAAGTCCGGCAAGGCGCACAAGTTGGCGGCGGCAACGGCGGCCCGGACGGCAGTGGCTGCTGCACGTGCCCGTGGAGACCCGGACGTGCTCCTCTCGGCCGTGCTGGCGCTCCTGCGCGCGACACCGCGGGGCACAGGAGGGGTGCCTCCCAGATTGCTGTTGTCGGACCTGGGCACCCATCTGCTCAAGCTACAGTTGTCGTGCAAGAACGCAACCGGCCAACGGGTGTCGCTCAAGGGCTGGGTGGAAGCCCAACCCGCGCTGCAGATCACCGTCATCAAGGCCGGCGTTGCGTGGGTGTCGGACTCGGCGGAGATCTTAGCCGCGGCGGGCCAAGGCATCGACGCCAAGGGGCAGAAAGAGGACCCTGATGCGCCGCCGCCGCCTCCATATACGCTTGTCAAGACGGAAGCGGCGCTGGCCGCCGCGGCGGATGCGCTGCAAGCCGAGCAAACGTGGGCGGTACACGCAAAATCGTCCAAAGACGGAAAGGTGGAGGCAATCGCAGTGGCCACGTTCGACGGCTGCTTCTTGCTCGACGTGTCGAGATTGGCGGCGGCTCTGCGCCCACGTGGCCCTTGGGCCAGGCTCTTCCAACCGGGGCCGAGCGTCAGAGTGGTCGTCCACAGTGTTGGGGCACTGGTGGCTGCCCTCGAGAGCACGACCAAGGCTGGCCTAGATGCCACCTTGCGGGACGTGCAAGTCGGCGCCGAGCTGCTGACCCGCACCCCGTTTGCATCGCTGACAGCTGCGGCACGCAAAGTGGAGGTAACTGCGCGAGGCTTGCCACAGGGATATGGAAGCCAGGGCAACGAGGGCGCCGACGCATTCCTTGGGTGCGCACCCGCGTGGGGGCGCGGCGGCGCATCCGTCGACGGCCCCATCCCGCCTCCGGTGGCCGCTGCCAAGGTGTTACTGGACGTCGACGCTGCACTCGTCGACCGGCTTTCAGTGACCGTAGGAGTAGCCGCCTGGGAGGCCGCCTCGGGCTCCCGCGCGGCGGAGGTGACGGCCGCGGTGGCAGCAGGCACGTACGCGGGTGGCCATGCCGTGGCGTTTGACGCGCCTCGCGGCGGGGCGCTCGCTAGCCCGGAAGTGCTCGCAGCGCTGGGCGTGCCGTCCCTCGACACGCGCGTGACGGTCATGCAGGCCGGGGCGGACATGGCCACCGCTGCCCGGCTGCTGCCAGCCCACTTTCGCGGCAAGCTGCTTGTGCAGCCCCCGCGACCGACACCAGACCGCGAGGTAGGCCCGCGAGCAGACGTCCACAAAGCGGACCCGGCCGCTGACGCCGACGCCGGCGCCGATGCCGACACTGACTTGACGGAGCTGGCCGCCTCCCTCCGAGACGTGGACTTGGACATTGACTGCCGCCCGCGTGCCTCCTTTGCGACCAAAGCCACCGAGTTCCTCTCCGACAACCCTGAGGACGTGCTGACCCGTGCCCAGCTGACCGATTTTCTCGCCGCCGTCACCGAGGCCGGCGCGGGCTTTGGCACAGACGACCGGGCGGGCATCTGCGGGTGCCTTCACCGGGTCAGCCGCATCCAAGGGCGGACGGGTGGAACGGTCGTTGGCGCCACCCTGCGCATCGGTCGAGACGTGCGAGGCGGGGCGGGGATGCTCACGGACCTGCTCGGTTTGGATGATGGTCGCGGAACCCCCACGGGGAGCAAACGGCTGACGCCGCCCCTGTCCGTGCTGCTGCTCGGCCTCCCCGGGTGCGGGAAAACAACCACCCTCCGCGCGGTCGCGTCTGGGCTCGCGGCCACCGACCTCCGCGTCACCGTCGTCGACACGTCGTGTGAGATTGGGGGCGCGACGCACGTGGCGCACCCGTCGCTCGGCACCGCCCGCCGGGTGGTCATCCCCGCCTCGGTCGCGGCGGCCGACCGCAAGGGCGGTGGCAAGGCCGGCCTCGGGCAGACGCTGTTGCGGGCGCTCGAAAACCTGACGCCCGACGTGCTCATCGTCGACGAGTTGTCGGCCAAAGCCGACGTGGAGGCGGTGCGGGAGGCCAAGGAGCGGGGCGTCGCGGTGGTGGCGACCGCCCACGGGGACCTTCGGTCGCTGCTGCGCAACGACGGGCTGCGGGGCGCCGTGGGGGGAGTCACGCCCGTGACGATTGGCGACCAGGCGGCGAAGCAGCGCAGTGGGGCGGCGGGCGCCCGTGGCTGCGGCGGTGGTGGGGGTTGGGGGGACTCCAACCCACTCGGCGGACCCCGCAAGACGGTGGCGGAGCGTGCCGGCGCGCCGCTCTTTGACGTAGTCGTCGAGTTGGCGGCCAACGACCCCCACCGGTGCCGGCTCATCCACAACGTGGCCACCGCCGTCGACACGGTGCTCGACGGGGGCAACTACAAAGCGGTGGAGCGGGTGCGGGAGCCAACGTCTGGCACCATCTGGCAACGCGTTGTCTGGTATTGACGCGGGGGGGTGGGGGGGGGGGGGGGTGGACGCCATCGCGTCCCGCCCGCCACAAGCGAGGTAGCCGCCGGCTGCCAAAGGAAGCGGGGGACAGATGAAGAGGCTTGCAGTCGAAAAGTGCCGTAGATCCTTGCATCCCATGGATGGTCATGTAGGGAGCGTTCGCGAAAACACCTTGACTCGCGAACAGTCAAGCTTGTTTTCACTCATGAAAGAGAGGCCGAGTGCGACGAGCAGCCTGGGCGTGTGTGCTATCATACGTGACGAGTGAGCAACAGCCCCAAACAGAAGACGACGCACACCTACGCCGTTGTCCTACTACACCACAACAGCCTCCTCCCTCATGTACTCGTTTCCTGACCCACACCACAGTACAGTCTCTCCTGGACCCCGCAGCACAGGTGCCCCTCCGTCATCTCACCCCCCCGACCGAACTCCGCCAGCGCCGCCCATGGCCGCAGCGCGCGCGACGCCACTGCTCTAGTGAGGCCCATTGGAGTCGCCTCCCACGCTCTGGTCGTCACGATTGGTCGTCCAGTCCCGTCCAACACCACCCCCCCCCACCCCACCGCACCACACCGCACGAGCGACGTCTCCGGCAGATGGACGCGCGGGGTAGCAGGCGCGCTGCACCCGCTGCCCACCGCTGCACCTACGCCACGGTATGTCGTGGTGCCCCTTCATAGAGACGGCTGACTGCGCGCGACGGTCCATTCACGGCCGTGGCGGCGGCGGCACAGGAGGCGGCAGCGGCCGCCGTCGCCGCCGCCGGCCACCGGGCGCGGACGCGCGGCCGCTGGCCTCCGGGTGCGGATGTACGGCGGACCACCGCCGCCGCTGGCGACCGCCGCCGCATTGACCCGCCCGCCGCCCTGGGGAGTGCCGGCCGGGTAATTCGTGGCCGCTGCGGGGGTGCCCCCGTGGGGGCAGCCGGGAGCGGTGGCGGCCGCCACCGCTCCCGGCTGCCGCCACAGCCGACGGGCGTCGCGTCCTGCCCGCCCTCTGCCGCGTGCTAGGCCCTATGGTCGCGACGACCGCGGCTGTAGTGGACCGTACCGTCGAAGGTGGACACTCGGTCTTGGATAGTGCCCTGTCCCAAAGTCCAGGGAACGGATTCCGATGCGTCCGGCTCAGTAGATTTCCATACACACTTGTTTTCTTTTGAACAGCTCGAACCCATGTTTGCGTGCTCTCAACAGGTCAGGCGATAGGCATCCTCTCTGTAGTGCGTGCTCTCATCCCCTTGTGTCGGCATCCGCCGGTGCCGCCCAGCAGCGGGGGCGCGGAGCTCTTTGTAGAAAGCGCTTCCTTGCTCGAGCGGTGATCAAACGGCGCCGCGGCGCGCCCTCGATGCAGGCCGCCGGGAGAGTGCCCGCCGATTTTCAAGCCTGCCCCGCCCCCCCCCGCTCACCCTCCCACACCCCGGCGGTGCCTAGCGCAGCGGCGCCAGCCGCAGCACTTCGGCGTGGAGCATAGCAAAGTGGTAGGCCACCTTCCAACGATCCCACTTTGGGGAGCCCTCGGGCGCGAGCCCGTCGACGGTTACAAAGCGGAACCACCCGCCCCACACCGGGTCGGTCATGGGCCCGTTGAGCAGGTTGGCAACCGTGCGCCACTTGGGCCCCGCCGTCGCCCGCCGCCCCCGCGTCACCGCGTGGTGCACGTACGTGCGGGCGGCTTCGCTGTTGGGCCACCACTCGTACAAGTCATTGTCTGGGTTGCCAACGATCGTCGAGCCGTTGAGGGCGACCTCCTCCCACCGCACGAGGCCCCGATCGTCGATGGCGTACTTTTCACAGTGGCGCACGAGGCGGTCGCCGGCGGCGAGCCAGTCCGACCCCGCCGGCGCCAGGCCCCGTTGCTCGGCGCGGGAGAGTAGCCACGCAATCTCCACTCCGTGACCGGTCGACGCCCACTCGCCGGCGGTCCACTGGTTGGCGCGTGTGTAGGGGACGTCCGAGGGCGTCCAGTCGGCCTTGTAGTTGAAGACCAAGTAGGCCGACGCCGGGTCGTCGGCCTCGGTGACGGCCATGGTGTCGACGAGAAAGGTGCCAGCGCGGGCGACTTCGGCGGCAACCTCGTCCCGCTTGGCGCCCGCCGGCAGCACGTCCCACAGCGCTTGGAGGGCCTCAAACCAGTGCGTCACGGGGTCGAGGCCCCGCGTTGCGTTGGCCGGGTCCCCCGCCCTCCAGTAGAGTCCCCCGCCGCTGCCGTCGTCCAGCACGGCCTTGACCCACTCGTACATCTCGAGGGCGTCCTCGAGCGCCGCCGCCGCGTCCGCCCCATCGAGCACCCGCACCGCCGAAGCCAACGCAAACGTCGAGTGCACGTTGGCGTAGCCGTCCTTGGTCGGATCCGCCACCGTCCCATTGTCCTCGTGCACGAGGTACACGACCGCTCCGTCGGCCGGGTCGCGGAAGAGGTCGTTGAGGGCCTGGACGCCCGCCTTGACGGCCGCGACAAACGACGGGGCGCGGGCGTCACATACGGTAGCCGCCGCGGCAGCAGCCTCCACATTGATGTAGATGCCCCGCGCTTGCGCAACGGCGGTCGTGTCTTTGGGCTCGACACGCGTCCAGTTGGCGTGGAGCGTCACGTGGAAGGCCGACGCGTTGCCAGCGCGGGAGGCGGGGGTGAGAGCGCCCCCGTTCCACGCGTCGACGACCGACAGCAGCGTCTCCCGGTGGGCGGCGGCGTCAAAGAGGGGGGTGGGGGCGGCACCCGCGGCGGGCGCGGCGACGCCCGCCGCGGTGGCGACGGCCGCGACGGCCGCCGCCGCGAGGACGGGGAGGCGCGCGGCCATGGCAGCCGCCGAGGGAGGGGAAAGGCGCGTCGGCCCGGGGAACACATGGCGGCGCGACATGGTCGCCCCGAAAAAGCAGGAGGAAAACCGGAGAGTGGGGGTCAGTCGCCGTCGGTGGGGACCCGCCGTCTGCCCGACTCACCACCGCGCGTGGCGCCTCTTATGCGCTGCGCCACGCCCATCCGACACACCGCCCGTGGGCCCCGCCCCGGCACCCGGTCAAGGTGAGGAGGTGGCGCCGCATCGGCACATGCAGACGGATCTCCGCGCAGACAACCATGCGTCGCCTCGCGCACAGCGGGGCACCCGCCCGCACACCGAAGACGGGGGAGTCGGGCGGGGCTCCCGGACGTTTGGCGTGGTCTGCGGGGCCGCCCAGGTAGTTCCACGGGCGCCCCCCTGGTCGGCGGCGCACGCCGCTGCACGCCGCACGCGATTGCGCCACGGAAAAAGGGGTTCCAAGTCTGGTGGTCGTGTCTGGTGCTGCGTGTCCAGTACGGTGGCGGCCGTTCAACCTCGCTCGGTGCTACAGCGGGGCGCCCGAATCGCGGGCGTGGCCGAAACGCCTCGACTGCTGAGAGGAGATCCCGGCCTCTGCCGTGACCGGTGTCAGAGGTGTCCGTCAGGGCCCGCGAAAATCGTCTGCAGCCCATGGGGTGCTGTCACCGACTTCCTGCAAGACGAGGGGGTGTGGTCCATAGGGATAGTTTTCGCGCAGGATGTGCAGGTTAGGATTCACAGCATTCGACGAGCGGGATAGGATTCGTGGCCCGTAACGATGTAACGAACGCGCCGGCTGCCAATTGGGAGACCTTCAAATCGACACGACGTATCTCCCGGGAGAGCCCCCCCGGCGCGGTTTCCCCCCCCC
>Ga0209093_1002538_pt1 | contig 10078 bp, 2 predicted proteins | sample SidtaG_4_FD_187450 | JGI IMG/M metagenome (GOLD analysis project Ga0209093, IMG submission 187450) | Marine algal microbial communities from Sidmouth, United Kingdom - Sidmouth_Male1 metaG (SPAdes) (version 2) | ecosystem: Host-associated > Algae > Red algae > Unclassified | place: Sidmouth...
GGGGGGGGGGGGGGGGGGGGGGGGGGGGGGGGGGGGGGGGGGGGGGGGGGGGGGGGGTCGTCCCCGCCGACCACCGGGCGGTACACGCCAACGACGCTACGGCCGGCGGCGACACGCGCGGGGCGGTCTTTGCGCGGCTTGCCGCCCATCGCCAGTGACTGGCGGCTGTGTGCGTCGGGGTGGGTGCGCCGTGATTGTCGGGGTGCGCGAGCTGTGAGTACCCATTGATAGGGCCCTGCCGTTTCACGCCGACCCGCGCCGCACGGGCCTGTGGGGCGATTTCTCTCGTGCGCCCGTGCGTGTGGGGGGTGGGTGGGTGCGGGGCTTGCCCCATCGCGCGTGCAACGCAACCCGCCTCACTGCCGCCATTGTCTGGCGGCTGCCACCGCACCGCGCCGGAGCGAGCAGCCGCATCCGTCGGCGCGGCGGGCGGCCTGGGTGCGTGGGAGGGGCGGTCAGGGGGGGGGGGGGGGGGGGGGGGGGGGGGGGGGGGGGGGCGCCGCCGCCGCGGCGGTGTGCGGCAATCGCCGCTGTCCCTGGGATGGATGAGCTATTGGCGCGCTTCAACGCAGGCAACGATGGTCCGACCTTTCCGGGCTCGACGCCCATGCCCGAGGGCGGCCCGGACATGAGCGGCCTCTTTGGGGAGGCCGACGGGGGTGGCGGGGGGGGGGTCGCCAGCCCCACTGGCGGCGCCGGTGGCGGCGGCGGCGCCGGTGGCGGCGGCGGGGATGGGGATGGTGACGGCGGCGCGGGCGCGTCGGCCGACGGGGGCGCCCTCGGCGCGCTGCCGTCGTTTGGGTTTGCGAGCGAGGGCGGCACCGACGACCTGCTGTCGGGGTTTGGTGCGGGCTTTGGGGCGCCGGGCGGCGCTGATGAGGACTGCTTTGATCAGTTCTTTTCGGGGGGGGGATACACCCCACGGCCGGGCGACGCGGCGGCGGGCGCGTTGGGGGCGGCGGAGCTGGCGGGCGCCGCCGCCCCGGGAGGGGGGGGCGCCGCCGCCCCGTCTGCCCCTGGCGCGCCCGCCGCCGCGGTGAGCGCCCCCGCCCCCGCCGCCGCGGCGGCGCTCCCTGCCGCGCCGCCCGGCGCCGCCGCCGCCGGCACGGCTGCGGGCGGCGGTGCCGCCGCCGCTCTGCCGGGCGCCAAGGCGGCGGCGGCGGCGGCGGCGGCGGCGCCCGCCGTCGATCCGGCGCTGACGCTTGGGGGCCTCTCCCAGCCGCCGACGCCGCTGGCGCCGGTCGGGGGTGGCCCCGGCGGGACGCCCTTGACGCCCTTCTCGCCGGGCTTTGGCCTCGGCCTCGTCGGCGGGCTGCCGACGCCGGGGCCACCGGGCTCGGCGGGCGCCGCCGCCGACGCGTTTGGCGACCCGGTGTTGTCGCTCGGCGCCAACATGTCGGCGGCGCTCGGTCGGCCGGGCGCGCCGGCGGCCGGCGCCGGCGCCGGCGGGCCCCCCCCCGCCCGCGGCGCACCCGTGACGCCCGGCGCTGCCGCCGGTGCGGCCGCCCCGTCGGCCGGCACCGCGGCGGCGCTGGCGGCGGCGTTCAAGGCGCCACCCGGCAAGCAGCCAGACCTGTCGCAGGTGCCACCGCCGCCCGATTTTTCGTCCCACTTTGCGCGGCTGGCGTCCCCGCGCGTGGCGCTGCCGCGCGGCGGCGACGGCGGCGTGACGCCGCGGGCGCCCGGGGCGGGGGGCGCCGCCGCTGGGGCGGCGGGCGGGGGGACGCCCGCGGGGGCGGCCCCGGGGGCGCCCGCGGGTGCGGCCGCGGGTGCGGCGGCCTTGTCGCCCTACCCGCCGCCGGGGATGGGGATGGCGTCGCCCCTGGGGGGGCTCGGGGGGCAGCCCTTTTCGCTCTCGCTCCTCTCCCCAACCGCCGCCTTCTCGCCCGACCGGCCACCGCCGGCGCGGCCGCCAGGAGCGGGGCCGGGCGGGGCGCGGCTCCCCGCCCCGGGGCGGGGCGCCATGGGCCTGGCAACGTCCCCACCGGCGGGCCTGGCGAGCCCATCGGCGGCCTTTCTGGACGGCGACTTTCAGTTCCAAGCGCTGCTCCAAGGAACGGACAAGGCGTTGGCAGTGGCGCCCCCAGAACGGGGCTCCGCCGCTGTCGCCGCTGCCGCTGCCGCCGCCGCTGCACCGTCGCCGTCATCAGCCGCGGCCGCGGCGGCCGCCGCGGCGGCGGCGGCTAAGGCGAGCGCCGCCGCCGCCGGGAGCGCCGCCATGGACCTGGTGAGCCCCCCGCGGCCCGAGCGTCCGCCACTGCCGCAACCTCCCCCGCCGCCACCCCCGCCGCAGACGACGGCCAAGGAGGCAATGTGGAGAAAACATCAACCACCGCAATCATCACCGCCGAGGGGGCTGTCGGGCCCCATGGCGGTGGCCGCCGCCGCGGCCACGACACCCACGGCGGGGGCGCCCCCGCCTGGGTTGGTGACGCCGTCGGCGTCGGGGGAGCCAGCCGCTCTGGCCAAGGCGCCGACGGGCTCATTACAAGGGGCCCCGGGGCAGCGCCCACAACCGTCCCCACCGGGGATGCCCCCACGGACAAGCCCAGCACGTGGGGGCGAGCACGCGGCGGCCGCTGCTGCTACAGCGGCGGCGGCGGCGGCGGCGGCGGCGGCGGCGGGGGCGGCGGCGGCGGCGTCGCCAGTGGCGCTGGTACCCACGGCGGCGGCGGCAGCGGGCGCCGCGTCAAAGGACGCGGGCCGGCCCGCGGGGCTCCACCCGCGGCCGGTAATTGCCAAGCCCCCGCTTCGCGTGAGGAAAAAGCGGTATTCGCCCGCGCAGCCGCTGGCACTCACACTGCCCAACCTCAAGACCGGGCGGGCCAAGCAAAAGCTACGGATGATGGCTGATGGCGTCGTGGTGTCGTCCTGGAAGCTGTCCAGAACCCCCGCCGCGTTTGTGCAAGCCGCCCGGAAGGAGATGGCTGCCGACGTCGGGGCGGTAGTCGACTCGGACGAGCCGCACGTGCCCGCGTTGGATCCGTCGTCGGAGGATGCGCTCATCACCTCCCTGCTGCACGTCATTAGCGCCGCGATGGCGCCTTCATCTCGGTTGCTCAACTACCTGCGGTACGCGCTGTTGGCTGGATTGGTCTGTTCCCGGTCCGTGCTCGCCCACACCGTCCGCTTCATGGCCGGCACGGGCGTGTCACGGCGGGTGCAGGAGGGCTTTGCGGCGCTGCTGCTGGAGATGCTCCCCTGGTACGACGTGATGCCCGGCACCGGCGGCAAGGCGCTTGACTCGGAGGCCGACGACTTGCTGTCGGCCACCCGATTGCTGCTCGACATCTGCCCGCCCGAGTCGGTCGACGTGCTCTGTGGGGACGACCGGGTTGTCGCGCTGCTGCGGGCGGCGGCGCGGCGCAACCCGGCCGCGTGGCCGCCAATTGACCAGCTAGCGGCGGCGGCGCAGCAGTCCAACCCCAAAAAGGTCTTTCCGGGCCTGGCGCGCCTACGCTGTGGCCTCAACACGTCCCTGACGCCGTTGGCGGATTTCATGAATGCGCAGCGCGAGGCGGCGCTCTCGCCCCGCATGGTCGCCGAGCGGCGGGCACGCACGCGATCAAGTGCGGTGGCGGCGGCGGGGGGGGAGACCCCGTCGGGGGGGGGCAGGGAGGGGGGGACCCCGGCGGGCGGCGCCTCCGAAGGGACTCGTGCGGGCCCGTCTGGCTCCCAAGGGCGTGGCGATGCCGGCGGCGGCGGTGGCGGCGGTGGCGGTGGTAGCAGCGGCGGCGGCGGTGGTGGCCGGTCGGCGCCCCCACATCCCCCGCCACATGCCAGTAGCAGCAGGGGATTATCACGAGGCGTGCGCGTACTGTCCGTCGGCAGCAACGTGCTGCACCTCCTCCGCGAAACGGTGCATCCGGCGTCGGTGGCTATTTTTGGGACCGACATTGCGCAGGCCCTCACGGAGCTGTGGAGTGGGCCGGAGCCACCGGGCGGCGACGTCGTGCTGCTGCTTCAAATTGATGTGTCTTCGCGCAAGCTCAGCGGCTCTCGGTCGGCGACAGCGGGCTTGGGCGCCCGCGCACGGGCGGTGGAGTCGCTTATTGTACATATGGGCCGCGTCGCCGCCGTGCCCGGCGCTGCGGACGAGTGGCTCCGCTCCTGGGGCGGCTTGCCCCGCGTCGCACGACTGCTGCGCGACGCCCTACCGCAAGCAAAGACGCACCTGTTGAACGACACCTCGTGTCTGATTGTCGCTACGGCGGTGGCGGGGGTGGTGGCGTTGGCCCTCTCTTCGGGCCTCGACCCGACGTTGCTGCCGCCAACGGCGGCGTCGGTGGATGGGGAACAGCCGCCGCCGGATGGGGAGGCCATGGGGGCGTCTCCAGTCCGGGCGGGCGGCCACGGCCACGGCAATGGGAACGGCGTGGTGGTGGACGCGGGCGGGTCGGCCGCCAGCGCGGCGGGGGGTGCCAAGCGTGGCGGACCGTCTGGGGCACCTCCCCCCCGAGCGCCTCCCGCCCAGCTGGATGAGGACGTGGTGGAGCTGGCCGAGGAGGTATGTGCGGCATCTATCGGCTTCCTAGAAGAGGCGGCCCGGGCGGAGGAGCCCCCCGGGTGGCAAAATATCGGGCTGTGGCTCCTACTGCTCGTCTGCCGCATCGACGGCCTCGCGCGCGGGGGTGGGTGCGACCAAGCGCGTGCGGCGTGCGTACTTCGGCTGTGGGGCACCGGCGGGTGGGGCTCCCAAGCTTTTGCGAGTGGCACCTTCCGCAGCGGCCGGCCGACGGGCTGGCCGTTGGGCCGCGTCATTGGCGTGGGCGGCTCTGCGTCGGGGCACTCGCGGTCGAGCGGCGGCCGGCTGGGCGCCAACGGCTGGGACAGCATGCCGGCCGTGGCCTCCTCGGCGGTGTTGTCGATCATTGACGCGGCAGATACGGAGGGGGACGACGCGACGCTGCACGCACTATGCGCTGACTTTGCGTTGTGACCACGGGGGCGCTGCCGCGGCGCCCCCCCCACCCACTCGATGGCCGCTGTGCACAAACTTTTTCTTCCTTTGGCTGCGAGGTGTGGCCGTTGTGTGGCCGGCGCTAACCACCAAACAACAAAAAAAAACGCGAGCGCAACCCTTTGGCCGACATGTTGCCGGTGTGTCCTTTGGTGCTCTGGGCAGGCGGCACCTTGCCGCTACCAGGTGGTGGCGGTTGGCCATGGCGAGGTCGGAACCTCGCCATGCTGGTGCCAGTGACCACGACCGCCCGCATCGGTGGCGGAACTCCCCGAACGTGTCGTCGAGCGCGAATCGACGCTCTGCTGCCGGCATCGACGCTACCTCGATGCGCGTGGCTGCCGTCCCCGCGTGCGCCACCGCGGCCACACCAATTGACATCGCCCTGGTGCGCCACGGTGCCGTGACTTGCCGCCACGGCAGGGCGGTACGCCACACCCTCGCCGGCTCTACGCAACACCGCCGACCGCCGCTGGCGACGCGACCGACGTCAAAAACGCTTCGACGACCCGCGCCGTCGCGGCGGGCGCCGCCTGCAACGCCAGGTGCGGCGCACCCGGTACGCGCGCCCACCCCAAATCCCGCCGTGTCGCCCGCATCTCCGCCGCGTGGGCCGTGTTGGCAACGACCGAGTCGGCCGCGCCGGCGAGGTAGAGCGCCCGCACCCCCCGGGGGGAGAGGAGAGAGCGGTCTGCCCATACAGACGCGCTGTCGGCGGTCAAACACAGTCGGGCGCGGTGGCGGAGGACAGCGGGGCTGACCGTCCCGACGGCGGCTTGGACTTCTGCGACGGCGGGCGGCGGGCGGGGGCGTTGAGACGAGGGGCAAGCCGGCCGACACGCACGACATGGAGCAGCACGTGTTAGGTCGCGGTTTCCAAGGACGCCGCTTCCTGCACAACGAGTGTCTCAAACCCGCCCGTATCACTGAGCAACGAGAACCCACGTCGCCGCTTGGTCCTGCCGACCCGAAAAAACGTACCTCGGGCCAGCTCGACGGCGGCTGCGCTGCCCCCACCCAGCAAGGCGCGCGCCACAATCTCGGGCGGCGGCTGTGCGCGGAAGAGCCACTCGGGCGGGCCCGCCGCGGCGAGCAGGGTGGCCGTCGCCAGCGGCGACAGGGGCGTCGACGTAAAGCCATTGACCAGCACAATGCCGGCGAGGCCCGCAGGGCGCGTCGCCGCATACTGCAGGGCCACTGCCGTAGGGAAAAGGTACGACATGCAAAGGGGACACATGAGTAGAGCGACGTCTATGTCAGCAGCGCGCCACACCACGAGCAACACAGCGTCTCTGCGCTCCCGACGCGGCGAGCACTGGTGCAACAGGAGACATGCTGTTGCAACACTGCTAACAAGCAAGTAGAGAGAGCGCCGCATACCGTGACCGGAAAAGCTCTGGGCGACAAGGACGTAGCGACCGGTCGGATGCATTTCCCTGGCTGTCGCCGCAAAGGCTGGCACGACCCGCTTGCCGAGCTCCACGGTGTCCAGCAGCTCATCGGGGGGGTAGGCAGCTTCCTGTCTTGACGGAGGTCAGGCATCCACCAAGCACCGGCGACGAGCGCAACCAAGCAGGAAGCACGGAAGAAGACATGCACGCAAGAGAGGTCGACGTGGGACTAGCGCGTCAGTACAAACGCAGCCGAGTGTGAAGAAAGCACCTGAATAAATAGGCGCGGAACACTGCAAGCACTCAGGGCGCCATGACACAGCCCTACACAAAGTAGCGCGTGAACAGCATGAATAGCCAAGAAAAACGTGAAACAAAACGCACCACGAGGCAGGTCGTTGGGTCCAAGGCCGCTCGAAACTGCTCCGCAAGCAGCGCCGTACCATCCATGCCGGGCAGCAGCACAACGGCGGGTGGCACATCGGCAGTCGACTGCGACGTCATGACCGGCCGCCGGTCGGCCAAAGTCCGTGCCGAGAGCCGCCGCAGGCGAGGCTGGTGGAAGCATCTCGGACCGGGGTTTGAGCTTGACGCTCGGCACCGCAGAGGAGCGCATGGTACAAACGCCATTGCAGAGGGAGCAGTGGGGCGGGGGGGTGAAGTCGGGCCGTGCACTTGGGAGAGCCGAGCGGACCTCGAGCAGACGTGGCCCTCGGGGCGAGGACCACGAGCGCGATCACAGGCGTTACGAGCGCTGTGAGGGTAGCAGTGCATCGTGATTGGTTGATGGCTAAGGCTCTTTGAACTTTTAAACTCCCACTGATCCTGCTCAAGGAAAAAAGAGCTCGACCGCTGGCAGCGTCCGCAGGCGTGGCGGCCTTCGAGTCAGAGCAGCAACGAGCCCACTGGGGAGGCACTCCCTACCCCTTGCGACACACTTTGTAGGAGTGCCAGTGCCGCCCAGGGAACCACACCGGGGCAGGAGGTGAGGAAGAGGGGGACCGGGTCGGAGCAGCGGACAGCTCTGCGAAACACGCAAAAACGCGTCAAGTCACGAGCCCAGCTCAGCCGACACACCGCGCAAGATACTTGAGCTTCGGCCATCCTATGGTTGCTTGGCAATGCCTCCCCAGGGGACGGGGGACGAGCGTTTGTCGTCGGTCCTTGCCTCACGAGCGTGGGGGAGGTAATGGGGGAACCGCTCTTGCCGGTGATGCCACGCCCTCCACGCCCTGACGCTGGTCCACATCCTGCTGCTGCTGCTGCATGGTGAGTCCCCGCAGGTGTGCCTGCAAAGTGAAAACGGCACCAGAGGGACCCACGGGGCATGCAGTCGAGTCACACGCAAAAGAGAATCGGAAGGAAATGGAGAGGATATGCAGGGCAATGAAGCAGACAAGCTGGAAGAGTCAGACGTAGTCCACAAAAAGATGTTCAGTGCCACATCAAACAGGCCAGCAGAATATAACCACCGTTGAAGGAGAACACCGGGTACCTCGGCTGTGCATTACAGAGGACACCGAGAGGACAAGGCAACGTACCATGGTAGCACCGTCGTCTACTGCGCCATCCGCTAGTGGCCCTCGCTTGACGCCCCCCCCCGCTCGGCGCGCCGATAGCACGGGCACGAGCATGGCCGACGCCCCGATGGTCGACAGCCCGAGGAAGACGAGCATCGGGCCGGCCATCCGGTTGACAGCCGCCCGGGACATGGTACAAGCGGTAGCGAAAAGAACAAAGTAATCCTCAACCAGGAGTGCACTCGCCCCTAGTGGGTATCGGCAAGCGCGCGACTGGTAAACGGAGCGCGGCGCGGCGACAATACAGTACGCAGACGAGAAGACGATAGGATCGCTAACGCAGCCGCCCGCGGGGTGAACCAAGCCGGCCAAGGAACATGCAAAATTGCTTTCGGAAGACGCATTTAAAAAAATTCATGTAGCAGTTGCACAAAGAAACGAATGGTCGTCAAGACACATAATTAAGTCCTCACAGACCCAAGTCGCGGAGCATCCGCCGCACGCCCGACCCCCCGACGACCCCCCCCACGACCAGCAGCGCGCTCGCCGCCACCGCCGGCACGCCAATGCCCGGAAAGCAGCTGTCGCCGACCGCCCACAGGCGCGGCACGCCCGTCACCCCCCCCCCAAACGCGTCGCCCGTCCCCGCCATCACCTCGGGCCCGTACGTGCCGCGCGAGCGCCGCAAAAAGCGCTCGTGCGTCAGGGGCGTGCCCTCCAACGCCACCCGCACGCGCCCGTCGGCGCGGATGCGCGGCAAGTAGCGCTCGACGGCGTCGTACAAAAACGCGACGCGCTCCGCCTTGAGCGCCTTGTACGCGGCCGACCGGCGGTCCATCCCCTCGTACAAGCCGTAGGGCTCCGTGGCGGGCGCGTAGGCGTGCACCACGTGGTGGCCGGGCGGCGCCAGCGACGGGTCGGCGACCGACGCGACGACGACCGCCGCCACGTTTTGCTCGCCGAGCAGCGGGCGCTCCCACGAGCGGATGCTCATGCTGTTGAGGGGCACCGCCGCCAGCACCGCGTCGTCCATCCCCCGGCAGTCGACGCCGAGGTGGAGGTGCACAAAGCTCGGCGTCGGGCGCACGGCGGCGGCGGCGGCGTCGAGTTTGTCCGCCGCCGCCGCCGCCGCCGCCGCCGCCGCCGCCGCCGCCGACGCGCCGCGGCTCGCCTCCCGCGCCGCCGCCGGCAGCAGCGTGGCCGTATCCCACGCCGACGCGTTGGAAACCACCGCCCGCGTGGCGGTGACGCGCGTGCCGTCGGCCAACTCGACGCCCGTCGCCGCGCCGCTCGCGCCGTCGAGGGTGATGGCCGCCACGGGCGACCGCGGGGCGACGACCCCCCCCGCGCCGCGGATGGCGCCGACGAGCGCGTCGATGAGCGCGCCGCTGCCGCCGAGGGGAAAGTCGAGGGCCCCCCCCGGCACGCGGTTCGTCCCCCACTCGTGGAAGAGGTAGGCCATTTGGGCGGTGAGGATGCCGTCGGCGCCAACGCCCGCCAGCATAAAGCACAGCAAGTCGAGGTAGGCGCGCGTAAAGGGGTGCGTAATGTGGCGGTCCATGAGCCCGACAAACGGGGCGAGCAACTCCCCCCGCACGGCGTAGGGGAGGCCGCCGACGACGGCGGGGGAGACGAAAAACTTGGCCGCCGCCCGCGCGCTGCCGACCACGTCCCCCGCCGCAAAGGCCGACGCCGGTAGCCCCGCGGCCATGCGGCCCATGGGCGCGAGGGCGGCGACGAGCGCCTCGAGTTCCGCCTCGGCCGCCGGCCCCGCCACCTCCCGCACGAGCGCCCCAAAGGGGACGTCCCCCCCGGCGGCGCCGCCACCCATCGACGGCTTGTACAAGCCGTCGGGGGTGGCCAACCCCCACTCATTGTACGCAACCACGGGGACGGTCACGCCGACGGCGTCGAGGACGTTGCGCAGCGGGTTGGTCGACGGCGCCGCGTCGGGGGGCGCCGGGGAGAGCCCCGAAAAGAGCGACGGCCCCGAATCAAACGTGTAGCCGCCGGGGCGGGTGAAGGAGTGGGCGGCGCCGCCGAGGAGGGAGTGCGCCTCGAGGACGACCACCGACTGGCCGTGGGTGACGGCCAGCAGCGCCGCCGCGCACAGGCCGCCGAGGCCCGACCCGACCACGACCACGTCGGCGGTGGCGGGGAGGGGGGGGCGCCGCGTCGCCCCGCCGTCGGCGTCTGTGGCCGTGTCG
>Ga0209093_1002539_pt1 | contig 10076 bp, 14 predicted proteins | sample SidtaG_4_FD_187450 | JGI IMG/M metagenome (GOLD analysis project Ga0209093, IMG submission 187450) | Marine algal microbial communities from Sidmouth, United Kingdom - Sidmouth_Male1 metaG (SPAdes) (version 2) | ecosystem: Host-associated > Algae > Red algae > Unclassified | place: Sidmouth...
GGGGGGAGGGGGGGGGAGCGGCTGGGTCCTGCAGACTGCAACAGAGACACTCACATTTTCCGCGTACTATCTACGTACCCCCCCCCCCTTTTTTCTGGTTTTTGTGAATGGGAAACAGGGCAACCACAGTAGACGTCTTGCAGTCCTTTGGAGGCACGACATGGCCTCAGAAAGTGTATTCCATAGGCTCCCCCTCTTTGCCGACCCCATATGGCCCGATAGACAGGCGCCCGGGGCACCATGCCCACCTTTCGTGTGCGACATAATGCACAAGCGGTTCTGACATCCTCAGCTTAACGGCGTCGAGACGCACGCATCGAGCTAAAGAAACCCACCAACGGACCAACTCAGCAGGAGTTATGACCTGCCTTGCACCCGTGCGGCCTACCAAAATCGCACCAGGGGGGGGGGGGGGGGGGGGGTCGTTATCACTGACCGTCGGTGTTTTGGGACCTCCCCCTATGCCACTCCGGGTACAGCATGTGCGCTGAGCACGAAGACGGCCTCAGAAAGTGTATTCCATAGGTTCCCCCTCTGTGCCGACCCCATATGGCCCGAGAAACGGGCGCCAGGGGCTCTTCGACTATCTTTTTTGTGTGCCACTTTTCTTCGACGTGGTGCGCATGCATAGCATCGTGAGTTGAAGCCCAGCGTATGAAGCTCAAGAGGAGCTCACATGGTCCAGTAGGGGCGGAGCTATGCCGTTTTTGCCGCCGGAGCGCCAGGCACTCGTTGGCGCGAGCTCGATTCCGTTGTGCCAACCTCCAACGCGACCTATTCAAGATTCGCGCAACGACCGAAAGCGATTCGCTCGCCATCGTCCCGTTATGCAGCGCTAGTATCACAAATATGTGACGGTAACAGCACCTTTTACGATCGACTGAACCTATACCGGTCGGCCGGTCGGCCTCCAGAGTTCGATCGACGGACCGACGGATCGGACGCCCAAAGAATCATGACAGTAAACTGGGCAGTCAACCCGCCACAGTGGCGCCCGTCGCGCTGCAGACACACTATCCTTGCGCCGCCACCACGGCGGCGGCCGCCCGCGCCGGCTGGGTCGTCGTCACGCCGGCCGCGACAAGTGGCGACAACCGGCATTGGCATGGACGCTTGTGGGGGTGGCGCAGTAGCGGTGACGACAATAGGGGACGGCAGCGACGACGGCGTCGGGAGGGCTCTTGTGGTGCGCGGCCGGCGCATGTGCGCGCGGGCGCCGGGCTAGCGAGGCAGGACGCGCCTTTGGTGTATGTGGGATGGGCGGGACGGCGCGGCGTCTGCGGGGTGCGGGCTCCTCATTGACTCTGGTGTGTGGGGGGTGCGGCTGGCCGCAATGGCGTTGGCTGCTGCTGCCGCGGCGACCCAAGCAGCGGTGGCGGTGGTGGCGGCCTTGGCGGTGGTGGCGGCGTCGGCGTCTGTGTCGACTTCGATGGCGGGTGGACGCCGCGCATCGGCCAGCATCGCAAAGCACCGTCGCAACGGCCTTGCTGTGCGCCCTAGATGAGGCCGTGATGCGCTCCGGCGGTAGCCGCCGCGCCGCCGAAGCCGTCACTGCTGACGGTCTCATCACCGCCGCCGCCGCCGCCGCCGTCACCGCCGCTGCCCACACGGCGGTCGCCGCCCCCGCGAGGTGGAGCGGTCACCGTCACGGCTTCGCGTCCTGCTGTGGCGTCCGCTCGAAGTGCCTACTCTTGCCCTGTTGGCGTCCCCGTCGAGTGCTCGATGGCACCTCCAACTTCAAGGACCTGTACGGCTCTTTTGGTGCCGGTCGGGTGGGCGATGGAGTGTGAGGATGGGTAGCGATGCTGTCAGACCTCACAACTTCTAGGGGGGCGGGTTCGTTAGCATCATAGACCAAGGTGGCGGCAACGACAGCCGCGACGGCGATGGCAACGGCGAAAGCCGGCCACTTGTTGGGCCATCGCCTTCGCGTGGGTGGCTTCTCGGACGTTGCGGCACGGTGGCGGCGGCAGCGCCGGAAGAGAATTGCGCACTCGCCACACTGGCAGGCTTGCGTGGCGGGGCGGCGGCGGCCGGGGTGCACCGTACGTTGATGGGCGAGGGGAAGAGGCCTCGGGGAACGTGCGCCCTCGCCGCCATCCCTAGCCGGGAGGCCATGGCCAAGCCCACGGGACGAGAGGGAAAGCCATCGTCAGGCGCAAGGGCAGCCGCGACGCCCACGACAAGCGGGCGGAAGCGGACGCTGTGACTGCGGCAGTGACGAATGTTGGCGGGATCTCTTGTAGCGGCAATGGCGGCGCTCTCATCGGCGTCGGGGTTGCGTGCTTCTTTCTGTAGCGACGGTGACTCCTCCAGCGACGGTGACCCCTCTCACCGTCGGCGGGCGTCCAAAGCCGCCGTCTCGGAGGACACCTGCAGGGCGTCGTCGGCGCCGGACGGCTCGGCGTACAGCGGTGCCACCGCCAAAACTGTGGCGTCGTGGCTACCCGGCGCCACGGAGCCTCCCGCGTCACTCATGCACTTCGTTTGGTGACGGGTCGGGAGGCGCGGCCGCGAAGGCGGGCCCCGTGGGGCGGGTGGTCACTGCAGGGCTGCACCCGCTGCATGCCCATTGTGGCCAGGGGCCGCGGTCCGCGCTCCACGTTACCGTACGGCGGCCATTTCGGTTGGGATGGGAAGGGAGCACGAAGCGGCCGGGCACCTGGCGGCACGCAGCTTGGGCGACGGCGCCGGCTGTGTGGCGGGGGCGGGGGTGAGAGGCGGCGCGACCGGCGGGACTTGGCGCGTCGGTGAGAGAGGGGGCGAGCCGACAGGTCCTGTTTCCCGCATGGCCGGCGGCGGCATCGGTGGCATCAGCGGCGGATAGCTGTCGGCGGAGGCGCGCCCGCAAGCACGGAGGATTGCGTGCGGTCCCCACTCCCCGGCCGGCGGAGGGCGCTGGGCCTTTCCGGTGCAGGCGACCCAACCTGAGTTTGGCGGCTGTTACCGCAGCGGCGGCGGTGGCGGCGGCTGCCCCTCACGTCGTCAACGGTGCCGAAGACAGCGCGACGACCGACTCGTCGTCGACGCCGGCGACTGCGCGGCCAACGACGTCGCCGGCGGCGGAGTGCGCGGCCGCAAGGCAGGCGACGTGGGCGCAGGGGCTGTCGGGGCTTTTCCGGCCAAGACGTCCGCGCCGTGGACATGCGGGCGACGCTCTCCTCCGTCAACTCGGCGACAGGCGGCGCAGCGAGTAGCGAGGGCGTCGACGTCCGCATCCTCGACGAAGGCGCAGGCAGCGGCGACGATAGGGCGGTCTGCTGCGTCGTGGACCGCAGCGACGTTTCCGAGCTGGCGGTGGGCGGGGAGGGGGCGGGTGTGGTCGTGACGGTGACCACCAGCACCGTCAGGCAGTCGGCATCCCCTCTCCCCCCTGCCATCAAGGGCGAAATGTGCTCGCCCCCTCCCGGCCGCGCGCCAGCACCGGCGGGTTAAAGGTGTTACCGCCACCCCCTGGCGACATGGTCGTGGGGCACCCGCTCCCCCGCGTTGAAGAGGTCTTCGGCCGGGGCGGCGGCAAAATGGCGGCCGACCTAAAGGCGCCACCGCCGGCAGCGCTGGTAGCGACGACCGAGGAAGAGATGGCGAGAGCCCTTGCCACTGCCCACGCGGCCGCGAGTCGGACCGTGAGGTCGGCGCAGTGCCGCGCGGCGGCGACGACGCGGGCGACGAGCGCTTGCCAATCGCCGCCGTCCACGTGACGGTGGGCGGCGCGACGAGCGCGGCGGGCGTCGGCACTGATGGCATCAGTGGCGGAATGGGCGAAGACGTCGTCAGAAAGAGAGGTGTCGTCGGGGGCGGCAGCATCGGGGGCGATCTGGAGCGGGGGGAGGGGTGGGGCGCGGTGACGGCGGCGACCCCTCTATGGCCGGGCGCCCGGCGACCTCCTTCCCCCCTGTCGCAAAAGGAGAGTTGTTTTCGGCCCTCCCAACGGCGACGTCAGCAGCTGCGGGAGACTGGCTTCGTCTCTCGCCGTCACTGCTGGCGGCCGCGACCACGCGGGCGACGCCGAGGCGTCGACCGCCTAGTCGGGAGCAGACTCCGAGTCGGCCGTGGCGCTGTGGGGCAGCGCCGGCGAACGAGCCCCAGCCGTCCCCGTCGGGACGTCTGCGGGCGCCGGTGGCACGGCAGAGGCGTCTCCACGCGGGAAAGCGTCCGTGTCGGGGGGGTGCGGTGTGGTAATCGGCGTGGTTGTGGTCGTCTTGGGCGCTTCGATCACGGCAGGCGCGGTCGTCGGCGCGGCGGTCGACGGGCAACTGGCGCGCCCCCCTTCCCTCCACCGCCAAGGCCCAGCTGCGCTCGCCTGCGCCCCGCTGCGAAAACATCAGCGGTTGATGATCGGCGTACGCCCCGCCCCCGTGCGGCAAAAACATGCCGCGCCCGCCCCCCTCCGGTTGACGACGCCACCTGGGAAAGCTCCTCCGTCCGCAGCGGGGACCTTGCGGGCGGCGATGATGCGCTGGGGGACGGGACAGGCGCCGACGCTCCACCGTCGGCTGCTGTTAAGGACGCAGGACCGGATGTTTGGTGCGCTCCCTCTCTGAGGTGTCCCGGCGCCATCTTCGGGCCCGTGCAGCCTGCGATGAGGCGCGTCCTGCACACGAGGGCGACGACACTGCGAGCGTGGCGGCGCGTGGCGGCAACGCCACCGCGTCGCCGCCGGCCGGTACTGTGGGCGGGTGAGCGTCGCCGGCTGCGAGGCTAGGGCCCCCCGCAACCGCGCCTTGTCGGTGTCGGACGGGGGTGGGAGGCAAGCCGCGTCGGGCTTCCACCGCGCGCCATCCAGCGAGCCGGTCATGGCGGTCAGCGGCACGGCCGGCCGGCGCCGGCTGCGCCGCCGCCACTGCCGCCGCCGCCGTCGCTGCAGCCGCAGCAGCCGCCGTCGCTGCCTAGCCGCCGCCTGACTATGCTGTCGCTACCGCCTGCGGTGGCCAACGGCCCCCTGTCCTCGGGCACCCTGATGTGGGCGGCCACGCGCATTGGCGGCCGCCGTGGCCCGCGCCGCCACGACTTGAAAGACCAGCTTCGGCCGCTCATGCTCGAGCGGTGTCCGTGGAGGAAGTGAAGTGGTGCAGGTGCGCCAGTAGGACAAGGGCGCGACGCGATTGGAGGTGGTCGTAACTGAGGGGACGGTTGCGGACGGCAAGCAGGCTCGTCGTGGAGGCACGGCCCCCTACAGGGCGAGGGACGCGTCCCGCCGCCGTCCGCTGGTCACTTCGCAGCTGTCACCAACGCAACAATCTGCTGCCTACGCGGAGTCTTTAGTGGGTGCCGCCGTCGCCGCCGTCAACGAAAAAGCGGGAGGTCGCCGCGCCTGTGTGCAGCTGATGATAAGGTTTCTTGGGATCAGTGTGGGCGCGCAAGACAATAAACACCTGTGAAATTATTGATGGACTACTCACCCAAGCGAGGGACACGCCGGGCTGCAAACAAAACAGTGACACAAGGAGGATACTTCAACACCCTCGTCATTGCCAAACAGCACACACAAGCGAAGGCACAGGCAAGTACGCGCGTCATCAAAAAAGGAAGCAACTTCTTCCAATCCCCTCATTGTCGCCAAGTGCTTTTCATGCGAAGCACTCCAGATCTGCACCATCTCTGACCGCGTTGGGGCCTCGTGACGTAAGCGTCGCACAGGGAAAGGCGAACCGCGCCACTCAATGCTGTTCCCCACAGCACCCAACGCGCAAAGCTCTTCCACGGCGGCTTTGACTGCTCTTGTTGCCCACAGCCCGTAGCCCGCAAAGGGCTCGTCGCTTGCCACATCTGCCATCCGTTTCCTGGCGAAAAACGAATTGCCAGAGAAGAGAGGCGATAGCACGTGGTAAAGCAGGTGGGAGCTATCAGCGGACAGGGACGAGGGTGAACACCCTCAAGCACGACCTCGGCGCACGACAAAGTGCGCGGATGCCCGTTCGCCGACTTGGAAGAGCGACGCCGACGCGACCGCGTCCAACACGACCGGCGCGCGTTGGGCCGCGATGCCGGCCGCACTGAACGCGGCTCCGTCCACGAATGCGGTGGAAGACGTGCCAAGATGTTGCATTAGAACACTACAGCCAGCCTGCACGTCCTCAAGCGATACAGACCTCTGAACAGCAACACGACGCAGGGAGGACAGGTCCAGTGGGTTGTAAAATAAATAGCAATGTGAGACATTGCCATCGCGGCCGGATCGACCAGCTTGTTGCGCGTACATGTCAATGGAGTCAGGCGCCGTCTAAATAGCCGGGTCAGTATTTGAAATGGAGCAACTGAGGCAAGAAATAGAAACATTGGTGAGCAAATGACAGCAAAAACGCGGAAAGTGAAGAGAGATATTGTGCGATACAAACAATGGAAGGTGCAGCTTGTGGCACGTACCATATGCACAATGATCCTCACCGCCGGGGAGTTAATACCCAACCCAAATGCCACTGTGGCGACGACTATGACGCCCCGCCTCGCAGCGAAGGCCTGTTCGACAGTCCTTCGAGCTTCTCGGCCCGCGTGGTAGGGCAAAAACACAGCCCCCGCGTCTTGAAGCTCTGGCATGGCTGTGTAGCTGGCGTGGAGGCGCCCCGCCAGGTAGTCTGCGTCCCTGCGGAGGCGCACGTAAATGATCCCATTCTCGCCGAGGCGGGCAGCATCAACACCAAGGTGCAAAGCCCGACGAACGCGATAGTCCTCCTCGTTTTTCACTAGCCGGGGCGCGCTGCCATCCGCAGCGGGCAACGAGAGCGACGGCCGGTGCTCGACGCGGAGACATAAATTGGCCCTAAAAAATGGATGCCGAGACACAACAGCCCCAACCATGCCGAGGGTCCGAAGCAACCGCGGCTCCGCGTCACTCCGCAAAGTAGCCGTCATAGCAAGTCGTGGGGAGGGTGGGAGGCGCGCCGAGGCATGCAGCATCGCCGGTCGTCATGTAGGCCACGAAAGCCATGTGTGGGCCTCGTCAAAAACAAGGAGGGCCACGCCGCGCGAAATGAGCGCGTCGAGGAGCCGCTCGTTGTAGAACAGTTGCTCCGGGGACACAATGAGCACGAGAAGAGTCCCGCGCCGAATGCAGTCCAACACAGCCTCCCGGACAGCCGGGGGGGTGCCCGCCGATAGCGAGGCTGCCGGGACGCCGCAAGAAAGCAAATACCGCTCGTGCTGACGGCAAAGAGCTGTCAACGGGCAAAGATCCACGGTCAAGCGCCCGGTCAGGCACCAAAGCACCACACAGCACACACCAAAGACGAGCGTCTGTCATAATGTGCCGCTCGCATCGAAAAGTGTGACACCTCAACAAGTCAGTGTACAGCCAGGGCGCAGCGCGTCGAAATACCAGTGTGCGGAACCCTAATGTCACCTGGGAAGCAAGGGCAGCAAGCGAAACAGGACTCACCTTTCCTGACCCCGCGGACATGGTACAAAGCAGTCTCGTGGGCCTTTGGCCTTCGCGAAGGACATCAAGTATGGCCTCCAGTTGGCCGGGACGGAACGCCGAGAGGCGGAACACAGCCTCCAGCACGTGAGTAGCCATCCGCTCCATGAGGACGGGGCGGCAAACGCAAGTATCTGGCCCAACTGCTGGCCACAGCCCGGTAAGCGATGTGCAGAGAGGTCACAGGTTCGAGCGGTGCGATCGCGGAAACATCGGGACGCGGCGAAGGGGGCAGCAGCCAGTCACACTATCCAGCGGAGAGAACACGGGGAATAAAGGCACAAAGAAGGTGGGTCACTGGTGTCTGAGCGAGTCGATTGCAGGACACGGCGTGGAGCGGCACACGCAGCTGGACGCCGACAGTGCATGGTGCGGCCGCCAAGCCAGATCTCGAGGCCGGAGACGAGTCTTTCTCATTCCCGACTCACTTACTTGGCGCTTGTTGGCACTAAGATGTAGTTCTGAAACGGATAAAGCAGAGACAATGGGGCGTACTTCTCTTTCTTTTGAATTTGTGTCTTCCTTTCCTGGCAGATCATCAGAAGCTTGGCCTGGCGATTCGTACCAGCCGCCTCGAGCGGCCCATCGCGGCATATCACGCGACATGATCAACTCCTCGTCAGTCGCGTGAGAACTCCGAAGTCCACCGAGGCCTCGCCCAGCATGCAGCCAGGAGGCCGCTGCTGCCGGCCAAGCCGACACATGTTTGGTGAAAGGATCGCAAGATGGGCCGCTGTCTGTGGAAGTCGGAGGATGCAGCACGCCAAGCAGAAGTTGCAGCTGAGAAGCTCAGCCGAGCAGACGGGGCAGCTCCACAGCCCTGGTCCTCTGAGGCGCCGTCCATGCACTGCCCGTCCGATTGGTTGCACCACAGTATTGTCCAGAAAACCCCCTCAGGTCTCCCAAATCTCCGTTGTCTGACGAGTCCGACTCGTCCTCGCACCCAGAGAGTGTGAGACGGGCACCGATAGGATGGTGCCCGCGAATCCAGTTCGAAGCGTGCTTCACAGAACCAGACGCTCGGGGGCCGGCGGGCTCTGTGCACTTGGTAGCCGTGCGAGGCCTCGTCGCTGTCGATGCCCTCAAGACAGCAACTTGCGGACGCTCGCTGCGTAGTGTCGTGCACTGTTGCCCAGGATGACCGGTCAGCGGCCCGGAGAGAATATCGGCCTACCCACTGGCGAGCGCATCGTCCCGCTCGCACACGCTGCCGCATTCGGCGGATACAGGGGTACCCGCCGCCCCACACGCCTCTCTGCCTGCGCACTGTCTCCCTCCCGCTCCCTCTATTCCCTGGTACAAGCATCGATGCCACGATCGCCCGAATGGGACCTGCGCCGTGCCGAGAGGCCCGTGACGCACTCAGACTCGAGACCCGGCTGGGTAGAATTGACAGAGCCGGGATGCATCAACCCATCCCGGCTCTGACCTCCTTACCCACACCTCCCAATGACCACCAATCGTGGGGTCCAGCACTCTCGAGGATAGAGAGGCATGAACATGCTGGTCCTTGACATTCTTCCACCAGCTCTATCTCGGTCCAAGAGGTGCATCTGAATTGTGGAAAAAGTCCTTCTGACAGCCAGTCTCGGTGGACGCATTTTGGGGATCAGCAATAACGGCACGCATTTTCCTTGTCGCGTTTCGATCTGATTGATGGACCGCTGATTCCCATATGCACTCGCATGATGCGCCAATCGAGCGCACCAGTGACTGCAATTGCCAGGTAGTCGTTGGCGCATGCCTCGTCCTTCTCGTGGCGGCACATACTGCGTCTGACGTCGGCAACGTCTTCCTCTTCCCTCTAGACCTCTTTGCTCGGGGCCTAGTGACCGTGTTTCTGTCGTGTCCTGGAGTTTTTCTAGCGTCCATGGATTCCACAACGCGACCCCCTCGAAGTTGGCTTGTCCACACCCCCTTGCCTCCCGCTTCATCCACATCCAGTGCTCCTTCCTCCCTCGCACTTACTCCCCCTCCTCCCAATGGCCCTGGGCAGACGCCGCTGGAGGCACCCATTGGCATCCCCGTCGTGTCACCGGGAGGCTCGCGCTCTTTAGGGCCCAGCTCCCCTGCACATGATGGAGGTCTTGGCAGGGCGCCGGCAGGCGTCGCGGGCGTCGCACGGACAGTGCTGGACAATGGCATGGATTTGGAAGTCGACGAGGGAAGCTGTACGGGCGGAAATGGAGCTTATGAGCAGCCCGTGTGCGGTGTCGACGAGGCGGTGATCACAGATGTAGCGGTCGGGGGTCCCGCGGCTTGAAGGGGCGCGGCCCCTCAGCTGTGGACAGCACACCCCCGGGGCGGCCCCAAAATATCCCGATCCGGGCCAGCAAGGGAATGACCTGTCCGAATCTCAGGGAGATTGGATCTTGTCGGGGGCGGGGTTTTTCCCTCGTGGTTTTCCCAACCCCCCTACTACTTGTTTGAACTTTTCGCTTTGGAGGGATTTATCTGTTTGGCGCATTCGGGGTGGCTACTTTGGCCGCTGGCGCTCGGGCTGGGGAGGGGTTTATTGACAGTGGGGAGGTCGTCGCCACCGCCGTTTGATAAAACCAACTGTGCTTTGGACTACGATTCCCCCCTGGGCTTTGCCGTGATCCTCTCCTCCCGTTGGGGGAAGGCTGGGCTGTGGGTCGATTTCCGGGGCAGTTCCTTCGAC
>Ga0209093_1002541_pt1 | contig 10065 bp, 12 predicted proteins | sample SidtaG_4_FD_187450 | JGI IMG/M metagenome (GOLD analysis project Ga0209093, IMG submission 187450) | Marine algal microbial communities from Sidmouth, United Kingdom - Sidmouth_Male1 metaG (SPAdes) (version 2) | ecosystem: Host-associated > Algae > Red algae > Unclassified | place: Sidmouth...
CCCAGCGGCGCCAGCCGTGTCCGAGGCCCCGCCTCCCCCACTGTTGGGGGTCGGTGTACTCGCCAAGGCGCTCCTCCAGATACGGTAGTCGTCCACCGTGACCCCCGCCGCCGTCATCTTGGCGATAATCTCCGACTGGCTGTTCTGCTCCTGCACCTGGATGAAGCGGGTAAAGATCCCCTCCTTAAACTTCATGTTGTCCACCTGCGCTTTGGACAACAGCATTCTGGACTTCTCCGCCTGCTTCTTTTCGTCCTTGTTCTGGTCCATCCAGTTGATCATGCCCGACGCCATGTCCTGCTTTGTAGACTTCTTCTTCGCCTTGAGAACGTTCGGCGGGTGCACACGGCCGCCGGGGCGGCTCGAAGACGCACCACTGCCGGCGGCCGCCGCGCCCGCAGCGCGCGGCGTCGGCGACGGCGGCTCCTCAAACTCGCTGTCCAGGTACTGCTCGTGGCCTCCCCCCCCCCCCCCCCCGTTGCCGTGGCTGGAGCTCTCTTCGTCCGATGAAAAAAGCGAGAGAGACGGGGGGTGTGCCGACCGAGTCGAGGAGTCGGCGCCGCCCGACCGGCGACGCCCTCTACGCCCGTCGCTGGGGGTGCGGGAGGAGCCGCGGCCGTCGGTAGAGGGGGTGGAACAGGGCGCGGCGACACGCTGGCCGGCGGGGGATTATGAATTTCGGCGGCTACGCCCGCCCGCCGGCGGCGGCGCTTCGCCATCTGGGGGGTCCCCCACCTTCCGCACTGAGGCCGTCTCCAATACCGTGGTTGCCTTCCACAACGTTTCCCCATCATCGTAGTTTTCAAATCCACCTACGCCAGGACCGGGAGACAGAAAAACAAACAGGACAAGCGAACAGTCGTTGCGAGAAAAACGCTACGAGGGGTACCAAAAGTCACTTCCCGGTCAGAAAATGCATTCGCACGACACAAAAAAGGCAGCTTGTATCGAGCACTCGCCTCCATCGCACGCGCCGCCACCCCACACAGCGCACACATCAACGTACCCCTCAGCGTCTCAATCTCTGAGGGCGTCCCGCCGCTGTTGCGCTTGTCCTCGACGGCGCGGTACAATGAGCGCCACGCCTTGACGAGGTTTTTGATCTTTCTCTGGAGCCTGGCGACAGTGAAGGGCACGCCCGGCTGCACCGCGCTGAGCTTGTCGGCAATGGACTGGTTGAGCAACCGCAATTCTTTGTTGTCGTGCCGCTCCTGGTAGCAGGCGCGCGCCTCCTTGGACTCGACCAGCAAGGACAGGAACAAGGTGGTGGCCTCCTCCGACCAGGTGATGCGCGCCGCGGCCGCCCCGTCACCACGAGAAGATGCGGGGCGCTTGCGACCGCCCCCGCCGCTGGCGGCCACGGCACCAGACCCGCGGTGACGGCGACGCCCGGCGGGCACGGGGGAATCTGAACCTCCGTCAGAGGGGAGCCCCAACGCCGGCGGTGTGGGGCAGCGGTGCTGCGACGGGACGCGGGGTGGGGCGGGCGGGCGCGAGACGCGTGCAGGAGCCTCTCCAGCCGGGGCGCCCTCCGCCATGGCCGGGGTCACGCGGAAACACAGGCGGGGCCACAGGTGACACGTGAATGGAGAGACGAAGAAGGTTGCGTACACGGTGGGGATGGGGGGCGCGCGCATGCGTGCACAGTCGGCAAGGAGATGCGCGGGCGCCCCCGTCGAAGAGCCCTATGCATTCCCGACTGGCTGCACGAGCCACCCTTGGACTGGACCGACTCACGGGGTCAAGCCCGGCCTGCGACCGCGCGGTCGATCACCCACACAATCACCACGCTGGTGCCACCGCAGCCGGTAACCCGCGATGAAAACCCTGGGTTTCGTTGGAATGCTTATGGAACTTTCGATCAACGCAGTGTGGGGTCGACATCGATCTAAATGGCCGGCATAACCCATGTGTTAACACCTCGCGTTCTCGAATCGGGCGCTGGTCAGTCAACATCGACTCCACCCTGCGCGCCCACGCCTCGTAGCAGCCACCGTGCTGTCGTCACCTCCCCCCCCGCCGCGCTCATGGTTTCCCCGTATGCGCTCTTCGTGCTCTCGTGTGCGGCAGCAGTTATCCATTCTGTACCTTTTGGGGAGTGGAGGAGCGGACAGCTACATGGTCACAGAAGCACACCTATGTAACACATGATCATCGAGTGTGGGGTGACTGTGGCGTTGCAGTTGTGCAGGTGGAGGGGAGGGCAGGACGCTTATGGAGGGGGGGGGGACGCCCGACCAGTCGGGACTCGGTGCCCGATGTGGTCGGTAGCTGGGGACAGCAAGCCGAGAGAAATGGGAAAGAAAAAAGCCGGTCGTGCCCGCATCAAGGCTCATCGTCTGTCTCTAGGGGAACAACAGCAAACAGAGCATCCACGACACCGGCTACTTCTCCAGCTGCCAAGTCGGGTGGTGGCGGGCCTTGTTCCCCCCCCCCCTCATCGTCTAATACATGTACAGCCATATCTTCCCCCACGTGTGCGACAGCCGCACCGGGTTGTGGAACCGCACCCACCATGGCCCGATGTACATTTTTTTCTTTCTTGGAGCGTTCAAAAGAATCAATCACGTCGGAGCGCTAGAGTTGTGCGCCGTTGTAGATTATTTGAGCCTTCTTGGTGGCCTTGGCGACGGACACCGTGCTCCTGTTCCTTGTCATCACGGCCGACACACGCTTGAAACAGCGCTCCCCGCCGGCCGACGTAGGGCAGACGGTCTGCAGGCGCACAGCGATCACCTACAAGCACGGGTACCGGCTGCCGTGCAGGTGCCAATATCCCACCGGGTGCAGGCACTCGTCCACCTTGGGCTCCGTCGTGAGCCGGTGCGCCCGCAAGAAGCTCTGCATCTCCCTAGACAGTTCCGTGCGAAGAGCGCTGTCCGTCCCAGCCATCTGTTTCAGTTACTGGTACCGCCACTGTATCACAGTCTTGCCACCCAGCGCCACTGAGTCCGCGCGGGCCCACATCGGTGACCAAAAGGGGTCCAAGTAGAACGCCAGCGCCACGTGGCGGGCAACTGCCCGCTTGAAGCGAGCTGACAAGCGGTCGCGTAGGTAGTCCCTCGACGCAACGGCGAGGCCAGGCACCCACACACCGTCCAATAGGAGCCAAAGGAACACAAACGCTGATACAAATGAGGATAGGGGCGCCGCGTCGGCGTCCAAAAATCTTGTGCAATCGAACAGGTGGGCCAGGAACGGGCTGGCTGCCGGCAGGCCTTGCCCAAATGCCGGGGCGAGGATGCATGCATCCACCGCGGGTGGCACGTCAAACGAAGACGCGGCCATCTGATTGGCGTTGATCACAGCCTGCAGAGCGGGCAGGCAGCGACGCACCGACTTAACAGTTAGGTAAATGCCGCACCACCGCGACTCGCTAAAGGTGGCGAGGTCGGCGACGCCTCGCCCGAGGGCACGCAAATACGCCAGGGCGCCCGATACGGCGGCGCGGCAGCGTCCAAATCGCTTGAAGAACGCAGCCACGCGGGTTGCGTCACGCAGGGACTCGGAGAATGGAGCCACGTTGGCACAGTTTTTGCTAACCAAATTGATGGCTTGGTCGGCACACCCGATGGCAACGGTGGCAACGCCCGCAGCACGAGCCAATCGGCGCACGAGCACCATTACGCTGGGCGAGTCAGTGACGAGCCCCCAGGCCCGTCGCGTGGCCAGCTCCATCAGCCGTGGGTACGCAGCCACTGCCTCACCCAACCACGCCTCGTCGGGCGCCCCGCCGACTGCGGCTGGCCGGCCCGCCACCTGAGCATCTGCAAAGAGGGTGTCTAGGGAGGGAACCTCGGCTTTGAGCCGCTCCAGCAGCGCCTCAGCAGATGCCGCATTCGTCCCGAGAGAGAAAGTGGACACAAAGAGAGACAAAGGGAGACAAACCATGAAATTGTGCAGCTCCCTGCTCCTCAAATCTGTCCATCCATCGATAGAGAGCGTGTAGGACGTAGCTCCCACGATGCGAACCACTATCACAGCAAAGTACTTGGCTGCCACCTTGTCCAGCATCCACCCACCAACAGCTTGGCGAGTGCCCGGACCTTCGAACAGCCCGTGGCTAACCCGCGTGAAGATCGAGCGACACAGAGAGGAATCAAAGGCACTAAAGGGCATAACAGAGCGCAACATGGCCTCCGCAAACGCAAGCTGGGTATCGGGCAGCCAGTCGGGTGACACTCCCGGCACCAGCGGGTCGCCGTCGGAGGCACGGCCAAGGTCACGCATCATTGTGGGAAACTCAGCCTTTGCAAGCGCGCAATCGACCAAGTGGTCCTCAATGCGGCTTGCATGGTAGGCTCTCGACCAAGTACAGCCGACCGCCTTGTACGCCATCACCTGGCGCCCGGGAGCCCCCGACAGCACAATGAATTGTCGGGCAGCGCCAGGCCGACGGCCAGGCCGGCGGCGGTCGATGACCCGGTTTGCCGGACCCCCCGGGCCTATGGAAGGGGGGCTCAACATGCCTAGGCGTGGAGCGGATAGGGGAAGAAGGAGAACTGGCGCCAGGGAGAGGGTAGAAAAACGTTACCGGAAAGTGAATCGTTGTGCAGTAAGGTACTGTGTCGTGCGACGTCGTGTTGGACGTGTGTGACATTGACAGAGGACGGGGAGGAAGCGTACGGTGCAGCGCGTCTCCGCGTGCGGCGGGTGTTGGGCGTCCTTCCCCTGCACTCCCGCGAGGGCCGTAACGCGGAAGAATCGTAGTTGCATCTCGCGAGGCTTTAAGGGTCACGTTACCATCTCGAGGGGGTCTACTGTTTCAGCATTACGGACAGTCCAGAATTGTCCGAATGGGGAACGGACAGCCGCAAGGTCATAAAGACATTCTGGACAGTCTCTTTTTGTCCGTAACGTCCGATAGAACAGCCCTTGAGTGCGCCCACATCACTCCGAAGATCATACCCCCGACTCCGCCAGCCCCACAGGATATGCAAAGTGCCGCACACGCCACCAGCGGCCCACACCCTCCCTACTTCGGCGAGCGAGTCGATCGCAGCTGCTGGTCCGCGAGTATGTGGGGTCGCCGGCCGGATAAGTGGCTGCTCCCCGACCGACGCCGCCGTGTGTGGAGGTGATGGCTTCGTGCGGAAGGCCGCACGCGCCGACGCACACACCCACGCGGTGGCGCCGCCACGAATACCCGTCCGCCCTGGCCCCCACCCATCCGCCGAAACCCACTCGCACTCGGCACCCACTCATCCCCCCCCCCCCGCAGCGCCCCGCCGGCCGCCTCCCGCCTGTTTCTCGTTGGCACTCCCCCCCACCGCCCCCTCCCCGCGGAAACCTCCGTGGCCGGCCGCTGCTCGTCGCCCAGCCCTTTTCCTGCCTGGGTGTCGCTACCGCTGCTGCCGGAGACGCGATTGGCTGCCGCTGGTTCGGCGACGGCTGCAGACGCGGACGCGTCGCTCGTCCGCCGCCTCAGTTGTCGTCATTTCTCTTTTCTTGTCGCTGCGTCCGCAGCGCCGCTGCGCCCATTGGGATCTCCAGGGCAGCAGCCTAGCGTGTCGATTGTGTGCCCATTCGGGCGGGGCGTCATCGTATCGTGCCACAACTTGGAGCAGCCTCAGCCGGTGCTCTACCTCGATTACCCTGCCCTCTTCCCCAACAACAAACCCTCGACGGCGTGCTTCATCGTCAACACCTCAGTCATCCGGTTGGCCAAGGGTCGCTCAGGAGGGTGGAGGAGGGCGTCATGCGCGCGAGGGTGGCTGGCGGGGTGGGAGGGGGTGTGGAGGTGGTGCTGGGGCTTCCTTGTTTTGTTGGGTTTGGCCCACTAGGCCTCCGTCGCAGCCCGCGCGAGGGGGTGATGTGGTCGCGTAGGGGCTTGGGGGACGGTGTCGCGCCAACTGTGGCATTCCACTGCGGTGCTCCGTGCAGCGGCGTCCAACACCTCTGCAGCTTGTGGTGGGCCGCGCCGCGCCGGCAGGCGGCCGCCTTTGACGGGCTGTCCCCTACTCCCGTGACACTGTATCGTACCCTCCGGCAAGGCTGGACGCCGCCGCTGCGTCATGAGAGAGCTGGGGAGTGCCCGCCTCCCAACGCACCGCAAGCCCACCGACAATGTCACCCGCCATATCAGACAGAGCACGCGCATCACTTTCCTTCGCGTTTTTGTTTGTTTTTTGGCGTAGGAAGAAAACACGACCGCCGATATTTAATCGCCGGTGTCTCACGTTGTCGGCGTTGGAGACGATACCGCTTCCGATTTGAAACGGCGGTATTCTGCGCTGGGGAGAACGACGTCGCCCCTCACGTCGGATTCGTGTCGGCTCGTGTGCTGGGGAACATGCCGTCGCCGACAATGGACGACGACGGTGCCAGGCACCCGCTGTAAAGGTCGTGATAATTTTTCTTGTCGTATATACTCGATGAGTTAGCGTGTGGGGAGTGCGCGGCGGGGAGCACGGTCAGGTAGCCGTAGCCGATCACCATCGCTGCGCTGTCGTCGTCCATCGTCGCCGCGCTGCCGCTGCCGGTCACCATCGCCGCGCGGCCGTCGTCCGTCGGAGCTGCATGGCCGCCGCCGCTCGTCGTCGCCGCCCTTCCATCGTTTGTCGCCGCCGACCCCCCGTCGCCTACCGCTGGCGCCGTGACGTCTGCCGCCGTCTTTGCCGGGTTGCCACCGCCGTCGGTGACGACCGACGCCGCCGCCGAGACGGGGGGCGTCGGCGGCGACTCGTCGGCGACTCGTCGCCGTTCGCGGCAAAGTCAATGGTCGGCGCCGGCGGCGTCCCCGTCGCCCGCCGCGACGGTTTCTCGCCACCGACCGTCTCAGCGGGGACGGCAGGATCCGTTGACACAGCTGCCATTGGCCGGACTTCAGACGGCGCGGGGGTGGCGGTGCGGGGAGCTGCGCCAATGGCGCCGCCACCCTCGCGGCGACTGTGGCGGCGACGGAGGACGACGCCAGGACGGCCGTGGTCGTCCTGTCGACCCCCACGACGCCCGTCGCTGAGGTGGCACCCCCGCCGAACGCGGAGCTACGGGGGGGAAGCGCGGTGATCTCGCCCCAGCCAGCCTAGCAAGGGGCTGTCGTCGGCCGCTCCACGACCGAGGCGGCGCACGACACCAGCCGTCCGACGAGGGCAGAGCAGGGGGGCGGGGGGGCGCGCGTCTTTCCCGCGCCGGCCGGGGGGGAGAGAGATGCCGGGGGCCCGAATTACCTGATGGTCAGCGTCGGCCCCACGCCCTCCCCTCCTGGCCCCGCCGCCCAACCGTCGCCGCTACCGGCCGCGCCGATTCTGAATGTATCGTCGTCGCTGCCGCGGCGCGTCGCCCACGCGGCGGTTTTCATCGCCCGCCGAGGTCACCGCGGAGACCGTCGCGTCGCTGCCGGCGGCGAGCGGCGACGGTCAGGTCGCGGAGCGGCTGCCTCCCGACGCCTGCCCCAGGACTACCACCGCCAAGGACTCTCCCGCCGCGCAGCGGCGCGGGCCGCAGCAGCCCCCCCGGGTCTCCGGGACGGTGGAGAAAGCCGCGTTCGGCCCACGGCCGCCCGCCGCCCGCAGCTGTCGTGACGGCAGGTACGGGAGCAGCCAGAGGGTCGTCCAGGACCACACCCAGATCTTGGATTCGCTCACGCCGCTCCCCGCAGGCACCGACGTGTCGCGAGTGACCGACGTGTAGGCGATCTGGGAGGCCATTGACAGATGCAAAATTGTGCGGGACGCGTCAGCCGCCCTGGCTCCGCCCGCAGTTGAGGTGGGGGCGCGCGGCAGCCGCAGCGCCGGCAGAAACTCACCCGCTGCCGTAGTCTCGCCGCCGCCGCCGCGCGGGCAGGGGCCAGCGCAGGCTGCCGGGGGGCTCCCGGCAGCCGCCGTGCCACCCCCCGCAACGCCGCCGCGCTCCGTCCTGCGGGGGCAGCCACATGCCCGCGTCGCCGCCCCGCCACCAATGCCACCCGCCAAGCTCCTTGGATGCTCACAATGTACGCCCGTCGATTTGTCGTCGGCGGGCGCAGCAGGAGCTTTGGACGCCGGCCCGCCTTTCCGAGGCAGCAACCGCACCCGCACTCCGACGTCGCCGGCGGTGTCCCCCCGCCGCCGCGGCGCCGTTCCTCCCCCTCATGGCGCTCTTATCGTGGGCTGACGACGCGGAAGGTAGCCGCGTTGCAGCCGAGGGTGCCGCTCGTCGGCGGCTGCGCGTCGCCGCCACGAGGACGAGGGGCGAGGACCGCGGCCGCTCCCGACGCGCCGCCGTGCACCCCCGCCACCTCACTGGCCTGTCGGCCGCGGCCGCGGCACCACGAGGTGGCGCCGTTGGCCAGCCGGCAGTTCTGGGGCGACGAAGCCACAGTGGCGCCATCTATTGTACCGCCTCCACCTCTTTATCGGCCGAGTCGCGGGCCACCGCGGCCACCCGGTTACGGGGAGGAGCAGTCTTCTCCTCGGGAGGCCGGGAATCACTGAGCCCCAGCCGACCACCAACCTCGCTCCTCCCGCACAGCTGCCGCCCGATGCCGCCGTCGTCGCCTGCTCTCGACTGCACACCCACTTGTCGACGACGGTGGCGGCGGCAGCGTCGACTACGAAGACGTGGTCGCCGTCCACTACGACGCCGCAGGCGATGACTTCCCTTCCCGCTGCCTTTTCGGCGCCGCCGCCGCCGCCGCCTGGGCGCCGGCCGCCCTCGCAGTCCACCGAGCTGTTGCCGAAGTTGCCGGACGAGGCGCTGATCGGGGTGGAAGAGAGGCACGAAATTATAGCAGTGGGGGGGGAAGCAATGGTTGGGGGTGCAAAAGCCGGAGGGTGGGGGCAGGAGCGGGCGGGGGGTCAGGAGCGGGAGGGTTGCGTCAGCCACGCAGAAGAGAGCGGCAGCCACGATGTGCGACGTCAACGGCGGAGGCGACAAGCGAAAAAAGACATGGCGTCACTGGGAGCCCAAATAGAGCGCGCTAGAAAAGGCCGCCAATGCGGCGCACGTCTGCGCCCCACTGATCCAGGCGCTCGCCGTCTTGAAAAAAGGCGGGTTCCTGCCAGCCCCCCACCGATCCGGCCGCATGAGCGCATCGACGCCGTGACACGACGCCCCACGCTCGCCCACCAGCAGTGTCCCTACATGACTCCGCCGCTGTTCGGGGGTGCGCGGTGCGGGTTCACGACGGCGGCTGCCGCCGCGGCCGGCGCGTGCCTCGCCGCTGGACTGCCCAAGGTGTAGCGGTCGGAGGTCCCACGGCTGGAAGGGGCGCGGCCCCTCAGCTATGGACAGCACACCCTCGGGGCGGCCCCAAAATATCCCGATCCGGGCCAGCAAGGGAATGACCTGTCCGAATCTCAGGGAGATCGGATCTGGTCGGGGGCGGGGTTTTTCCCTCGTGGTTTTCCCAACCCCCCTACTACTTGTTTGAACTTTTCGCTTTGGAGGGATTTATCTGTTTGGCGCAATTGGGGTGGCTACTTTGGCCGCTTGCGCTCGGGTTGGGGAGGGGTTTATTGACGGTGGGGAGGTCGTCCCCACCGCCGTTTGAGAAAACCAACTGTGCTTTGGACTACGATTCCCCCCTGGGCTTTGCCGTGAGCCTCTCCTCCCGTTGGGGGAAGGCTGGGCTGTGTGTCGATTTCTGGGGCAGTTCCTTCGACGGACCGAGCTGATCAAGAGGTCACTTCGGCTGGACGACGAACCAAAGTGGTGGTGCTGAGAACCGCCACAATTTCTGGTGGAGCCGCAGGGGATTCCGGCCGTTGCCACGCCCGTATCGGGTAGCCGGTTCCCCGATCGTTGGTTGGTTTGTTGAGTGAAGACGAAGTGGATCTCCGCGTCGGTCTGTCGTCGATTACCGCAAGGCAACTACGATGGCGTTTCCTCCCGACCACCCCAAGTCGGACGCGAACGCTGCCGATATGCCGGCGGGTACATCCACCGTTACCCCAGCGGGCGCCGCAACCGGGGGATCCGCGGGTGGATCAGGGATTCCCTTCACCCCGCCTCCCCCGTTGGCGGATCTCGTGGACGAGAAAGTACGACGGGTCCCACCGGGGGGCGATACCTTTCTTCCTCGACGTCACGGTGATCGGACGGGATTGGCGGATCAAGAGCACGATCCGGTGACGCCCCTCGCGA
>Ga0209093_1002542_pt1 | contig 10060 bp, 7 predicted proteins | sample SidtaG_4_FD_187450 | JGI IMG/M metagenome (GOLD analysis project Ga0209093, IMG submission 187450) | Marine algal microbial communities from Sidmouth, United Kingdom - Sidmouth_Male1 metaG (SPAdes) (version 2) | ecosystem: Host-associated > Algae > Red algae > Unclassified | place: Sidmouth...
CCCCCCCGCCACTATCGCCCGTGGACATCGCCCCCCTGCAGAGACGCCCTCCCAAGGCCCCTGCCAGCGCCGAACGTGCGACATTGGGCGGCACCCTGTGGCCGGTGCGGCCAAGCCGGGCCGGGACGACTGACGAGCCTCCCTCCCCGCCAACTTTCCGGCTGGGGGTACCCGACGGCGCCCGCGCCAGGCTACTCTTGCTCACCGGCGGCGGAGCGGCCAGCGGAGGTGGGGAGGAACCCGCGGGCGTACGCGTGGTGGCTGCTAGGACCTGCGGCGCGCCTGAAAGGGCAGACGCTACAAGTAAACCGCGTGCCAGGGTCATGGGAGGGCGCAAGCGCACCTACACGGAGGCGATGCTCGCCGCCGCCACTGCCGCCCTCGAGGACGCCGACAGAGAAGGGTTCGGCAGGCCCGAGCCTGACGCCCGGGCCCGGTCAGTCCCCGTTCGCGCACGGCGGTTGGCGCGCCGAGCCACGGCGTCTCCTGCTACTGTCGCCGCCGCCGCTACTGCTGCCGCTCCCGGCGCCGCTCCGGGGACCTGCGGCGCTGCTGGCCCCGCCAACTCTGACGCGGGCGGCGACCGCCGCCGCTCCACGCGTCTGGACACCACCCGCCTCGGCACAGGCAGCCTCGGCACCGCCCACTCCGTAAACGACGGTGCCGAGGGCGGGAATGGCGAAGACGGTGGCGACGGCGCTCGTGGCGACGGCGGGAACGACGGTGGCGACGGCGCGCGTCGCAACGGCGCGCTCTACGACGCCGTGGATGGCCACCGCCGACGCAGCCACGTTGGTCGCGGCGCAGGCGGGTGCGGCGAGACACCCGCAGTAGGCACCGACGCCAGAGCTGCGGTCGGCTGTCGCCGTGTCACTTTTGGAGGCGTCCACGGCGACAGCCGCACAACCGGGCTCGGCGGTCTCCCGCTCCCTCTTCCGGCGTCTACGCCGACCGGCGGAGCCGAAGCCAGCGCCCAGGGCGCCTCCACTCGGTCCGCGCTGGTGGGGGATTCGGAAGTCGACCAGTCGTCGGGGACCGGTGCCACGGACGCAGAGTGTTCCGATGACGAGCTCCGTCCGCTGCGCCGCACCGCTTCTTTCCGCGTCGCCCACGCGGCGGACGCCGTTGGCCGGCAGGCGGAGGAGCGCAATGAGCGCATTAAGCGCATTGAAATGGAGGAGCAGATGCAGATCGACGCCGCGGTGGCCGCGTCCCGCGCGGTCGCCGCCACTGAGGCAGCCGCGCGGATGGGGCAGTTGATGGAGGTGATCGTGGACGAGCCCATGCTCGACGATGACGCATCCGCCCGGGTCCCGGCTGTTGTAGTGGGTCCTGGGCGCGCGGAGCACATGGACGTGGAGGACGCCGTTGAGGTGCCGAGAGCTCAGCGGCAGGACCGGCATGCGCGCACGCGCACGAGCCGCGAGCGGGCGACGCGGGTGCCTGGTGCCACCGGCGGCAACCCGAGCGAGTCGCCGCCCGTCGATGGCGCCGTCGAGCCCACGCCGCCCGCCAGCGAGGCCGCGAGGTCCCCGTACCAGGCGTGGCTGGCGGCGCGGCGCGCTTCCGTAGGCCGCGCGGCGGCAGGTCGGGCCGAGGGGAGCCGCCGCGGAGGCCCGCGCGAGCGGAGCGTCGGAGGGGGCGCTGCCCGCTCTGGTGCACGTGGGGGTGCCCCAGCAGAGGACGACGGCGCTTCCGGCCGAGGGCGCGGGCGGTCCTGGTCGCACGCGGAGAAGATGGCGCTGTGCCGGGCGTGGCTGGCGGTGAGCCGTGACCCTATCGTCGGGACGGACCAGACAAGCGCAGAGTTCTTTGCGGCGGTGGTCCAGGCGTACCGCCGCGGCTGCACCTTGCCGGAGGGGTGGCTGCCACGGTCAGCCGCCGCCATCATCCGCTTTTTGCGGTACACGCTGTTCAAGAACGTGCAGCTGTTTTCGGCCGTCTACGCGCGGGTGCACCGCCGCAACATGACGGGCAACTTGTCGGAGGAGGACTTAATCCGTGCCGCGGAGGCAGAGTTCGACGCTGGCGACGCCTACGAGGCGGTGCGGGCCGACCCCGACCACGACCCCGAGGAGCCGGAGCCGCAGGGACGTGCGCGCGGGCGCGGCTTCCGCGCGGCCGACTGGATACCCGGTTGGCGCATCCTGCGTACGGCGGACAAGTTTGGGGGCGCCGCCGCAGCGGCCGCCGCCACCTCCGCGCCGCCGCCTCGCGGTCGCGGACCGACGTCGACGACGGCGCGCGTGCGCGAGTACCGAGGCGCGGGCGACGGCGATGGCGCGGAGGACGAAGATGGTGGCGAGGAGGAAGAGCCGCGTGAGGTCGGCAGCCAAGGGGCGTGGCGGGCGCCCAAATGGGAAGCCATCCCTATTGGTACCAAGCGGGCGAAGGCGACCCGCTCGGTCGAGATATCACTGCAGCGGGACTGCGCGTTGATGGCGCGCACACTCGGGTCCCTGGCGGAGGCTGCCAATGACCGTGTGGCCCAGTCCTTTTTCTTCTCTCGCTGGATGCGGGACTCGGAGGACACCCGGCGGTGGGTGGAGGCGGAGACGCAGCGGCGCATGCTTCGCAGCAGGCAGCGGCTGCTTAGCGCCGAAGTCGCCGAGACGCGGCGCGCACGCTTCAACAATGTCAACGACAGTGCGGCGGCCTCGGCCGAGGCGCGCCGAGTCGCTCACGACACCAACGCTGCGGCGGGCTCCGACGCGGCCGTGGAGGAGCGGCGGGTCACGTCCCCGTCACAAACTCCGTCTGCGACGATGGCGTCGGCGGGCGCCGCGGCAGCGGCGCCGTCAACAGTGGTGACGATGGGGTCCCCGTTGTGGGCACCGGCGCCAGTGCGGCTTCCGCCTCCGCCGCCGCCGCCGTCGCCACAGCCGCCTTCCTCCCCTCCGTCGCCGCAGCCGCCCCCACCGCAGGCGCCGACAACCAGACGTGCGCCTCCCGTGGCTGGGGTGACGCCGGCTGTTCCTCTGCTTGGCGTGCCCCGGCCACCGCGCCCGGTTGAGGACGTCGTCGCGCTGCCGCCGGTCATGTCGCCGGCCGCCACGCCTGTAATCGGCATCAGCAGCGGCACCTCGTCGGTAGTGGAGCCGCCTCCTGGCGTCGCCGCGGTGATTCAGATCAGCAGCGACGACTCGGCGGGACGGAGTGCCACCACGCGGGTCGCCTCGAAGACGGAGACGGACGGCCACGCGGCGGCCGACGTCGGCCGCCACGGTGAGGCCGACGTAGGCGGCCACAGCCGTGCGGCCGCCAAACGTATCGTGGACGCCAAGCGCGGCGCCAACGCGCAGGCAACGAAGCTCCACAACTACCTCTGCTCTGGCCCTAAGACACGCGGGCCTGGCGGAGCCGCCAGCCAGGGCCGTCGGCCGCCGTCGACCGGCCGTGGGGTCGCCCACGTGGGCAGCGACAGGGACGTGCCCGACGTTGACGACGAGTTTTTGGGCTTGGCGCTGGGCGACGCCGGGCAGGCGGACGACTTGAACGGGGAGTTATGATCTGTGCTGGTGCCCGTGTACGGGTTTGCGCGCTGGCGCTCTGCTGTGTGTTGCATTTTGTTCTGCTCGTGGATGTGTTTGTGTGCAGCGGTGACGCGCTGTCCGTTGGCCGCGGGGCGCTGCACTTTGTCTCCTTGTGTGAGTGTTCTTTGCACTCCTCCACCTGTGGGTGCTTGGCTTGATCTCTGGGCGGCCTTTCGCGATGGGGTATCGAGCATTGTGTGTGTGTTTATGCGTGCATGTGTGTGTTTGTGTGCTTGTGTGTACGTGTGTGTGTGTGTGTGTGTGTGTGTGTGTGTGTGTGTGTGTGTGTGTGTGTGTGTGTGTGTGTGTGTGCATGTGTGTGTGTGTGTGGGAAAAAAAAAAGAAAAAGGGTTTTGTCCCCGCCTTCTGGCGGGGGCTTTCCAATGAGCCGTGCCGGAAGCAACAAGCACAGATGGTTGCCTTGGAAAACAACTGCTTGACCAAGGGCGTACCGCCCCATGCTTGCGTTGGCAGCCGAATCTGACCCCATGTTGGCCTCCCACCAACCGACCCGCAATACGCCACTGCCCCCTACGCGTCACGTCCCCCCAGTCTATGCTGTTGCTCTAAAATTGAACACCAAAATGAGCGCAGCCACCCGACCCTCTGTGGCCGAATGTACAGTGCCCGAAACGCGGTCTGCAGCATGCGCGTAGCCATCCGTCTGTCTGTGACCGGCGGTCCCCTCGGCGGGCCCGGTTTGAGTGACCGCCCCCGCCGCGAAGCGCGCCGTCACTGTGCCCCAGCCGGCGGCGGTGGCATTGACCTGCCACCGGGACGGCGCGCCGTCGGTCCACCGCCCGCCGGGAGGGAGGTGCACCACCAGGGCGAGGGACCCATCGGTGGGTACGCGCCGCCGAGCGCCATCGCGTGCACCGAGGATTCTGAGTCGGCCACGAGGAGCAACGGCGGGCTGTCACCGCCGTCGCCGCCGACACCGCCGCCGCCACGGCTGCCTCTGCTGCCGCCACCAGCCGCAGTGCGCGCATCGTGGCAGCGGCGGCCGGGTGTGGCGCTCAATGGCGGGGCATCCACCCGCTACCGAGGCGGGTGCCGCTGTTCGCCATATGGCAACCGCTGAGGCGGCTTCCGCTGCCTGCCACTCGGAGACCGCTCTGGTAGGACAAAACTTTCAAAGGCATCAGAAGTCGCGGTGGCGGGTGGCGCCTCCCACTTTTGAGGCGGCCGATGGGTAGCTTCTCAGTCGCAACCCACCGTTCCCTGGCTGTCCGCCCAGCGCACCAACGGCGTTTAAGGCAGCAGCTACCTGAGCCGTCGCAGCCGCCCACCTTCAAAGGGCCTGACCTGCTCGTCGCTGAGGTGCCACCCACCTCAGCGGTGGCGGCCCTTACTAGCAACAGACGCAGAACGAAAACGGTTCGAGGAAAAAAAAACCCCGAAGGGAAAAATAACCATTCCAAGTGGTCGACGCTGCACCCCTCTCCTACAGCACCTCACAGATATGCTCCTATGTCCAGGCTACGAGCCACTACAGGTAAGGCGCCAGGTACTCGCCACGCTTGCCATATACATGCTCCGCCAAGTCGTCCCGCAACGTCACAAACTCATCATTATCCGTGAATGCCGCCCTGGCTTGCAAAAGGAACAGGAAAGAGCCGGGAGGAGGATCCATCCCAATGCGAACATCGGGCATCGAGCCTTCGGGTAGGGGCTCGAGTTGCGTATGAACGACGCCGCCGTGCCCAGCACCGCCGCCGCGACCGACCGGGTCGTCACCCCCGGCGGCCGCAGAGCCAAGGGTAGGCGGGGCCGCGACCCCACCGCCTACCCCACCGCTCCCCATACCGTCATCGCCACCATCACCGCCGCTACGGGCCGCGGCGGCGTCAGATACGCGCCGGTTGCCCAAAAAGTGGCCCCGCCGTTCCAACACGATCATATTGTGCAAAATCGCCATCGCCTTCACTGCCTTAATCATTTGCGGCACGGTCGTGAATCTCGATGGCCGCAGCAGCATATGGAACCTTGACGTCAACACGCCATACAGGCGCTCCACGTCCTTTCGCACTGCCTCCTGGAGGCGATTAAAGATGCGCTGCTTCCGGGTGGCTGGCTTGGCGTAACACGAGAGAAACACAGGGTACTTGTGGTAGGCTTTGTCCGTGAGGTAGTAGGGCATCATGCGCGTGCGGCCGTTGACGGTGTACGGCAGGTCTTTCGGCGGCCACCTTCCGTCCATCATATCCATAAAAAGAGGGGACTGGCCGAGCACGTTGAGGTCGTTGTGGGATCCAGGTGCGCCGACAAAGAGGTGGTGGATGTAAAGGTCATGGTCGCAGATAGTCTGGAGTACGATGGCGCGCCGCTTCTTCCGGGACATGTACTGACCCGCCAGGGCCTTGGGGCACCCCCGCCACTCCCAGTGGGAGCAGTCCAAGGAGCCGATGCAACCTGGTAGGCCCCTCGCAGCGCTGCGCTCCATGATGGTGGTCAGCTCGGTCTTGGTTGGCTGGCGCAGGTACTCGGGCTGGTAGCGGGTGTTGAGGAAGTCAAGCAGCTTCTTGACACAGATCTCAATCGTCGCTTTGGAGAGCCGGACGTACTCGTCGGCTCGGTCATAGGTCTCGCCAAAAGCGAGGACACGGAAGGCGGCCACCAGCTTCTGCAAGGCGTACGCCTGTGGACGCCCTGTTGCGTTGACCGTCTGGCGCCAGAAGGGCTCCTCCTTGATGTCCGCAAAAATGCGCTCGAACACGACGCGGGGCACTCGAAAGCGGCGCTCAAAAGTCGCCTCGTCGTACACGGGCTCGTTGCCGTCCAGCCCAAAATAGTCCGCCATGATGCGCCGCATGCCGCCCTCAAAGTCTCTATTTCTGTTGGCGGCGGCCTGGCACCGATCCGACGTAGGCACGGGGCCGGTGGGCGCCGCCGATGCGAGTGCATAATGCCGTCGAGACAGCCACCGACCGCGCGGCCAGCACGGCGGCTACGGTCTCGTCCGCCGACGCGTTCTCATCCACAGCGGCCTCCTCGTCCGACGTCGCATTGGGCGTAGACGGCGGCGACGGCGAGGCCGCCGCGTAGCGACGCAAAGGCGGAACGGGGACCATGGCGGTGGTCAGGCGAGGTGATGCGGGAGGGGGCAGGGGGTAAGCCCGCACGCAGCCACGCGAGCGTGGCTATGGGAGTGCGACGACGGTGTTGACGGCCGCGGCGGTGGCAACCGCGGTGGTGGTTGGGACCGCGGTGGCGACAGCGGCGGTGTGGTGCACCTCTCGGCAGCTCTGTCCCCGGTCCCATCCGTCTATGTACACCCCCCCCCCGCGCCCCAAGGCCTCTCTCTAGGGGGGTGCCTCAGATGGCTGGCGGTGCACGCAGGCGCGTGGCAACCAAGATTGGGTGGCCCGCACACACCCCTCAGACGGGGTGGGCGCCTCAAACCCCAGCTGTTGGGGTTGTCCATGAGATTTCCTCGGCTGACTAGTCAGCGGCCACGCGGTTTATGGAACTGGGGGGCCCTCATCCCGCAATGCGTGGTCCTCGGCCAGGGCGTAGTGATGAGGACTGCGGGTCTCCTCTCAGTGAGGCCACCGTCCTTCAGTGTCTAGGCCACAATATCGATGGGGGAAAGGTTTCTTTCCCCGTGGCTCTCGGACCCCCCCTTCCGGGCATCCAGGACCACAGGATTAATCATGACACGTCCTGCCCCCTCCAGGCGCCTCGACCGACCAGTGGGCCGGCTCCGCAGCTATCGTCACTCATGCTGCAAGGCGCTGACGAGGCGGTCGCGCTGTCGCTCATCAGCCTTCTTTGAGCCTCACAGTCGAGGGGGTGCGCACCGGCTCTCTCTGCCACACCGCGTATTTCTCGTGGCGCTCCCCCGACCCGAATGGGTGACAGCAGAAAACGTCGCTTCTGGTTGCTACGTATGAGCCACGTGACGAGAATAAAAACCAGCTGCTCTCTCGCTGTCGATGGAACGCTTGCTTCGCCGTCAACGAAGCGCGGAAGCCCCGCCCGAGACCCTCGTGTTTGGGTCAAACTGGGCCGTCGCGTCGGCCTCGCTGGCGTTCCGTGTTCCACCGAGATTTCGGCGCAGGGTCCGTCTGTCTGGGCACACCAGAGAGGGCCTCGTGCAGGAGCGGTATTGGCAGTCGTGCCGGGCCCCCGCGCCGGGGTAGATGTGGGTGCGACGTGGCAGCCTCTTGAATTGGTCTGAAACGAGCTGCGACGCCCAGATTGGCGGCCTTCCGTGCCAAACTCACCGATTTGGGCTCGCGCAGAGGTTCGTATCGTGCGAACCTGGGAGAATAGAAGCCGTTTCTGCGGCAGGGTTCGCACTGTACGAACCAGCGTGCGAACCACACCTGATTTATCCGGCTGTAATTACATTCTAGTTTTTAAGGCCTTCTGTGGCTTCTGGCACGTTTGTGAAGGCAGATCGCACGCCGACATGGCTAGGTTGTGCGTATCCCCGCCACGTGGACAACGTGGCACGAATATTTGCAACGTGTGTGAACTGGTGACATTGGTGGTTGTGCTCTTACAGCGCGCACAAGAACATCCTTGCTGTAACCAGCTTCCGCTTGTATTAAACCATTAGACGACGAGAGCGCTCTAACGCGCAGGAAGGAAAATTTGGAGTAATATTATTCATTACATTTTATTGCACATGACTCATTGTGTCTTCCGGACTGCGACGTGTAGCTGAGAGCTATGGTATTGAGTGTGCCCTCGTAGATGCACCAGGACCACCTCTTCCCCCCCCTCCTTGGTCGGTGGTCGACACTTCCGGGCCGACATGCGGAGCGTCACCCTACAAACGAGCCAGCGCCCATCATAACCAGTTTTCAGTGACCCGACTCTCGTGCCGACTGTAGGCGATTTTTGCAAAGATCCTACTCGTCGAGGGTGGGGCGCGGTGCTGACCGACAGCGGAGAGAGCGGGGGTGGGATGGCGACGGCCGCCGGCGCAGAGACGGCCGCCGGCGACAGGCACGCAAATTGCACCCTGCCGCCAGCTTCACGTTCCAAGGACTTCCGGCGGTTGTGCGCTGTTGCGTTGTAGGTTGACGGCCGCTGCCGGTTCCGCTGTCGGCTCCTTCCATCCGACGGCAGCGGCAGGCCTGCATTCCAGAAGTCATGAGTACCACCCGCGATAGTGATTAGAGACGCCGTCACTGTCGGTGTGCCTTGCGCGATCGAAGCGGCGCGACAGCGCTGTTTCGGAGCTTCCCGGAGGTGCCCGAAACCGAAGCCATGTTGGCCACCCCCATGGTCATGGCGGCGAGCCACGGCGGTCACACAGTCGCTCTCCCACCATTGGGGGTGTTGCGGGGCACCGCGTCGGGCCACGAGTACGAGGACACCCTGATATCATATCTTCGTCAAGATACCGTGTTCTGCCACGGGTATGAGTTGTTCCGACACCCGTGTAGCCGAAGGGGAGGTGCTAGCAACACCAAACGGAGCGGGGTGAGTATGCCAATAAAGACATGTAGAGCCGGAGGAGATATCCGAGCAACACCGGAGCGCGAGGGGGTGTACGTTGCGAGGACGTGACGCGGGGAAGAAGGTCGGCCGTTATTGGGAGTCAGTGGCAGTAGCCACAGCCATCATTGTCAGGGGAGAGGAAACGGAGCGGGCGGATGGCTGTTGTTTTACTGTTGTGGGGCGGGTTGGTGAGGCGGGGAAGGACGCGACACTGGTGCGCAACGGCTGGCCGATTGCGCAGCGGTGGGAGCGGTGTGGACGCGCGACACCCCAACGCAACAGCAGGTATGGGCGCGAATGGTCGCGGCAGGGCGTGGCGACTCAGTGAGCGCGGCGACGCCCGCGGGGGTCACCACCCGCAACACAACACCGGTCGAGCTCTGCATCGCTGCCATGCGCCTTATTGCCCTCGCACGTCCGCCCTCAGCCTTTACGGAGACACTTGCGTCGGTTGTCGCCACCGCGGTCGCAGCCGACCGACCCCGTCAGCATCCGGTGGGGGCGGCGCGTCGTGCCACGCCTTCGGTATCACGCGGCGTGCCCAGCCGAAAAGCAGAGTCTCGAGGGAGGCTCCCATTCAACTGTTGCCGACCACCGGTGCCCCGCGACACGGAAGTGTTGCAGCTGCATGATTCGCGGACGTCAGCCGTCCGGGCCACCCCAACCGTGAGGCAGTCGCGTAAGTGCGCGGATCACGTCGCGTTGCTGGACGCCGGGACCGCATGAACTGAGCCCCCCAATTGGTTGACGAGCGGAAGGCTCACCCGCGGCGCGCGGTGAGAGGAGCGCACGTCTGGCGGCTGGTCGAGCAGCGGCGTCTTGAGCGCCGCCCCCAAGTTCTAAGCGCCGCACTCGCTGTCCAGTTGCGCGACGCCACGGCCACGGTGGCGGCGGTGGTCGTCGTGGTGGTGACGGCGGCGACCAGCGCGCCCGTTCTTCGGTCTTGGCCTCCCCTCTCCCCACACGCGCCACTGGCCTGTTGACGGCACACCCGCCGGCGGATGATCGTCGGTCACACCTCGGCGACGACTGCGTCCTTCCACCGTGCCCCTCTTTCACCTTTTGGCTCGCTT
>Ga0209093_1002543_pt1 | contig 10055 bp, 17 predicted proteins | sample SidtaG_4_FD_187450 | JGI IMG/M metagenome (GOLD analysis project Ga0209093, IMG submission 187450) | Marine algal microbial communities from Sidmouth, United Kingdom - Sidmouth_Male1 metaG (SPAdes) (version 2) | ecosystem: Host-associated > Algae > Red algae > Unclassified | place: Sidmouth...
AAAGTCAAGCAATATTTTTAAATGTTAAGCAATTCTTAAGTTGAATAAAATCGGACAGCTTATGGTTCTATTTACGACAGCTTATGGTTCAAGTCACAAAAATGAACTTTCCAGCTATGACTCATCGTTCCTCCAAACCCCCCACTATCAAACGTCCTCCTAATCCTAAAAAATACCTCTACTCTTCCTCATGAACCTGGACAACATTGATTTTGACTCTGCTATTCACACTATTTATCAAGATGGTTCTTATCTTCATTTCTCTGATGGACTTTGGGGTCTTTACGACTTCGGCGAATCTCCCGATAATCCTGTCGTTCCCTACATTTTTAATACCAGAGATGAGTTAATCATTTGGTATTTCCAGGACATGGGTTGGAATATCAATCTCTACTTAATTCACCCTTGTTGACCTCTTTTATTTCTTTATAGAACTTAGTACCTTGCATGAAAATGACACAATATTCTATTTCCATACTCATCAATGAAGATCGGTTGAGAGATACATATATGGAGGCTCACTCACTTAGAAAAGAAGATTTTCCATCCATTGAACAAATGATTTTGTCCGAATTTGAGTGGAACGCCCCTTCTAGTATCTCCATTATCGGTCGTTTAATCAAAGAAAAAAGCGACAATTCTTGTTGATAACAGTATAGCTTCTCAAAATTATAAGACTATAAAAAATGCGATCGCTTTTTTTCCTATAAGTTCAAGATTTCAAATAGTTTTCGTATGACTAACATGGAACAAAAATATCAAAAATCGAACGGTGAAGAATTAGACTATTTTACAAGAGAATTTGTTAGGCAAGATTGTGGTTATAATGGTGCTATTCTATGCGATCGAGATTGCGACATCATAATTGATAAAATTAAACAACTTCATTCCATCGGTAAATTTCATCATACTGGTGTTTATTGGATTGCTAATTCTCTCGCTGCCGACAACCTGATTCATCCACAATTTCTCCGTTGAAAAAACTCAGTATATAGCTTCCTTACCCTTATCAAATCAACATTACTTCGTTAGTTTTATATTAAAATACTTGCTATTATATAAAGGTAAGGAAAATAATAATAAACCTCACAAACTTTCCTAAGATTCGGTAACACCAAGTGTGATTGCAAGACTAGCCAGAAGCATAGCTCTTACTCCTATTTCAAGAATCTTGAATCTTTATATTTCACGAGATCGCAGAGCAAACATGAAAAGAATGTTTCAGAAACCAAATTTGTCATAAACATTATTGATCGCGACTCAACTAAATTAGCATCTCACTACACCAAACTATTAACACTGTAAAACTAATGAATTACATCAGAACGTCATTTTCTCAAGCAGTTATTGAAATGTTTGAAAACGCCGATTCTCGTTTGAAAAATGATTATCCCGACCTAGAAGAAAATTCTGTCGCTGCATATTTATTTGGTGGATCTGCCGTTCATATGCACATCGGAAGTAGGACAAGTGATGATGTTGACGCTGATATTCAAACAAAAAAACCATTAAAAGCCTATGAAGTAATTACAAAAGCATTAACATCTGTTGAATATGACGATGAAGAAGGCTTGCCACGAAACATAATATGGGACGGCGGGTTCAGCACTACTTTAGGTGCTGTTGCTTGTGACTATGAAGATCGAGCAACACTTGTACACGTTTGCGAAAATAAGCTTGTTTATCTCTACCTAATTTCGGCTGCGGATATAGCTGTCTCTAAAATATCTCGCTCCTCCCCACGCGATTTAGACGACATAAAAGGGCTATATAAAACAGGTTTATTTACTTTAGCCGAATTTGAAGAATTAGCAGAAAGTGCGATCGCCTATTGCGCTGTCACGCCTAGCAAGCTAAGATTCAATGTATTAGAAGTTATTAAAGAGCTTAAGGAGGTAAGGGCATGAGCAAAGATATACATTTCAAGAAAGCTGTCAGTGCTAGCCTAAACAACCTTACAGCAGAAGATTTGAAACCTATCGCTCTAGCTGTTTGGCACGAAGACTATACGCCAAATATTGGCGATCTTAGTTTAGAAGAAAAACGCAAAGCTGGATACTTACTAGACCGACTTATGCGGTTTAGCTGCGTAGCCGATTGGCGTAAACGCGAATTGGTGAAATTAGTTAAACAGCTTAGAGATGCTACAGTAGAATACTTTACTGATAAACCATTGAGTGAAGAAAAGTTAGCAGCTAAATGGAATCTTAGCGAAGACGTAGCTGAAGCATTGCAAGAGCTACTGCCTTATCAAACCAGGCATTATGCACACAACTGAAGCTCTTCTGCGACTTTGATGAAAATATTGCCGTAAAAGGAAATTTTTCGCTCCTTTTTCTTAGTTTAACTTCAACTTGCGATCGCATTATTTTCATTTTCAAGAATATTGGTTCTTGATTCTTACAAGCGATCGCATTATTATTGCTGCAATCGCTTGTAAATTAAAATATGTGTATTCTTTGCAAAAACAAAGCCCTAAAGCTTTAGAACTCAACGATCTTAAACCAAAGCCAAATATAACGTTACCAAATTTCCAAGTTAAAATAGCTTTAATTGAATTGTAAAATTAATTATTTTTTGGCTATTCCATGAAAGATATTTACAGCATGAATACTTATTACGAGGGTATTAATGCAGATAACATACAGCTCGAATTAGATCGTGAATATTTTCATCTCAACCCCAAACGAAGTCACTATATTAGGGAAAGATTGCCAAATGAATTAGGTATCAATAGTCCTTATGTGTTAGTAATCAAATTAGGAGAAAACGAACGGACAAGGTTTCCCTCAGAAACTATCACTATTCCACGACAGAAAATAAAAAAACTTAGAAAAATTTCTCTAAAAAAGATCAAACAGCAGCGATCCTAACGTTATCTCTAAGTCTAAATATATTTTAAATATTCCAGCAATATGCTTCCCAACATCCTTAATTAATTCTCCGAAATCTTGAGCGATAGATCGCTCTTATTATTTTTTAGTTGTGGAGAGTAAGAATCTATGAAGCATCGTTTTGATAGCTAGTTCACAGATTTGTCTTCAGCAAGCTCATTTACTACCTGCCTTCCCTTACGCTCTGCTGCTTCAACAGTGTAGAAAATATCATCGCAATCAAAAACCGAGCCAAATTCATCAACTACTGAAAATTGATAGCATTTTGCTGTTGAATGATAGACAGTCAAGACAAAACCCCCAACAAATATCAACAATTCAATTTTGTATTCTTGCATTTAGATAATCTGTTGATTCCTATTGACTCCGCCAGCATCTCTAATTTTGCCATTCCTCCTTCAATCGCTTCGATTTTAAAAGAAGAATTCCAGCACCAATGTTCAGGACAATCTTCTACTGTTGCTTTATCGCACACTTATCACTTTCTTCATTTTATCCTTATAAAAAATATTTTGCTTTCTTCTTTTATTTTCTTACAAAAAAATTGTTATTATATAAGAGTAAAATAAATTGAATAGTACCTTTTGACAATTTTATTTCATCGCTTCACAAGTTCGAGATTGCTTCAACCATGAGTCTTCAGCCACAATTTAGTCAAGTAAGCTCTAAAGGCAGGAACACCAATCCTCTTACCGACGAACAAATAGCAGAAGTAAAAGCTTATGCCGATGTCTTAAGGATTCCTCGTGAATTACTTTGTTTCTCCAACAATATGAACACCAGCTATGGTAATATTTTCGGTCGCGAGATTATTTACATCGGATATGATACTGCTCCTCTCCATAATCCACCTCTGTCAGGTATTTTTGCTAATTGTCGGATTTCCATTAAAGGTTCTCTCGCTCATGAGTGGATCGGTCATCGTGGCGCAGAAGTTGCTGGGCGTTCTTTCGATCGCGGTACTCTTTCTTCTCCTTCTCTTTTTAATATTGTTTTGGATGAAGCTCAAGCCAGTATTCGGGCTGCTCGTTTTGCTCCCTTACTAACCTCGATTGAACGTTATACTTTACTTAGAGATTCTATTGCTAGGCTCAAAAATCAAAACCTCAGCATCAGGCAAATTCGCCATCTCTTGTTTATTTCTCACCCTTGATACTTTTCAAGATTATGAACAACATTACTCCTATCTTCAAATTAGCCGACATTCTTCACACTCCTGAAGGTATCGCCATAGGAGGTGCTTTTTCTTCCCAACATCAACAGCTTAATGATGTTTTGCATGATGTTAAACAAAGCGTTGACAATCTTGATTCTGTTGTCTATCTAAATACCCATCAAGAGTTAGTTCCACTTTCTATCAAAGAAGTTCAGTACACCACTTCTATTGGTAATGGAGTCAATTTATTCTTTCTTCTAGAAGGCGATCGCCTTCCTGATGGTTTAACGGAAGGTACTACCATTTACCAAAACCAGCAGACAAACACTACTCTTTCTGCTGAATTGTCTGCCTCTTCTATTTGAACGATTTATAGGGATTCCTGATATGAACAAATTATCAATCGGGCAATCGAACAACATCGCCCTTTAGTAAATTGCGATCATCCCCAGATTCATTTAGTTGTAAAAGAACGCTAAGATCGAAAAACTAAAAACAGAAGAATAGAAGCACTCAATTTTATGGGAGAAGCCAAACATCGCTCTAAGAATGACCCTAATTACGGCAAACTTTTCGATCTCTCTTCTGCCGCTGCCAAAGCTAGACATTCGGAATTAGTAGTTGGTGAGTTGTTTACTGTATTTCACTCCGAGTTCAAGACGCTAATTTCTGCTATTGCATTTCCCGATAACTATCAGTCTATTTGCGATCGCCTGAGAAACTGGTTTCAGAAAAGACTACTGAACTATCGTCCACGAGATCGCGAATATATTGTCCAATTTGTCTTGGGTATGGCTGCCAAAATCGGCGATGAGTTTGTACTCGAACGGGAGTTTGGGCAACCAAATACTATCAGTCCCGCTTTATTTTGTTGTCTATTTCAAGCTACCAAAAGTTATTTGCATGATGATGCTTTACTCCAGTTCCAAGCCATCTTAAAAAAAGCTCTTGACAAGTTAGATCGAAATGACTATGCTCAACTCTTTGCTGTATCTCTTCTAGAACAAATACAGCAATAGGTTTTTCTTTAGATAGTCCAAGGAATAACCCCGATTTACCGCACGAACTGCCAATGTTTATTTGCTTGGTACATTTAATCTTTATTCAATAATCTTGATTCTTGATTCTTGATTCTTCAAAACTCTTCTTTTGAGAGCGCGATCGCTTCATTATTTTATTGAGATAGCCCAAAATGGAATAATAATCGCCCAGACTTTATTACAGAAGTGGATACGCTAGACTTAAAATATTAACGGCAAAAGCTTATTTATCATGGCTACACTATCTTCAGACTATGATTTGAGTCTTTCTAAAAAATTGACTCCAGAAATTAATCTGGTTGCTACATCAAAGCTTTCCCCCGAACATTTCACCAAATCTAATCAACTCGAATTTATTTCCAGTTCTGACGATCTCGGTTCTTTGGTATATTCCTTTTTTTCTCTTCCTTCTGGTAACTCCATCTCACTCATTCATTACATAGACGCTCCTTTCCCTGGAGTTGAAATATACATTAATTCTAACTCTCCCTCTCCTGACAAAATTCTCTCTGAAGCAATCGAGTTTCTTCATATCTCGACCGATGACCTCGATTGGATTCATCCCCAAATTCATTTGATTTAATGGAATACCAATATTATGAATTTCAGGCGATTGATCGCCCGCTTACCAAAACAGAGCAAGAGCATATTCAAAGTTTATCTAGTCGTGTAAGACCCACTTCCACAAGAGCTGTTTTCACTTATAGCTATGGAAATTTTTCTGGAAATCCTTTGTCAGTTCTAGAGAAATGCTTTGATGCCATGCTTTACATGGCTAACTGGGGTAGCTATCAATTGGCGTTTCGTTTCCCTAAATCAACAATCGACCCCTCTGCACTAAAGTCTTACTGCATTGGCAACATCATTGAGATTTCCACAACCACAGAATATGTCATTCTCAATATCGAGATTCATCCTAGAGATGGAGGTAGATGGATTGAATGGATTGAGGAGGATAATGGCTGGCTGAGTGAATTAATACCTTTAAGGCAGGCTATTCTTCTAGGAGATTATCGGGTTTTATATCTAGCTTGGCTACAAGCAGCAGCAATTTCATCGTACTTTGAAAATGAGGATGAAGATAATATACAAGAGCCTCCTATTCCTCCTAATTTGAAGACTTTTTCTCCTCCACTACAATCATTTGCTGATTGGTTAGAAATAGATGCGGATTTAATTGCAGCGGCAGCAAAAACTAGTCAAATCCAAAAAATAACCCAAGAACCTTTCACAGATTGGGTTAATGCACTCTCAGACGAAGAGAAAACAACACTATTAGTAGAAATTGTTAGGGGAGATTCGACAATCGCAAGTCAGCTTCAGGCACATTTGCGTCAGAAGTTTTCCCCAGTTAATAAACTTTTCCCTGTCTCTAATGCCAAGCAGCGACTCTTTTCAGAATTGCAAGCTCTAGCTGAAACTCTATGTAACCAACGTCAGGCACAAGAAAAAGCTGAAGCTTTAGCTAAACGCCATCAGTATTTAGAATCATTAAAACCTCAACAAGACCAAATTTGGTTGACAATCGAGAAACTCATTGCTCTCAAACAAGCAAAGCCCTACGAACAAGCAATTCAACATCTGATTGATTTACAAGATTTGGCAGAACTTGAGCAAAATTCTGCTATTTTCCAGTCTCGAATTAAGCAAATGCAATCAGATTATTCAAACCGTCCAGGTTTATTAAAACGAATGCGTCAGGCTCGGCTTTTACCAATCTAAATCAGCCCTTTTATCCTCTCTGGTTTCGCTTCATTATTTTCTTCAAATAGGAAAGCGAATAACCACGATTCACCGCAGCTTCCTATCCTTCCCAACTCTCAGAAAGACATACCCACTGCTCTCCATCTCTAACCTCCTGACCAGAGCAATACCCAAGCTCACGAGATAAGTCATACCAATGACGGAATACTGCTCCTTTATCAACTTCTGAAGAAGCGCGATCGCACTCCTCCTCAGATACTAAATTCTTTACTCCCCAATCAACAGCCAATTGTAGCTAAACAGATTTTTGTACTATTATTCTTGACTACAATGCCTTGATTCGATACTGCGATCGCTTCTTCTTTAAACCAATCTAACTTAACAAAAATTTACAATATACTATTGCTAAAAAGTTTGGGTATTTTTTGGCAAGTTTGGATATTTTACGAGCAAAAAAAAATCTAATTGACAACATCAATTCTGTCTTGGGTAAATAGTTTAGATTGCTTACTAAACTAAGATCGTCATAGTTAATCTAAGCACTTATGGTTATTACTCCTACAGACAAAATTGCTGTCGAAATTATTCCCGAAATTCTCCAAATGCCTATGTACTGTCTTGAAGAAAACGGCTATATTCCCTTAGCTTTCTTTACCGAGCTGGGCGCATCGCAAGAAGATATTGAAACTATCATCAGAAACGATGGTACAAACAACGAAAATATTTGTAAGATAAGTATCGATCGGCAACAACCCATATCAGCTATCTCTTATAAATTAGCCTGTTTGCTGATAACTCAATTAGCATTAATGCCCCAATATCCAATATTTACTTCCATCGACAAGAAACTTGTCATAAAAAGTTTTGAATCTGGTGCAATTTCTATTGACGACTTTGCCGAAGAATTCCGAAGTGATTCTGTCTTTTGGCAATCCAAGATAAGTAATTTACAAACAAAGAGCGATACCTCCAAACCTATTTATATCCGTCCACATCCTCAAGTAGATTTTGCTGCAATATCGCAGCTCGAAGGTCAAAAACTTGATGCTTATCTTGATCTTAATCCTGCCTATGTTAGCTATAAAGTTACTCAGTTCCTTTGTAATCACCGTCTACCTATCACCGAAGATTTTTGGAACAACGATATCTGGAGTAATAACCTTTTCAAATGTTTGCACTTTCATCGACGAGATGAAGAATATCACTACTTTATTTATCATCTTCTCGTTCAAGATGAAAATGTATGTTTGCTCGTTCAAACTCTCTTAACTGATTGGATGGTAGCAGGTGGATTTTCATTATCTATTCCCCAATAATATTGCTGATAGTTTAATTTATGGACAGAATAACAAAAAAAACTTTTCCACTAACTCATATAGAATTTCTGAACCTTTCTCCCGTTCCCACACAACGTAAACAACAGCAAACTTTTCAAGATTCTTTTTTCTTGATACAAGAATCTTGATACTTTTCGCGATTTCTCATTTAACTTTTTTACTTGCTTCAAACCTAAAGTGGCGCAATATCACAAACAATTACCGTAATTTTTCGTGCCTCTTGAAAAGCTAAATTCACGACCATTCGCACAGATTGGGTTTCAATCTGATCTGAAAACACGTCACCAATAGCACCAATCGCGCCTGTTGCACCACAAACAGACTTGAGTTTTTTAGGGTTGAACAGATCAACGCCAATAAATTGAACACCTGCGTTGATAACATCAAAGATTGCTTTGAGTTTTGTTTTTTCGTCATCCGTTAGTGTCGGGTGGGTTTTCAATAACTTGTTAAGAATGGCTATGCCGTAGTCAAAGAAAACTTGGCCTCCTGAAACCGCACATCCAACGACGGGCGTGGCGATGCAGTACAGTGTGGTCGTACTCAATTGGGCAACGTTATCGGCAATCCAACTAGGGAATGCATCCGTGGCCGCTAATCCAAAAGCCTCAGAATCTAAACCGTCAATAAACTTCTTGAAGAGTGTTTTTTCTTCTTCTGCTGGTTCAGGCATGGCAGGATCTTGTAGAGACCCCTCCACTAGAAGAACTTGCAGCTGGTCTGCCACTTCTGTCGGCCAAATAAAGACTTCACCGAAGAACTCTCGTGTTCCGTCTGTAGCCTGAAGGACAAAGCTGCCAACCTTGGCATCACCGATTGAAACTTCGGTGCTGGCTGCAACATCAAAACTAGATAGAGAAAGAAAAGAGGACATCGTGACGGCACGATCTACTTTAACTTTGACTTCTTCCCCAGCAGAAACTGTTTCAGTAACAATTATGACAGTTGGACCTTCGTCAAAGTGGCGTTTGAGTACTTCAAGTAGCTCGGTGTTCTGTGCTGGCGAACCTTCGTACTCTTCGTTGGGCTTCCAGTTAGTCCATAACTCCTTACGGGCTGCGAAACTGGAGTCTCCACCTCGGCTATTGATGTAGTCAATGATAGACATGGTTTTTTCCTTATTAATTCAGAGAAGTGACGTTAGTCGCACATGGACCTTTCCGACCTTCCCCAATTTCATAATTTACTTTTTGTCCTTCAAGCAGAGTATTACCATCCTCGTTTTTCACCTCCGAGCAATGAACAAATAAGTCTTTCCCTCCATCATCCTGAAGGATAAAACCAAAGCCTTTTTCTTGATTGAAAAACTTTACCGTTCCTGTAGTCATTGCTTACTCTATTGATTTAATTTGTTTTTGATTACATATCTTGTAGCACAAAATTTTATTCAAAATCATTGATAAGAATATCAAAAACCAGAATATCGTCTACTACAGAATCGCTATTTTGATTAGAAGCTAATTCAAAAATATCCTCATTTCGCCCTCTCCAATAACAAAAAGGTATGTGTGATCGCCTATTACCGACATTGACTCGATTCTTAATCTATCCATCTCTTTGGTTTTCCTCGTTTAACAACCTGCGAATAGCACCATTGAAAGTGCCAGTACCAATTTTTTCTTGATACTCTTTAAGCATCCAATAAGTTTCTTCGTCAAGATGAGCTACGTATTCGATGCCTATTCCTGGTACGCGAACAATCCCATCTTTTTGAGGACAAGACACCTGGGGTTTCCCCAGGTGCTTGATATGTCCGTTGGGTTCTGATTTCATTTCAGATTTACCTCTAATTTCTTTGACTACTTGGCGGAAATAGAAGGTTGGTGTCATATGGTGCAACCTCAAAAAAAAAGTGATTATTTATACCATTTTTGGACTTGAATGATAAGAAATACAAATGGCGCACTTTGCCTAGTTCGTTTCA
>Ga0209093_1002545_pt1 | contig 10051 bp, 10 predicted proteins | sample SidtaG_4_FD_187450 | JGI IMG/M metagenome (GOLD analysis project Ga0209093, IMG submission 187450) | Marine algal microbial communities from Sidmouth, United Kingdom - Sidmouth_Male1 metaG (SPAdes) (version 2) | ecosystem: Host-associated > Algae > Red algae > Unclassified | place: Sidmouth...
GGGCCGCAGCGAGCACGAGAGAAAACGGTTGAGAAGGAAGTGCGTGGCCGTAAACGCCACAGGGAGACGGGCCGCTCATCGAAGAGGTTGAAAACAAGGGAGGAGGCGATGGGGGTGACCGGGGACCACGACAACCGAGAGCTGCTGAGAATGCCGGATGGATGGCTGAATTGTCGAATATGCTTATGTTGGTCGCGCATGCACGGGGCATGCACACCCCAGCCAATCACGTTGCCGGGTGCATGCATGCACGGCCTGCGACAGTGGTCTGCGAACGGGCCTCAAGGCCGTCATGCTTTTTCTTTGCTCTCTGCGCTGTGCGTGTGGTGCAGGACGGGGGCCTCCCTCTCTGTTGTGGTATGTTTGTGCGGCTCTGTCTCTTGCTTGCACCCTTGTGATGTTGGCCCATTCGACGGTAGAAACGACCGTCTTGGCAGGGCGAACGCGGCAGCGCGTGTTCTTGGACGTGGTGTGACGCTTGGGCTGCGGCCACCTGCTGAGTAGACCGGCGGCACGAGGTCGACCTGCGGAGATGCCGCCTGCTATGAAGGCGTTGGTGGCGTCCCACCGACGCCTTAAATTTTGAAAGCGACGACGTCGGGGGACCTTGACGATGAGGCCAGTGCCACCAGTCAACGGGGAAGACACGGGTGGGGGTTGCGTAACTGGGGGCGGCTTGATTCTCTGCTCTCAAGCTGTCACCACCCTGCAGTGTCATTTACCGACTGGCCGGCGCGCTCCACGCGATGTCTCCTCCGCGAAGGGGCGCTTGGCAAGCATTCTTGAGCTGCGAGGGACGACGCGAGGAACGATGCTAGCCTGTACGTGTTTGCCAAGCTTTTGCGTGTTCTCATCTGCCAATCTTGCCACCGTTTTTCTGCTGTTTATCCCTTTCTTTGGTGCTGTGCTTCATCTCTGTGCAGGTGACCAGTCGTCCCGCGGGTTATCATCAGTTGCTGCTCCTCAAACGTCTGCTTCACGTTGGCGTCTGTGATGGCGGCGATTGGCCCGGATGGCCTTCCCGTCGACAAGCTGCCGCTGGCCCATAAACTCAACCACCTCAGATCCCATCTTCACAAGCTCCCTGTGGAGGTGGGCACTGGCCTGACGGCCACGTACGCTGAGTGTAGCAAGACCGACGCTGGCCGTCTTTGGTGGACCACCCGAGGTGAACTCGTCCGCGCCATCCTGTTGCACCCACTTCCAAACACGTTGACGCCGCTGTTCTCCATCGACGCCATTTTGTACGCTGAAGAAGTAGCTCGCCAGCCGGTACTGGCTTCGCTGCTCGTGCCGTCTCCCGATGATGATCGCCTGCGCGACAAAGCCGACGACGACGGGCGCCTTCGTCGCACCGTCATGACCATCTTCAGCAAGCGGAAGGAGTCGCGCGCGTTTGGTGCCCTCGTGGGATCTCCTGGACAGGGTAAGACGTACATGATGCGGCTGCTCCTGCTCTCGTTCGTGGACCCGGACTTTGCAGCTTCTCTGGCGCCAGAGGTGCGGGAGTGGTGGAGGGACATGGCCGTCCACGTCATCTCGTACAACGGACGGACGCCGGCCTCTTACATTGACTTGGATTTGGTCAACCACCACCCGCAGCTGTCCAACATTGTGCGGCTCCTGTATATTGAGATGCACACCAACGTTGATACCCCGTCCTGGGAACCCTTCCAGCTCGACATGTTGCGGCTGGTACAAGGAGGCAACGTCACGGTCTTGTTGGAGCTGGCCGGATACGTGCTCAAGGTCCGGCAGCGGCGTCGCGCGCGCTCTGCGGTGGAGCACTTCATGGGCGTCCTTCTTGCCGATGAGCTTCTGCGTGTGTCCGACAAGCTTCCGTGCCCGAAGGACAAGACGGCGGGTGTCGCGGGCGCTACCGCAGTTGGCTTCGGCGCTACCGCGGCTCGCGCGGGCGCTACCACGAGTAGAACAAGCGCACCCACCGGGGACAGGGCTCCCGATGGCGCGGGTACTTGGACGGGTGGCCCGGGCAGATCCGAGGGAATCCCGGGCTCCGCCGCGGTTTGTGCGACTTTTGATGGCGAGGGCGCTGCGGAAGGTGATACGACTACCGATGGCGCGGACGCTGCGGCGGGTGCCGTGGGCGCGCTCGATGGGGTTGACGCGGTGGGGGGCGCTTCGGTGGGTCCCGCGACGGCAATCGGCGTGGATACAGTACCAGCAAGTGGCGCTCGGTCAACGCGTCGTGCTCCTGCTCGGTCGCTGACAGCCGCAGAACGTGACGCCCAGGCACTGACCAAAGGTGGCGATGAGCGTTCGCCTGCTCAGCTCCTGCGCAGCGCGCTTTGTGCCTGGGGCGCGGGGTACCACGTTTTTGTGTGCATCTCGTCGCTGTCGCGCGCTTTTGTGGAGGAGCAGTGCAAGACGCCGTCCGGATCGGTGCAGGTCAAGCTCGGAGAGCAGCACTTCATGGAGTCCCAGCGCATTCGTGACGCAACTGTATATATGCTGAACGAGCAGGCCATTTACGTACATGTGACGCAAAGGAGCGATTCCAAGGGCGTCCTGTCGGCGGTTGTGGTCGGAAGTTGCCTTGGCACGCTTGCCGGTGGCCACCCACGGGCCGCAGTGCTGCTGCTCGAGGCGATGGAGAACTGCGACGTCGGCAGCCCCTACTTTTCAAGGTTCATCTCGGCGCTGAATCCTTCCCAGCTGTCTATTGCGCGCAGCAGCATCGACGTGCTGTTGTCCAACTCGGTTGCTGTTGCTGTCGGCCTCCTGGGCTACGACCCGGAGCCGAGCGCTGAGGTCAAGGCGGGCCTCTCGTGGGACGCCATCTACACGTCGGGTGCCCTGACAAGGACCAAGGAGACGCTGGCAATGTCGGCTGAGGCGATGGGGAGGCGTCCCAGCACAAGATCGTTGACGCGCCATGCGCCATCGTCCAGTGCGTCGCGTTTTACAACCCGTTTGAACCTGTCCTTCCTCCTCGAGGCCCTCAAGAAACGAGAGAATACACGGCGGGCTCCCCAACGTCACAAGCGGCGGCGTTTTCACGAGCCCCTCCCCGGTGACGACTTATTTGACGCCCTGGAAAAGGTGCGGTGCGCCTTTGAGAAGGGTGATGCGGCTGTAGCGTGGGAGGACTTCTCTCTCTGGGCTCTCTCGTCCGTGTGCGCGGCGCGGCATGTCTGCTCGACCCAGCTGGGTGCTGGAATCCTCAAGCGGCAGCTGCAAGGGGCGCATGGGAATATGTCTTTGCTGGAGCTGTTTCCGAGCTCGCCACCATTTGTCGGCGACGCCACCTGGATGGAGACGGCTCAGGTTGATGCGGCTTGCCATCGCCGAGGCGTTGAGTACTTTGACTCGCTCACGGACCTGCTGAAGAAGGACGAAGCTGCGCTGCTGGACGTGATCTGGAAGCCGAAGAGCCTCAACTTTCCTGCGTTTGACGGCGTGATCTTCGTCAAGTGCACCGAGGCGGATAAGACATGTGGACCCTGCGTCGGGGACCTGGTGGCTGTGCTGCTGCAACTAAAATACAAGAAGACGTTGGACATGAGGAAGGACGTCAAGGATTGCTGCGTGGCGGGCATCGAGCAGTTCTCCGAGATCGAGAACGGCAAGTCCTGGAACCAGCGGGTTGCCTTTGTTCTGCTCTCCCACGAGGAGCAGACGAGGGATCGGGCCGTCGACTTGGCCTCGATGCCTGAGACCGCCACGGCCATTGTCGTTGATGGTCCTCACCTTGCTCACGTCCTTGGGCCATGTCTCTACGGGTTCGTTGAATCCTCTAGTGTTCTGTTTGGTGCGCAAGTGCTTGAGAACGAGATTGGTGCGGGCAACAAGGTTGAGGATAAGGAGGGTAGTGAGAAGTAGGGCAGTGGGGAAGGGTGGCGATGTTGGCAGATGCAATGAAGTGTGTTTCCCATGTGTTGAGTCCAGTAGGTGGGAAGCGGACAAGCCGGCGAGCCGGTCGACGAAGTGGCGACTGCCTTTTTGCCCAGACACATGGCAGTCCTTCTCCCGGCGGCGGCGGCCTCAGCGGTGGCGTTTGTGGCCGGGTACTGCGCTGAGGGGTGGCCGTCCCTAGCCTTGTACCGGGTGGTGGTGGACGCGGCGGCGGGCGTGGGGGGCGGCGGGCCGCAGGCGGCCGCCAGAGGCGGCGGCCGCGTGCTGTTTGGGGACGGGGGAAGGGACGACTTTATGTTTTACCGCAAGCCGCTCGGCGGGGTGCTTGTGGCGCGGGGATGGGGCGCCGTCGGCATCGGCGGCAGCGACCGGGAGTTTCCCCGTACTGTTGCGCTACTTTCGTCGGCTCGGGGTGGGGAGGTGTACGCGGACACGGCAATGAGAGTGGTTTGTAACTGAGGTGTATTCATGATGAGGGGCGACAAACGGCCGCGCGTCCGCAAGTGCCGGGCACGCGCGCTGCACGCGGAGAGCAGCGCAGTGGTGCTTAAATGGTGGTTGCACGTAACCGGCGGATTCGTTGATTTTCGGCCGCATGATCTTGCGGACCCTCTCATGAAGACACCATACTCGACGGTTTTTGACGATTTCAAGCTCAGATGGATGCGTGATGTATTTCCTGGGACCCGTCACGGCTTCCCTTACACCGACGGGAGCGTCTGGATGTAACGCATTCAGCCCTGGGCATGCCGAGCGCGGAATCACTCCGCTGCGCGCTTCACGCGGCAAGCGCAAAAGGCTATAGCACCTGCGAGCGCAGAGGCGTGCGGCACCTGTCCATAATTGATCACCAGAGGCGGTGCAAGCGCGCTGGGTGCGGCAATCTCCCTGGTGTCTTCACAGTAAGCAGACAGGAAGTAGGCGGTGACCAGTGACTGGGAGGTGACACAAGATGATGACTACCCAGGTCCAGAACCGCAAACGCAACTGTAGCTACTACGCTGCTGCGGAGCAACACAGCCACTCGTCCGCCCCCTAGTGCCGCGTACAGAACCATGGCTGCTGTACTACTGCGGGGCCACAATACCACTACTTCGTCCATAGTTCCGCCCCGCCATGGCTGTCCATGCCCTTGTGCGCCAAGCCTCGTCGCGCAACCCCACATATTTCCCCATCACGGAGGTGTGGATGGAGCAGTGGGATGGCGCCGGTGTCGACTTGCCTGTGTGGGCGGAAAGGCCGAGCGTGTCCGTGCCGCCGCTCGATGCATATGCACGCGGACTCTCGCACTCCCTCGACCCAGCGCAAACCGTCATATGCCAAGACTGATCACTGCATATTTGCCTTAATTGGCGCTCACCATTGGTGGACAGGCTATGTGTCGTTGGCTGATTGCTACTAACAGCATTGTCAGGATTGGGAGATATCATTTGCTTCCATGTCGTGGCTCCATCCACATATCACGAACAGAGCCGCATCGGTGCATCAACCACAGATTCTTGCGAAATGGGCATGCTTGCGGATGCTCCCGCAGACGCTGCGGACCTGAGAATCGAGCAAAATCGGGCTTGCGTGCAACCCCGGTTTAAGCACCACTGCGCCGACCCCTGCAGGGGTCGGTGCGGCACCAGAGCCAATGGTGTGCCAGACGCCCCGCCCTTGTCGGCGGGCGCGACCGCCCGCCCCGGTAGCAAGGCCGCCGAGCGGCAGGCGGTGGGTGCGAACTGCGTCCACCACCGGGCCGCCCGGCCGCCCATCAGCCGCCTGCAGACGGCCGAGGTGCCACGCCGTCGACACGGCCGGCGCCCGTCGGTGCAGGCGCGTCGCCGCCGCCGCCCTTGTCGTCCGCCCCCCCGCCCGCCGGACCACCCTTGGCTGGCGGCTGCCCGGCGGCGGCGCCCACCTCGGCCGTGCCGGCAGACCCGCCTGCTCGGCCGGCGTACCGCACGTCGAGGCCTCCAAGCCGCGCGGCGGTCTTGGGAAAGGCGATTCACTCGCTGCCGAGCAGCGACCCTCCACTCGCGGACGAGCAGCGACCGCGTGCGCCCGAGGCAGAGCGGTCGGCGGTCGCCAAACCCATCGCGTCGACGCCGCGGTCGGACCACGGCGGCGGCCGCGGCTCGTCCCAAAACCTGTCGACGACCGCGTCGGCACCGCTGCCGCCCGCTGCCGCGGGGGTGCCGCCCCCCCCCAGCGCCGCGCGGAGCGTCGCCACCGCCACCGGCGTGTCGGCAGCCACAAAAGAAAAACCGGATGGCAGGATCGGCGGCGACCAGCCGCCGCGACTCGGCCGCAAACACCGCCGCCGACGATGCGGCGTGGTGCGCGTCGGTCGCCGCCACGCCCGCCGCCGTGTGCTCTGCGGCCACACCGATCGGCAGCGCCTCCGCGGCGACAGACGGGGAGCGCACGTGGACGCCGAGCCGCTCGGCGACGCCGTGCGCGGCGCCCGTGGCGACCCACGCCGACACGGCGGGGGGCGGGCACAAAGGCGGCGAGGAGGAAGGCGGTTGCACGCGCCCGCGAGTGCAGTGGCGCCGAAGATTCGAGCGTGTTCGCTGACGTCAGCTACGTGTGGCAGCCGAGCGTGTCGACCAGCCGCGCCTGATTGACGCCCCCATCCGCATCGTCGGCCGCCATGTACGCGTAGGCGTCGACGGCCGCCCAGGCGGCGTCAAACTCCGTCGTGTTGGACAACGGGTAGCGCGGCGCCCAGGTCGGGGTGAAGACAAACGGCGCGGCAGCAGAGTCAAAGAGCGCCTCAAACGGCGTGCGCGTGAGGCGGCCACACAAGCGCCAGCACGTGGCCCAACGCGACGGCGTAGGCGCCCGCCGCTGACACGGTACGGTGGGCGTTGCCGACCCCGTTTTGGGCGTGGAGGAAGAGGGCGCGGCGCCCCAACAGTGTGGCCAACGGGTCGACGCCCCGCCTGCCGTCGTCAGATGCGAGGAGGCGGGCGTAGAGGCGCTGCAGCGTGGCGGTCGGGAACGACAATGTGGCGCGCTACGGCACCCAAAAGCCCTTCCGCACCTCGCGGCCGAGGGCGACCGCCCGCGCCACGTCGACGGCGGCAGAGGAGGCGGCGAGGCAGGCGCGCTGGGACGGCGGCCGCCGCGTCGCGCGCACGGCGGTGAGGGTCAGCGCCGGCCGGCGGCGACGGGGGTGGAGGGCCCGCAGGGGCGGGGGCGGGCAACGCCGCCACCGCCGCTGCCGCCGCCGCTGCCGCTGCCGCCGCGGTCGACGACCGCGTCGATGCGGCCGCCGTTAACGACAGCGTTCGTGGAAGGCCCGACGGCCGGCGGCGGCGGCGAGCTCCCCCACCGCCTCCTCGGCGGTGCGGCCGCCCCATGGGGCCGCCCCCCCCCCCCCCCCCACGGCGGGAGGAGCGCCGTGAGCAGCCCATTCATCTCAATCTCCGCGCGCACCAGGCGCCCCCCCCGCAGCGCGTCCGCGCGCGGCACGTGCGTGACGGCGCTGGGAGCGAGCGGCGTGCGCAGTCCGCCCGCCGCTGCCAGGCGGCCGTCCAAGTCGCTGTCCTCCCAATCATACGACCGGACGCGCTTGTAATAGCCACCTACGGACACCAGAGCGGCGGCTGTCGCGTACACCGCGCCGTTGGCGCGCTCGGCATTGTCGTCCGTTTCCGCCTCCCAATCGCCCGTGTAATCGACGCTGCCGTCGGTTGGGGCCGGAACGGGCGTGCCGCCGCCGCTGCCAGACGCGTCCAGGGGGTGCCGCCTCAAACCGTCGGACGCAAGCACATCGTCGCAGTCAACTTTGAGGATGGCTGCCACCGCCGCCGCGGCCATGCCCACAATGTACGCCGAGGTCACCCCCCGCCCCCCCACCGCCGTCACCGCCGTCACCCTCCCCGTCGGCGGCGGCGGCGGCTTCCCCCTCGACGCGGATGACGCAGTCGGGAACGGCGCCCGCCGCCGACGGCGCCGGTGGCCGCATCCGTCGCCACCGCGGCGGCGCGGGCGACGCCCGTGAGCGGCAGCGTCGACGACCAGTCTACGAGGACGACGTTGGCGGCCCCGCGCGCGGCCCACCACATGCGAACCGTGCCGGGCAGCACCGCGTGGCGGCCCGCACACGCAGCGACGGTGGACACGCCCCACACGGTCGTGGCTGCTGACAGCGCCGCCGCCGCCGCCGCGCACCCGCGGTGCGAGTGGGGGTGTGGCCATGCACCACCGCCGGCGGCGGTGTTGCCGCCGGGAACAAGCCACGAGACCGCCAGCAACGGCAGCGAGGGGGCGAGGAGGACTTTCGTGGCGGCTGCGACGAGCGCCGCCCCCGCCGCCGCGGCGTGAGCCCAGCCGCCGGTGCCAGGACTGAGTCGGCAGGCGCCGGGGGCGAGCGCCGCGGCGGATGCCATGGAAAGGGCCGGGAGGGATGCCCGCCCCTGCGAGCCGACCTGCGGCATGCGGGCGGTCGCCTGCGCAGCCGCCATGGGGAAAGGAGACGGCAGCTGCCAAACGCAAGTGGGCGGGGAGACACAGCGCGCCAGCTTGACACGCTCAGCGGCGACGGCAGAGGGGACGGCCTTGTCGGGGAGAACGCCACAGCACGGGAAGCTTTATCATGTACGATCGAATCTCAGATTTTTTGCGCAACTATGTCGTGAGCAGGGTCAAAGACACTTCGTGGCCAGATCGGCACCAAATTGTCCGTGCCCAATGTCGTCCAGACAGCGCTCGGTCAGGCAACAAAACATTGAAAGCGCGTTCGCGAAAACACCCTGGACTTGCGCAACGACAAACCCGTTTTCAGACGACGAAAGAGATACCCGAGCGTCACGAGCATCTTCTGAGGGTCCCCTCCGGCAAGAGGGCAACGTCGCTGGGACACAAGGCCACTTACACCTACGCCACTGTCTCGCCACACCAAAATAGCCTCCTTCTCTTCTTTCCACCCCTTCCTCACCCACACCACAGGGTGGCCACCATGGGAGCCCCGCACAATCGCCCTTGCGCTATCTCCGCCGCCCAGACCACGCGCGTGGTCGGCGGACCAGCGGGGCGACCGCGGCGGGCGTGGACCTCCCCCGCATCCCTTCCCTATTTGTTCCCATCCACGTGGCGCAAGAAGTAAGCCCCGCATTCCCCGCGTCGACGTGGCGCTTGGCGACGGCGCCCGCCGCGCCGCCGCGCCACCACTGAGCCGCCGTCGGCGGCGTGGCCGCGCGTGCGCGGCGGCGGCGCCCGTGAGCACAGCCGCGGCGCCTGGGTGCGGGGGGCGGCTCGGGGTGCGCCCGACTGGAGGCCCCTCCCCCATCGGCTGACGGGGCGGCCGCCGCGTACCCACCGCCGAAGCCACGCGGGGCGGGGGGGTGCGGACGCTGCGGCGCCGGCAACCATCGGGGTGGCCGTCACAGGCCACCCCCACGCGCGTACACGCGCAGCGTCGACCAGGGGCACCCGCTGGCGGTGGCGATGACTACCGACGGCGCGGGGCAGGGTCGGGCATGCCCCAACTCCGGCAGGGCCCCACTTCGTCGGGTGGGGGGGGCAAAGCCAACGCCGCCGCTGCCGTTAGTGGCCGGACGGTGCCTCACAACGGGCGGCGGTGGGGGCGCCCGCCGGCCGGCCGCCGCCGCAGCGGTCGAGTGTGACCGCTTCGGCGGCCGCCACGCGCCGGACGGCGGCGGCAGCGACGCCGCTGCCGCCGCGGGGGCGTCCGCGTCACCCCTACAGCAGCGACGGTCGCGCATCCGGCGGCGGCAGCTGCGCGTGGCGGCAGGCAGACCACACCGGCGCGCCGCCACCACGGGGACCACAACCGCCGCCGCCGCCGCCGCCGCCGCCGCCGCCACCACGGCGGCCGCCACCGCGGCCGCCGGTCGCCCCCGCGTGCGGGCGCGCGTCCCACGCGCGGTCGTCCACCGCCCACCGCCGCATCCACGGCAGGCGCGGCGGCAACGCCGCGAGCGGAGGTGGCCGCCGCCTTCACCCGCCGCACGCAGGTGTGCCGCGTGTAGCACGCGGCGGGCGGCTGGGCGACCGCGAAAAGAACGGGTGGGCGGCATGGCACACCACAAGCTGTCGCCTCGCCGCCCCGGCCGCTGCCGCCTCACTCGGCGGGTAACGGCGTCACCAGCGCGGCGGCCGACACGTCGCCGCCGCCGCTGCTCCCGGCCTCACCCCCCCCCCCCCCCCCCCCCCCCCCCCC
>Ga0209093_1002546_pt1 | contig 10050 bp, 18 predicted proteins | sample SidtaG_4_FD_187450 | JGI IMG/M metagenome (GOLD analysis project Ga0209093, IMG submission 187450) | Marine algal microbial communities from Sidmouth, United Kingdom - Sidmouth_Male1 metaG (SPAdes) (version 2) | ecosystem: Host-associated > Algae > Red algae > Unclassified | place: Sidmouth...
CGACCGTGGTCCGACATGTTGACGACCGTGGCACCGACCGGTACCACCCTGTCGACGCTAGCGGCTGTACCCGCCCAACCAACGCCGGAACGCACCGCAACCCGCGCAACGTCGTCCTCCTCGCGACCGTAGAAGAGAACGATGATGACCACCAGCGACAACTGGGCCCATAACCTGTGAAGCGGTAGGTAAGTGGGTGGATGCGTTGCTTTACTCGAGACCGGTCTGAGGCGCGAGGCCAGCAGCCTCTTACCCCCGTCGTGTGCCCCTCTCTCAACGTCCTGGAGGCACACCCCCGCCAACGCAGTGACAGGGCCCACAAATCGCGTCGCCCCTCAAGGAGCCCACGAGAATCTCCCCGAGCTCAGCTCCAGAGTGAGCTCCCGTCGAGATACAAGTACAAGTAATTACATCACACTCATACAGCAATGCATGTCAAAGATACAGACAAACAAGCCGATCACCGCATAAGTTCTCCTGGAATTCTCCAGGCAGTCCGTAACTCCGACTTACCAGTGCGGGCTTGGGGGGCTGCCTCAACAGACCTGGGGCCCATGCGTTCCTACAACCGTCTTGGGAACCGTCTTCTTCCGTCGGCGTGTACTCCTGGCCATCTAGCGGACGGTGCTCTATGGACCGCGAGGCGGCTGACGACGAGCTCGACTCGGTTGTTTTTCTGGGGGCTCGAGCGCATCTCGAAGTTCGCCGCGCCCTGCAGGCCGTACATCACGGCCGCGTGCGCAACCGCGCAGAATGCTCCCGCCCAGGTCGCCGACATAGTCGGCCGCGAGATTTCGACCTCGGTGCGCGAGCCAATATGCGCGACTACTTTGGCGTGGATGGGCAGCCGCCTGTGTACGGCGCGGACGCCTTCGACGAGCGGTTTCGCATGCCGCGTGTCGAAGTATATGGGAGGTGAAGCGTAATGTTTGAGTCCATTGGCACTTGCTGAAGTTGCATTCACGTGGCGCCACCACTGGCAGCGACGGTGTCGATGTCTGTGGCACCGACTGATTTGGTGACGCCTGAGTGGCGAGAAGAGGGGGAGTGGCTTGAGCGTGCGCGGCAGGGGCGTTCTCTGCGGTGTGTGACGGCAGCCAGAGACGAGATATCAAACACGAAGACACGGTCTACTTTCCGGCGACAACGGTGCCTCCCACCGTCATCGCCCTTCGTCGAAAAAGGGCGGAAACCGTTTCCCTGGCTCAATTCCCCGGATGGGAATTGACCCGGGCAGTCACCAACCAACGCAGATAATGCCTTGCAGGAAAATCAAGTCCCCCAAGGCAATCATTACAGATTAAGGGGAGTGACCGTTCCACGCGATACGCGCTCCACCCGCCGCGAGACGTCCGGTCGGCTACCGCCTGCGGCGCCCTCTCGAGCGAGGCACCCCAATCCCCCGTGGGGCCCGCGTGTCGCGGCACGACGTCTTGGTACGCTCCTCCGGCGGGCTCGGACCGACTCGCGGACGGGTCCGTCGTCGTCTCCGCTCGCGCGCCGCCGTCCAGCCCGCGACTACAGCCGCCTGCGTCGCTAACCCCCGCCAGTATTCGCGCCCCCGGCGTCCCCGACGCCCCCGCGGTGGCCCCTATGCTACATAGGGGGCCCCGTAGTACTACATTACCCAGCGAAGCATGTAAAGCATAAAGGCTCACCCCGCCGCCTCACACAAAGAGCAATCAACCCCCCGTCAGTCACGGGCAGCCTGTGCCCTTGCCATGTGCTGGCGGCGCGTCATCTCTTGACGAAGCAGAATGTCTATCTCGGCGTTTGGTGCAGTCATACGAGCTTGAAGATTAGAGATTGTTCTGCCTGCCTTAGGAAAAACCCACTGAGACGTCACACTTGTGGCAGGGATAGCAATTAGAAAACGTTAACCCAGCGCAACAAGAGGGAAGGAACCTCTAATGATTACGCCAGCAGTCGAGAACAGGAACTTCAGAGTTGGGGTCGACAGGCAGGGCAAGGCACGCGCCCGACCCCTGCTCCAACGTGCGCGTTGACAGTGGCCCCGCCACGAACTGCGGAGCCCTGCCCGTCCCCGCATCACCGGCGCCACTCGCCATCGTACCTGAAGCCACCGCCCACTCCGGTGCACAGAACGACCGCACTCGGCTCTCAAAGGAGCGACGACACTTGACGAGGAGGGCGCCAGCGTCCCCCACCGACCCTGGGGGATCTTCGGCGCCGGCCGCCGGGTCTTTGGCCATCATCCAACGAGTTTTGGAGAGATCCATGGCCCGCGTGATGGCAAAAGTGGCCAGCTCATTGCCAAAGTTTGAACTTCCGTAGAACGGGTTCAGTAGAACAGCAGTAACTTAAATACTGAACTAATCCGGGTTCTGTCGGCCTCGGCGCTCCGCTCCGCGATGCGTGTGCATGTCCCTCAGAACTTTGTCCTTCAGCGCCGATAAGGCATCACTGTACCTTTTGGTGGGCACGTCCTCCCGCCGCACATACAAGTAGAGCGTCTCCTCCATCGGGATCGTCGGGTTTCTCTCCGCACCGATGCTTTTCGACGCGTACTTAACGAGCTCCAAAACTTCGATCATATCCGCCAGCGCTGCCAGCTCGTGCATGTTGGAGCACTCGACCCGCACCTTTCCTTCCTACAGCGCCGTGTATTGGTAGTAGGCGGGCATCGCCGACGGCACGGCGGGCCCGACGTGCAAGAAGCGACGTTTCATGGCACAGGTGGAACTCAACCACGACGGACAGTCGACAATCAGCCATGACACAAGCTTAGCGGAGGGCATCCGCTTCCGCGCGTTCCGTACAGCTGCACCCGCCTCATCTATGTCCACGGCCACCGAAATCTCTAGCTAGAAGTTTGTGCTTTTGCGAAAAATCTTGGACACCAGCCGCACCTTGGCCAAGATGGTCCGCAGCAGCGAGATGGATAGGCCGGCGCGCGCAGAAAGCTGCAGCGTGTTCGTGGGACATCTAGCGTGTTGCAGCGTGAAAAAAGATGCGCTCGTCGCGCCAACTACCAGCCACGCACCACCGTGCAGTGCGGCCGGAATTTTGGCACAAGACGCATCGGCGCGCACATCTGTGGCGGCCGCACCCTCCTTTTCGCCACCCATCTACCGCTCTCATAAACGGCCAGCCGCATCCCCCCCGTCCGCGCCGTCTTCGCGGTCCGACCCAACTTCCGGTAGATCATCTCCGGCACTGACCTCGACGTCATCGGAGTCACAGTCGGGCCCCGCTCCACCACCTGCGATACCATGCGCGGCGTCGGCATCGCCCAAGCTTCAGCTGCCTCGCGCAGTCGCGGTCCCGGCGGCACCGGCCGCCGCGCCTCCACAGACTGTAGCGGCGCCCGCACAATCGCCCCCAGTCTGGAGACTTATCACGAGTCCATCAGCCTCCTCCAGGCGGCCAGCTTCCAAATCTTGGTGACCGCCGACGTCGAAAAGCACCCCCCCGTTGTCGTCCCACTTGAAAGAGGCACGCGCGACGCGCACGACGGGAGGCCATCATGGTCCTTGTGCACGAAACTGTACTGGCCGGAGTTGGCCATAGCTCCCCTCGGCACTTTAAACGCCGACTGAAAGTACGCGTACGAAGGGCTCCGCCGCTTGCCCGCAGGAACCGTCCCCCTCATGCTCCCATTCTCCGACCGCCAGCTCGAGCGAGGCGCCAGCGTAAGCTCGCTGGCCTCGACACAGTTGCCCCATAAGAGACCAGTGGGGATGTACCGGCATGTGCTGGCAGCGGGGGACAAAAAGGGGACAAGGGAGCAATCCCTGAGGTTGAAGGAGGATCAGGGGGTGAGGTGGTCTCCGCGTGGGCGGTGATAGTGGGAGGTGGGGTGACCATGGCCGGCGGGGCTCGTGGAGTGGATGATTCCCGAGAGAACTGGCGCTACGTCAGCGCGCGGAAGCGGCTCGAATGACAGCAGGCGACGTGTCCAGACTGCCAGTCTTTTGAACTGGGGAGTCCAAACGGCCAGATGTTGGAGCTGATCCAATGCACACACAAGAACGAGTGTTGCACAATTGCATGTTCCTTTCGGATTTACCTCTATTTCGCTGCGAATCCGTTCTGCCGAATATCGTGTTGATGTTCCAGTTTTGAAACGATTGCCCTTTTCCGGTCAATCAACCGATTTGAGCCGATTTCAATCAACCAGTTGGACACCCCTAGCTCGGAGCGCCCTGAGCGCCCCCAAAACGCCCTTAGTAGCACCCATTAACCAAAGTACTAGCGCCTTGCTTCGAAGGCAGTCGAAGCCAGAACTTCTTTTCGCGCGAGCTCGGATGGTTCAACTCCAGGTGCTCGCAGAGGAATCACCGTCTGGACCTGATACTAAAGAATCATCGGTGTATGGATGGGGCTCGGCGCGCGCCGGCGTCATCAGAGCAGGCCCAGCGGAGCGCACCAACACCACAATATTGTGATTTATCCCGAAATCGTGCCGTGATGCCAGCGGCTCCGCTAAACTATGGTGTGGCCGATACTCGTTGTGCTCCAGCAGTGCGCGCACCCTAGCGCAGAATATTGTGCCGGAATATTCGAATCTATCGTGCACCTTCCATCCAATTGTTTCATGCTTCCATCCGTCGTCTGGCCTGCTTATACACCAAGCAGGAGGCCTTGATGGGGTCCCACCGCACTCTGCAGGTCCGAGGAGTGCGCCTCTCCCAGCGACGCGTGTCGAGGCTGCCCCTGGACGCCGGCTTGGAGCTAGCCGCGAGTGGCGCACGCGCCGCAAAACGGATGTGATTGAGTAGCTGTAGCGCGGCCGCTGTTCGACCGCCCCTATTGTTAGCATCATGGAGCACAAGGGGGTCCGTGTCAGTGAGAGCATACCACTCAGGAGGAGACTACCCTAAATCACGCCCCGGGTCGACCACCTTTTGTACAGTTGGTTCCATTGCGGACCATGACTATTAGAGCTCGCCACACGTTGACAAGGCAGGACAGTGCCACTCTGTCTGGCTGCGAAGTTGTCTTTAGCGTCCTTCTGCACGGACACGAAGTCAACGAGGACGTGATAAGGTAAAAAGCACAATTTTAAATCATTCTGCTGCTATGCCCCGCCCAGTCGACCTGTGAAGGCCTGCTGGACTATCAAAGAGGCAGTCAAATATGATGTGGCAGTGAGAAATTGGACACTTGGCACGCGGAGAGGGCTTGGCGCGGGATTACGAGCGTCGTGGCACGCAATCATGCACAAGCTTTGGTCACTTTCCATTGTTTTAACTCTTTCCGAAAGCGGGTTTCCCCCATACGCTGCACTAAACGTTGGGATGGTGCAGATTTGACATTTAACGACCGGACTATGATGTCCGATCGACACCATCCCAGCACTTGGTGCGGATCGTGCACTATGAATCAAACCGCTGGGCAGGCAGGTACTTCAATCCCCCAAACCTGGGGGTTGTGGGCGTGTCACGCCCGATATTGCCCGATCAGGCCCCAATCACACCCTTTTCGGGGCGTGAACACACAACGGTAGGACCCATTGGTACCAAATCTACTTGTTCTGTGAATATGTAGCACCCCTTTCGTATGGGTGGCGGTCATTGTCACCTGGCCTGGGGCTCCAAAAAACGAATCGATCACAGACCGGAGGCTGCCGTCGTGTCTTGAAAGTACCACGCTGTGTCAGCCAGGTTGAAGACGAAGACGCGTGGCTTCGCCCCACGTGCGGCAACCGCTGCTCCGTCCCGCGCCGCAACTGCCGAACCACCGGCCCCTCCTGACACGCGCCGCCCGTGCATCGGGTTGTCTTCATACATTCCCCGGAGGTCCTCATCTATTGCTCTTGAGTACGCGACATGGTGAGTGCAACCGTGCGGATGCCGGTGGCGGTGGAGGCGGCGGGCTGTGGGTGCGCCTGCCACGGAAGAAGGTGACTACTTCCTCATGATATGGCGTGGGTGGGGCCACTACCGCTGCAACGCGATCCTCAGCTGCTGTGGCCAACATGACCACCCGACCCCCATGGTCGGCTGCAGCCGCGCGAGCCACCACCGCCTATTGGATGGTGGCCGCCCACCGGGCGGTGCGTGCCGCCGACCGGCGGCCTAAGGAAGTGCCGACCCCGGAGGGGTTCGGATGGGCGAAGGCCATGGCAGGAATGGCGGTAGCGGGCAGTAGGGGATGGGGCGCCCTGCGAGAGACATTCGGGGGCGGCGACGACTGCGTGTGGAGCAGTTGGGGCGGGGAATGAAGGCCTCCACGTACGACCACGCTGTCCGCCCCTCTGTGTGATTGACGGGGTACTGCGTGGCTCTTGACAAGCCGCGTGCCGGCCTGGTATCTGTTGCTATCAGACCTCCCAGGGTGTAGCGCGGGAGGAGCGAGAGCAGACAGTAGTGAGACTTCCTTCTATCGGTAGTACTGCGACAGAGAGCTGCGCACGCGCACGCTGTGACGGCGCTGGCGCGCGCGGAACCAGCCTGGCTTATACCACATGCGCTCTGCGGGCGGGGGGGGGGGGAAGAAGAAGCCGGACGGCGGCCAGGCGCTCTCGGCGCCACCGCCGCTATACAGCCGCGGCGGCCGCGGACGCAGAAGCTGCAGTCGCAGCCGCAGCCACTGACGCAGACAAAGTGAAGAGCCACGATTCTGGGAGGGGGCTTTCCCCGCGGCGTCTGAGCGGCTTGCGAGGGCTGGCGGGCTGAACCTCTTCGGCCGCGTCAGGGCGCCGCCGCGCATGTCCCAAGTGCAATGGATTGCACAATGTTAAGTCCGTCGTCGGCGTGATTTTTCCATGAGATCACGACCCAGTTCACGCCCTTTATAGCTTGGGCGTGGTGAGTGGTCATGTTAACAAACGTGCATGTGATCACGGAAAACGTGACTTCCCAAGCACGTAAAGGGCGTGAAGTATTTACAATGCTACCTCTGGGCACCCTTCCGCACCATAGTTTGGTGCTGCACTATCGTTCGGTGCAGGATCCGCACCGCTGGACTTACTCTCAGGCCCTGATTGCACGGCGCGTGCACGGCGTGCATAGACACGTGCTAGCCCATTGGAGTGCGTCGGTCTGATCACACCCCTGTCACGCGAACATTTGTAGACCCGAAGTGCTCGACAGTGGGATCACGAGCACGAACGAGTGACGATCTAAAACGGGCTCGTTTGGAGCATTCCAGTCGAAGACGTTCACGTGTGCGCGATTTTACTTTTTATCTCGCGCACGTGCATGTGTTTGGAAAGAACAATCGCACTTGCGTTTGATGCCTACCGCAAGAATGATTGGACGAGAGGGCCCGTCACGGTTCACCTCTTGGATTTCGGGATACCAGAAGCGTGCGTTTACACTCTGGTACTCGAGCGGTGTGGGGCCTGCGCGATGTAGACGTGTCGCCCACGAAGTGTCTGTTCTGATCCCAAACTGCGGGCTCTGTGTTTTAATGTGTGCGTCAAGACAGACGGTGCCGAATGACGCGTTTTTCCGCGGACTTAAAACGATATTGGTGCCGATTCACGTTCACGGCCCCCGCCCTGAGGTGGGGGACATGTGGGGGAGACCCCCTGTCAGGGGTGACACGACCCCATGGAATGAGCCGGGGACGAGTCGTGACCAGTCACGTAACACCCCCCTAGGGGGGTAGCGTGGGACATCCCCCTCGGGCGGGTGTCCAGGGAGCCCCAGGGCCATGCATGAAACGACCCCTCTAGAGGGGCGTGAGGCGGGGAAAACGCGATTGGACCCCCCTGAAGGGGTCTGACACACACAAGGGAGACACACGTCTTCCCGAATTCGGGCCCTCTGGGGGGACCGGGAAGCTTGTGGAAGCTTCCGCAATCCGAGCGTAAGCCGGACGGAGATCTGATCTCGACCAGTGACAACATCCCGCCGAAAGTCTATCCGGGAAAATTGAAAAATCTCGGGATAACTCTCGAGGTACTGATTTTGGGTAAATCCTGAAATCTAAGAAGTCTTAGTGACTTTCCTGTGTCCTCCCAAGACGGGCGGGGGTCCTCTTCCAGTGGAAGGGTAGTAGAGGATGCCTGGCAGGGGCCACTAGAGGCCCGAGCCTGAGACCGTGGCCCGTTGGACATCGGTCCCCCGATGGTGGCGCCCGGGGGTCCGGATTTTGCTCGTCCTGCGTCTTTTTTCTGAGGGAATCAGAATGTGTGCTTTGGGGTCATCGTGCGTATTCGAATAAAAATTCATCAGCGTTGTGTTTGCGATACTTACGTCGTTCTGGAGCGTTTCGCGCCCGGTGATTGTTGAGGCCGCCCCCCAAGCCCGCACTGGTAAGTCGGAGTTACTGAGGACTGCCTGGATAATTCCAGAAGTACTTATGCGGTGATCGGCTTGTTTTCCTGTACCTTTGACATGCATTGCTGTATGAGGATGCTGTAATTACATGTACTTGTATCTCGAGGGGAGCTCCTTTTGGAGCTGAGCTCGGGGAGATTCTCGTGGGCTCCTTGAGGGGCGACGCGATTTGTGGGCCCTGTCACTGCGTTGGCGGGGGTGTGCCTCCAGGACGTTGAGAGAGGGGCACACGACGGGGGTAAGAGGCTGCTGGCCTCGCGCCTCAGACCGGTCTCGAGTAAAGCAACGCATCCACCCACTTACCTACCGCTTCACAGGTTATGGGCCCAGTTGTCGCTGGTGGTCATCATCGTTCTCTTCTACGGTCGCGAGGAGGACGACGTTGCGCGGGTTCCGGTGCGTTCCGGCGTTGGTTGGGCGGGTACAGCCGCTAGCGTCGAGAGGGTTGTACCAGTCGGTGCCACGGTCGTCAACATGTCGGACCACGGCCGCTTTGGCAGCCCGCGGTTTCCACAGCTGGACGACGACTACAAAGTGTGGGCGGCGTACCAACGTGGGCAGCTCAAGAAGGAGAAGCTGTGGAAGGCGGTCGTGACGGACCGTCCTGCTTCTGGGTCGGACGACAAGAAGGCCTACCCGGTGGTCGCAGAGTGGGACGCCATGAATGAGGCGGCTCTTACGACCATTCAGATGTCGGTCAAGCCGGTGCATCTTAACACGGTGACGTCGGTCGACACGGCCAAGGAGGCGTGGGACGCACTCAAGGTCATGTTTGAGGCGCGTGACAACGCTCAGCTGCTTCGGCTCATGGACGAGCTGAGCAGCTTGAAGAAAGGCAACGGCGAGAACATCATCAAGTTCGCGTCCCGCGCCAAGATGATCCGGGACGAGCTGGCCATGCTCGGAAACCCGGTGGACGACAACACGATCGCGCTGCGTGTCTTATCGGGGCTCCCGTCCGTGTACGGGATGCTCAGTACGGTCCTGGAGAACAAGGACGTCAAGCTGGTCATGTCGGAAGTGACGGCTAAGCTGCTTCGAGTCGAGCAGCGGAACATTGCCGGGGGCTCATCGAAGCCAGCTGGTGGTGTCAAGTCGCAAGCCTTCACGGTGGCGGCGCCGAAGAAGCCGTTGGACAAAAAGTCTTTTGTGTGCTACTACTGCGACAAGAAGGGGCACATGAAGCGTGACTGCTACAAGCGGAAGGCTGAAGAGGCCAGGGGCAAGAACAAGCCCGGTGGCAGGCGCCGTGACGGCGGCCATGGGGGCGGGCCCCAGGCGGGTGCCGCTCTGGCAAACACTGCTTCGGCCGGTCAACCCGGCTCCTGCAAGGCACACGGGAGCGCAAGCGGGTCGTCGACCTGGGTGCTCGACTCCGGTGCGACCAACCACATGGCCGCCGGAGACAAGGGCTTCACCGTCCATGCGGCGGGGAGCGGGGCCAAGGTCACCTTGGCCAACGGCGACAAAGTCCCCATCAAGGGGCACGGCCACGTCTCTATGGACGTTGGCAAGGGAAACACCAAGGAGCGCATGGTCCTGGCAGAGGCCATGCTGGTGCCCGACCTGACTAGCAACCTGCTGTCAGTTAGGGCGGTTGACCGCAACAGCGGTGCCGTGGTGTTTGTCGGGGACGCCTGCTACATCCTCAGCGACGGGGATGACGTTCGCTCGAGCGGAGTGCTCGACAAGGCGTCGGTCGTGGGAAAGGTCAACGACCAGGAGCAGTATGTGCTCAAAGTGACGCCGGTTAAGGCGTCGGCGAACGCGGCGTCCACGCGCATCGCAGGGGAAGCAG
>Ga0209093_1002547_pt1 | contig 10046 bp, 5 predicted proteins | sample SidtaG_4_FD_187450 | JGI IMG/M metagenome (GOLD analysis project Ga0209093, IMG submission 187450) | Marine algal microbial communities from Sidmouth, United Kingdom - Sidmouth_Male1 metaG (SPAdes) (version 2) | ecosystem: Host-associated > Algae > Red algae > Unclassified | place: Sidmouth...
TGCCGCCGGTGGAGGCGGAGCTCGTGCGACTCGCGCAGCAGCGCGTTGGCCTCCACGTACAGGTGCATGCCCTCAGCCGCCGCCGCCGCCGCCGCCGACGGCGCCGCCGCGTACGCAGGCGCGCCGTGCGAGGGCGAGGCGAGGCCGGGCGCGCCGACGGCGGGGAGGGGTGACGGGGAGCCGCCGCCGCCGCCGCCGCCGCCGCCCGCCCCGCCCGTCACGACGGGCGGCCACGGTGCCGGCAGCGGCGACAGTGTCGGGCCGGGCGGTGGCGCCACCACGCGGCGGGCGCTGCCGGCACGGCCCGCCGCGGCGCCGGCCGCCATGTGCGCGGCCGCGAGGGCGACGGGGTGCGGCGGCCACGGGCTGGTGGCGGCGGCGGCGGCCGGTGGCGCCGCCTCGACCGCCGCCGCAGGTGAGGCGCCGCGCCACCCGCCGCCGCTGCCGCTGCCGCCGCCCCCGCCCCCGCCGTCGGTGCTGGCCACCGCGGCGCCGCCGTGAGGCCCGCCACCGGCGCCACCCCTCCCCCACCCCCACCCGCCACCGCCCACCGCGTCGACGCAGGGCGACCGATCGGCCACGACGGCGACGCCCGCCGGGGACGGCGGCAGCCCGTGCCCGTCGGCATGCGAGCAGCCGCCGCCCAAGGGCGCCGGCACGGGGGCCGCCGCGGCGCCGCTGCGGAAGAGCCACGGGGCCGGGGCAGCCCAGCCGCCGCTATCCCCCGGTCCAGAGTGGTATCCATGCGCTGCGTGCCCGTGGGGGGGGCTGGGCGTTCCCCACCCGGTGCCGCGCGCGCGTTTGGCTGCGGGGGCGGGCGCGTGGTGCGCGTGTTGCCCGTGGTGCGTGGCCTGGACTTGGTGCGTACTGTGGGCGTGATGGGTGGCCGCTAGTGGGCCACCGCCGCCGCCGACGCCACCACCGCCGCCGCCGCCGCTGCCGCCCATGTCCATCGACTCGCTGCCACCGCCGCCACCGTCGCCGCCGGCGTGGGCGTCGGCGTGGCGCCCGTCGTCCCCATCTCGCTCGTCCACGTCTGGGTTGCCAAAAGTCGACACCACCCCGGCGCCGAATCCATCGTATCCCCCTCGTGGTCGTTTCATGATGACGCTACGAGGGACAACGGGGATAGCAAAGACAAGACCAGCACGTCCTCGGTAAGGTGCAAGGGGGGAACGCTAGACGGCGGTGGGGATGGAGCGAGGGGGCACGCACAGCAACACTGGCCAATGACGCCCAGTGCGGGGTCGCAGGTGCAAGCCAAAACGCTAAAGTGGATAGAAAAAGAGCGCAACGACGACGACACGACGACACGACGGCACGGCGCGCACGCCAACGGCAGCGACAGCGGGGCGACACGGGCGAGGTAGCCACTGCGACGGTGGGGGGGTGGCGGGCAGAGGGCGCGCGGGCGAGCGGGCCGCGGTGCCGCTGCCGTGGTGCTGCTGGCACCCCCCGCCTAAGGGGCGCAGACGGCGGGTGCGCGCCGCGCGCTCCTGCTGCGCTGAGGACCGTGGTGGCGCCTCGATCCGGCCGTGGAGCTGCCGGCTGCATTCAGGGTCGCAACAATTACAAATGGGGCTGTCGACAAGGTGGGGCGAGAGCGCGACACTCGAGCTCTGCGTCCGAGGCTCGCGCGAAATTGAAATGTCACAAGTCGCCGACGATCGATCGGCAGAGGCGTGGGCCACCAAGAGTGTCTACACTCGTTTTTCGAGCAGCGGCCAAACACAGGACCACTGAAAGTCATTATTTTCTGGGGAATCCGATAGACTTGGGTGAAATGTACACCCAAGTGGCAGGTTACGGTTGTGTCGACTGCTGACGCAGTCGCCGCGCGGCCGCCACGACCGCCACACCTTGGCCGACGTCTCCACCGACAGCAACGGTGCCACCCTGGTCTGGGGCTTCCCGCCCGCCTACTACCTGCATTGTTAGTGTGTTCCGCTTGTTTTCTCTCTCCTGGCTGTCCGTCGTCCGCTTGGTGGCCTCTTGTTGCCGTCCTCTGCTTGGTCGGCGCGGCGGCATTGCCGGTGACGCCCCGCCCCCCTGGCGTCGCCGCCATGCAGTACCTACAAAACCTGCAAAAGCTGATGGTCAAGGACCTCGGTTTTGGCTACACCCTCGGCGAGACCATCCCCGCAACCGACCCGTCCCCGCTCTTCACCCTCCACCGGTCGACCAAAAAAGAGGATGGCACCCCGGCGCTCGTCCTCGCGCACGTGCCCGCCAAGGCGGGAGGCGGCGCGGTCGCCCCCCCCCGCGGCCCCGCGCGGTCCGACTTGGCCCGCGCCGCTCTGCGGCAGCTGCGCACGGTGCGGCACCCCGACGTGCTGCGCTACGTCGACAGCGCCGACGCGCCCGACGGCACCCTGTACGTGGCGACCGAGGCGGCGGTGCCGCTGTCGTCGCTCCTCGCGTCCGACACGCCACCGCCGCCGCCCGCGTTGCAGTGGGGCCTCTTTACGCTGTCGCGGGCGCTCGGCTTTTTGCACGCGTCGGGCAAACTCCACGCCCGCCTGTCGCCGGCCACGGTGTTTGTGACGGCAGGGGGGGATTGGCGGCTCGGCGGCTTTGACGCGGCCTGCGCGGCGACGTCGGCGGCGACGGCGCTACCGTCGGTGGGGGTGGCGGACCTGCAGTTTGCGCGCTACATGGCGCCCGAGATGGCGCGCGGGGACTGGGCGGGCATTGCCGCGGGGCCGCCGTCGGCGATTGACTCGTGGGCATTTGGGTGCTTGATGTACGAGGTTCACTCGCGCGCGTTTACGTCTGCCGAGCAGCTGCGCAACGTGGCGTGTATCCCCAAGGGCCTCCTCCCGGCCTACCAAAAGCTCCTCGCGTCCAACCCGGTGGCGCGCGCGCCCGCGGGGGAGGTGGTCAACCTGCCCGCGCTCGCGCGGTCACCCTTTGTCGCCATGAACCTGTTTGTGGAGGACCTGGCGCTCAAGGGTGCCGTCGAGCGGGAGGCCTTTTTGGCCAAGATCCCCTCGGCGACGGGCTCGCTGCCCGACGGATTTTGCATCCACAAGCTGCTGCCTCTGCTCGACGCAACTGTCATGGCGGCGGCGGCCGCGGGCGGCGCCGCCGCCGCCGTTGGTGCTGCACCCGGCGGGTCGGTCGTGTCGGCCGCCGCCGTCGCGGTCGTCCTCCACCTGCACGGCCGCCTGCCGGCCGACACCTTTGCAACAGACGTCCTCTCCCCCTACGTGGTGCGGTGGGTGGCCGCCCCCACCGCCGATCGCGCCCTCCGCACGCAGCTGCTGGCGCAGTTGGGTACGTTTGCGCCCGCGCTGTCCGACGCGGACATTAACGGGGGCGTGTTTTCGGGGCTGGTCGCCGCGTTTGGCGACGCCTCGTCACCCGCCCTCCGCGACGCGGCGGTCAAGTCGAGCCTCTCGATCGCCCCGCGGCTGACCGACAAGCACCTCAACGTGACGCTCATGGGTCACTTTGCGCGGCTGCAGCTCGACACGGAGCCGGCCATCCGCACCAACACGACCGTGTGTATTGGTAAGCTCGCCCCCAAGCTGACCCCAACCGCCCGCGGCAAGGTGCTCTTGCCGGCCTTCCTCCGCGCCCTCAAAGACCCCTTCCCGCCCGCCCGCGCGGCGGCGCTGTCGGCCCTCCTGGCCGCCGTGCCGCTCTACTCGACGCCTGACGCGGCGGTGCGCGTCTTGCCGGCGGCCTCCCCCTGCCTCGTCGACGCGGCCGCGGACGTGCGGGCGGCGGCGTTTGCGCTGCTCGCCGCGCTGACGCCCCGCCTGGAAGCGCACGCGGCCGAGATGGGGCGCGCGGCGGAGGCGGCGGCGGCCGCCGCCGCCGCGTCGTCCAAGGGGGGCCCGTTGGGTGGCGGCGGGGGGGGGGCGGGCTCGAGCGGGGGGTTGGGGGCGGCCGGCTGGGGCATGTCCTCGCTCACATCGCTGACGTCGGCGCTGCTCAAGACGGGCGCCGGCGGGCCGGGTGTGGCCAATGGCGGTGGCGGCCGGAGTGGGGGGATGGGCGGGGGGGCGGGCGGGGGGATGGACCCGGCGGCGGCGGCCGCCGCCGCACAGCGGGCGGGGGCGGGCGTCGGCTTTGGTTCCGACTCGTGGTCGTCGGCAGCCGCGGCGCCGGCGCCGTCGGCCGCGGGCGCGGGCAACGGGCCGTCATCATCGTCGACGTCGGTGCTGTCGGCCGGGCGGCCGGCGGCAGCGGCCGGCGGTCGCCCGCCCTTTGGTGGGAGCCCCTTTGCGGCGGCCGCGGCGGGCGCCCCCGACGAGGCCGCCGACGATGCCGGGTCGGATTGGGGCGACTTGGACGACACCTTCGGCGACGGCGGCGGGGACGAGGAGGAGGAAGCTGCAGCTGCTGCCGCCGCCGCCGCCGCCGCCACCGGGTCGGGCGTGCGGCGGTCGGGCTCGTCAACGTCGTCGGTCGACGCGTTCTTTGGGGCGGCGCCCGCGGTGCCCGCGGCGCCGCCGCGGCGGCCGCCAGGCGGCGGCGGCTTGGGCGGCGGTCGGGGGGTGGGCGCCGCGCGGGCGGGCGTGGCGCCGACCGCGTCGGCCGCGCCACCGCGGCGGCCACCCGGTGGTGGCTTTGGTCGGCCGCCGATGGGCGTTGGCGCCGCTACCGCCGCTGCCGCCGCGCCGCCGCCGACGACGAGCGCCAGCGGGCGGCCACTCGGGCGCTTGGCGTCGGCGGCAGCGTCGAAAAAGTCGGCGGCGGACGACTGGGAGGCGCTGTTGGGGAGTTCGAGTCCCGCCAAGCCGCGCAAGCGGTGAGCGGGCGGGGGGGGGTGCTAGCGAGAGACGGGGCGAGGGGTGAGTGGCGGCTGGCAGCAAGTGCGACGCTGGTAGGGAGCAGGGTATGGTGGTTTGCGATTTGCTGTTGCATGTCACACCGTCTGTAGGCACGGACGGTGCTGCCGGTCGCCCTCGCCAGCGACGGGCGTGCAGCGCACACCACGTCTGCGTGTGCACGCGTATTCTTTTCCCTTCCGACTCTTTCTGTTGCCGCCGCGACCGCCTTTGACCTCCCCACCGCGGCAGCGGATGGACACCAGACACGCCAGCGGCCGTCGTCACAGGGAAAAGCGCGTCTATTGACCCCGCGGCACAACTCTATACACACGGCGGCGGCGGCGGGCGAGCGCACACACGCCCGCCGCAGCACGCAGCCGACACGGCAGCACGCACACGCAACACAACCAGGAAGGGAGCACATCACCCAAGCGCAAAACAAATCAGATAAAACAGAGCACGCAAAACAAAAAAGGTACGCGGGCCGGTCACAGCCCGCTGCCACCCCCCGCGACCAACAATCCTCCTCCCTCGTGGCCGGGCACGACGCCGACGCCCGCCGGCGGCAGCATACCCGGTGGCATGCCCTCGGCCGACGGCGGGGGCACCCCCCCCCCCCCCCCCCCCACTGCGGCATGCACCGCCCGCATGTGTCGGTTGAGGTAGTAGCGGCGGCTAAAGCTCGCCGCGCACACCGGACACACGTACGGCTTGCACAGTTGGTGGATGGCCAGGTGGTGCTTCTTGAGGTCCGACTTGTAGCCAAACCGCTTGGTGCACCCCGCCTCCTCGCACACGTACGGCCTCTTCTTCTCATGGACCGACTCGTAGTGGGCTTTGAGTTTGGAGGCGGCCGCAAAGCCGTGGCGGCACGCAGAGCACGTGTAGGGGCGGTGCTTGAGGTGCACCTCGCGGGTGTGCTTGAGCAAATCCGACCGGAAGGGGAACCGCTTGGCGCACGTCTCGCACTTGAATTGACGCACGCCGAGGTGCGCGACGCGCACGTGCGCTTGGAGGCGCCACGACTTGGTAAAGGTGCGGAGGCAGTGGGTGCATGCGTGTTCGGCGGCCGGCGCGCCGGCGGCGCCACCGCCAATGGCGGCGCCGCCGCCACCGCCGCCGCCGCCGCCGCCAGCGGACGGGGCGCCAGCGGCGGGGCCACCCGCCGTCGGCAGCGCTTGCAAGTGTGCACCGCCGTCGGTGGCCGACGGGCCGAGCGGCCGCCCGTACGCGGAGGCGCCCGAAAAGCCCGCCGGGAAGCCACCCCCGTACGCCCCCCCCGGCGGTGGGCCCGGCGGGCCCGACAGGCCGACGCCCCCCCCGCCCGCCAGTGGCGACACGAGGACGCCGCCGGGCGACGACCCCGCCGTTGTCGTGCCCGTAATGTTGGAGAAGGTCGACAAGTCGGGGCGGCCGACCGTGGAAAAGTGGAGCGGCGCGACCGGGTGGCCGCCGAGCGCCCCGTAGCCGCCGGGTTGCATGGACGTGACGGGCGCCGAGGCGCCCCCGTCGGGGCGCCCGCCACCACCCGCGGCGGGCGGGGGTGGTGGACCCCCCCAGCCGCCCCGCCCATACGCGGCGGCAGCGGCGGCGGCGGCGACGGCGTTCGCGTCGCCCGCCGCCCCCGCCCGCTCTTGTCCGTAATAGTGGGGGGGCGCTTGGGGCTCGCCGACCGCCGGGCGGCCGTCGCGCAACGTCTGGCCCGGGTGGTAGTAGCTGGGTGGCATGCCGCCGCCATTGAGGGAGCGCGCCTGCTCCGCCGCCGCGTACGATGCGCCGCCGCCGTGGCCATAGGCCGCCGCGTAGGCGGCGCCCGGCGCCATGACCGCCCCCGCGGACCCGTCTTGGCCGCCCACCACCGACGGCTGGCCGCCGTGGTGCGGCGGCCGCCCAGCATAGGCGGCTACTTGGGCGGCGTGGCCCCCGTCCGCACCCGCGTATGGCCCCTGGCTCCAGTTGGGGTAGTAGGCGGCGGCCGGCGCCTTGGGCGCCCCCGCCGCGGCCGTCGGCTGCTGTTGCATCGGCGTCGCGGGCGAAATTGGTGGCCACCCTCCGTTGGCGGCGGCCATGTTGGACAAGACCCGCGCGGCCGCGTCTTGCGCCACCCCGCCGCCTGGGGCCTTGTATTCGGCGGCGGGCGCGCCTGTGGGGGGGCGGCCACCGCCACCTCCGCCGCCGCCGCCGTCGTTGACCTGCGGGAAGAGGCCGAGGATGTCGGCGTGGAGCTCCCGCCCGTCCTCCCCGGCCACCGTCGACGACGGGGGCATCCACATGGGCCCCGACGCGGCAGCCGCCGCAGCTGCGCTGGCCGCCTCGTCCCCGCCCGCCGCTGACCGTGCTTGCCGCGCCGCTGCCGCCGCTGCCGCCGAGCCGGTGTTGCACAGCTTGGCAATGTCCATCGCCGTAGGCGCGGTACCGTGTTGGGTGACGCGCCGTTGACCGCCGCGCACGTTCGCGGTCAAGCACCCACGTTTCGATCGGGCTGGACGCGCCGCCAGACGGTGCCGTCGTCGATGGGGACGGGCGCTCGCGACCTGCAGTGGCTTGTCAAGCGCCTTGCGCGGCGGATGAGGTCCAGACGTCGGTGAGTGAGTCGTGTGAGTACCCCACCCGAGCCTTGCTCGCGCCGTGGGCACGGCCCGCACCCGCGGATGCCCGCGTGCCGTCAAGTACCCGTGTGCCAGAAGGGCCGCGCAACGGGCGGCGGGCGGGCCGTGTGACTAGCCGACACCCCTGTGTGCGCTCACGGTGCGTGCGCGCGGGGGCGGTGCGCGGCAGGTGGGGTGGCGCGGGCGCCCGCTGGTGCAAGCGTAGAGTGTATGCGGTGGACGTGGTGTGGCCGCGCGTGCCCGCGCGCGGCCTCGGAGCCACAGCCTATTACCAAATGGAGAGGTGTGCCTCAGCCCGCTCCGGCCCGTCGGGCACGACGTGGAGCCACCGTTAGGGCGCAGCCGACCTGCACGGCTGTACACGGGGACACAGGGCCAGGGCGAAGCCGCTCCCGGCGGGCACGGACGCGAGTCTCGTCGACGTCCGTGGCACATACGCGCGCCCACCCCACAAACACGCGCGCAGACGCCGACCACGAAGCGTGACCACCCGATGGAGTGCGTCCCGCCGCAGACACTATGCACTCTTGTGGCGTTGTGGAGGGAAGAAGGGGGCGCCTCTCCGCCCGGCCCTCCTGTCGCGGTACGTGGGAGGCTCCAGCGACCAGTGGCGCGGACCAGGTCGTGCCGTCACTGCACCACCCCACGAGAGCAGGAGACGCTTCTATTGCTGGCGAAAGGCGCCCGTCGTTGGACCACCGCACTTTGCCTGGTCGCGTCAGGGCGCCGGCAGCGCGCGCCGGAAAAGAGCCCCGAGCTCGTCAGAGCCGTTGCGTAGGGGGTCGGACGGGGCAAGCCCTTCAAAAGCCGGACCCATCGCTTTGAAAGCGCTCTGACAGCCTGACAGGTGGACCAGTAGCGGGACAGGCGCTGCCATGGAGCAAACTATGATTCACCGGGCCGGCAGCAACGACCCGACTCGCGGAATCTGTACCAGCAAATCCCGGCCGCAAGGGGCTCCAGCGTACCATGCCGGCAGCGGCTGACTGACACGCTCGTCGCGCCCCATCGGCTGGCGGGCCTCGGTCAGGGCTGTGGCCCAGGGGATGGCTGCCAACCTACGAACCACCGATTCTTGGCCGCAGACTCGTCAAAAGGGGACTGACCGTCTTGTCACGCGACTGCAGCCAAGAATAGGACAATGCCGTGAGGCCGCCCCAGGGACAGGTCGGCCGGTGTCGGTCGTCAACACTCCCGGCTCAGTCCTGTGCCATATAGTCCAGCTTCCTCATTGGCTGTGCACATCCAGAGCGTGGCCGCGCCTCCACCATCCATTCGGGCGGGGCGGGAAGCGCATTTGCACACGGTGGGGCCCCTATGCATGGCAGAGCGGGGGATGCACGGGGACCCGCTCCGGTGCCGGTGCGCCACAGGCAGCGGGCCCGCGCCGGGGCCCCCCAACGGCCGCCCCGTGTCCCCCGTTCCGCCCATGCAAGGTTGCACGTGGTCGCCACGGGCCAACCACAGGACCCCATCCGGTGCAAAACTAACTCGACGGCCACGTCCCGGCCGTGTTTTGGGAGCCGGCCGGCTATGCGGCTGAACAGAGCCGCCACAGTGGGGCTCCTCGTCACCCACTGAAGCCTCTGTGCAGGGCCCACGAGTCAGAGCGCCCGACGGAAAAACCGTGCGAGCCTCCAACACAAGAAGCGGACACAGGAGCGGGGCCCCCAAAACCCCATCCGGGAAGCGAGCAGTCCTCTGTCGGCTGACCCGCCTTTTGCCAAGGGCATCTGGCGCAGGGCGCTGAGTGAGGGCGCTGGTGAAGGTCATCCCGAGTCATAATCAAGCGTGGTGCCGCCTGGCGCGAGGGTCCATGGGCAGAAGAGCAGGCGCGCGGGCGGGGCCCCGCGCACGCTCGCTACGGACCTGAGGACTTTGGGGCCCCGCCCGTGGCCCGTCGGCAACGCACCGGCCGTCGGTGTGGGACGCGTAACCACCCGCGCGGGGAGGGGAAGCGAAACAAGATTGCTCGTGCGAGGGTAGACCACTTGAAAACTTCGCGACTGCAGCTGGTGAAGAAAAGAGCGACGCGGCCATTGGTCTTTGGCAGCGATCAGTCTCGGGCCACGGTGACGGCCTTGGCCCGAGCGCTCGTCAGGGAGCAAAAGAATCCGCAGTCCCGCTGTGCCGGACCTGTGCCCCGCGGAACAGCAGAGGGTCCCGCACCAACGTATGGCTGTCACAGGCTCATGGACCTCGCCGAGCCAGCCCAAGGTGACGTTTGATCCCGACCCGATGCGCCGTTGAACGCAAGGTAGCACAGCCTTGTCCGTTTGCAAGTGGCATGCTTTCCCTTGCCCGGAGCGACACTGGGCCATCCGACTGAATGGCAGTCTTTGAGCCTCGACCGAACATCACTGGCCATCTTTCCTGCCACTGGTCGTGCACTCGTGACAGAATCTGTTGTGTGCGGAAGGGCGGTCCTCGGCATTGATCGGGCGCCAGCATGTCTGATATTCCATCTTTTCCATGATGGAATAATGGTGGCAGAGCCTGGCCCGAGCGTGAAGCACACCCACTTGTCGGCATCGTCTACTTGGGACTATTTCCCATCGACAGCCGATTTGCGATGGCTACTCGATGGAACCTTTTCGATGGACCTCGATGGGAAGCGATGGGACCGGCGATGGAAAACCTCCGCGACCGTTGCGGA
>Ga0209093_1002549_pt1 | contig 10039 bp, 3 predicted proteins | sample SidtaG_4_FD_187450 | JGI IMG/M metagenome (GOLD analysis project Ga0209093, IMG submission 187450) | Marine algal microbial communities from Sidmouth, United Kingdom - Sidmouth_Male1 metaG (SPAdes) (version 2) | ecosystem: Host-associated > Algae > Red algae > Unclassified | place: Sidmouth...
CCGCTGAGCTCATTTCTGCAGGCAGAATTGCTCCCCGGCCAGCGGTTTCCTCAGTGCACGGCAGTGAAAAGTGGGATCAAATGATCCCCTGGGGATCAATTGATCACAGTGGTAGAATAGACACTAGAATCCGGTGTCATCCACACACACGGGCTACCTTCTCACACGAAATTCTCCTGCGCTTCTTTGGAGGTTCCTGCGTGAGGGCACTTTGTTCGTGTCCTTCCGAAGTGTCCAAGGTCACCACTGTTTACAAATAAGTGGCAGAGACCATTTCTGTCCAGGTGAAGATTACTGCATTCAAAAAGGTGTCGTTGCGGTCGACATACAGCCGGTGCCCCCAAGAAACGTTTCTCAGACGACGGGAAAAAAGTGAGACATACTTTAAGAGTGCCTCACACGCTCAGAAGGAGCGGTGCACCGCCGCCAGGCTCCCCAGGCCCGCCGCCGTCATACCCCCATCATCTCGGCCGTCGACACCAACCCCACTGTCGCACGTCGGCGACACGTCCACGCCAAAGGCGCCAAAGCTCGCACCCCCCCCCCCAGGACGCCCTGCCGAATTCGATGCCCCTGTGCGACCGCCGTCCTGCCCATCGTCTAAGGCGCGGGCGCAGCCAAATGCTGCTTCCGCTTGGGCAGCGAGCACGGCCAGTGCCCCCACATTCCCGTAGCGGGCTTCGAGTTTGGCAAGCGCGTGGTAGAGCGGCGCGTGCCAGGGGTCGCGGCGAAGGCCCTCGCGGAAGAGCGCGCGGGCGGCCTTGGCATTGCCGGCGACCACCTCGATTTCGCCGGCCGTGCGGTACAGCGGCGCGTGTTCGGGGGCATTGGCCAAGCCCCGCCGATAAACGCTCCGGGCCACGTCGACAGACGACATGGAGCTGAGAGAAGACAGCGACGAGGAGAGGGGGGAGACAGACGGCGAGGCGCTCCCAGAGCTGCCCACGAGGGTGACGCTGCCGCCGTCGGCGGTGCTGCCGCCACCGCCACCGCCCCCACCGCCGCCGCCACCCACATGCGGGGCGTACAGCGCCGCGTACGCATTCCACACCGCGCCGTGGCTCGCATCCCGCGAGAGGGCCTCCTCCAGCAGTCTCGCTGCCCGGTCCCGGTTCCCCGTCCGCGATTCAAGCACTGCCCACGCTTGGCGGAGGTGGATGTGCCCCGGCGCAGCGGCCACCCCCCGGGCGTACAGCTGTCGCGCACGCGGCGCGTCGCCATACGCCGCTTCGAGCACGCCCCAAGCTTGCCACAGCGCCCCGTGACCTGGGCTGTGGCGGAGGCCGCGACGGAAGAGAGCGCGGGCGGCGTCTGGACGCCCTCGACGCAGTTCAAAGACGCCCCACGCTTGCCACCCGTGGGGGTGCGCGGGGTCAGCAGCGACGGCGAGTTTGAAGAGCTCGCGCGCCCGCGCATCGGCGTTCGCCCTGCTGGTTGGAGGGGAGGGCACCTCCGCCGAAGACATCGCCCCGTCCGCGGCAGCGGCGGCAATGGCCAAGGACGAAGTGGCGGTTGTGCCGACCACAGTGGTCGGCTGCTCCACTGTCGCCGGCAAGGGTGGCAACAGCCCCGCAGACGTCCCCCCCGAAGCTGAGGCGGGACGCGGTGAGGGCGGGGGGGGCCCACCACGCACCACCGCCCCCGATTCCCCGCCTCCTCCCCGCTGTGCAGACGCGACGGCGGCGAGCGCCGCCCCGACCAGCAGCTGCGAGTTGCGTGGGTACCGCCGAAGGCCGTCGGCGAACACTGCAGCGGCGGCAACTGCGCCACCTCCCTCCCCCGGGGCGTGCAACTCGAGCATCCCCCACGAGTGCCACACGTATGAGGTATCCTCGCGTGTGCACGCGACGCCCCGACGGAAGAGGGAGCGCGCGCGGTCGACGCGGCCGAGCCTGAGCTCAAGTTGCCCGTAGCCGTGAAGCACCGACACTGATGCGCCCGCAGCGAGGCCCCGATCAAACACCGCCCGCGCTGCGTCGAGACGCCCGCGCCGCGCCTCGAGTGCACCGTACGCATTGTACGCGGGCCCGTGGCGGGGATCCGACGCGAGCGCGCGTTCAAACAAGTCAACCGCAGCTTGGATGGCGCCATCGGCAGCTTCGAGAAGCGCCCAGGCGACAAATGCTGCCGCCGTTGGCGCGGCAGCGAGCGACCGCCGAAAGTAGTCGCGCGCTTCCGAGCGGTTCCCCGCCCGCGTCTCAATCATCCCGAGGGACTGCAAGAGCGCCGAATCACGAGGGTGCGCCGCGTGCCCCGCAAGTAGCAGCTCTCGCGCGGCAGCAACGTCGCCAAATGCGGTTGCCTCGAGCTGCGCGACCGCGTGGTAGGCCGACGCGGGCGGCACGTCGTCCATAGAGAGGGCAGCGTGAAGCAGCTCCCGAGCGCGAGCGGTGTTGCCGCCGCGGGCTTCCAACTTGCCGAGCGCCACATGCGACGCCGACTGACCTCGACGCACGCCAAGAGCGCGCACGAGGAGCGCCCGCGCGCGGGGCACATCCCCCGCGCGCTCCTCCATGTCAGCCCAAGCGCGGAGAAGCGCCGCGGCTGCGGCTGCCTGCCGCGGGGACGCCTTCGGCGTGCCGGCCGCTTCAGAACTGACCGTCAGACCCATCTGGAAGAGCTCCCGCGCCCGCATATAGTTGCCTTCCCGCGCCTCGAGCACTGCCCACGCGGAACACACTTCCCGCTGCGGGCGGAGGGCGACGGAACGCTCAAAGAGGGCCCGCGCGGCGGCCGTGTTGCCCGTCCGCTGCTCGAGAAGCCCCCACGCTTGACAAACGTACGCATTGTCGGGAGAGAGGCGGATGCCGCGGGCAAAGAGTTCGCGGGCGGCATCATTGTTGCCGCACCGGTGCTCGAGCACCGCCCACGCTTGCAGCAGGTGCACATTGTCCGGGCACTCTGCGAGACCCTGCTCAAACATCCTCCGAGCGGTGGCAGCCACATCGGGGCCTTGACCGCCGCCTTCAGTTGGGGCCGCGTAGGCCGCGGCGGACGCATCCTCGTTCAGAACCGCCGCAGTCCTCCGCGGGTCACCGCCACTGCTGCTGCAGCTGCCACTGCCGTCGCAGCCACCGCTGCTGCTACTGGCTGCCACCGGGCTCCCATCGGCGCCGACCACGTCGACCGGACGAACCCCCGCCAGCCCGGCGACGCGGGCCTCCAACCGCGCCAGCGCCAACCACGAGTGCGCGTCCCGCCGGTCGAGCGCGAGGCACTCGACGAGCAACGATCGTGCTTCAACGAGCAACCCGGCCCGCTCAAACGCCCGAGCCTGGTCGTAGAGCTTGCGCACCTGCCAGCGGACTGAGGCGTTGCGAGCTGGGCCACCGCCGCTGCTCCTGTTTTGACTCATGGCCGCGACCGTGACAGCCGCAGAGCTGCCAGAAGCATCGCCGCCGCAGCCGCGGGCGGCGCCCACGCGGCCGTCTTGGCCGGCAGGGGCGGCAGCAGCGGCCGCCGCCGGTCGCCACTCTTGTAGAGCCGCCGTCTGTGCCGTCGATGACAACCGCGTCGAAGAGGTCGGCGCCGAAGCACCAGTCACGCTCGCCGCTGTCGCTGAGCGCAGGCTGCCGCGGTCGGTCGAGCGGCCGCCTGCCCGCCCGAGACCACCGCCACCGCCGCCATCACTGCCGCCACTACCGGTGTCACATGCGGCACGAACACCGGCTAAATGCGGCGCCACCAAACAGCGGCCGCCCAGCGACGCCGGGAATGGCACAAACGCCATCGGGGCGGTGAGCCGACGGGGGAAGAGGTCCATTGTCAGAGACAATAGGTAAAGAGGGGGGGGCAATCAGGATGTAGACAAAAGAGGGACAAAAAGGGACGGCGGAGAAGCGGTAGGGCCGGGGGGGGGGGAGGTAACAGCCGGGGCCTGGATGATATCTGCCCCGTGCAGAAAGTGGCAGGGTGGTCAAACCTGGATGCGTCGGGGATCAGCCCGCGGACTGCTCGTCGTAAAGTGGGGGCATGGATGGGCCAGCACCTACTGGACCGCACCACTGCACTTCCGCCAGTGGGGCGCCGACGGCGGTACATGCCGTGAGATCGTTTGCTGGAGGTGGCCCCCGCGGGGGCCACCTTCAGAGAATGATCTCGGCACAGGAATCTTTATCGTGCACAATTGGATCTAATCGTTTTCGGACAACTACAGTCTGGCCCCGCGGGGGTAGGCAATAGAGACCTTCGGCATGTCAAATGTGGGTCGACGGCGTGGGTCGGGGACACGTTTCACGCCGCGTTAAGCCTTCGACCCACATTTCCATCCCATTTATGGCTAAGGAGGTCCTTCGACCCACGTCAAGAACTGGTACCGACCGAGGTGACCGCAGCCACGTAGCAGTCCATGAGTAGCTTACATGGAAGTTTCCGCCAATCGCTGGCATCCGTTGGCTTTCGATGCGCAGTCTTACGGATTCCGAAGGACAGTCGCCCGATCGCCCTTCTGGCACACGTCCGTCACGGCGCCGTCACCGGCGCCGAAAGGCGTCTCTGTCAAGTCGTGCACGTTGGTTCTTTACGACGGGTGGCTGTGGCCGCGCCACGCCCACCCAATATCTCTACCCAGCCGGCCCGGCGGGCCGTCCGGGAATCTCTCGTCACCAATCGCGGACCCTCGCTGACACTCGTCACAATTCCCTCACGCAATTCCCATCGGCGCGTGGTCACCAGTCGCACACTCAATCCCGCCACGCACAATCTCCCCACCGCCTCGAGTGCCTGCCGGTGGCGCGTGCCGCCGTTGGGCACGGCCGTCTGGCGACGGCCAACACTCCCCCACGGCCGTGGCCATCTCGGCCGGCCGTGCCACGCGGCTCACACTGCCGGGTCGTCCTTGGGTGGCGGCGCCTCCGTTGTGCCCACCCCCAGGCGCGAGCGGAACGAGTTGAAGGCGGGGCCAGGCAGTGCCTTTGTTAGCCCGTCGGCCAGCACCTCCGTGCCGGGCGTGTAGGTGAACGTGACCTCCCCCATTGCCACGCGCTCCCGCACCATGTGGTGGGCAATGTCGATGTGCTTCGCCTTCCCGGTGGTCTCCGGGTTGGCGATGAGGGAGAGACAGGCCTGGTTGTCCTCGGCCATGTTGACAGTCGTGGCCGGTTGGCCAAGGTCCACCATCAGCTTCCGCACCCACAGCGCCTCCCTGGTCGCCGCCGCGGCCGCCACGTATTCGGCCTCCGCGGTGGAGGAGGACACGGTAGCCTGCCGCTTGCTCCCCCAGGAGAAGGCCGCCCCGTTCCAGGTGAACACCCAGCCCGTGGTCGACCGCCGTGTCTCAGGGCAGCCGCCGAGGTCGGCATCCACCGCGCCCGCCAGCTCCTCGGCGGGCCCGTAGCAGAGCCCGTGGTTGGCGGTCCCAGCGAGGTAGCGCAGGACGCCTTTGGCAGCCGTCCAATGTTGTTCCTCGGGGATGTTCATGTAGCGTGCCAGTATCCCGGCGGCATAGGCGATATCCGGCCGGGTGGTGGTGGAGAGGTAGAGGAGGCTGCCCACCAGCTCCGAGTACCGCGTGCTGTCCTCCAGCAGGTGCTCCCCCGTCCGCATCAAAGTTGTCTTGACCGCCATCGGCAGCTTGTTGGGTCGGGCGGCGCCCATACCGAACTGCTCCAACAGCGCCGCGGTGACGCCCGGGCAGCTGAGCATTAGCGTGCCCGCGGCTCGGTCTCGGTCGACGCGCATGCCGAGGAACGTGTTAGACGCCCCCAGGTCGCGTCCCTTGTACGCGGATAACACCACCTCCTTCGCGACCGACACGCCCGCCAATGTCTTGGCCGTGACCGCCATGTCGTCCACGTGCACGAGTATGAAGATCGGCCCGTGCACGGGGTGCTGCCAGACGTACATCGTCGGGTCGGCCGTCGAACGGACGGCGCCGATGGCCGTCAGCGTCCCGTGGCAGTGGTTACCCCACAACCGCCCCGCCTGCTTGCACCCGTACAGGGCGTAGAGCAGACGGGCGACCGTTCCCGAGTGGCCCTCCTCGTACCCCTCTGGCTGCTGTACGTAGACGTCCACGCCCATTGGGGCATTGAGGTAGGCTGTTTTTATGTCGATGACGTGCAGCTCCAAGTCGTTGGCCGCAACCAACGCCATGACCGCGCGCACGGTGGCGCGCGCCGGGCACGGGGCCCACACATCGTTGTAGTCCACCCCCGCCCGCTGGGTGTAGCCTCGCGCAACGTACCGCGCCTTGTATCGGGTGACCACGCCATTGGCGTCGCGCTTGTGGTCGAACACCCAGCGGCCGCCGGTGATCGAAGCGCCGGCGGGCAGGTCCAGCAGCTCCCAGGCGTGGGCGGCGCGCAGCGCGGCCATCTCGTCGTCCATGGCCTGCTGCCACAGGTAGGCGTCGGGGCGGGCAAGAGCCTCGGCGCGGGTCTTGGGCGGCGTAGCACACCAGTCGGGACGGGTGACGGCGTCGGCAACCGCCATGGGAACGAGGGGCGCCGGCGGCGGGGTGACCTTGGCGGCCAGGGCCGACGGGCCGGGCTTGTCCGAGCCAGGCCGGTGGCGCAAAAAGTAGCCGTGCCCCCCGCCGTCGCCGCCGGGCGGCGGCGCGGCAGAGACGTCGGGGCGTGAGGGACCGCCCGCGGCCGGCGGGCACACGGGCGTGGTTGCCCCGTCGTCGCCGGCCAGGCGGTCGCCATTGCCGGAGCGCGGCGGGAGGAAGGTGCCGGACACGTTGGTCCCAGCGGACAAGTCCCCAGCAACACCATCTCCTCCATTGCCCGGCACGGCCCAATCTCCCCCGTCTCCCCCATCTCCAGAGGGCGTAGTGCTCTGCGAGTCAGACCAGTCATCGGGCAGGAAGAGGCAAACGGGCATGGCGGTGGGGGAGACAGGCCGGGCGGGCACCGTCTTGTCCACAACGACGTCGCGGCGGACGAGGATCTTACCCGTGACGGACGAACGGATGCTCACGGCATGGCCGCCGGCGGCGTAGCCAACGACTGTGCCCAGCAGGGTCTTGGCGTCTAGCTTGGAGTAGCTGTGGTCGGGGCGCAACGCGTAGGCGGGGCTCCCCAAGACGCGGAGGTGAGACACGTCGGGCTTCTGGCCGTAAAATCGCTCGTAGGGGGTGGTCGTGCCGTCGGCCGTCGGGGAGCGGTTGCGGAGGAAGAACAGGGCCATCAGCAGCTCGGCCCACAGGGACTTAGGCAACTGGTACTCCAACATGACCGCGCGCAGCCGCTCCACAATCGTCCTGTTCAGCCGCTCGGCCTTACCGTTCATCTGCGGGTTGTACGGTGCGGTTGTTTCGGCCTTGATGCCTTTCTCGGAAAAGAAAGCCCGCATCGCGGCGCTGCTGACCAGCTCCCCGGCGCCGTCGCACCGGACAATCTTGACCTTCGTGCCGGTTTGCAGCTCGAGGTGAGTAATCCAGTCCCGCAGGGCCGTGCCGCCGGCAGACTTGGTCTTGATCGGGGTGGCAAAGCCCATCTCGGTGCAGTCGTCAAGGGCGGCGAAGAAGTGCACCGCCCCGCCCTCTGACGGGTCGAGCGGCCCGGAGAGGTCGACGTGGAGCATCTCCAGCTTGACAGTCGTGGTGGGGGCGCCCGTGTGGGGCTGGCGTGCGATCCGTGCTTGGACGCACGGCACGCACGGGGCGCCCACCTCGGCCTTGAGGTCGGCCTTGGCAAGGGGCATTCCGGTGACGAGCTGGGGTAGCTTGGCCACATTTCCAAGGCCGAGGTGCCCCAGACGACGGTGCCACAGGTCCCCCTTCGGGCGGGCTTGGCCGTACGCGACCGCCGCCGACGACGGCGGCTGCACTGTCGGCGGCGCGCGCGCCGCCATGGCGGTAGAGTTGGTGGTGTGCCCCTCAAACATGTACTGCTCATTGTCATCGACTTGGCCCATCCCCACGACCTGCCCGTTCTGGTAGATCGTGACGGTGTCGCCCTCGAAGACAACCTTGCCCCGCTTGGCCATGGCGCGAACGGAGAGCAGGTTGACCGTAATGTTCGGCTCGAATAGGGCGTGGCCGAAGGTGAAGACACCGCCCAGCGCCGTAGAGAGGGTGACGGAGCCGTGGCCCGGCGAGTGGACCGCGTCGCCGTTGGCAATCGTGACCTCGGACGCCGTCGGGGTGTATGAGGTGAAGCCAGTGCGGGTGACTTGCATGTGGTTGGTGGCCCCTGAATCGATCATCCACGCCGTATGGGGCGAGTGGCCGCCCGAGTGGGCCCCCACGAACGACGCAAAGGGCGGCCGCGCTGACGGTCGCTCGACGGGGTGGTCGTCAACAATCTCCGTGGTGGCCACCTCCTCGCGCATGCGGCCGCCCGACTTCTTCGCCACAGCCATGAAGCTGGCCGACGGACCGCCTGCGCTGGGTGGACGGTCGCCTCCCCCCTTGGTGCACTGACGCGCGTAGTGCCCCCGGACACCGCACGTCCAGCACACGACGCGCCGCTGTCGCTCCTCCCGGGGCATAGGTGTATCCCGCGGCCAGCGGGGGTCCCCCTTGGCCGCATAGGCCCCCACCGAAGGACCCTCCTTGACCGCCGCCTCGTCCTTTTTCTCGTTCTCCACCGGGTAGAGCATCTGCATCACGTTGTCCCACCGCAGCTCGGTACCCTGGTTGACCAGCATCTTTTTCTCCAATTTGTAGTCGTCCCCAAGCCCATTGAGGAAGTGGATGAGCGTCGAGTTGTCGTCGTACTGGTGCCCCGTCGCCATCATTTCCAGTTGGAGCTTCTTCGTGCGCCCCGAGTAGGCGAGCAGCGTCTCGCCCGGGTTCATCTTGAGCATGGCAAAGTCTTGTGTCAGCTGCAGACGCCTCGCGTTATTCTTTGTCGTGAAGATGGCCTCCAGCGCGTCCCATGCCGCTTTGGCGCTGCCGCACGCCTGCACAGTCGGGAGATGGTGCAACGCCACGCTCATCTTGAGGCGCCCGAAAGCGCGCTTATCTTTCTTGGTCCACGCGGCGGCGCCTGTCGGGTCGACCACCTCGTCGGGTCGCGGTTCGGAGATGGCCTCCCACAGCTCCTTGTCCTCCATGCTAGCCTGGAAGAGCACCGCCCAGGTCCCGTAGTCATTGTCCAGCTTCTCCAGCCGGTACTCGTGCGTCTCAACCGGATCGGCCATCGTGGTGGGGCGGGAAGTCCCGCCAAATCCAGATCAGGTGCGTGTCTGGGGTGTGGGGCAGGGGTGTGAACGTGCGAAGGGGGGGGATAATGCCGCACCGAGCGCAGCGATCTCGACGGGGACGTGTGTACCGCCACCGTCTATTCTGGGCCCATAACCTGTCAAGTCGTGCACGTTGGTTCTTTACGACGGGTGGCTGTGGCCGCGCCACGCCCACCCAATATCTCTACCCAGCCGGCCCGGCGGGCCGTCCGGGAATCTCTCGTCACCAATCGCGGACCCTCGCTGACACTCGTCACAATTCCCTCACGCAATTCCCATCGGCGCGTGGTCACCAGTCGCACACTCAATCCCGCCACGCACAATCTCCCCACCGCCTCGAGTGCCTGCCGGTGGCGCGTGCCGCCGTTGGGCACGGCCGTCTGGCGACGGCCAACAGTCTCCACCCGGTCACACTGTAAGCGAGTCCGCAAGGAGTGTGGCAGGACTGCCGGACCCACATTTGATACATGCCGAAGCTCCGAAGGGGTGGATGTGGCTTCCTTAAAAAACCGGTCGGGCGACCCACAAATTACCCACATTCGATACCCACGTCGCAGTTGCCGAAGGTCTCTAATAACCTACTCTCATTCGAGGTAGGGGGACCGCCGGGGGGACCGTGGACTTCAAAACGACTTGATTTGGTTTCTGACAGCAGAGCGCCACAATTTCATTGGTCGATTCTCATCGCTTTCCAACCAATTACATGTCCCGGAACGCACGTATCATCTTTCTATATAAATTTGGGAGCGAGCACTGCGGCGAAAAACGCAGTGTCAGCGAGGCACCGTCGGGGCCCGCAGCGGAGGCGCGCAGCGCCGGAGCCGGCGCTGGGAGAGGGGGGGGGCGGGGGCGTCGGGGGTGGGAGTGGTCCGGGTGTGGCGGGATGGGTGACCTGGACGTGGTGGGG
>Ga0209093_1002550_pt1 | contig 10038 bp, 7 predicted proteins | sample SidtaG_4_FD_187450 | JGI IMG/M metagenome (GOLD analysis project Ga0209093, IMG submission 187450) | Marine algal microbial communities from Sidmouth, United Kingdom - Sidmouth_Male1 metaG (SPAdes) (version 2) | ecosystem: Host-associated > Algae > Red algae > Unclassified | place: Sidmouth...
AGTGCCGCCATGCGACAGAAAACGTCTAGGACTGCCCTATGAAGGGGAAGGTCTCCGAACAGGCGCCGGTACTTGGCGGAGGATACCACGTCAGGTACGACAGGATCTGGGAGCACCTCCTCTGCCTCCTCAAGAGACACACCATCAGCGCCGTGTCCGTCGTCGATCTCCTCGTCCTCGACTGCAGGCCGCCGCTCCGTCGCAGACGGCCGCGCCGGGGCGGCGTCCTCGTGACGCACAGGATGCTCGTCCGCCGGTCCACCGACACCAGCGATGATATGCGGCATGATAGTCAGGCCGTAGCGCCACAGGCGTCCTGTCATCTGCAGTTGTTTCACCGTGGGGGGAACGAAGAACCTGTTAAAAGAACAACAATCAACGGAACGATGTGGCCGGGACATTCGCAGCGCGAGCGTTGTAGATAAACTGGGGACGGTCAGTGTTCCACCAGAGCACACGTCCCGATGCACGGTCGCGGCGGTGCATGAAATGAAGAGTGAGACGGGGAGGAAAACTCCTTGAAAGTGACACTAACGTACCCCGGTGGTGTGGGAGAAGGCACATTGAGGTGCCCCATCTCCCATGCGCGCAGGTTCAGCGCCTCCAACGTCTCTCCAACAGGACCAAGGCGGGCATCTTGCGCCGCACACGCGACACGCAGGAAAGAAGGGAAGCGCTGCGCCACCATCCGCACCACGCCCAGCTTCCAGACGTGCAACAGGTCGAAAGAGATGATATTGTACAGCTGATTGAGGTCTGTCACCAGTCCCCATACTGCACCGATTGCCGGAACGAACGCAAGGGCACTGTGTTCTGTCTTGAGTTGGGTGCGTAGAGATGGGCGTGGATCCCTGTCGCGAGTAAGCGCGCCGTCCAGCTGCGCGTCCAGCACCGCAGTGACGTCACGGGCACGGGCATTAACACCACCCGCCCCCCCCGCAACGTCACGTCGGACGACGCAGTGGGAGCAGAAGTACTCGCAGGCATTCCCCATAAGACAGACCACCGACCTCTCGCCGAGCTGATCGGCGACCAGACCGACTAGACGCGGTACGGCAGTCAGAGCTTGGCGCCCAGGAAATTCGACGGGGACGCCAGATCTGCTCGCCCCAACGAAGCGACGGAGGAGTATGGCCAGACACCGCTGTAGGACACCATTTCGGGCATCGCTCGCGCAGCGACGGGCAGCCGCCGTGCGGGCAACCGCCTTGCCCACATGTGGAACGTAAGCGACCGTCACCCACTGCACGCTCCGGTCCCGCACATTGAGTACGCGCGCCCGGATAGGGTACACATAATGCGCCCCGGACCAGGAAACGACCGCCTCGTCAACGAACAGCTGCACAGCCAAGACGAACGCAAGCGACCCGTGTCGCTCGCGCACGACAACCTCCTCAGCCAGGAACAGATCACTGTCCATCATGGCCGATCGAAGACGCGTCCCATCACCACCCACACCCAGCTGTTCCCCCCACAGCTGCACATGCCTGGCGCGCTGCAGAAGGTCCAGGACGACGAGCAGGAGGTCCCTTGAGTAGAAGACGTAGCGCGTGCCCTCCACCTCGAGTGGTGTCTCGTCCCAAAAAAGCTTGGACAGCACGCGCCGCTGCTCCTGCCTAACGGCTGCGACGAAAGCACTTCTGGAGGGGAAGGCCCGCGCAATCTCCCCCTCGACTTCCGCGGACGAATCGCCGTCTGTAGAGTTGTCGCCCACGGAAACCACACACGCGTCAAGAGCGGCTCCCTGCCGGCCACCGTCTGTTCGGAGACGTCGCCGCTTTCGGTCACCGCCGCCTTCCCCGTGGTGCGAGTCGTGTCGCCGTCTCTCGACCGCACCCGACTCAGCCATCATTAGAACGGACACATACCACCCCTGGTCGGCCTGTGAAAGCCCAGCACCGCCAGCACAAAGCGCAAACTTGAGCGCTTGGCGCAGCAGTGGCGTGTCGAAGCGTGACGGCTGCTGTCCAGCAGACTGCGGGACAAGCCGCTGGGTCTGGCTGGCCTCCGCCATGCCCTCGTAGTAGGCTTGAATTCTTGCGGCGATAGACATGTGGAAGACCGGGCGCGGTCTGCGCACAGGAAGCGTGCCACGCGCGTAGCTCTCGATACGGACACCGACAACACCGAGCCCGCCCGTTGCAAAAGACAGACTGTTCGCGTCTTGCGGGGGATGCGTCACAGAGGCTCCGAGCATTGCAGCACCTCTCGAAGAGTCGGCGGAGGCGGTCCCATCCCCGCCGCGCCTATAAGAGAGCTCCTCCGCAGCCGCTACCCGTCGGCGCTCGACGGCGCTAGGCCTCAGGTGCAGCTCCACAAATCCCGGCGGTGGCACGAGCCGGCTCCGTTGTCGATGCTTTGAGACCATGTGACGATGGCGCGTGCGGACGTTTTGGAAGACCCGAGTGCAGTACCAACAGAGCCAGGATGCGCCATCCTCGATTGTCTCCCCGTCCTGGTCCATAGACTGCTCCGGTAGAGGTATGAGAACGGACAAGAAGGGCTTCCGTCCAGGGTGGAGTGGGAACTACGAAATGGGGGTTTCGGTCAGTGGATATGGTCCATAAAGTGTACCACGTACTATTGGGCGGGTGCGGCGGCGCCCGTATACGCGGAAGACACTAGAGACCGATAATAAGAGTGTCCACTACAGGGTGCGAGGCCGACAGGAATCAACGCGTACGTGGACTACAAAATGACCCTGTATTACACGGGAACACCCCAACGTACGAAAATCAACTCAGCCGCCGAGCGCCGTGAGCGCGGAAGCACAGTCCACAAAGAACGTGGCGAAAGAGATGGGGGGCGGGCGACGGGCTCGTGGCGGGAAGGATTTGGGTGCGGTCAAGAACCAAGCGGCGGCGAGGTGTGGTGGGTGGCGTACAGGGACCCGTCCGGGGAACTTTCCCGTGGCAGCGACGCACTTGGTGCAGACGGAAGCTCGACAGGGCCAACCCACTTTGTCACACCGACAGAATGCACAGGACAGGGGGGCGTATCCTCGGCGCGACAGTGTCACTTGGACATTCGCGTCAGAGGTCCGAAAGGCTCCTCAGTGGCGAGCTGTAGCCGAGGTCTACACCACACACCCTACCGGTGCCCGGGGCCACGAACCCCCCCCCCCTGTGGCTTGGTTGAATCTCCCCCGTTAAACACAATGGCACGAGCAAAATCGGGGTGCCAACGCACTTCGTTCTGCAGGTGTCACACTGCGGATAGAGGAGAGGGGAGATGAAAAGCCGGGGAACAGATGGAGACATGCCGGGGCCGGGCAGGCACTCACAGCGCTCGCCATCCAAGCTCTGAGCTCGTGGCAGTGACAGGACAGAGTCGATGACAGGGCGATTTATGTCTCAAATACACACACTAATCTATGGCAGCACCGGAAACTTAGTCCTTCTATGCTCAAATGGCATTCTTTAATCCGTCTCGTCGTCATCTGATTGGATATCAATTTGACTTTGAGTAAGTAGCTCCCCAGCATATGAGGCCCAGCGACATACAAGAATCAACCATTGACAAGCAGATCATGTACTGATGACGCGCCCCGTCCCGAAGACGAAGACAACTGGCATAGAGTCCTTCAACGAAAGCGCAACCACGAATGCGCGGCCCACGTTCGCCCCTTCCCACATGAGGCACTCTATGTCCCCCCCCATATCCTTGGTCGCCTCACCCGTTGCCCGCCTGTAGGGTTCTACGGTCGCCCGCATGGTTCTGTGTTCGCCTGGGTGCGAGCGCCTTCTTCCGTACGTTCTTGGAACCCTTGAAGAGCTGCATGTGCCCATCACTGTGAGGTTAGGAGCGATGACGACGTCCCGCATGTACGTACCCGTGCGACATTGCGTGGCGCTTCTCCAGGTCTCTGATGTAAGGGGCGGTGCTATCATCCGTGCAGGCGCATCTTCGCTCCAACTGGAGACTAACACGACGTCCTTCACCCCTTTGCTTCTCTGCTGATGCCTCGCGTGTGCGAGCGTGGCTCCGTGGCACAGTTCTGCGGCTCTCTGTGACGTGGCCACATGCACGCCGGACTGTGCCCAAACAAGGCCTCGACAGGTACCCATAGGCAATGGTATGGACCTTTCGGGCATACATCCCCTTGTTGCACCCACCGGAGGCGTGGGAAGCCACAACTGGGATGAACCAGTGCTGTCGGTGATGTTCCGTATGGCTCTTTGTGATTGGGTAAGTCATGGGTTTCTCTTCCGGACCCCCTCTGCTGGAGGGACCGGGTGACCGGCATGCCACTCACGGCGACAGTACGTGCGCTCACGTGGTTTCGGTCCGTGTCAACGGCCGCTATTGCTGTTTGGGTGCCGTGGTGACCCCGAGTGGGTGGAGCACCTCACCACCCACCACGCATGGGTCGACGGTCCCTTGCAACCGTGACTGACGCTGTTACAGTCCCTTCGACGCTTCTTTTGTCTCTGCGTTACACACGTGCAGACGATGACTCACGGCCAGGTTGTGGGTGCTGCGGGGCCGGGGCCGGAGATTGCCACATGCAATGGTACTCACAGGGCGGTCGCCTGTTCGAGCACGGCCGTCCTGGTCTGGACGCCCGGGTCTCCCGCTCGCTCCTTTGGGAATACTGTCCCGATGGACCACCTGGTGGACCATCTGTGGCACATTCAGCGTTTCCGGTGGGCCGCGACGACGAGGCGAGTCGGTGGTGGGGCACCTCCTGGGGCTGTTCGACCTGCCTGGTGACGCGACCACAGTATACATACCGTCCTCGCTGCCGCCCACGCGACGTCCGCGCGCTTCCGCTCCAGTACCTGCCGTTGCCAGCTGCCCACGCCTTCTGTCGGAACAAGAATCACCTCGCGCGGCGCACCGCTTCCCTCCCCCCCCTCCTCTCTTCGGTCTCCCTTTTCCCCAAAGGTTGTTAGTGGCAATGGGGCCCCATGGTACGGACAAGGTGGGCGGCGGATTCGTCTCGCGGCCAAGCCGCCAAGGAATTGTCGAGAACGAGATCATTGACGTTGATGCGGTGGAGTCGGGCGCCGTGGCGACCGCTGGGAAGGGCAAGAGCGCGGCAAAGATTGAGCAGCCGTGCGACGAGCCCATCGACGTTGACGACCCCGCCACTGCGTTGCGGTTTGCACCGTCTCCTGGGGCAGGTCCCTCGCGTGCTCGTCCCGCTCCCCAGTTTCTAAAGTTTGGAGGCATCCTGGGCGTCACCCTCTACGAGCAGAAGATGGAAGTCCTTCAGGAGGAGGCCGAGTCTACTCGCACCGTGGCACCTGTCGGAGCGATGTCTTCCGCCAATGACGTTGTGCCGACCCGTCAGGTGCAGCCGGTCGTCATGAACACGCCTATCTGCGACAGTGTGCCGGTCCAAGTCGCGTCTCCGGCCTTTGGGATGGCCTCGGTCGGCGAGGAGGCAACGGACGGAGGGGCGGCGACAGTTGGCGCGGAAACGACGGCGTGTGGGACGGGCGCGGCTTTGAAGGAGCCGACGGTCGGTGGGGACGCACCTGTCCTTTCGACATCTGCGGCCCGTGAGACGGGGATGGTTGGAAAGGAGGCGACGGTTGGCGGGGGGTCGCCCTTCTCTGGGGAGCCGCTAGTCGGCGCATGGGTCGTACCCGGCAAGGCACCGACGGTCCGTCGGGCGGTGGACGCCCGAGTGGCAGTACCTGCTCGTGGGAGTGTAGCGGCGGTTGAAAAGGCGCCAACGCTCGGCCGGGCAGAGGCCCTTGGCATTGTGTCAATGGCCGGCGGGGCCTCGGAGGCTGGCGCAGCCGCTTCTGGTCGCGAGGCGGTGCCCGTCCACGCTTGTGCGCCTGCTCGTCCGTGCGTGGCGGCAGTCACGGTGACGCCAGCGCTTGACAGGACGGCTCCCATCCGAGCATTGGCTAAAGATGGCGGGGTATCGACGGCCGGCGGGTCGGTGTCGGTCCGTTTTCCGATGTCAGTCGGCGGGCAGGCGTCGGCCGGTGGAGCGTCGTCTGCTGGTGGAGCCTCTTCGGTTGACCGGGCGTCTTCGGTCGGCGGGGCGGTGTCCATTGCCGGGCCTTTATCGGCTGGAGTGGGGGGAGCTCCTGGGGCTGGTTCCATTGCCGGTACCGCGGCGTTTGGTGAGGGGGGGCTGGAAGGACGCCAGACGACGCTCCATGAAGCAGCCACGACTGCTCGCAACGAGGTCATGGCTCGTATGCGTGCAGTCAGCCGTGAGTGGGACGCTGTTACTGCTGGCATTGTCGCTGACCGCGAGGAGCGGCTTCGTATGCCGTGGCCGCCCGCGACTCCGCCATCTGTGGCACCATTTGCCCGGGGCCGCAGCTGCAAGCTGACTGCAGGACCCTCCGCACCTGCTTTCGACTCAGGTTCCTGCCGGGCTGGGCGAGAGGAATCCGTGGCCGAGGCATCGGGGGGACCTGGCGTGTCGCGGACAATTGCGGTTCCACCATCGCAGCGGTCTTTGTTCCCAACTAGCCACTGCCGGAGCCTGCCTCGTGTGCCTCGGCGGGGGTTTGTGCGCAAGGCACCCGTGATGCAGGTGATGCGCACATACGAGGATCCGGGGACGCCTCCGCGCAGCTCTGCGTCGGACGGCGAAGGGGCTAGCAATGCGGACGCTGACGACGAAGAGAACGACAGCAGTCTTGTTGGGCGTGGCGGAATGAGCGACGTCGACGGTGGCGAACACTCACGAGATGGTACCGCTCGTGGGCAGGAGAACAGTACCAGCGCTGGAGATGGTGCAGGTCTTGGGCCTGTCGCCAGAGTGGCAGCGTCGTTAACGGCCGGGTGTATCACGACGGCGTCTCCAGGACGGACTTCTCCGCCGCCGCCGGCACGCTCTCCTGCTGTGGATTCGTCTACGAGCCCCCACGACGGGGTGGCTTCCGCGACTGTACGGTCCCAGCTCCTGCACCCGACAGCTGGAAAGAGCGGGTCTTTGGGCAATTCTACCTCCTTGGCGACCCGTGCAGATGCTCCCATGCCGGCGGCCAGCGTCCTCGGGAAACGCCCAGTACCGGCCAAAGAAAATGAAGATGGCGCGGCACCCATGGCGGCGCCGACGGGACGCGGAGCCAGTGCCTCCGATGAGATGGCTGAGATTCTGGCTGCTCGTCACCGCGATCCGCAGATCTTTGTGGCCTCCTGTTGGTTTCCTCGGGGGGCAGCGGTGCTTGCTGCTGCGCATGAGTCTCGGGCAGCTGCTGGTCTGCCACCTGTAGCTCCTCCTGCTACTCGTCACCCTGCGCCGGTGGGTCCTATCGTCGGTGGGTCATCTCGAAGCGCCGCCACTCCGCCTCCGTCGACACCGCCGCGTATGTCCACCGCTGCGCAGATGGCTTCACTGACGGAGACGCCAGTGCGTGGCGAGGGGGACAGTAGCAGCGACATGGACGACGACGCGCTCGTGACCGCGTACATCACGCCGCCATTGACACCGTCGGCATCTCCCCATGTTGGGGCTGCGCGCCCATCCCCTGGGCAGCGCCGACGTTCCAGTATTGCACGCGGGTCGCGAGTGGCTTCAGCACCTGCTCGTGTCGCTTCCGTCGTACGCGCTGACGACGAAACATCTGCCATCTCACTGCATGACATCCATCAGGCATTGCGGAATGGCTTCTCGTCTGTGCGTCGGGAGATTACTCGCTTTCGTGCGGAACTGGTGGTCGTCAAGTCTCAATCGGCGTCCGCTCTGCGGCGCATGGACGGGCTTGCCGCTGCCGCGGATGGGACGGAGTCTGGGAATGTGAACGTCCTGGAGCGCTTGACGGAGGTCCAGGGTGCTCTAAACAAACTGGGCGAGCGTCTTCCAGCGGAACATGCAGGGGCCACGGATGGTAGAGAGGAAGAGACCAACTCAACCGGCGCCATCCACAAGATTAAGGTAAGCTCACGGGTTACTGTCGTACTGCCCTTTTCATGGTGGGTACCAGTCCTCTCTTGTTCGAGACGAGTCTCGAGGATGCGTGGTGCTGTATTTGGTGGTGCGATGAATGTCGTGAAGCGTGCGTCCACCTCGTCGTCTCATTCTCTTGTGACTGTACCTAACATGCCTGTGTCTATGTCCATTGGTCACATTGTTGGTACTCCACTGTTTGTGTAGGAGTTGCTCCTGGAGGCTCTCGTGCGGGAGATTCGCACTGCACCCACGTCGGCAGCAGTGTATCCGACGACGACCACCGTGAACGCTCGGCTGCTGCGCGTTGCGGCTAACGTCATGAAGACGACGGAGGCTAGCGCAGCGCAGAAGTTGCAGCAGAAGATGATGCTGCCAGTGCGTAAGCCCGAGAAGGGATTAGCGATGGTCATTGCCTACCAGTACATCAAGCGCGTTGCCGGGCATCTCAACAGCTCGCTGTCTTCTGTCGCTGTCTCGGCATTTGTGAAGCAGGTTCACACGCTGAAAGGAATGGGAACTTGGAGCTCACCGTCGACCACGTCTACTCGTCGCGTCCTGAAACTGTCTCGAGACGAGTGTGCTGAGCTGTTGCGGGACGACTCGTTCATCTCCGACGCTCATGGCCGGCTGGCTATGTTGGAAGCCTTGGCCAAAGTGATCGAGGAGGTTGAGGGCACGGCGACTATGGTGACGTGGTCAGGCCCCAATAAGGCATCGCGCGTCATTCGGTGCCTTTACGGGCACGTTGCCAACGTGTCCTTTCGAGTACGTTTGACCCTTCTCTTCATGTCGTCGATTGTGTCGGTTGTCATCGCGTTTTTTCTTCGCGCTGCTTGTGTGCTCGTGTATCCTTTCCGCATGCAGGATGATCAGGGGCATGCGCGTGGGTGCCTTTCCTGGTCGCCAGACGGTTACTGACATACGTCGTGTTCGTGTCCTACTTCTGTTATTGGTTCTTCCGTTCGTCTTGATGACGTATGTGTGTTTTAGGTGCGCTCGTACCTGCGCAACCGCGCTGGGCTGTCGCCTGTGAATGCTGGTGTTGGTATTCTTAACCAAGGGCATCGCTCGCTCTACGAGCGCGAGCTTCTCTTCTTACATGACGTGCTCCCCAAAGACACAGGGGTACACGACGGCCTGCAGTTGTTGGATGGTGGCGACGGTAGCCGCCACCTCTCCATCGCTCCTCCCGCTCCTGCACCTGGTTCGGCGACTACACCGGCGCCTGCGGTGGCAACCGTACCTATGGCGCCGTCTATCGGTTCTGTGCCCGAGACACCTGCCGCGGCTGAGTTCACGCCTCCAGCGTCTGCCGTAGCGCAGCGCGAGACTCCGTCCGGTCCTGTCCTGCCAACGCCGCCACACGCCATGCGCCTTGCGCCCCTCCCGGAGGGTACGCCCATTCTTCCCGGCTCGCAGGCTTCTCGCGAAGCGCTGCGCGTTCTCAACGCCAGCTACGACGAAGAAGAAGACGACGAGATCCGTCCTGTCGCGAACGAGTACGCTTCCCAGTGGGCGGCGTACCGCGCTGCTCGCCGCTGAGGCCTACTTTTTGCCCTGTCTGCCTGCCGATCAGGCGTTTCGGTGGCTTTATGTGGTCCATCGTCTCGTACTGGCCAGGCACGTGCCTCCTGTACCGTCTTCTCCCTCTCTTGTGTGCTCTGTGTCGTGCGTTCGTTCTTCCATGGGGCGTAGAACGGTGCTTTCCTGCGTGGCGTGAACTGGGTTGACCAGTGTTCCTGTCTGCCATGCATCGGATAGTGTGGTTGCCCCATGATATTGTGGGGTGGCACTGGGCAACGTCAATAAGAGACCGTTATTGTTCTTATAGCTAGTGACGTATTATGTCTGGACTCGATTGGTTCGCCAGCGGGTATTACGCGGCAATTCTTCGCCAGTCGAATACGACCGACGCACACTTCTTCGTCAATGCACGGACTCCTTCATGTGGACTTCTCTACGTCACACTAGGTCGTTTTCCCCTTAACCCCAAATCGATCCTGTCAAACCAACCTGCCCCGGCTCGTCCGGCCGTTTCTTGGACAGACTCGTGATGAAAAGCCATGCACCCGAACGGGACAGTAACAGATTCGGCGTCTGTTGGTCGTCTGTTCAGGAACATGCGCCCGAACAGAATGGCGTTCTGTTGGGGCTCCCGTCTGCAGCGA
>Ga0209093_1002552_pt1 | contig 10030 bp, 12 predicted proteins | sample SidtaG_4_FD_187450 | JGI IMG/M metagenome (GOLD analysis project Ga0209093, IMG submission 187450) | Marine algal microbial communities from Sidmouth, United Kingdom - Sidmouth_Male1 metaG (SPAdes) (version 2) | ecosystem: Host-associated > Algae > Red algae > Unclassified | place: Sidmouth...
CTCACGTCCGACCTCGAGTTCAGGTCCGTGCACCTGAACAACGTTTGTAACAGGAGTTCTCTTGTTCAGGCGCCGTGCCGAAACAGGGGCCTGAACGGGATTTCCTCCCGTTCAGGATGACCATTGTCCTGACGATCTTCAGAAAAACGACGTCCCGAACGGGAGCCTGGACCGGAGTCCGGTTCGCGGACGGGCTGGACGGGAGCCGATTCTGTTCGCCCTTCGGTTCGAGAACCGCAGCCTGAACGGGAGGAACTCCCGTTCAGGAAAATCCGTGCCAGGCTCTGGCCGTTTCCGCGGGTATCAACGGAAGAAACACGAGATCCTTTTTAGGACATCCCTAGAATGGGCCAATGGGCGCACTAGGTTGCGTCAATCACTGTATCTCCCGCTATCCACGAGATATGCCCGGCTCGGTGCCGTGAGGACCGAGCAATTGCGTCTCGTTGAGGACTAAAGGCCGGAGCATCGGTCGCACTGCGTGAGCCGATTACTACAATGTGCTCGGCCCGCGGTTGTGGGCTGTGCCACGGCAACGAGACGAAACACACAAGTTCCCGGTGCAGGATGCACCCCGTCGTGTTTGTGGCGACAGCCGCAGACCCTAGCTGGTGAGCTCAGCTGGCCCCGCTGGTGTGAGATGGGAGAGCGGCACCGGCTCGGCATCAGCATTGATGACCCTCTCTTTTGTCCTCCTCAAGCGCCCCGCAGTTGGTACGACCATGACCATCCCTACGAACAGAAAACAGTGACATGGGCTTGACCATGTCGGCCAGTACATTTTCTAAGATGTTCTCTCTATTCGCTCCCGACTCCATCCACACAGCGGCCATAACGACCTACAAACCGGGCACCAGCTCGCGACTGGTCCAAGGAAAAAACACGTTCACAAAGTAGCGTGCCGCACGTCGCTCGGTCGGCGAGCTTTCCTGATCGGCTGGTGTGGCGCGCAGACCCAGCCGGTCCGAAAGGTCCTCCCAGTCGACTTGAACGTCCTCGGCGCGGAGGAGGTTGGTGGCTTCAACGATCTCGAGCGCGGGGTAGTCGTCGTCGGTCATGGAAAAGTCCCACGCCAAACGGGTACAACCGTACCGCTCCAGGTCGCATCTGTGGCGATGGGCCGCGCGCCGCATGCACTGCAGCAAAACGCAGCTGCGACGAACCGCGCCAACAGAACGCAAAACAAGACGCAGACGACCCCAGTGTGCAAGTCCATCATTGCCGACGTACCGCACAAACGAATGCCAGGGGCGACCGAAAAAGCTGTCGGTGGCCCGTAGGTGCTGAATGATGGCAGGCGCGCCCCACTCAAACCTGGCCATGATTCGCACCGTGATGTGCACCGTCACGTAGTCCCCGTTACCAAGGCCAAGGACGTCTCCAAGTGCCGCCAGGGAGGCGGAGGTGCGGAGGTCGCCGATAGCAGCCCGACGCGCGCGCCCCTAGAATGGAAGATCACCCGTGTCCATCGGAGGCATGCAAGCGCTTGTATCCGCTCCAGCAGAGGGCGGACCACCAGTAGAAGCCCCTGCCCCAGCACTGGCGCCACCGTCATTATCAACACCACCCTGACCATCGCTCCCGCCCCGGGCAGCCGACGTGCTGCAGGCGCCCGCAGCAGCGCCGTCTCGCGACGCCACGGCTGCATCCTCCTGATCAGCATCGAGTAGCTCACGAATGATAGCCGACTGCCACTCTTCGCAACGCATCATTTGCAGGGCGACTCCTGTCCCGCGCTTGTTGCTGCGCTTGAACATCCGCTTGCAGTTTCCGTGAAGTTTCTCCTTGGTGGAGGTGTCTCCCTCCCACAGGTCTCCGCGCGCCCGCAGCTCGTCGCCCAGATGGTGCATGAGTCGATGCAGCTTCGTGGTGTTCACATTGCCTTAGAGCGTCTGCACGGCGTCGACACTGAGCTCTTTGTCTAACTCGTCCATCTTGATGATCTGCGCCTCAGTGATGACATTGGGGTCTGGAGTGTTGTCCCCGAAGAGCATCCCGCCCAACCGGGCGGTGCGGCAAAACGTGTCGAGGAAGGCATCCTGGATGGTCATCCCAGGAAAGTGCTCCATATGCGCGCTGGTCGACGCGAGGTGCTCGTCAGGCAAAGAGCTGACGGGCTCGTCCTCAACGGCGAGGTCGTCCCCCGGTACCGCACGCCAGCCGTCGTTCACCTCACTCATCGTGTCGCTCTCCGCGTCACCGCCATCCGTAGAATCTCCGTCGCTCGACGTGGCGCTCGACGGGCCTGAAGAGGAGTCGGCTTCGTGCACCAGAGCAGGTGGTAGGTCCCCAGTCGGGGCCACTGGGGCTCCATCCAACGTGGCCGGCAGCAGACAAAAAGCAGGCCCGATGGCGCCTGCCACCATGAATGGCCACAAGACACTGAAGTGCCTCCAGCTCGTGCCGGTCATTGTTGCCTGCGGCTCCCCCATGGACACGAAGCAGCCAGGGGGGGCCGGTGTCGTCTTGCAATTCCGTCCGAGCTCCCAGCCACGCAGATTTACGGCCTCCAGCGTGTCCTGGATCTTCCCCAGCCGCGCGTCCCCTCCAGCACCGCAAATCGCACGAAGAACTGTTGGCAGGCGCTACGCGAGCAGGCGCAGCACGCCTAGCTTCCAGACGTGAAGAAGGTCAAACGCCACAACCTTGTACAGGCTCGCGGCCCCCGTTGACAAGCCGTGCATGGCACCAAGCGCCGGTTCGAGCGCCAGAGCACTATGCACTTCCCCGAGGGCGCGGCGGCGGATAGGACGCGGGTCTTCCGCGCGCACTACCGCCGCCGCCAGCTGGGCCTCGAGAGTGGCGCTCACGTCGCGGTCCAATGCCCGCACGCCCAGCAAATTGCCCATGTGCGCTTGTCCTCCATGCAAGGCGAGCACATGAAGCGGCACTGGTTGCCCATGAGGGCCAATATTGAGCGCTCCTCCACTTGGTCGACCACCAGCCCCGTGATGTGGGGTACCAGAAGTGTGGACCCGAAGCCGGCCACTGTCGCCGTTATGCCCTCCTCGCTGGCACGCACGAGGCGCCGCAAAGACACGGCGAGGCAGCGCTGGAGGAGCTCATTGCGCGCGTCGCTGACCTTGAGCTTGGCCTTTGAGCTCTTGCCGACAGCCTTTGGGAGATGCTTGACATATCCGACCGTCTCCCAGCGTCCGCCACCGTCAAGGACGTTGACAAAGTTGGCTCTCACAGGGAAGATGTAGTTGGCTCCGGACCAGGAAGCGAGCGCCTCGTCGGCGTGCAGCTGCACCGCCATGACTGTGGCATTCGCACCATGAATCCGTCGCACATGTCGGCACTCTTCCTCGTAAAGGTCCGCGTCGAGGGTGCCACGACGATTGAAATCGTCAGGAACGGTCCAGCCATCTGGATGTCCCAAGGCGTCGTCTTGGCCGAAAGGCATCGACGCCCCGAACGAGACGGTCTCGGCGGCGGCGAGGGCGTCCAGTCCGGCTTGGAGGATGTCCCTGTAATAGTAGACGTGCGACTCGCCGTCGATCTCAATGGGCACCGTCATCCACCGCCGCAGTGCGAGAACGCGGTTCTGCTCGTGGCTCGTTGCCGTCAGGAAGCTGTGTGGAGACGCAAACACGGAGGTGACAGGACCTACGGCCGAACTCCCGGCAGCGGCTTCGCGCTCTATGGCGCGCAGAGTCTGGGCATACGCGAGGTGGTCGCGGCGGGTAAGTCCGAACCCCCCCGCTGTCCAAGCGAAGCGCAGGGCCCCACGGAGCGCCGGAGTAGAAAAGCGCGACGGGCGGGTAGCCCACGAGGGCTGGACGACCGGCTTTGACAGGAGCGTCTCAGACATCGAGTCATAATACGCGCGGACGCGGGCCGCAGTGCTGGTGACAAGCACGTGCCGCACCCTCGGCGCCGTGACCGGAAGAGCGGCCAGAAATTCCGCGGCCGCGCCGTCCACTGGCGGGCTCAGCGAGGCCCCGCGGATGGCACGTTCGACGGTGCCCGAAGCCACCATCGGGTTGCTGACGTCGATGCCGCCATTGATGAAGCCGTCTTCCATCAGCTGTGAGAACTCCTCGTCGTCCGTATCCACCAAGTCACCCCCCATATGAGGGGAGGCCTCGTCGCCCCCGCCGCCGGAAAGAGGTCCAGAGTTGGCGGCCACCATCGTCCGCGCCGCCGAGGCCGCTCGGTGGAGGACATCATCAGGAGCAGCGAGTAGCGGCGGACCGGCCACGTCGGCCAACGCCGCCATCGACGTACGCGGGACGCCCGTAGTCCCAGCGGCCACAGCGAAAAGATTCTCGTTACGGTGCGAGGCCTGCACGTGCCGCGCTACATTTGCGGGAGAGCCGTAAGACATGCAGCAATAGGGACACGGGAAGACTCTGGCGGATGCGCCGGCAGTGGGAGCCATGATGACAGGAAGACGTAGGTCACGCGCACCACCGGGGGAAGCCCCTTGGAGCACGCCAGCATCTGGGGGCGGGGCGATGGGATCTGGCTGGTGGGAGAGTGCAGCGTGAAGAACAGCATTCAGCCGGCGACTCTGGTGGGGGGGCGGTAAGGGGTATGCGACTGATCTCAGTGGGGGCTGGAACCGAAGACGAGGGTCGACAGGGGAACTTATGTATAGGGACACAGAGATTAGAGCACTGTTGCTCGATGCAATGCTCAATCGATGAAACAGCTCTCGACCCACCTCATTCTCACCTCGGCGCGAACGACCATTCCAGGAGCAGACAACAGCTGTCCACAGACTTGCGTGCGGGCCTTGATTCGTGCAAAAGGACCACTTCAGCTTACCGTTGAGTCTTCGCCGTGTGCCGCGCCGAACCAAACAGTTACACCGATGCCGCCCGCAGGCGGCTGTGACTCAGACTAACCGTGCCTTCGGCGGTCATGGTCCGCGGCCGTCCCGAGACAGAGCGTGGAGGCCCTACGCCACTTCAATCGAGGTGCTGTCGCCCCGGACTCAGGCAGGTGCCCCACGTTGTGAGCGTCTCTCCTGGTGCTCTCGCACGCACAGTGCGTATCGCTTTGGTGCTCCGGCCTGGGCACTCGCGCAATACCAGCGGCTCGTCGTCTCGTAGAGCCGCTCACACGGAAAGTGCCGGACTGCTAGGGAAACTACACCTGGCATGCACCACGACCGGGCACAGAAACGTTGGTCGGGGGAGAGATCACGCGCAACACACCGACATAGCACCACCCATTGATGCGCCTGTTGGAGCAGCACAGCTCGCTGTCACGGACGGGTCAGTTGAACCCCCATGTGGCCATCATTCGCAGGGCTTGCATGGGCGATAGCGACCGGAACGCAATGAGCACGACCTTATAAGAGCTTCTGTCGAAGGGATCCGGCGCGCGGCGTGAGTACCGTGCCGTGATCTCTGTCGAAGCGCCGCCCCTCAGGACTCCGATCTGCGCCCGCACGCAACACCCTCGCGGGCTCCACTTCCAGGCGATCAGTTATCACAAGCCACAGGCCCCTCATCCTACATGCAAACCCATGGTGGCAAGGGCGCCATCGCAGCTGCCTGTGGGGCAGGCTTCCAGGAGAACACTTACGAGCATATGGGGCGGCGGATGCACAAGCCAACGTGGTCCCGAGTCAGAAACGATGAGCCGACGGCCGTGCCGTTCCCCGCGGCCTCCCGACACGAGCACGGCATGCCCAACCGGCGACGGCAGACGATGAAGTTCCCAATGAGCACTTGGTGCAAACGCCAACGATGCTGGGTGGGGAAGTCGCCAGAAGCACAGAAAACGGCGGTCGTCAATCTTCGGTGAGGAGCGCGCAAGCCCGTCGCCTGAAATGATTATTGACGCACAGTGCACGACAAACTCTCGTGGAAGCACGCATTTGCATCAAACTCAAGGGGGGCCTATTGCTCGTGCTTTGGACGACCTCAGCCAATGAGATCACGGTGTGTGTCGAGGAAATAGCACCCAGATTGCAGAATCGGTGCCATGTGAGGAAACTACGGCGCCAATTCGGTGTCGAAAGAAATGGTGAGTTCTTGTCTTTCACAGAATCACCACAAACGCATCTGCGTCGGCAGCAACCCGAAATTTTCGCGCCCCATCGTTGCAGTGTCCACCGGCGACTCGCCTACCCTTGCATCGGTTCTAAGCCCCCTTGTCGCGTCCAATGTGAGCCCTTCCGGCCTTGCACGGGCAGTGCCGCTCTCTACGGGCCTGGACACCTTCCCGTTGCCCTTTCCTCCAGCCGTCACATACTGATCGCGCAATACGGGTACGTTGAGCTGGCTTGCTCGCTCTCGCGCATTCCTCCCAACCGGAGCGCAGCCGCTGGGCCCACTGTGCTCTGCGCCTTGCTCGGGGGCCCCATCTGGGCGGCGGATCGTGCCCTGCCGCGGCGCACTGCCCGGAACGCTGGTTGTGGCTGTCCGGCCTGCACCCCGGCAGCTCTGCTGGGGACCGCCTACCCCGCCGTGATGGGTGCCTGTTTGCACTCTAACGACCCGTGGGGGTGGCACCCGTACACTTTAAGAAGAGTGGCTGCCGGTGCCGAGCGTGCGATCGATCGTACTCACTCCACTTCCCGCTGCCTCAATCCACATGCAACGCTTGTTTCACCGCCTTTGGCCGTCTCCGTTCATTGTCACTCTTCCTCCGTCGCTTCTCTTTTCTGTACCGCGTCGCTTCCACTTTCTTCGCCGTGCATGGGACTGTGATCTCCAGCGTGTTTGCGTTCGTGCCGCCGCAGGATGGCCACTCTTCGCCGGCTGCCAGAACACCCGTCCGCCACCTCGCGGGGTTCCGCTACACGGCGGAGATGGGAGCGCGACCAGCGGGCGTGCTCGAGCGCCCCTTGTCGCCGCCGCCTCTAGTGGGACTCGCGCATCCTGGTGCTCGGCAGCTGCTGAACCCATTGGTGCATGGTATCGGAGGTGCTACCCCTTCACAGGGAGCATATGAGGTCCCTCCAATGGTGGCCCGCCTACCTACTGCGGCGGAGCAGGCAGAGTCGGCCAGCAACTCAGCTGCAAGGACCGAAGCGGGCGGCGTCGCCGGCCGCTTGGTTTCCAGCAGCTTGGTGCCTAGCGGCGTCCAGGCGCATCATTCGCTGGCCGCACCCGAGTACATGGCGTCTGCCTCACTGCCTTGGTGCTCTCCGTCTGCTCCCTCCGCGCATGGAGCCGCGCCGGAGCCGATGAATGACGTAGTCCAGGGTACGCCATACGCGGGCCCGGGATCGTCTGCTCTACACCCGACGGCCGGCGCGGCACATTGTTCTCCCACGCCTCTTCCGCGTCGTGCGCGGCCTCCGCAGTGCCGGCCGCTGCTAGGCCTATCACCCTCTCTACGGGAGTCGAGGAGCCCGTCTCCATCGCGGACGCGTCGCGCGCCTCTGTCTCGGTCCCCGACGGTCGGAGCGTGTTTTGTTACGGCGGCAAGTTGCCACAGCTCTTCGCCTCGTGCGGCAGGCACTGTCACTGCGGCGGGGCTCGCGGAGCCGGCTTCGGAAGCTGCCGCCGCTATAGCAACTCAGGTCGCGGCGCTAAGCCGTAGCAGCTCACTTGGGTTTTCGGGTGTGCGACGCGAGATGACGGGGCAGCGCAAGGAGCTGGCCATCTTCAACAGCCAGATCAGGACGCTAGTCAAGAAGGTGGATGACATCGCGGTGCTCGCGGACAGGGTGACGTCGACGCTGACGCTGCAGCGCGGGACCCTCCACGACTTGGCCACGGACGTTGGCAATGTGGCCGCTGAGGTACTTTGCGCTCGTTCATCGGCTGCCACTGCCTCTCTCTCAGCGGCCGGCCTGGCATCCTCGGACGTGCCTCAGTCCCAGGAAGATAGTGACGAGAAAGACGCGCAGTGGGTGGTCCTGCTGCGCGCAGACATCAACAAGTACCTCATGCAGCTGTTCATCAAGGCCCGCGATGCGGGGGACGTGTGGCCTGCGACGCAGCACATCAATGAGTTCTCGCAGGCCTGGACGGCTTCGCGTCTCAATGTCGAATTGAGCGCTGCGCGGTCACTACTAGAGCGCCGCTGGCGGCTCCCGCAGCGTTCGAGGCGTACGTCGACGGCGGAGGAGGATGGAGACACGACCCCCGCGCCTGCGCCGGCGAGCCGCGACACTACGATGGGCTTCCTGTATGTGAACCGGGCGGTGTCGCACTTCTACCAGAAGCTCGGCAACAAGGCTGTGGCGGCTTTCCTAACATTCATCAACGATGAAGAACAGATTGGCTCCCTGAGGCGTCTCCGCGGGACGCAGACGAAGTACGAGGTCGTTCTGTCACCGACGGAGGCGGCGCCGCTGCTCGTCGACAATTCCTTTATCACGGAGTTTACGTACGACTCGGCGCTCATCCGCGCTCTCACGGTAGTGTTTTCTACTCTTGGCGTGCTGCCTCAGTTCTCCGAGGACGGGCCGGTGCGAGATGGCCCACGCGTCATCGCGTGCCGCACGGCACATTTGGCGCTCGTCACGATGAAGATTAGGCAGCACATCAAGATGCGCGCATCGACAACATCTGTCGACGACGGGGAGCCGGTTGTGGCCGTGCCCGGCCTCAACGCGGGCCATCGGGCTGAGTGGGTGGAAGAGTTGATGATCATAAGCGACGTCTTCATTGCGCAAGGAGACCGGGCGTGCAACGGACTCCGCCTGACGGACGGCAGTGCCCCGCACCGGGCTGACCCGGCGTACCGCACGCCGCAGGTTGACGACAACACGGCCGGCGTCGTCGGTTGTACGACGCCAGCTGCTGTCCCGGAAGACCACGCCGAGGCGGCTGCCTCACTGGCCGCGTGGCGAGTCATTGACGCCAATGATGAGGAAGACGCGTCCAATGGCTCCCGTGACGACGATGAACATGACAATGACGACGCCGTTGGAGCTGCACGTACGGCAGCTCGTCAGTCGCCCGAGGGGGAGAGCGTGGAGTGACGGGTGTCTACTACTGACTTGGTGGGAGGCTCCTCTGCTGCTGGATGGAGTCTTCCCGATCGGCGCTGCAGTAGACTCTACTTCTGTGGCGACTCGTGTGCGTGCGTTTAAGTGTGGCCCCGACGCGTCTTCCGTATTCATCTTCAGTGCTCGTGTCATGCAGATGATATCCTCGTAGCCTCAAAGGGTGAGTAGCACCCGCTTGTTTTTTCTGTAGCTTCTCTTTTGTTGGCGGCGTGGCATGTGGTTTTCTGCTTGCCGCACCATGTCCACCGGTGGGGAGCACTGCTTCTGTGCAACTGGTTGTCCTTCCGGACAGCGCTGCTGGTCACCCTCTTCCCCACACCTGGGCTGCACTGCGTCTCTCACCAGGCGTACTACAGACCGTATACCGCCGAAGCACAAAGAAAGCATCGTAGGTGAGCAGCATTGGGGCGCATAAGAAACGCGCCGTGCAGCACCGCTGCGGCATCTGATCCGGCACCCGTCCCGCAATAATAAGTGCAGGTTTGCGGCAATGGATTTCCACCACAAGCCATCGGTCCTTACGCCACGCTGCTTAGCATATTTAAGCCCAGACATCCGTGACAAGTGTGAGAGTCCCGTGACTCAGAGCCATGCATCGGAACATGTATGGAACGGGAGTCCAGCCTGTTCGCGAACAGCTGCCCGGACGGAAGGCTGAACGGGAGGAGCCGTCGTCCAGGGCGTCGATTCTTCAGACGATTCTGTTCCATTGTTGTTTGATGCTGGGCTCTGGATCTCGTGATGTTTTCTGAAACGGGCGGATTAGCCTTGCCAAATGCGCTGGACAACCATGACTACATGAATGGCATGCTACGATTTACTCCGACACAATTACATTTCGGATTGCGAGTCCACAGCCTGGTTTACAAAGACATCGGGCGTGATGAGTATCTACCATGGATGGCAAAAATACAAATTCTTGGCGGAGGACATCGTCGCGAAAATGTACCACGTACTGAGAACACCCTTGGGACTTGGCCTGCAGAATTGAAGGTTGATCTGAAACGATCCCAAACGGGCCCCCAGCATGATATTCGCATGTGTTTTGTCGCGTACTGGACCCCTCTTTTCCACAGTGTTCGTCCAAATGGGTAAGGTCCCAGATTC
>Ga0209093_1002553_pt1 | contig 10024 bp, 7 predicted proteins | sample SidtaG_4_FD_187450 | JGI IMG/M metagenome (GOLD analysis project Ga0209093, IMG submission 187450) | Marine algal microbial communities from Sidmouth, United Kingdom - Sidmouth_Male1 metaG (SPAdes) (version 2) | ecosystem: Host-associated > Algae > Red algae > Unclassified | place: Sidmouth...
GTGCGGTAGCGGCGGCGGAGGCGGACGCAGGTGTGAAGCCGGAGGGCTGGCGGGGGTGAGGCTGTCGACGAGCCGCGCGTGACTTGGGACTGTCGCAAGCACGGCGTCGCCTGGGTGGGGGGCCGACACGCTCCGGGGCGGACGGCTAGGGCGCGCGCGCCTGCCCGTGGACGCCCGGAGGTACATGAAAATAAAAACCAATGCAGACATGAAAAATATATCCACGTGCCAAGTGAAGCGGAGACGCGGCATGTTTCAAGCCTGAATAATGCTTCGGAACTTCCACAAAAAGATGGTCTTCGATCACAGCACAACTTCAGGCCAGGGTGTTTTCGCGTACGCGCTTTCAGTAAGTTAGAAAACAACTTGTCCCAGTTCCACTTATCCAGCCCCCAATGCTAGCGCGGCTCTAAACAGCGCGTCACCGACGTGGCGCTCGCCTCTCTGCAACCGTCCCGCCCGCCGCGCCGCATTGCTCATCCCCATTGTCGGTTTGCCGCCCCCCCCCTTCAACTGCCGGTGCGCCACCGTTCCCTATCCCCTCTCGCCATGTTGTCGGTGGTGGCGCGGCGCTCTGCCGGACTGGCTGCCGTCCGTGGAGCGCGGGCGGGCGTGGTGCTCCGCGGCGGCAGCGTCGGCGGCGGCGCGGGCGGGCTCGGGCGCGGCCCCGCCGCCGCGGGGGCGCTCGTGCCCGCCGGCGTGCGGTACCAGCATGCGGGGATGACGCAGAATGTGATGCCGCGGTTGTCGCTGACGGCGCATGGAGTGCGTTGAGTGGGCGGGCGGGCGGGTGGGTGTGGGAGCTGCGGTGACGGAAGCGGGTGTTGTGGACGATTGGCGACTGGCGGCGAGGTGGACGGGCGTCTGGGTAGTGGTGCCTGGCGCGTGACTAATCCTCCTGCTGCTCTTTGTTGTGATGGTGGGGATTGCTTGTGGCCCTGCCTTGGCGTTTGTTTTTTTGTTGTTGTTTTGGCTTGGCCAATCCGCAGACCTTTGGGGTGACCATTGTGCCCCAACAACAGGTCGCCATCGTTGAACGCTTTGGCCGCTTCCACCGAAAACTCGAGCCCGGCCTCAGTTTCATCATCCCGGCCGTCGACAAGGTCACCTACATCCACTCGCTCAAGGAGGAGGCCATCCAGATCGGCCAGCAGGCGGCCATCACGCGGGACAATGTGTCTATCCACCTGGATGCGGTCCTCTTTGCGCGCGTCGAAGACGCTATCAAGGCGTCGTACGGGGTGGAAAACCCCGCCCGCGCCATCACCCTCCTCGCCCAAACGGCGATGCGGGCGGAGATTGGCAAACTCACCCTCGACAAGACGTTTGAGGAGCGGGAGACGCTCAACGCCCGCATCGTCTCCTCCATCAATGCCGCCGCCGAAGCGTGGGGCGTCGCCTGCCTCCGCGCCGAAATCCGGGACATCTCCCTCCCGCCGACGGTCCGCAAAGCCATGGAACTCCAAGCCGAAGCGGAGCGCCGCAAGCGCGCGCAGATCCTCGACTCGGAGGGCGAGCAGCAGGCGGCGGTCAATGTCGCCGAAGGCCACAAACGCTCGACCATCCTCGCGTCTGAGGCGGAGCAGCAGGAGGCGGTCAACCGGGCGTCGGGCGACGCCAACGCCATCCGCCTCCGCGCCGACGCGACGGCGGCGGCCGTGGCGACGGTCGCCGCGTCTGTGGCGTCGACGGCGGGCAAGGACGCGGTCGCGTTGCGCGTGGCGGAGCAGTACGTGGCGGCGTTTGGGTCGATTGCCAAGGCGGGCAACACGCTCGTGCTGCCGGCCAACGCGGGGGACATTGGGGGGATGGTCGCGCAAGCGCTGACCATCTTTAAGAGCGTCTCGAGTGGGGGCGGTGGGGGGGGGAAGGCGAGCCTCGGCGCCGGCGGTGGCCGTGGCGGCGGTGGCGCCGGCGGGGGGGGGGAGGGGGGGGGCGCCGGCGTCGCGCCGGGCGGCTGGGGCGCGACGCACGACGGGGTGGAGCCGGCCGGACCAGACCTCGGGGTGGACCGCGTCGGCGAGTTTGCGGAGCGGTACGACGCGGAGGAGCGTAGACCATGACGGGGTGGGCGGTTTGGTGGCGGCTGACGGGCGTGCCGTGCCTGCTGTAGATATCGAGACCACACGGGGGCAGGCCGACCGGGGCGGGTTGTTCACAAGGCAGCCCATTTTTTTGGTATGGTTTTTCTGTGTTGGCATTTGTGCGACCTACGCGCAGTGGAGGGGTGGAGGAGCACACACTGGCAGTTGCTTGTGAGACTGGCGCCCGCCGCGGGATATCCCGCGGCCTCGAGAGGCCACGGTTTTTCCGACGCGCTCGCTCCCATCGTGATGTCCACCACAGTGCCCGTGTTGGAGGTCGCGAGATCCAGCATTTCGACGGATCCTGGACATTCCTCTTGTGGAACACATTTCTTTCCTCGGACGACCGTTTCGCAGAGCGCGGGCTGAATCGCAGGCCGCAAGGCCGGTGGACAATGGCTTCCAGGCCGCCACGTATGGTCCTTTCCGCTGTCGAATCCGGTAGGCAGCTCAGACGGCGCCCTCGCGTCCCGTCAGCAACCCGAGGCGCTCGACTGTCTTGTTCGCCTGGTGCCCCCGTCAACCACCGTCTGACTGCTTGGTGCCGTCACCCGCGTGTTTTTTCCTGGGTGCGCTTGCCGAGGGGACGGATTCGTCCATCCCCTCGTTTTCCTCGATTGCGCTTCTCCGCTTCTTTGGCTCTTCCTCCTGCTGCCACTTCCCCCCCGACCCCCGGAACGCCACCCCCCCCGGTGCCGTGGGACCATGGCGTTTGCATCCCCCCCACCAGTGGTGGCGCCTCGCCCCGCCTCTTCCAGGGCCGGCAGTCTTCCCCCCTGTGCGGCTGGTCGTGGCGCCCCCCCCCTTCCGCGCGGGGCGGGGCGCCCCCTGCGGCTGCGGCGGTATGGCCCACCGACGCCCATGGACGGGCGGCTGCGGCAGCTGAGCTCCCTCCCCGCCGTGGCTGGCTCCCCGCTGCGCCCCGCCGGCGGTCGGGGCGGCCGCCGCCCGTCCTCCGTGCCGCTGCCGGCCGCCCGGCCGCGGCGCGTCGGCGCGCGGATGGAGGCGGCGCCGCCGCCGCCGCCGCCGTCGGCCGTGCCCGCCCCCCCCACTGGGGACGGCGCGGCCGCCGCCGCGGCAACGGCGGTGCCTGCCGACACTGGCGGCGGCGGCGACGGCGACGGCTCGGACCTGCGCGTGCGCATCCGCCGCGTCGGCCACTTGAGTGATTATATGGACGCGGCGGCGCTGCCCGGGCGGCCCAACCCGATGCGCCGCGCCTTGGCAGACGGCTTTGGCTTTGTCGGCGACGGGGAGGTGGTGCTCAAGGCGGTCGCGTTGCACACGGCCGCCGCGGCGCCGCCCGTGGCGGGCCCCGACGGCCTCGAAGTGCCGGCCGTTGCGCGCGGCGCGCAAGACGCGGCCGCGTACGTGCGGGCGGGCCCCCGCCGCACCGTTTACTTTGACCCGCGGCAGGTGCGGGCGGCGATTGTTACGTGCGGGGGCATTGCGCCCGGCCTCAACACGGTCATCCGCGCGATTGTGACGACGCTGACGCGGGAGTATGGGGTCGACTCGGTGTTTGGCATCCAGTCGGGCTACCGCGGCTTTTACGCCAAAAATTGGCTGCAGCTGACGCCCGACGTGGTGGCCGACATCCACAAGGTCGGCGGCACCTTCCTCGGCTCCTCCCGCGGCGGCCACGACACGATGAAGATTGTGGATGCGCTCGAGACGCGGGGCATCAACCAGCTGTACGTGTGTGGGGGGGACGGCACCGTCGCTGGCGCGCGGGCGTTGCAGGAGGAGATTGTCGCGCGGCGGCTGCCGATTGCCGTGTGTACGCTGCCAAAGACGGTCGACGACGACTTGTACGTCATTGACCGGTCGTTTGGGTTTGAGACGGCCGTCGGGGAGGCGCAACACGCGATCAACGCGGCGGCGCGGGAGGCGGCGGATTTCCCCAATGGCATTGGGCTCGTCAAACTCATGGGCCGCAACAGCGGCTTTATCGCCGTCCACGCGGCGCTCGCGTCGGGGGAGGCCGACTGCGTGCTCATCCCCGAGTCCCCGTTTGCCATTGCCGGCCGAGGCGGGCTGTTGGAGTACATTGAGGCGCAGCTGGCGGCGCAGGGCAAGGTCGTCATTGTCGTGGCCGAGGGGGCGGGCCAGGAACACGTGGCGCGGGCGGCCGACGCGCCGTCGTGCGACGCGTCGGGCAACAAGCTGCTGTCGGATATCGGTTTGCGGCTGCTCAACGACATCAAGGCGCACTTTGCGGCGGTCGGCATGGAGGTGTCGCCAAAGTACATTGACCCGACGTACATGGTGCGGTCGTGCCCGCCGTGCGCGGGGGACAGCCTCCTGTGCACCCTCTTGGCGCACTCGGCGGTGCACGGGCTGTTTGCGGGCTTTACCGGCTTCATGGTCGGCCCGGTCAATGGCGTCAACGCGTACGTGCCGTTTGACGAGGTGGCGGGCAAGAAGAAGGTTGTGGACGTGGCGGGCGGCCGCCTTTGGCTGCGGCTGCTGTCGAGTACGGCGCAGCCAGATTTCGCCTCGTCGTCTGGGGAGCGACTGAGTCGCGCGGGGTCCGAGGTGTCGGGCATTTCGACGGGGTCGCTGTAGGGTGTGGGGAGGCGGTTGGTTTTTGTGTACCGTATTTTTTCGTATGAAAAACAGTACAGTTTGGTGGTTTGTTGAGATTGGCGACGTATTTTCATTCAGATTCCACGTCGACCACTGCTGCTGGGTGTGCAGACGGCTGTGACGTGTCAAGCCCTAGCATCTTGCGCCCACTTGACCGTTACGATGGTCTTCGCGCCAAACGGTACGGCGGGGACCGTTTGGCACCCAAGCGCCGCCAGTGTGGGTGTCAGCCAGTCGACCGGTCCGACCGGGGCTGTCGGGCGGTCACCGGCGGCTCGTCGCCGGTCGCAAAGGCCAATGAGCTGCGACGATCGGGGCGCATCCGGTGGGGTGGGCTCTGACTGGCAAGCAGGAAACTCCGGTCCCCATCCTGGAGGGCACAGGTGGCCCATTTTCCCGCGCCCTGCGGCGCCCCCCCCGTCCCAGTGTCTCTGTGTGGTGCGCCTGCACGAGGCAGAGTGTCGGCGGTCCGCAGGGCTGGGACGGGTGCCTGGCCGTGCGGCTGTCACTTCCCGCCCCGCGCCCGCAACGCCACCGACGTCGCACATTGGTAACGTATTCACTTTTGATCGTGACGTGCTCCTGCGAGCCGGAGAGATCATCGCTGCTCCCGCCCCAGTACCGCCACGACCCCACTTGCCCCACACCGACCCCCTCACCCCCTCACTGCTCACGGGTTCCCCCGTTCGCGCCCACCATGGCCAAGGTGTGCCCCGTCCACGGGGGTCTGTCCGAGCCCGTGAACCGGGTGGTTGCGTCGCTGACCACGTCGGAGCTGATGCCGAAGATTGTCGTGAATGGTACCGACTATACGACCCTGCACCGCATTGCGGACGGCACCCTGTCGCCCCTGACTGGTCCGATGACCAAGACCGACTATGACAACGTGCTGGCGAAGAAGGGCATTGAGCGCGACGGGAAGATGTGGGCGTGGACCATTCCGCTCTCCCTGCCTGTGACTGCCGACGAGGCCAAGGCGCTGAAGGCCGGCGAGTCGGCCCTGTTGGTCAACGAGGCGGGCGACGCCTTTGGCACTCTGGACGTGGACGCGACGTTTGCGTGGGACAAGCCGGCCTTCCTCAAGGCCGTTTACGGGACGGACCGCACGGATCACCCGGGCGCTCGCCTGTGGCTCGACGACGCGCGCATGGACCTGGTCGGCGGCTCCCTTTCGGTGCTTGCGCACGACGAGACCCGCCCCTTCAAGGACCGCATCATGTACCCGGCGTCGATGCGCGCGCTGCTGCAGGAGCAGGGCTATGGCGCCTCGGTGGCGTTCCAGACCCGCAACCCCCTGCACCGTGCTCACGAGTACGCGCTCGTCTATGGGGCGGAGAAGCTGCTCAAGGAGGTTGGCGACTCGGCCAAGGTCGGCGTCTTCCTCAACCCGCTGGTTGGCCAGCTCAAGGGCGACGACGTGCCCGCCGCAACGCGGATGGAGACGTACATCAAGCTGATTGACGGCGGCGTCCTCGGGGAGGGCGACATGGACGAGGAGCTCTGGAAGTCCAAGGACCAGAGCCTGCGCCAGCAGGTCCGCCTGGCCGGCCTTGACATGCGCATGTTTTATGGCGGCCCCTCGGAGGCGGTCATGCACGCCATCTACCGCCAAAACTTGGGGATCACCCACTTCATCATTGGGCGCAAGCACGCGGACGCTCCGTTTGACGACAAGAGCGCCATCTGGGGCGACTTCGATGCGCAGGAGATCTTTGACAAGCTCGAGGGCGACCTCCAAATCAAGACGGTCAATGTTGGCTTTGCGGCCTACTTTGAGGAGCACGGCAAGGTGCGCCTGTGTTCGGAGAACAAGGGCAAGACGACCGTCTCCATCTCGGGTTCCAAGATGCGGGAGATGCTCAACTCGGGGACGATGCCCGACTCGCGCGTGATGCGTCCGGCCACTGCCCAGGTGCTGATGGACTACTATGCCGCCAAGAACAAGGAGGCGAGCGCTTAAGCGCCCTGACGGTATGTGTGGCCATCTGTACCAGATGATTCGCCTCGCCCGCTTTGAGTGAAGTGCTTTTGTCACACAGGGTGTGCTGTGGTGGACGGTGTGCTGTGGTGCATACGTGGGGTGTGCTTCGCGAGGTCTTCCTTTCCCCTGTTCCTTCTTTTTGAATGACTGCGCTGGATAGACTGCGCGCCTTTTTCGCCAATCAACACAAGCAGCCGGCACAGCGCTGGCGTCGATCCACCTGCTCGCCGGAACAGGCCGGACAACACAGCCCATACCGCTTGCTGCCAGCTGGTTCATGGCCAAACACCGCAGCATTCGCGCCAGCCGCTTAGTACCCCACTACACGTAATGGACAAAGCGAGGATTTCCCCAAGAAAACAGGTCAACCGTGACAAACCCGCACCCACCACTGGGTGAGCGAGACAAAAAGGAAAGACACCAGAGAGCGTAGAGAACACCAGGAGACAAGCCAGCCCTCAGGCCGCGAACCTAGTAGCTCCGCCCCCACAGCGTGAAGGCTACCGCTGCCCGTTCGCACGCAAAGCAGCACGCGCCCTCGGCCATCTCCGGCACCCCCATCTTGTCCAACTCCTCCTTGAAGGGCATGCACAGCGTCTTGGCGGCGCCCGAAAGCGCCCGCTCGTCCGCCTCGCCCGCCGCCTCGCCCGCGGAGGCAGAGGCAGCCGCCGCCGCCGCCAAGCTCGCCGCCTCGGACCGCTTCTTCACGTCCTCCTCGCACTCGACGGTCGTGCACCAGGGCGCGACGGCCATGCCCTTGGCATCCAAGATCGGCACAAAACCCTCCCAGCCGTGCACAATGGTGATGCGCGACGACACGGTCGCCCGCGCGGCGGCGAGCATATCCGCCTGGATGACGTCGAGCAGCGCCCGCACGTCGTCGGTGAGCGACGCCCACGGGTAGGTCGTTTTGGCAAACGTGTCCCGCCGCACCGCCACCGCCGACGACGCTTCCACGTCGCGGGGGCCGAGCTCGACCCGCACGGGGACGCCCTTGAGTTCCCACTGGGAGAACTTCCACCCGGGCGTCTTGTCCGTCCGCGCGTCCACGTCCGCGCGCAGGCCAGCCGCCGACAGCTCGTCGGCTATCCGCCGCGCGTGCGACGCCATCTCCTCCTCCCGCCCCTTGACGACAATGGGGATGACAATGACTTGCAGCGTCGCCACCCGCGGGGGGAGGACCAGGCCCTTGTCGTCGCCGTGCGTCATGACCATGACGCCGATGGAGCGGGTGGTGAGCCCCCACGAGTTTTGCCACACGGTCTTGGCCGCTCCGCCCGACTCGGGGAGGTACGTGATGCCAAACATCTTGCCAAAGTTTTGGCCGAGGCAGTGGCTGGTCGCGCCCTGAATGGCGCGGCCGGTTGAGGGGATAAAGCCCTCAACGGTCGTCGTGTAGAGGCCGCCCGCAAACTTCTCCTTCTCCGACTTGCGGCCGCGGATGACAGGGACGGCCAGAAGCGTCTCGTACACGTCCCGGTACAGATCGAGGATGGCGAGCACCTCCGCGTCCGCCTCCTCCTGCGTCGCAAAGGCCGTGTGGCCTTCCTGCCAAAGGAACTCGCGGGAGCGCAAGAAGGGGGTGGGGTGCTTGAACTCCCAGCGCACCACGTTAGACCACTGGTTGAGCTTGAGCGGCAGGTCCCGGTGGGAGCGAATCCACTTGGCAAACGCCGGGTACATGATCGTCTCGGACGTCGGGCGGACGGCGATGGGCTTCTCCATGTCTGTCTGGCCAGAGCGGGTCACCCACGCCACTTCTGGGGCAAAGCCTTCAATGTGGGAGGCCTCCTTCTCCAACCGATCCTGGGACACAAAGAGGGGGAAGTATGCGTTACGAACGCCCTGCTTCTTGATGGCCACATCCACAAAATCGCGGATGGAGTCCCACATGGAGAAGCTCCACGGGCGCAGAATGTAGCAGCCCTGCGCGCATGGACCGGTGCGAGTGGATGCCCCAGCCACCAAAAGACCGGCGACGTACGGTGTCAAGCAAGCCATCACAGCCATGGGGCTACCACCAGAACCAACAGGAGGTTAGCCACTGGGGACAACCACTGACAGCAACATTGGCGGTGCATACCACCCCGTGGTGGCCTGCGTCCGCGCCGCGCGGTCGACCCCATCAGCCTGCTCCTGCATCCCACTACCAAACCACCCCAGAACCGGGTTGCCACCTGCCTGCACCGTTTGATTGCAGCGACGGCTTTGGCCCCTGCCCGGCGGGCGGCGCGCATCCGTGCGGAACTTACTCCTGCACGAACCGCATCCGCCACCCCCCCCCCCTGACCGGCAACGTACGCTAATGTCGTAAAACTCAATCAGCTCGGACTTTGTGATGACCTGGTTGTACCATCTTGGGAAGTCCTCCTCCTTCCCTACGTCCATGCCTTCGTTGGACTGGCCCTTTTTCTTGGCCGACGCCGCCGCCGCGGCCGCCGCCTTCTTCTCCTTCTTCTCCTTTTGTTCCTTCTTCTGCTGCTCCTTCTTGAGCTTCTTCTGCAACTGGCGCGCCGCCTTGGCCGCCGCCGCTTCGGCGTCCTCGGCGGGCGTGGCGCCGTCGGCGGGCGCAGCGGCGGACGCCTCGGCGGGGGCGGCAACCGCGGCGGCAACGTCCGTCTCGGCCTTTTCTGCAACGGCCGCCATGGAGCCGGGGTGCACAGGGGCGTCGACCGAGGGGAGGAGACGCGCGAGTGTGGGTGCTTGGGCTCAGATAAAAAAAGAGGTCTTCTACAGTACCGGATGTGGTCGCAGCGTCACACGCCCAGGAGGATCTTCGCCGTGCGTCGCCCGTGACCGAGTCGACACTGCTGTAACACGCGACTTGTTTTGGCGGATGACAATCGTCAGTGACAGTAGATTGGTCGTCCCTCGTGTAGGGGGGCTACCAATAGAATTGTAGACACATTGACACACATGTGAAGTTAGACATTGCTAGGCTTCTTCCATGGTGATTGTACTTTCTGATGACCAACTCCATGAGATTGACTGTGCAAAAAGGCAATGGCCCATGCAGCAAGCGACACCTGACGTGGCCCGATGACAGCCACGCACCTCCCCGTGTGTGGTCGGCCACTGTCGGTCGTTGGACAGCACGCCAAAATGCACCCGCGGCGCATTCTTTCTGCATGGCGGTGCGCGCGTCACCTTTTCCGCCGTCCACGCGCGGCCGCGCCAGCTCCAAGCGGTCGTGAATCACACGCCCCAACGGACGATGCGGCATCCCCCTCCATCCAGACAACAATCGTCTAGGCCCCCCGACTGCCCATCCAAACGCATTTTGGATGGGGATGGATGGGCTTTTGGATGGGGATGGATGGGCCCGCAAAGCCCATCCAAACGCGTTTTGGATGGGATAGCGATGGGGATT
>Ga0209093_1002555_pt1 | contig 10015 bp, 6 predicted proteins | sample SidtaG_4_FD_187450 | JGI IMG/M metagenome (GOLD analysis project Ga0209093, IMG submission 187450) | Marine algal microbial communities from Sidmouth, United Kingdom - Sidmouth_Male1 metaG (SPAdes) (version 2) | ecosystem: Host-associated > Algae > Red algae > Unclassified | place: Sidmouth...
GGGGGGGGGGGGGGGGGGGGGGGGGGGGCGCCGCCGCCAGCCGCCGCCGCGCCGCCGCCACGGCCGTCGGCGGCGCCGCCGTCGGTGGGGGGGCGCGCCCCCGCGCCGGTCGCGCCGCGCGTGCCCGCCTCCCCGCCGGGGCCCCTGCCGCCCCCCCGTGGGCGTTTGCGGGGCGCGCGCCTGCGGGCGCGGGCTCGCCCCAAGGCGGGCGCCCGCCGCGGGGTGGGCGCCGCGCGCACGCAGCGCGCGCGCCGACGCAGCAGCGCCTGCTGCCGTGCGCTGCTGCCCGCGGGCGGGGTGGGGGCCAATCGGCAGCGGCGCCGCCGGGGCGTGGTCCGCCGCCGCTGGGCGGGCGCGGTCGCTGGCGCGGCGGCGCGCCCCGCCCCGCGCGGTGGCGGGAGGGCACGCGCGGCTGGCGGACCCGCCCTGCCCCCCGCCGGTCGCGCCCTGCCGCGCCCGCCGCCGCGCCGACGCGCGCGGCTCGAGACACAATGACAGTTGCCACAGCAGCTTGGGGCGGGCGCCGGGGGGGTCCCGACGCCACCCTGACCCTTGACGCGCCTGGGCCCGAGCGGCCACGGACGTGCCCGGGGTCGGGCCGACGCTGGGGCGGGACGGCCGCCCGCGGCCGCCCGCGGCCGCCGCGCGCATCCGCCTGCCCGGTTGCCGGCTGGGAGAAGCGTCGCGTCTGCGCGTCCCGCCTCCAAAAACCGCGTGGCGCGGGCGCGCCGCCTCGCCGTCGCGCCGCCGTGCCGCCGTGCCGCCTCGGCCTGCCGGTCGCCCCCCGTGCGCGGCGCCCCCCGTGGCGCGGCGCCCCCTCCGCACCCCCCTGCCGCGGGTGGCCAACCCTGCCCCGTGATGCAGCGGCGGCCGGCCGCCTGCCGCGCCGAGACACGGCGGCCGACCGGCCGCCGCGGCGGCCGCCGCGCGCCGCGTCGGGGAGCCCGCCTCGATGGGCTGTCGCGGCGGCGCGGCGGCGGGCCGGCCGCCGTCGGCGGCGGGACGGCACCCACCCCCGCCCGCGCGACGCGCGGGGTCCCCCCCCCCCGCCCCTTGCGGTCCGCGGGGGCGCCCACCATGGACCGCGGCGGTGCCGCCACCTCGACAGCGGTGTGGCGGGCGCTGCAGCCCCCGGTGGCCCGGGGTCCAGGCGCTCGCCGCCGCCGTCGCGCTGCGGGCCTCGCTCGAAGCACACCCCTTACTGTACCGCGGCGTGATCCGTACGGCCCGCGTGCGGTGCGCCGCCGTCTGGGGTGTCGCTGCCGGGGACGGCGCCGCCTTCTGGTAGTGGTGATCATGAGACGGGCGCGGCCACCGCGGTGGCGGCGGCGGTGGAGCTGCTGGTCGTCACCGTGGTGGACGCATGGACGGCGACGGGGGCGCTGCCCCCCCCGGCGGCGCCGCGCCTGGCGGCTGCCTCCCTCAAACACAGCGTCGGCGGTTAACCCGCCGGCGGGGCCACCGCGTCTGTGGCACGTCTGGGGGAGGGGGGCGGCCGCCCGTCGAAGGTGCGCGACCTGCTCGTAGGGGAGGGGGAGGGGCCGACGCGGCAGTCGCCTGACTGGCCATGAACGCGTCAAACGACCTGCCCGTGCCGAGTCGCGCGCCCGCGTGCCCCCTCGGCCGCCGGCCGACCGTCACCAGAATTGTCAACAAGCCCGACTGGTGCGACCGCGTGCGCTGGGCGTCCGCGCAGCGGGCCGCCTCTTGCCGCTCTGATGGCGTCTGCTTTCGCCTGCGGGTGTCTGTTGGCCCGCCCGGGCGGGCCGCCCGCGGCGGCACGCCTTGTCTTTTACAACCCAACAGTGGTTGCCGCGCGGACCGACGACATGCCGCGCGGATGCGCACGAACTGCTATCATCTCCGTCGTGTGCGGTGGCGGTGGCGGCGGGGGGGGCGTCTGTCAGCCTCCACCGTCACCCCCGTCCGGGTCGTGGTCGGCGCGCCGCTGCCCATGGTGACTGCCATCGTGTCGCTCCTGCCACCGGCGGTCGCGCTCGCGCTGGTGGACCGCGTTACGTTGACAACCACCGCCCTACCCGCGATGCACGACGGGTAGGGCGCTGCGGCGGGCGTCGACCTGCTGCCGCCCGTCGTCACCCGCCTGGTCGCCCTTGTGCGCCGCGTCGACGGGCACACCCGCCGATCCGCGGCGGTTGTCCATGTCACATGGGTAGCGGTGGACGTGCAGGCAGGCGGCGTAACGCTCGCCGACAATGACGCAACGGTGACGGTGGGGGTGCCACGGACAGAGGGCCCCGCGGGGGTGGACACGGCCGTTGTGGTGGTGCGGGAGACCACCCTGACCGTGTCGACCGCCACGGCTACGCTCGTAGTGCAAGACGCGGCGCCGCTTTCGTGTCCACCGCTGCGCCCCCGCCGGCCTGGTGCCCCTCGTCCGACCGCAGCTTCATCGCCCGCCGCGACTTGCACACCTGCACTTCCGCCATGTCGACTCCACCGCCACCGCCGCCGCCACCGCCGCCGCCACCGCCGCCGCCACCGCCGTCGCCAACATGGCGGTCCCCTCACCCCACTCCAGTCGGAAAACAATGACGTCCGTATTAAACCCCACCACGCGCACCAGCAGCACCGGCCCCCAGGCGTGGTCCAGAGGCGAGCCCCGCAAACCACCCGGTATTGAAGCCAGTAGTCACACAAATGACCGCAACAAAGACCCCCAACCGCCCCCACACCGCGCCCTCGCCCACAAGCCCACAACTCGCAACATCTACAAACGCCGGGCGCCCAAATGACAAGAGGCTATCTGAGTCGCCGCCGTTGCCCGTCGGGCGGCGGCCGTAACTACACCCCTCGGGGCCCCCGCCGCCGTGGGGCCGCGAGGACACGCTCACTCTGGGTCTCCGTCCGCGCACGCAGGAGTCCCCGCCGACGGCAGCGGCGGGTGGCGGCCGGCGGGTAACCGCCGGCTGCCACCGCTACCGCACGCCGGCGGAGCAGCAAATTGTGGCACTAAGGCGCCGGCTGTTGCGTGCTTCGCTTCCTCAGGGACCGTGCAATAAAGCAGGCAACGCAAAAAGCAGGTGCAAATCAAGGAGAAGGGGTAGGATACATGTGGGAGACGGAGATTGGGTGAGGGGGGGGGGGGGGCGGGGGGGGGGGGGGGGGGGGGAAGGTAGACGGGGAGCAGGGAGTCGACGTCACCACAGCGACAAGCGCCAAGGGAAAGACAGTAGAGTCGCAGGACTTCACACCAGTGAGCGCATGCACAAGGTCCAAGGCCAGAGAGTCCCAACTGAGAAAAACGCAACACCAGACAAACGTTTACGACCGTAAATACGCGAAGGGGAAGAGACCGAGAGCGGATGTGGGCCGGTGAGTGGGGAAGAGGCGAGGAGCAACTATGATAGGAGCGACGCACAAAAACAGGGCTGATGCCGGCGCGGCCGTAGGCAGATGCACGCGCGACCTCTACGCACACGCGGCCGCGGAGTAGCCACGCAGCCATCCGGCAACCTCAACACCACCTGCGCAGCGGCCCTGACGACGGCGTGTCGGCGCCACGGCGCGTGGGGGCGCCCACCTGGGCACCCGACGTGGCCGTCAACCCGCACGCCGGCGGCAGCCGCGCGTCCACGAGCCTTACCGCGGGTGCAGGAGCGCGCGGAGTTTGGCTTCCACCTTGGCCTCCACTTGGCCCTTGAGCGCGTCCACCGCCGACGGCGCCGCGGTGGCGGCGGGCTTGGCCGGCTCGACCACCGCTGCCGCCTGGACGGGCGGGCGGCGGGCGGGCGGCGGCGCCCACGGGCGGCCGTCGGGCCCGCCCGGCGGCCGCGGCGCCGCCGGCCAGTGGGTGTGGGGACCTCTGTGGCCGCCACCGCCGCCGCACCCGCCGCCGCCGCACCCCCCGCAGCCGCCGTGGCACCACCCCCGACCCCCGCCGGGGGCGTGCGGCCGCCGCGGCGGCGGCCGCAGCCCCGGGTGGGCCGACCACGGCCGCCCGTCGGGGCCTGCCGGCGGCGGCGGCGGGCGCCGCCCGCCCCACCCGCCGCCGCCAGGGTGGGGTCGGGGGGGGCCACCCCACTGTTGGGACGGCGCGACCGGCACCGTGCCGCCGCCGGGCATGGACGCGGCGGCCAAAGACGCGACGAGCGCCTCCCGCGCATACTCTTCGAGCTTGTCCATGGGCGGGGGGGGCTGGCAACTGGGCGAGAGGGCAAGGAGAGAAGGGCACGGAACGCAGAGGGGGAGGGGTAGAAAAAGGGGACACCGGCGGGTGGGGAGGCAGAGGGGGGGAGCAGGCGGGCCCGCCGGCAGGAGAGGCGAACCGCGTCAGCGAGGCGGGAGCATCTCGGTGGCCCGCACGTGCACACGGAGGAGCGAGGCGTTCAAGGCGGCGTGGAACCGTAAAGAGAACGAGGCGCCACGGCGGCGGCTCCGACGACGGACGGCGGCGTCCGCCTGCGGGCGTAGCGCGGGGGGGTTGCAGCGCGGGGAGAGGGGGGTGACGGTCCCGCGATGTCTGTCGTGGGCAGCGAAAGACCGTTCCGCCTGACAGACACGTGTTGCATGTGCGCTGAGATGCGGCCGGATACGTAGGCCAAGCCTGGAGCCTTGAACAAGGGTTGCTATTCTGCATGTACAGTACAGGCTCGTGACCCACACGCCCGACTGCAAGCACGTCTCTGCGCAACGACGTCCCGATGGCCGGCAGACACTCGTGTCACGGACATCGTGCGTCGCCAGTGAGGTGGCGCGCCGCGGTGCCCCGCGCGGCTGCAACGGCCACCGTGTCGGTGCGGCCGCGCGCCCCAGAACGGCGGGGCACGGGCAGGGCGTCATGCACACGACCGCAGGCAACGGGGGCGCAACCACACGAGCGCGTTTGGCAAGGAGCGGCGGCGGCACCCACAGCGGGACCCGCAGCTCCCCGCCGCCCCCACGGGGACCACCACCAAGCAGGCACAACAGGCACCAGTCGAACCGACAAGACGCAACGAAAACAAAAAACAGTTAACGGAGCCGTAGGGACCCGCGACGTGCGCGGCCGCCGCCTCCCTTGCTAGCGCCGCTCGGCTAGATGTCCACAAAAAAAAAGAAAGATAAAGGGAAGGGAAAGCCGGTGAGAAAAGCTTGCGACGGTGGCGCCGCGTCGGGCGCCCGACACGGACGCGGCGCGCGCGCGGGTGGGGAGCGCGGCGGCACCGGCGCGCCGGTCGACCCGACGCGACCCGGCGGGCAGCGGTCAAAGCGCCTCCTTGAGCTTTTTCCGCAACCCCCCGAGCTTATGCGACTTTTTGGCCGTCCGCCCGCCGCTGCTCGCGCCGCTGGCGCCCGGCCCGTCATCGCCCGCGTCCGACCCACCCGACGCGCCTGGCCGCAACGCCGCCGCCGGGGGGGCGGGTGTTGGGGCCGCGGCTGACCCCTTGGTCGCCGGCCGGCCGGCGCGCCCGCCGGGCTGCACGGGCCGCACCTCGGGGCGGAGAAAGGGCACGAGCTTGGGCTTGACGTTGTAGCCGTCGCCATCGGGCCGCGGGTCAAAGTACCGCGGCTCCCACTCGACGCCCGCAATGTCCCGCTCCTTGCGCAACGTGCGCTGGTTGTCCTCCACCGCGCGCTTGAGGTCATTGGCTTGCTTGGAGTTGCCCGTCCATATGGCCTTGGAGCAAGCGGACCACACGCGCAAGCTGTTGTGCTCCTCGCGCGCCTCCTCAGGGGGCAGCCATACGTTCATGCCGTACTGCTCGGCGACGGCGTCGTAGTCAAACAGCACAGACGTCTCGCGCTTGGCCACGTCCGTCACGTGCACGACGCGGTCCCATTGGCCACTAATCTCGTACAGCGTGCGGCCGGTGGCCATCTCCGTCACGCGCCCGCCGACGCCATTGATGTCGGTGCTCCGCAGGTTAAAGGTGCCCTTGGACTTGAAGTCAATGACCGCCTCGAGGCCCGACGCCTCGCAGCGGATGGCGCATTCCCCCGCAAACTCCATTCGTTGCTTGCCGATGCCGAGATAGCCGCTCGTCAAGATGGTCGGCCGCGTCAGCACGTACTCTTCTGTCTTCACGTTGGCGCGCGGAGAGGGTGTGGCACTGCCGTTGGCAGCCGCCCCAGACGCGTCTGCGCCTGGTAGCGTGAGCGCGATGCGCACGAGGCCTTTGAGCTTGATCTCCAGCGAGTTGCCCCAGAGCTTGGGCTCGGGCGTCGCGTGGGAGCTCATCGCAAAGCCCAGCGTGGGGTTGTTCAGGAACAGCGCCGTCATCGGCGGGTGGTGGCACACCTGCTCCGCGAGCATCACGGTAGTGCCGCCGCCGTCGCGGTGTTGAAAGGCGGCGCGGAACACCTCTCCAAGGACAGGGTTGTATGGCTTCTTTCCAAACCGCTCCTTGGGGAGCCCCGACAGAAAAAACCGGACCAGCTGCAGGAAGCGCTCAGAAGGCGAGGGCGCGGCGACCAACTCCCGGATCAGTTCGCCGCGCTGCATACTCTTGATACCCTTCTCCAGAGATGACACTGGGTCCAGCACGGACGCGGGTAGGGGCACATTGGTGAGCTCCGCGCCCGCCTTGACGGCGCTCAGCAGCTCCTTGGCCACCTTGACCAGCGACAGGTCTCCGCTGTCGGGTGCGCCCTCCCCGTACGTGGCGGGCTGTTCTACGGTGTAGAGGCGGGAGATGACACCACCCGCCGGCAAGACGCCACGCAACGCGTCGCCCGCGCCCGTGAGGCTGTCGCACGACGTAGCCGATGCTGGGTCATGAGCAGACAGCTTGAGCGCCCCATACCGCACGCCGCCGCCGTCGCCGCTCCCGTTCGGGCCGTCGCCACCACCGCCGCCACCACCGCTCGGGCGGCTGGGAAACGCGGCAGGGACATCGAAAAACTCATCGTCGGACGAGTCAATGTGGGAGGCGTCGGCCAGCGACGCTGCCACCGCCGCAGCCGACAGGCCACGGTGTTGCGGCAAGGGAGGGAGGACGGCCGCACCGTTCCCAACCCCACTCGCCTCGGCGCCCAACCGGCTCATATCGTTGACGCCGCTGCGCCGCACGCGTCCGTCGACCATGCCCCGACAGGCGAGGCAAAGATCTGCAATGTCAAGGTCGTCAGCAGCTGCTGCTCACCAAATGGTCGGGGTCTCACCAGAGCCCTACGCCTCCCCCCCCCCACCGGCGCCGTCACCGTCGGTGGCGGGCCGACCACGCCCACGACCGTGCCGCACCTGCCGGTACTCGGGCGGCATGCGGTGGCAACGACGCGGCACGCCCGATCAACGGCAGCCCCACGCACGCGCCGAGACCCACCACCGACACTGCGTCGTCACGACCCCAGCCGCGCACAGCGTCCACACAAGCGCCCACACGCGTGGCGCGGCGCTTGGCCACCCGCAGGCGCTCCCGCTCCCCGACTCTGCCTCGGCGCTCCTCTACTCGACCGATTCCCCTCTGCGCGGCCGGCGGGCAGGCGCGACAGGGACTGCACGACAGAGGCACCAGCCGACGGGCCGCCACCACCCCACACCCGAGCCGCGGGGCGGGCGGGCGCCACGCAAAGCGGGAGGCACACCAGACACGTGCCTGCACGTCAGCCGGTGTCCACGTCCCGGGTCCACGAAGGAGCCGACAGACGACACGGCCGAGCACAGGGGGGGCGGGGGGGGGGAACGGGATGGCCGGCGTCGCGGGGGCCAACGTGCGCCTTGGCCGGCAAGAGCTGCTGCGCGGCCGCGGCTCCCCAACACCAATGCGCCGGTGCGGGGCGGGTTGCTGGCCGCCACCCCGCGGTGAACACTGCGTGCAAGGGCGGCGGGCCGCTGGCAAGAGCATGCCCGCACCGCCAGCCTCCCACTGGGCTTGCACAGCATGCGCGGGAGAGGTGGCTCCGCGTGGGGCGGGTGGCGGTTACTGTCAACGCAAGTCTTTTGGGCGGACAGCCCAATTTCATCAATCGCAGCCCTCCATTGGTAGAAGTGCATATGTCAGTGATTGCAACGTGGTGCTATAAAAAAATACGGCGGCGCGTCAGTAGTCTACCCCAGTGAACTTTCGCGTTACAGTAATTCGATGCGAACGCATGGGCTAAGCGTTGTTGACGAAGGGTGGCGACAGGAGTGGTGCTCATTTGAGGCTGTTTTTTGGAGAACGCCTTTGAACTCTGCTGATGGTCCGACACCACTGTTGAGGCCACACACGGACCCAGCGTGTCCTCTTTGTTCTTGGGGGAACTGCACTGCGTCAGATGTCCTCAGGTTCCCGGTTGTTGACTCTTTTCGAGCTCATCTGAGCCTCATTTGAGCTTCGGGAGCAGTAGAATGGACACTAGAGGCCCACCGAGGTGCTCAAGGCACACCGCTCCGCGCCGAGGCCTCGACGCGGCTATCGGGACAGGAGACAGCGCACTCCCGACGCCCCGTCCCCAGCCGTACAACGAGGTGCATGAAGGCACGCCACAAACGAGCTGCGTGGCGCCAGGCAGCCTCCCGACGGTGGCAACCATGTGCCAAACGGCCCGCCTCGGCAACCACCAGCTTTCAGGATCCCGACGGCAAAAGCCCGTGCGCCGGCGCGCCCCATCCAGACCGCGGTGCACACCCCCCCGCCCGCTCACTGCTCCCGCCGCAACGCCGCCCGCACCAAGTCCATGACATCCCCCATCTCGGCCGCCGCCGCGCGCAGGCGCTGGGCGGCGACCCCCCCCCCCCCAACGCGGTCGGCAACGACGCGCGCCAGGTCCTCGCCGCGCGCGAGGAGCACGCCGCCACGCACGTCGCCCTCAGCCCCCCCCGCTCGTCCGCCCGTCGCCAGCAGCGACCGCAGGCCGGCCGTCGTGGTCGCCATGTCGGCCGCGACAGCGTCCGCGTCGGCCGCCGCATCGTCGGCGGCGGCGCCGCTTTCCGAGCGGAGGAGAAGAAGCTTGGCACCCACCCGCAGGCGCCCGGGGGGGGTCGCCTCCGTGAAGGGCGCGCCCCGCAGCAGCAGCCGCTGGTGGGGGGGGGGGAGGCCCGTCAGCGCCGCCAGCCGGTCCGTCAGGGTCCCGTGGGGGTGGGGAGGGGGGGGGTCCGTGCTACCCGTCGCTGGCCGCTCCACGGAGGGTAAACGTACGCAGTAGCGGGCGCCCCCGTGGAGCACCAGGACATGCGGCGAGCCGTCTGTCGGGACGGGGTCCCCGAGGGCGATTGGCGGCCCGGCGGTCGCCACCTTGCCCGTCGGCTGAATGGCAGGGCCGCCGCCCCCACCGCTGCTACGGCCTCCCCAGCCACCCCCACCGCTACTTCCCCCGCCGCCCGCACCCACCGCCGGTAAGCACGACCGGGGCACCAGAGCAACGAGGCGGGCGCCGTCAACGACGCCCGCCGCTGCCGCGCCGGCGGTCACGTCGCCGACCGCGCGGCCGCGCCAGAGGATTTTCACGTCCCTCGGTTGGGCAGACGTGGGGGCGGAAAGGGCGGCAAGGAGGGCGGCTTGGACGTCGGCAAACGTTGCGCCGGCGGGGAGCGTGAGCGCGTGCTTTTGCCGTCCGACGAGGACGGTTACTTGCATCGTGGTGGATGGGGGGTTGGGGGGCGGGAGGAAGGAAGTGGCACAGCAGTCGTAAACGCGGAAGAATGGGCTCGAGAGGAAGAAAAAGGGAGGCAGGGGGCTGGGGTCTGGGGTACTCGAGCACGTGCGATCAGATGCCTTGGCCGCTGATGACACGAGGGGACACAGTCACCAAGGTGGTGTGGGCGTCCAATCGAATGCTCAAGCCCAAGACATTAAACGGGCTGTCGTTACAACACATTAGCGATTTTAAACCGATTCTTAGTTGGCGGTATAACTTTCCCTGTTATTGCAGTCTGCCCAATTTTGGCCGATCCGAACAGGAACACATGCACTCATGTATTTTCGAAAGTTTTAGATAAATCCACACTTATCTCGCATTTATCAAGGCATGTTTCACAGCAAGTCGGCGGCTAAATTTAATTGTAAGTGGAGGTGGTATTCATACAAGAACCGGCGGTCGGCGACCCGCAGGCCGTCCCGTCAACCGTTGCACCGCACCCCCCCCCCCCCCC
>Ga0209093_1002556_pt1 | contig 10013 bp, 9 predicted proteins | sample SidtaG_4_FD_187450 | JGI IMG/M metagenome (GOLD analysis project Ga0209093, IMG submission 187450) | Marine algal microbial communities from Sidmouth, United Kingdom - Sidmouth_Male1 metaG (SPAdes) (version 2) | ecosystem: Host-associated > Algae > Red algae > Unclassified | place: Sidmouth...
GTTTAGGTTAGAGGGGGCGGGGGAGGGGGGGGGGCGGGCGCGGCGCCGTGGTGGGCCCCCGTCGATGGCGGTGGGCCGCCGCGGCCGCCCGCCCACCTGCCAGTCAGTCATTGATTGGCACTAAGCTGGTTGAACAAATCTGCATCCGCCAAATAGGACCGAAACCTATGCCCAAAAGCAGAGGTAACAAGTTCCGCAGATTATGCCTGAGACCGGAAAAACCGGTTAGCTATCCGTTTGCTTGGGTGTCCCCTTCGATTTACCGTATGACTCTCTTTGTAGCCCCCCTTGGCGACTTCTTGGCGACACAGCTCGCGCCTGTGTCGCTTCGAAGTTACCAAGAAGTAACCTGAAACAGAGAGTGGGCAGAACCGCGGACGACAGGTACGCGGAGCCCCAGCGCGACGGCGGGGGATACCCCACCGGCGGCGCCGGGGCCGCCGCCGGGTCGCAACGCGACGCCCATGCCGGCCGCCACTGGGACGCGGAGCCCCAGCACGACGGCGGGGGATACCCCACCGGCGGCGCCGGGGCGGCCGCCGGGTCGCAACGCGACGCCCACGCCGGCCGCCTCTGGTGCGCGGAGCCCCAGCGTGACGGCGGGGGATACCCCACCGACGGTGCCGGGGCGGCCGCCGGGTCGCAACGCGACGTCCGCGACGGCCTCCAATGGGGGTCGGAGTCCCGCTGGGACGGCGAGGAGTACCCCGCCGACGCCGTCGGTACAGCCACCGGGGGTCTGCGCTCCGCGCGCTGGGACGCCGGTCCCGACAACGACGGCCGGGCGGCGGCGCTGCTCGAGCTTGGGATAGTGGGCCCCGCCGCAACCCCCGTCGCGGGGCAGCCGGATGTCGCCTACAACTGGTGGCTGTCCTCGCTGTGGGAGCCTCCCGCTTCGATGACAGGCACGGCGTGGCGGGACTCGCTCACGTCCGCGAATGTCGTAGCCCTCTTTGGGCACGACGGGGCCGTGAACTGGGCCGAGGTGGGTCCCCCGGAACTCACCGCCGCCCTGGTGGAGTACGCCCGCATCGGGCTCGCCGGCGTCGTGACGCCCTGCCTCGAGCCCCCGCCGAATCGGGCGAAGCGGTTCCATGCTGCCCTGCGGCGTGTCCTCCGTGGGGCGGGTCGCCCAGTCCACGTTTGGGAGTACGGCGGCCGCGACTAAGGGCATCGCCCTAGCCCCGTAGATGCCGCGCTTGTTTGGGCGGTATTAGGCCGTCGCTGCCTTGTCAAAAAGCCGTGGGCCTTCTCCTTGTGTCCCCAGAGTGCGTGCGGGTCGACGCGGCGCTGCCGCGTGGCGTTGACGCCCCGTGACGGCCGGTCCGGGTGACCCAGTGGCCCGACAGCCCCCGAGGGCCCCACCGAAAAACCCCACCGACCCGCCCCGTCCGCACCCGGCCGCCGCGCCGACCCAAGGGGTCAGACGCGGACGGTCGGGGGCGACGGGGCAGCGACGCCTGCGGCGGCCCCAACAGTGGGGCCCGGGGCACGCGAAGACGTTGGCGGCGGGTCGGCGGACGTATGGGGTAACCCCAGGCGCGCGGCGCGGCGCAGAAAGACGCGCCGCGTCTCGTGCGGGGCGTCCGCGGCGTCCATCCAGGTATGCTGGGGGTACCCGGTCCAGTACACCTGGACCCGTAGGGTTCCGTCCGGCAACGTGGCGTGGTCCGCGATCCGGTCCACGGCGTACGGCTGGCCATCAGCCTCTGCCCCATGGAAAGAGCGGGCCGTCCGCAACGCGGGGTGCGGGGCGGGGCCCGGGACGGCCGCGCCCGAGGCGCGGACGACGTGAGCCAAGTTTTCCCGGCGGTGCTCCTCATCCGCGTCGAGGAGGACCGTGGGGCCATCCGTGGAGACCACACGGTAGGGCCCGCGGGCAACATGTGTCAGCTTGCCGCCGGCGCTTTCCTGCATGGCGTGATCGCGCAGCCACCCGCAGCTTCCGACGGTTAGCTTCTCCTGGCGCAGCTCGAGGCGTTGGTCGTGGTCGCGCTTGTAGCGTTCTTGCGTCGCCTTGAGCGTTGCCCGCATCTGCGGGACGAGCTGCACGAGGCGGGTCAGCAGGTCGGCCAGGGCCCGTTTCTCTGCGGCTGTGCCGCGTTGCGCCGTGAGGGGGTACGCCCCTGTTCGGGAGACGTCCTTGAACGCCCAGCTCGACACCCGCATGGGGCTGACCAGCTCCAGCGGGGCGACCCCGGTGCTCCGGTGCGGGCGACTGTTGTACGCCAGCGTCAGCGCCCCAAGGAGTTGGTCCCCACACCGCGGATAGCCCGCCACGTAGTGGTTGAGGATGGTGTGCATTGTGCGGTTGAGCCGCTCTGTCTGCCCGTTCGTCTGCGGGTGGGACGGAGACGTTACCTTCGGCTCGATGGAGAGCAGGTTGCACACCTGGCCCCAAACGTGGCTGATGAACTGCGGTCCCCCGTCGGACAGCAACCGGTCCGGCGGACCATAGGCGGAGACCCCGTAGTCCAGGACCACCGAGGCGCAGTCCACCGCCGTGGTACCATCCATTGGGAGCGCACACACCAGCTCGGTGAACCGGTCGGGTATCACCAGGATGAACCTGTGGCCGGCGGCCGTCCGAGCGAGGGGCCCATAGAGGTCCACAGCATTGTCCTGGAAGGGCACGGTGGCGGGGAACAGGGTGAGCGGCGAACGCCGCGCCAGGGGGCGCACCCGCTGTCGTGCGCAGATGTCGCACTTCCTAACGTAGGGCACGACGTCCGCCGCCATGCCCACCCAGTAGAAATACCGTCGCATTGCCGCGTACATGCGGGACTCCCCTGGGTGCCCCGCGAGGTTCGCGTCGTGCTCGAGGTGAACGACCTGCTCCTGCAAGGAGGCCGGGACCACCACCTGGTGACCGCCGTCGGGGGCCGCGCGGCGGCGGAGGATCCCATCGGGGTCCTCGAAGAACGAGATGTGCCGTCCAGCGCTCAAGGCCTTCACGACCTCCTGGAAGTAGCCGTCCGCGGCCTGGGCGGAGAGCACCGTGTCCCGGTTGATGCCACGGACCGTGGGACCGCCAACGTAGTTGGCGGCGTCGAGCCGCCGGACCGTATTGACCCGAGTGGCAAACACCGGGACGGCGTCATCGAACGCCGTCTCGTCGCTGGCCCCGGACTCCAGGCGGGAGATGCTGTCCGCCAGGTAATGCGTCATGCCCGGTTTGTGGGCGACGTCAAACTCCAGCTCGCTCAGGCGCAGGCGCCAGCGTGCCAAGCGGGGGTTCCCCGAACCCTAGATGTTGAGGATCCACATCAGGCTGTCGAGGTCGGTGCGCACGAGGAAGCGGTCACCCTTGAGGTAGGGGCGGAGTTTCAGCGACGCCCAGACGACCGCCAGGCACTTCTTCTCCGTGACCCCGTAGGGGAGCTCGTTCGTTGCCAGCCGTCGGCTGATGTACGCGACGGGCTGGAGCTTTCCGTCGTCCCGATCCTGGAGCAGGGCGGCGCCCACTTGCGTTCCTCACGCTTCCACGTCGAGGACGTACTTGCGCCCGCGTCGCGAAAGGTCAAGGACCGGCGGGGTCGTGAGGGCCCTTTTAAGCCGGTCGAACGCCTGCTGCTGCAGCGGCGTGGCGGGGGGCACGAGGAAAGGGGCCGTGGACCCCATGAGGTCCGTCAATGGCGCCGCCATTCGGGCGAAGTTCGGCACGAACCGGCGGAAGACGTTGCACATCCCCATGAAGCTCCGTACTTGCGTGCGGGTCGTGGGGAAGTGTGCTTCGCGGAGCGCGCGCGTGTGGGCGTCCATCACGCCAAGCCGTCCCGGCTTAATCTCGTGCCCGAGGTACTCCACGGTCGTGCGGAAGAATCGGCACTTGCGCAGGCGGAGTGTCACTCCCGCCTCGCGCAGCAGGCGCAGAACATGGTCGACATGGCCGATATGCTCTTCCTCCGTCTTGGAGTACACGATGACATCGTCGAGGTAGATGAGGCAGCTCTGCCACTTGACCCCGGAGAGGATGATGTCCAGTACCCGCTGGAACCTCGCGGGGTGCGTTGGTTAGGCCGAACGGCATCCGCTTGTACTGGTAAGCGCCCTCGTGACACACGAAGGCCGTCTTTTCCCGGTCCTCGGGTGCGATCGCGACCTGCCAGTAGCCTGCATTGCAGTCCAGTGCCGAGAAGATGGTCGCCTCGCCGAGGCTGTCAATGCACTCGTCCATCCGGGAAAGCGGGTAGAAGTCCTTCTTGGTCACGACGTTCAGCAGTCGATAATCGACGCAGAAGCGGAAGGTTCCATCCTTCTTTGGGACAAGCACGACCGGGAAGCCCCATTCCGACGATGTCGGTTCGATGACGTCAGCTTCCAACTGCCGCTTGACCTCGGCCGTGTCGGCCTCTCGTGCGGTGTGCCCCGCGCGGCGAGGCGCGAACCGGACGGGCCGGGCTCCGGCGTTGAGGTCGATGCGATGTTGGTTGGCTTTGATGACGCCCAGCGCCTGGCCCGTCCACATCGCTTGGTGCTGGCCCAGGATGCGTCGGATCCGGGTAGGCAGTGCCGGGTCGGCATCCGGGAGGTCCACGTCCTCCACGTGGACCGGGGCCACGGGCGGTGCGCCACCCAGTGAGGGGCCCGCTTCGCCCGGGTCCCGGGGCCGCGCCGGGGTCGCTGCTCCTCCCCCTGCGAGTACTGCCGCCCCCGGGTCCCGCCTGGGTCCCGGGGGACCCCGCGTGGCGGACACCGCCCCCACCACGCTCTCCGCGGAGGTCGGCGTGGTGAAGGCCGGGACGGCCGATGTCCCGGGATGCGCCGCGAGGGGCACCTGCACAACGCCCGTCGTGAGCAGTTCGACATAGCCGACGTTGGCTCGCTGCCAGAGGACGACCTCCCGAGTGCCGAAGTTGGTCACGATGACCGGGGAGGAGAGTCCTGGCACAATGTCGTGGACGCCATTGGCAATGGTTATCAGGGGCTGTCAGGATAAATATCGGATATCCTGGGCTGCTCTAATTGCAATCAAAACGACCATATTCGACATCAGTTTGGCCCAGCAGCTCTGGATATTGACATAGTGACGTCCAGAGCTTTTCGTATGTGGTCTTTTTTTCTTCAATGGACAATCATGGACGAATATTCTGCGCCATATTCTGGATTATATCCGTATTCTGGCCCGGATACGGCCAAAAAACCGTATTCTGACAACCCCTGATGGTCTTACCATGTGTCGTGAACAGGCGCGAGGCGCCGAACACCTGGCCCAGGCCCCCCCACACGGTCCGCACCCAGAAGACCGAGGCCGCCGACGGCGGTAGCGGTGTCTTGCAGGTGGAGCGTAGCCCGCATGCGACACCCATCGAGCGGTCGCCATCGTCCAGCGGCCCCCGCAAGATTGCGGTGACGGAGCCGTCCGTCCAACGGATGGACTGGTCCTGGGGCAGGATGGCGTGCACGTTGTCGTCGATGAGTGTGCAGCCCAAGATGACCGGCACTGACAGGTCGTCGACGACGAGGAAGGTCACAAGGACGATCCGTGCACCCGTCTGGAGCCACAGCGTGACGGTACCGCTAGTGCGCAGCCGCGCGGTGTTGGCGTCCCTGAGGCGGACCCGCTCCTCTTCCTTGGAGGTGCCGACCTGGCGGAGCCAGTCAGGGGCAAGGACGCTCCGGCGGACCAGATTGGGCCCCGCCTTGGTGTCCACGACGTCCCCGACTGCGACAAGGGACAGCTTGTCCCGGCCCAACAAGGCCACGATGCGGTAGTTGTGCAGGCTGAACAGCAGCACCTCCCCCCCCCCCGTCGGGGCACCCGGTGGCCGCGTGGAAGCCGCAACGGCGGCCGCAAGACAGCGGAAGCGGGTACTCTCCCGGCGGGCGCGGCAACCGAGGCGGTGCCGGCGCCCGCCTCCGGTGCGCGCCCCGTTGGCGGGGGGATCGGACGGAAAGCCATCCCCACCGCACCACGGCTAGGGGGCGGAGTGGCCCAGGGCCAGAACCGACGCGGCAACCGGTGGCATCGGCGAGGGGCCCGGACCTTCCGCGGGCAGCGCCCGGACCGGGGCCAGGTCCGGGCCCCCGGACGATGCGCGGGGGACCCCTGCCGGCCGCGCCAGGACCCGAGGACAGAGGGCGGGCGCTGGCGGGAAACCCGCTGCGGCCCGCCGCTTGCGGACCTGGCGCAGGCGGCTCGCCGTGATGTAACAGTGTCGGTGTGCCTTGAGGCGGACAACGTCCGTGGGCAGCCCACTTAGGGGGCTGCCCCTTACGCGCTTCCCTGGGTGTGGCCAGTGCGCCCGCCGTCACCGTCCCCGGAGGACCACTCCTCGGAGGAGCTCCCGTCGTCGTCGGCTCGGCCGTCCGGGTAGGCCTGGTCGTCTGTTGCCACTGAGTGGACGAACGAGGAGGTACCCGGCGGAGCGCCCCCGGAGGCGGCCTCGCCCAGCGGCGGAGGCGGGACAGGCGGACCCGCGCCCAGAGGCAGGGGCGGGGGCGCCGCGAGACCGCGCCCGCTCCGGTGCGCCGCGACGGCATCGCGCAGAGCGCGCCCGTGCGCCCGGACTTCGGGGGACTGGGCGGGGCACTCCCACACCCAGTGCCCTAAGTGGCCGCAAAAATAGCAGGCCCCCCGCCGACGCGGCGCCGGTGTCGACGCGGACGGACCGGCGCCTCCACCGCCGCGTGGCGCGGGCGCCCCGCCTCGCGGGAACCGGGGCGGCCGGTCGGAGTACGGAAACACGGTACCGGCACGCGGCGGGACCGGGGTACCCGGCGCCAGGGTTCCGCGCCTGCGGCCCACCCCGGTGTGGATGGGGTACATCTCCGGACGTCCACCCCACGCGGGTTGTTGTCGCCAACTCGACGCGGGCGGCAGGCTGTCAACAGGCAGGACCGGGGCGTCCCCGACCGGACAGTGTTCGGGGGGCGTCACCGACGCGGCGAGGACGGCGGCCCACTCAGCTCGTTCCGCCTCCGTCCCGTAGTCCTTGACGGCCAGGGTCGCGGCGGCCGAGGCGGCTCCCAATGGGAGGGCCACCGATGCGGCCGTCCGGGCGCGTAGGGGCTCCCGCTCTTTGCCCCCGGCGGACCGGGAGCTGCTCCCCTTGGGTTTGGCCTGGAGCTTGACCCCCCGTGCCTCACGGGTGGCGGCGCCCGTCTTTGCAAGGAACTTGCGCAGCTTGGGGAAGGTCCTACCCTGGGTGTTGAGATTCCGGCCCAGCGCCCGGACCTCTCGTCCGACGCCCTTGAGTACGATACTCTTGAGTTCGGCCTCTTGCAGGACCGGGCCCAGGGCACGGTTAGCTTCGAGGATGCGGTTCGCAAACTCGTGCTCGTCCTCCCACTTCTCTTGGGTCGCTTGCATGAGCGACTGCAGGTGGTCTACCAAATCGTCGCCATCGAGGTACTCGTTGAGTAGGGCGCGGACCGCGCGTGTGTACGTAAGCTGCCGCGTGGTGTGGGTGGCCTCAGCGCACTGGAGCACCCCGAGCACCTCGCTCGTGACGAAGTACTGCAGCAGTGTCACTGTCGTCCCCTCGTTCAAGCCGCTGCCGTCGCAGGTCGTCTGGAAGTTCCCGAGGAACGTCACCAACCCCAGCGGGGTATCGCCCGCGAACTGCCGCGAGGTGTGCATCAAGGCCTTGCCTTCTGCGCGGGTAAGCGGGGAAGGCCCCTGGGCCGCCGCGAGCGCCGAAGCGACGGACGCACTGCGCCCCGGTGCCGGGGTTCCATCCGAAGCTGCGGTGGACGCCTCCTCCTCAGCATCTCGGAACACCTGGGCCACTTGGCGTAGGCGGGCGGTGTCGGCCGCTGGCCGCGACAGCCCGTGGGTGGCAGCACCACCGACCCAGTGCAGGCTGGGTCCGGACCCACCCGCCGCCGTCGGCGGGTCCAGGGACGAATGGTCCCGGGTGGAACGCTGCCACTGGGCCCGGGCCACAACCTCCGGGGTGACCCCGAATGCTCTCTGAAAATCCCGGCGCTGTCGCTCCTCCTCCTCCAGCGACAGCGCATCCACTGATCGGCTCGAACCCGGGCCGGTGGGTATCCCACCGCCCGGAGACCCCGACGAGCTGCCCACTGCGGCCACACGGGGCGGGCCAAAGGGCGGCGCCCCGTCCGGGCGCTGCCCATTCAGGGGCGAGGGGTGAGCCCCTGCGCCCCCACGCTGGGACTCCGCTAGCATAGACGTCCGTCCCGCGCCGGGAGGAGGGCGAGCCCCGGTGGTCGGCGTGCGGCCGGGATCCTCGGGCGGGGAGTTCGACTCACCCGCCACCATACCGCCGCCGCCAACCGGGACCGCCCTTCCACCCTTAATGAGGGCCACGGCGCCCAACGCCCGCAGAGCCCCAGGGTCTCCCGCCGGTGGCGCGGCCGTCACCCGACTGGCGCCAGGCATCTCGAACGCAGGAGCGCCCCCGTCGAGCGGGGAAGATGAGGAAGATCCGCGAGCCATGGAAGCGCGGCCCGCGTGTCGATCGAATGTCCTCGGTGACCGCACCGCAATACAACCCACGGGGGTCCCCCGACCTTGATACCGAAAGAGGTGTCGAACCGCAATACGCACCGCGTGCATACAGCGGGTCTCACTCGGAGCGCCAAATGTAGTACCACGATCTGCGGGGTTTCCTCAGTAGGAGGGAAGTAACGGCCGTCCGGGCCGCTCGCGCGACAACCGCTATGGGACTCGAGGTCCAGGAAGTCGGGCCGATCGAAACGCCAAGACATGAAGACACGGTTTACTTGCCGGCGACGACGGTGCCCCCCACCGTCGTCGCCCTTCGTCCTAAACGGGCGGAAACCCTCGCCCGGGCCCAATTCCCCGATAGGGACTTGACCCGGGTAGTCACCAACCAATGCAGATAATTCCCTCCATGCGTATAAAGTCCCCCGAAGCGATCATTACAGATGAGGGGGAGTGACTGTTCTGCGCGCAACGCGCTGCAACCGCAGCGTGGCGCCCGGTCCGTTGTCGCCTGCCGCGCCCTCCGGCCGCGGCCACTCGGACGCCGCGGCGGGAGTCTGGGCCAGGCGCGCCCCTTCACGGGCTCGCACCTGCGCTCCCCGGCGGGCCCGCCGTCCCAGCTGCGCCCGTGCCCGACCTCGTCGGCGCCGCCGAGCCCCCCGCCGTCCGCCGCACCCCTGGTGCTCCGCCGGCCGCGCCACCGCCGACGGCGGGGTCCCGTAGTACTACAATGCGCCGGCCACATCAAGAAGACAACGGGAGCTGGCCGGCCGCTTCCCCTTCCCTTCGTCACGTCGACCCTCCCACCCCTCACCGTTCCCATCTCGAGCCGGCTCCCGTTTACCAGGCGCGCCTCCCCTCTCGCTCTGGCCCTCCTCGTCCTCACCAGCCGGCGTGGTGGCCGCGCACACCACAGCATGCGGCTCAAAATCCGAGGAGGAACCCCACAAACAGCGGCAGTGGTCGCACTCAAACCAAACGCGCGCCGTGGGCGGCACCGCGGTAGTACGACTTGGGACTGCACAGGAAGTGCCCATGTGCACCCGCATCCGTTTGACCGAGGACGCCCGGTCTTCCTCTCCGCGAAAGGCATTCAGTGAACGAACGCCCGCGGCGGAGCTGCCGTCGCCATCATGACCACCAGCGCGGTCAGCCGGTGACGCGTTCGTGACAGGGTAGCCGCGGCTATTGGCCAGAACTGCGACTGCTAACGGCCCGCCATCGTCCTCCTGTTGGTCTGTGATGCTCGTCGCCGATTCCACTTGCGATTCGCGGATGGATGATGGTCGGTGACCCTTATGGTACCCCAGATGGTACATTTGCAAGACGTGGTCAAGTTGCACACATTCGGCTTGGGTCATCTAGTGGCTTTTGATTTGGGGAGTGATTCGATTTGGTGTGAGGGCGTGGGCGTCGGTGTGGGCGCGAGAGGGGGGAGCACTTGGCCCGGTGGGGACTATTTGAGAGGTGCTCTCGGTTGGGAGAAGGGGGCGAATCTTAGCACAACCAACAAAGCACGTTCGCACAAGCACACACAAGCTCAAGCCACTCAACCACTTCACCGTGGTCCCCCATCCCCTATCCCCACTGCGTTTCAACA
>Ga0209093_1002557_pt1 | contig 10012 bp, 10 predicted proteins | sample SidtaG_4_FD_187450 | JGI IMG/M metagenome (GOLD analysis project Ga0209093, IMG submission 187450) | Marine algal microbial communities from Sidmouth, United Kingdom - Sidmouth_Male1 metaG (SPAdes) (version 2) | ecosystem: Host-associated > Algae > Red algae > Unclassified | place: Sidmouth...
GCCAAGTCGGGGAGGGGGGGGTTCTGTATCAGTACAGCCCAAAACTGATATGGCTCCCCGAGGTGGGCTGTACTGCTACAGCCCGGGCCCGAGCAGCGGCGATCGGGAAGCCAAATCAAGCTGTAAACCGGAAGCCGGGCTACCTTGCATCCGGACTCCAGAACCGTCACAATGTAATTGGGGGGAGTGTTGAGCATGGCTCAGCAATTCCATTTGTCGGTACTTACCCGGTTGAGCATTGGGACTCCATTTTGGGTATTTACCTATGCACTCGTTGTATGTTTTGTACTTGTGTGTACTTGATTTGTTGGTCTCGTAGTGGGCACTCTCTGCTGGGGTGAGCTCGGGAGGGGGGACTTGTGTGGGGAGGTGCATGCCCCGTTCTGGGAGGTGCGCCGCGGCCCGCGCGCACTGAGAACTGAGGCACGTGGGTGTGCTCCGAGAGCGGGCTTCCCGACGACCTGTCGTGCGGCCGCCTGGGGTACATTAGGTGGCTGGACACGGCCCAGGACCTCTGCCATAGTAAAGCAACGCACCCACTTGACCACACCGACTTCACAAGCCGTAACGCCTGCAGCGTCGCTCGCCGCGTAAGCCGCAACGACCGCACTGTACGCGTCGTCGACGGCTGCCGCCGGCCCTGCCGCCAGCCTCGCCTCTGTGACGGGTGCAAAGAGCGCTTTGATGCCACGGTAGTTGTGCTGAAAGATTTTTGCGTCGCGGCCGCCGAGCATGTCGTTGGTCGTGAGCACCTCAATCTCCTCGTAGGGCGGGCGAGACGCCACGTATCCGTCTGGCACCAGTTTTTCACAACTGCCTCAGAACATGGGATTTTCTGTACGTTCTGCAAACGAAAAAAATATGGACGGACTCCTGAGAACCTCACAAGGAAGCACGTCGTTTCCGTTTCCAACGAAGTGCTCCCGTTCGTTGTCTAGAAAATGCACCTTAAAATAGGGCCTGTACCAGTTCTTCACACAATTAATCTCGAGTGTGCACGGCCACAGATCGGGCTGAAAAACTTACATTAATCATGTATTTGATTCATTTCGTTTATTGGAAGCAGATCTGGAATCCGACTCGTCGAGCTTTGTCAAGCGGTTCAGACACGACATGAACATGGAGACAAACGCCCCGCATCCGGCGCCGTCTGCCCCGTGGTCACAAAGCAGTGACCCTGACCGTTGACGATGCCCCCTTCCCATCCCCATCAAGATGAAATGAATGACGAACGCCGCCACTCCACATGCGCCCTACACACTATGGCATGCGCCAATCACAAAACTAAAGGTGCAGGCGACTCCCCACACCAGCAGCTTCACCCGCAAGCACTCGCCAAAGAATGCGAGGATGCACACGCGGCACGCGCACTCTGGCGGCTGCCAGCCGTCGCCGCGTCTTTGCAGTGGATGGCAGAGCCATGCCCAAGTCGCGCAATCGGCACCCAGCCTCGTGTGCTTCATCCGATGCAATCTCCGCCCACGCGATGCGACGGTTGGAGGCCTCCTGCTCCACAACGCGCGCGTGCCTGGCACGTGCCACGGCTGCTCCCTTCCGCTTCTTGTCCTCAGCAGTCAGCTCTCGAGCCCGCTTTTTGCCGTCTTGGCCTCCTTCACCGCCTCTTTTCCCGCGGCAGCGCTTTCCATCGCCGCCAGAATCTCGGGTGCGGTCAAAACCGTACCCCTCCCCGCCGTTGACAGTGTGCCGTTGACGAGGACGGGTTGCGACATATCCTTGCGGACAGTAGGGATCAACCGAGACGTTAACCTCTCGAGGTCAACGTCCGGAACGACAGTGTCAGCGCCCTTGCACAGCTCGGAGTTCTTGATGACCGAGGGGTCGAGGGGCCACATCCCCACTTGGCGAAAGGCCGACACCAACGCGTCCGTCGTGAGGGAGTCGGAGGCGGCACGGCCAATACAGGACATCAAGTCCGCCGTATTGAATGGCCGACCAGCATCCTGACACGCCATAGCAATCTCGCGGACGCGGCGCCGCACTTTAGGTTGATACCGCCCGAACGCGCTTGGATTGTCGAGCGCCTGGAGGATGTGGGACATCTTTGACGGTTCTGCCACGACGTGCACGTTGGCCTTCAGGAGGGTGAGAAGGCCGGCTGGCGAAAGGTGTACCTTGGCACCGTCGAAAGAGAGGAGCTTTGGCTCATCTTTGAAGTAGGACTGCGCAAACTTGGCGAACATGGTGGCCCAGACATCAAACACGCTTTTGTCAAAACCTGGTGGGGACCGCCGCCACACAACCGCCTCGTCATTAAGGAGGGAAGAAAGCGCGGTGACGGTCTTGGTGCCGTCCTGCTTCGTTTCGGTGAGGACGGCGTGTCCTGGTACCTGGCCCTCGACCACGATGAAGTGCGGCGCCACAACGCCCGCCGCCGACACACAAAACGCCGCGGTACACGCGCCCGCACCGGATGCAAACGGGGGCAAGATTACCTCCGGCTTGAGCATCCCGACCTCCCCGAGAATCCCTTGCCGACCTGACATGGCCGACATCAGGGCGTGGACATGCGTCTCGTCCATATTCCAATCTTGCCGGGGGGAATTAATCCGCAGGTCCCGGTACAGGAGCGTCAAGAGGGCAAACCAGTTGGCGACGACGTCGGGTCTCGCGTTTCGTGCACGGCCCTCCTCCAACGTGCCGACCCGGTACCGCCGCAGCTCGGGGTGTCGCGAGAGGAAGCACTTGACCCAGCTGCGGCCCGGCACCATCGTGCCACCGAACCGCTCACGGGCGGCCGCCTGCCTCTCCACAGAGAGCTCGCCCAGGTACGAGGCACACACGCGACACAGATCTTCCTGGGACAAGCCCCGCCCAATCGTCGCGTTGGTGATCAAATATCTGGTCAACAAGGCCTCCTCCTCAGCCGTAAAAAAAGGACTGGGCCCACGCCGCCTCGTTGTCCCGCCCTTGAGGACGTAGTACCGTGCACGGTTGTACGACAGGTTGAAACGGGTGGCAAAGTCCTTGACCGTCATACCGCCGGACCGAACGACGGCTAGAGCTGCCTGCTTGCTCTCGTGGTCGTCATCAGGACAGACCTGCGGCCCAGGGCGTGCTCCACCCGGCATTGTCGGACGGCGCAGAGGGGGACAGGGGGAGGGGGGGGCGCCAGGATGGTTGTGGCGGGACAGAAGGAAATAGTGTTGAGTGCGGCGGGCGTGGGGACCTGCTTGAGCCTTGACTCAAGCGGAAACCGGCCGCAGAGGAAGGTGCCACGTCGGGGGGGGAGGCATGGGGGACCTTTGGTGGGACGAAGAGGGTGCCGGATCGCCTTTGTCGCGCTGAATGGGGCGTCCAGGCGATGTATTTAGGACTAAATGTGCCTTCAGAAGCGCGCGCTTTTGTCGCCTCGGACGGCGCCGAGAACCCCATTGGGCTTCTTTTGGCGCGCTCGTTGCACCACTCGAGAGCTCTTGAGTTGGCGCGTGCAACGCCGCGCCCCACTGTACGCGTTCATTTTTTTTATCTTTTTAAAGAATCTCACGAAGAAGGAGCGAGCGAGCTGTTGGGTGCTATCGAAGTCGATTTTCGGCGTCCACACTGTGAATTTCCCACACAAGCCGCGATTGTGAAAAACTGGTACAGTTGTGAAAAACTGGTGCCAGACGGATAGGCGGTTCGGGAGGCGGCGGCGTAACCCGACTCGAGGGCGGCCGCCAGGTCGGCGAGTAACGGCACCTGCGCAGCGCAGCGTGTGGCGAGGAAGGCCACGCCCGCGTCAGCCGCGTCCTGCATCTTTTCAGCGACTGCGGGGGAGGCGGCGGTGGCGACAGCGGCGATGGCCGCCGCCGCTTCCGCCGCCGACAGCGCCATACGGGTCATCAGCGCCATGGCGGCGGCCATAATCGCGGGGGCAACGGCGAGCGGAACGGGAGAGGCGGCGTGCGGCCAGCGCCGACCTCGGGACCGGCGGGAGGTGGCAACGACAGCGAATGACGTGCGCACCGGGGCGGGCTCGGGACGGTCGCTTGACACGCACAGAGCCCGAAGCGAGGATCAAATAAATAGGCGGTCCACCACCACCGGCGGAGCCCGGTGGCGGCGGCCGAAGTGGCTTCGTCGCCAAACGGCGGCCGGTGGGGACAGCAAGCTGAGCCAATTGAAGAGGTGCGTAGCGCAACGGCCCCGACGCCTCAGCATGTCGATATGTGGCGGACGACGATAGAATCCTCATCTCTTCCACGCGAGTCGAACCGAGATAGCCTGGATTGAAAACTGTGCGTTCGAAAGTCGCCTGGACTGACGCGGCCCAGATGTGCATATGGGGCACGCAGCTTGCACTGTTCCAACTCGGCATCTGACTGGCTGATTGCAGCCAGCTGCCAGATCATCCCAGATGGACGCGCTGGACGGGCTGGACGGCACCGCGACCGGTGCCGTCGCCAGGGCCCTTCGAGAGCCCCAACGCGCCGGTTTGTATATGCACTCTCCGTGCCTAGCGTCTGCTTGTAAGCTTGCCCCACAACGACGCAGGGGGGTTCCCGAACTCCCCTGTTTCCCAGCGCCGCTGCCCAACATGGATGCTGACGTAGGTTGCTGTCCACCCGTTGCCTGTCACCGACGTAGTTCCCCTCTCTGCATTCCACCGCGCAATGCGTGCGGTGGTTTTCGCACTTCCAGTCAACGTCTACCCCGTGCACCTTCTGGACGCTGACGGTGCCGGCAACGTACCCACGCTTACGTCTGTGCAGCAGCGCTCCCCCCCCCTCTCCCTATCGCTGGACACACGTGATACCTCCCTGACTGCATGATGCGCTGATAGACAGGTGGCGAGGGCGGTCGATGCTTGGACGGCGAGGCGTCAGGCACCAGTACCAGAAGCGGGGAGAGTCGCCGGCGGCGGTTCTCTACACCTGAGGCAGGCCAAGACGGCGCCATTGGCGTGCGGTGGGTCCAACGTCGCTGGCAGGTGCCTGCTCATGCCAACGGCCCTCAGAGCGCATCCTGTGGAACCGCAGCGGTGGGGGGGGGGGGGCGGTGACACCGACGGCTGTCCCCATGGAGGCCCTCAAGTAGTTGCTTGAGGAGAACGGGCTGGGCGAGCACCTCAATGGATTTGTTGGAGAGCCCGGGGTGGAAAGCCCGGCGGACCTGCACTTTTTAGCGGAGGAGGACCTGCGCTCGCTCGGATTCAAGCCAGTGCCGGCCCGGCGCATTCCGCGGCTTTTTGCGGGCCCCGATAGCACCATCCCATGCTCTCGAGCTACCCACAATGACGGTGACGCTGAAGACGAGCAGTCACCTCCGTCTACCGGCTCTTTCGATCCTGCAGGGAAAGATGATGGCGGAGACGCGGCCGGCGCCGGAGGGGATGTTGACCCGGCGGTGGCCTGTGGCGACGGTGACGACGGGATGGGTGGAGGATCCTGTGGGGCCGATGGGGAGGGCCTCATTCTACCGGCTGCGAAACGTCGCAAGCAGCTGCGCCTCTCAACAGAGCAGCTCAACGCGACGGCGGCAACGCCGTCGGAGGGGGGTGACCATGTCGCCCTACCCTTCCGCATCTACAAAAGCGCCGACCTCGTGCGATTGGACGCTGCTGCGGCGGGCGGGCGAGGACAAGTTCCAGAAAGCCAGGCTGGCGGGTGCCCATGCGTGGCTGTGCTCAATGCGCTCGACTGCTGTCTGGGGGGGGCGCGTTGCACTGCGCGAGAACGGTTGCAAGTCGACCGGTCAGGCACCCGAAAGGGCGCACAGGTGGTCTATAACTACGCACGACTCGCCACCTTGGTGATTGAGCTTCTGTCCGACCAAAAGGGTAACTGGCTCATCCACGAGGCGTGCGCGCGCGATCACCTGCGCGTTTCCAACTGGAGGCTGGCCCGGTGCCATTTCCGCGCCCTTGACGCCGCCCTAACTCCGACTAGGCGTATGACAAAGTCGGCCATCGCGTCGAGCCTCAAGTCCGGCACGCTCATCAACCGCATCCGACGATTCGATGACTGCTTGCTTTCGACAATGCAGTACTACAAGAGCTCGAGCCTCAGCACGACATTTGAGGTGGCAGAGGTCCACACCGAGCACGGCCTGGGGGGGATGCCGTCGAATAGGACGAAGCACGTCGAGCGCGCCAGGTTCCAACAGTTTGTGGTCGCCAACAGCACCCCTACGGGGAGGACGGCGGACAAGCCTGGGCGGTATCACGGGGCCGCAAACTACCTGAACTCGAGGTGGACGGTGCTGCGCAGCTCCCGATCCGACACCTACAAGCGCCCGTCCTTCCCCTCTGCTTTCAATGAGGCACTCTCGTCGGCCAGGCTACAGACCGTGCACCCCGACGTCCCCCTACGCTGGCTCCGCGAGCTGTTCGGGGCGACCAAGAAGGTGGACGGATGCTACGTCCCGTCCGACAAATACAAAACCCTTTATCCCCACGAGACCGACGCGTGCTCAACGTGCTGTGTCTATGCCGCAGATTTGCGGCAGGCACGGCAGTCCCTGAAGCGGCACCTGGAGCAGCCGGACCAGGCGACCATGGAGCGGATTGACGCGGTGTCAGGCGTGCGGCGAATCATCTCCGACCTGGAAACTGCGCTCGACGGGCACAAGGCCGGGGCCAACCGTGCCATCTCCTACCACAAGACCTGCGTGAGCGGCGCCGCGCAGCGGTACGATCGACTGGCGACACAATTCCAGTCGGTGTTCTGGATAACATGGGCGCGATGGACATGTGCACCCAGTCGCCGCTCTGCAAGAAGGAGGAGGAGCTGTGCATGTCGAGCAGCATGGAGTGGCACGAGTTGTCCTCGGACTACCAGCAGGACAATGTGGTGCCCAGCTGGCATGAGTCGCCGCAACCGGGGCCGACCTACTTCATGTCGGGGGAAACTCACTATGTCCACATCTTTTGCGCCGAGAGCTGCGGGTACCCGACGGGCCCCCCTCGTTTCTCACGCAGCCTCATCTATAGCCGCAGCGAGCGCGTCGGCGGGAGCAAGTCTTCCGATCGCCGACGTGCTGCTCGGTGGCCCCGCCATCGGCACAGAGGTGCCACCGCTGTACCGCTCCGGCTATGGGCCCGAACGGCTGTTGCTTGGCGACGCGAGGGCATCCCCCTTTCATGAGCCCTCATACGTAATACATTCGTGCTTGTTTCTCTTTTTTGTTTGTTTATAGAATATTCCGAAACAACAGCGGCCTGTCTTCATTTCGGTCACACAAAAACAGCGAGCAAGAAAGAAATTCAAGTGAGAATGTCAAGGCGCCCTTTTGCCAGAGATTTGGCGTGTCGCTTGATTGTCTGTACGCCCCACTCAACCCCATCTGACGCTGGAATCCTGCTCGCTAGCGTGCACCAGTTGACGTGCTTCTTGGGAAGCGCCCCATTAAAGGGCGCACCCAGCAGCGCGTCTACCAGCGGCTGCGCGTGGATGCCCGCCGACCACAGCATCTTCCTGCGCGAGACCACCGCCACCGCCAGTGGCCCGGTGACATCCTGGCTATCCTGTGTGGAGACGCCCGCCGCACGCGTGGTCGTGGCCCGGCTGCTGTCGCCCTTGGCGCTCATGGTCGTCTGCTGCCACGACTGCACCGCCACGCCGCTGCAACCCCCCGTAGGCACACCAAAGCGGTCCGGAACACACTCCCTGGGCACTTTCTTCGTGTACTGCTCCTGGATGTTCTGGGCTTTGTAGCCGTAGGCCTTCTTACGCGAGCCCGGGTGCATCTTGTAAGGCCCGACCGCGGCCAGTGCATCATTTACGCGGTCTATGTCCGCGCTCTTCATCCATCCGAGCTGCTCGCGCCAGAGCGGGTCAGAGCACGAGCGGCGAGTGAAAAGGCGTACTCGTCGGCCCCTCCGGACGGCAGCGGGCAAGAGCATGGCTTGCTCTTGTACGCCACTGCGCTCACCGACGGCGCGCTGACCGACGCCGTGGTACGAGCCGGTGCGGAGGGAAGGGAGAACCCCGTCCCGCATGCCACGGGCCGCGAGCTTGCTGCACTCCCTCATGAGAGCCGCGTCCGAAGTCTGAGGCACAGGGTCGGGAAATGGCTCGAAACGTGCCGGTGGCACGACGGCGTCCTCTAAAACAACCTGACCATCGTCGGCCAACAAGAGGATGCACCGGTAAGACATGATGTGGCCAATAGGAGAGAACAGACCTTGCGTCCCCATCTTTCACGTCTGCAGCACATGGTCGTCGTACACGCCCGCCGTCGCGTGCGGCAGCATCAGGTTGAGCAGCTGAGCGTGGTTGAAGCAGTCAGACTGGTTGTACGTGCCCGCCACCTGCCGCGCCTCCAGGTCAGGTCCGAACTTGGTATGCCCCACCACCATGTAGACGACCATGGCGCAGTCCAACACCGCGGTCGTCAGCCGAAAGCCCAATCCGCCGTAAAAAACCTGGAACTTGTTGGTGCCCGGGCAGGAGTCCATTTGAAGGCGGAGTTTGCGGACAAAGGGCAGGGGGACGACGCGACGCTCTCGGGAGAGCACGTCCGGCGCGACGTCGCTGCACAACCCAGAAACTGCGCCGGCGCCCACGTCCTCTTCCTCCCCGCTTGTGGTTGTCTTGTCCACGGTGCTGCTCGGAGCTCCCTCGACCGTTGTCGCCAAGCTGATCGCTGTCTCCCTGGTTCGCGCCAGGTAGATAGGCGCCGCCACCGCTCCAGGGGGGGGCGTGCCGCTGCTTGAGCCCATCTTCACCGACTGCGAGGAGCCAGCGCCGGTCAGAGGAGGGGAGTCGATGGCCATGCGGGTGCGGCCGCGATCATCTGCAGTGGAAGCGCTCATGGGGGGCGCGCCGGCAGCGCTATCTCCCCGATGCGCCACGGGAACGTCAAGTTAGGGTGCCACACCAGCGGGCGATGCGCGCGACCGCCGGCAGAGTACAGCCTGCCGTCCCGTCAGCGCCCGTGACGCAACCCGTGCAGACGTTTGAACGGGCACGCACGGCTGTCAGTGCCAGCTGTAAGGAGCAGCTCATCGTAATGTAGCTGCCCTTTTTTCTCCGTTCTGGAAAGTAGGCCAAACGTGTGTATTTCACTCATTCCATTTCTACTGGTCACTGCATGGGCGGACACCGGAAAAAAACACGGCGTTGTGCTCCTCCCGTTGAGGCGCATCCAGCCCTGGTGCCAAATCAAAAACATTCAATGCCAAAAAAATGAGGATTCTATCGTCACCCGCCACATATGGTGGCCTGGACGATGGCAGCGCGCCAATCCACGGTTGTGGCCGACTATCGTCGGAAATCCGGTGCCGCATGACAAAACCCGAACGGCACACGACGAACACGAAACACTCGGAGTCGTTCGGCTTTCGTTCGAGTGTTTGTCCGGCAAACGAACGCCGGATGTTCCCCGGTTCTCGTCCGACAGTGTGGCAATCCGCTCACAGCGACAAGCCAGAGAGGTCCTTGTCCAGGACTCTATGAGAGCCATGAACACAGCCTGCCCGGCTCGAAGCCGACTACCATGACAGTCGCAGATCTTGCAAGTAACAAGCATGGCCAATAAGAGTACCTCTAGTGGAAAGGTCATCAAGTCTATGAGACAAGTCCATCCTCGAGGGCTGGTGTAACTCCAAGTCCGATTGAGAAGGGGCTCCTGGTGCATCATGAGAGCCTCCTGCAATCGTCTGCAGACAAACTCTATTAATGATGAAGACGTTCGGTGTTTGAATTTTTAAACATGGGTACCCAACGGTGCCTGTCGTACGGTCAAGCCGAGGGCAAGGAGAGGTGTGCCGGTCAGGAGTGGAAGCTACAGGATGGGGGCGAGCGTTACGAGAGCCCGACACTCATCACAGGGCAGTCCTTGCCTTGGATGACTCTTCCATGTCCGTCATCCTCCCCTGGGCGACACTCACGCACGCTGGTTGCCGTGCTGCCGAATGAGCCTTCCTGCATCTGGGGCGGCGGCAGTGGGAGAGAAATGGAGGGTACTGTGGAGGCGCAATTTTTAAGACGGGGGGAAGCGGCGATGGCTGTGAACGTCGACATTGGTGGATGTGGAGAAGGACAGTGGCGTCGGTGGGGGGGGGGGGCAG
>Ga0209093_1002559_pt1 | contig 10009 bp, 5 predicted proteins | sample SidtaG_4_FD_187450 | JGI IMG/M metagenome (GOLD analysis project Ga0209093, IMG submission 187450) | Marine algal microbial communities from Sidmouth, United Kingdom - Sidmouth_Male1 metaG (SPAdes) (version 2) | ecosystem: Host-associated > Algae > Red algae > Unclassified | place: Sidmouth...
GGTCCGCCTGTCAAACGAATAGAAACACCATGCCCGTATTCATGTACAATAATGCCATTATCAAATCCCGAATCCAAATCAGCAGTACCCTCGCGTACCATTGTCACCTCTACCCCTTCGGACAGTGCCGCACGTATCGCCGCACAATTCTCATTATTCAACATCACCGAAGGAATGTTGATAAAAGGATTGGTACCGCCCATTGTTGTTACACCTACAGGTTCGTGATTACACATAATCACCGCAATAGCTCCTGCGTCTTGTGCATTGCGTACTTTCTCCGTAAAATTGCAACTTTGGCGTTCAATCATAGCGATATTACCTGTGACTTCCTCCACGTTCACCACATCCTGACATACCCAACTCGGATTGTCCGAAGCATCAAGGGCTTCCACGACTGTTCCTGTTACATTATAGGAAGAAGGACCGAAATTAGCTCCCGCAGCACTATAACTTCCCGCAATGCTCATTGGTGTATTGACCGTCAATACTCCTCCCGCACTTGGACTCCAAAGGTACATCTGCATACGTCCATTCGAGCCATCTTCAGGTGAGCTGAAATTTGCATTATTCGTACCACTGCCATCTTGTACCTCTGCGATTACAAAATCGCCACCGATGCCACCACGTTCGTAATTATTATCCTGAAAGTTGCCCGACACTTCATCAAAACCATATTGATACCATATATCGTGTATAATATTATTCCAATAAAATAAATTGGTAATCGAAGCATCCTGATTTTGAATAGGACTGAGCGAAAAATCCAATGGAAAATCAAAAACCAGATTATCGCCTCCTTCCGGCACATAGCCCAACCCGCCGTTATCATCTCTATCCTCCGTAGCTCTTACGTTATTGCCTTGTGTGAAGGTAAATTCGGGTCCCGGCACAGCATCAGTATCATGCCATCCGAATGGTGAAGCCACTGATTCCGCCGGATTCGCCATCAAAGCCCTATCTCCGTGAATCGGTGATTCGACGGGTGCAGGATAGACGTTATATACATTGGAAACGAAGTTGGATTTGTCCGGTGTAGAGACGCGATTAATCGCGTCTCTACAATTAATCGCGTCTCTACAGGTATGTGCCTGATGTGGCGCACCAAAATTGCAATGCAAAACCGCATCGCGTTTCTTCAAAATCTGTCCTGTTACTGCATCCACACTCATTTTCCAATCATGCTGATGATTTTTTGTGTAAATACCAAATTGCCAAATCAGACGCACCTCGCCTTCGGGCATCGGCAAGTACATTAATTTCACTTTAATCGGCTTCGCCGCAATACCGCCATCGCTGATTTCATATTCATTCTGAGAAATATTATTTTGAATGGAAAACGACTCAATCGCCTGCATTTCTAAATCGCGTGCCGCCGCCTGCACAGCTTCCAATGCACCGATACTTGGTATGGTCGCATTTACTTGCTCATTCAAATTAGAAACAAAACGACTACCTACGCTCAAAATACGTCCATCCGAAAGTACATTCGCATTAATAATTCCACCGTACACCTCGACACCTGCATGTGTTTGTCGCATATAAAAATGCGTTACACCATTATGTTTGCTGGTATATTCATCCGTAATCACCGGATTTTGAAGGTCTGTAGAAGTCAACTGCCATTCAGCCTTATTGTCTTCTAAATGACGCAAAACTGCATCCTTTACACTGTTTTGAGCTTGCAAATTATAACAAAACAGCATTAATAAAATGGGTAAAAAATATTTCATAGTTAGCGTAAAATGTTTGGAAAATTATTGTTGGCAAATTGGTAATGTAAAACATAGAAAACTAAACAAAACTCCCTTTGTTCAGATTTTTTGAAACAGAGACCGAAAGTACACAAAATAAAATTGTCTTACATATTACATTGGTTTAAATCCCATTCAAACGTAAATTAACAGACCTTTTCTTACCTTTATGTGACTTAATTAGTCCATTACCTTCGTACCGACGACTTTAGCCGTCGCCGGAGTTCGAGTTACCCGACGGCTAAAGTCGTCGATACAGTATTCACTATGAAAAATACTATTATTCTCTTCATTATTGCAGTGTCAATTTCACTTTTATCCTGCAATGATACTTCGCAAAACAACACAACTGCCGACCTCATCCTCACCAATGGCAATATCGTCACGCTAAATAATGACATCCCCAAAGCCGAAGCCATTGCCATCGGTAATGGACGGATTCAATACATCGGTACGGCTGCCGAAGCTGAAAAATTCGCGGGAGATGCTACAAAAAAAATCGACCTGAAAGGCAGCACCGCAGTACCGGGATTGATAGAAGGACACGGGCATTTTTCAGGTTTGGGATATAGTTTGATTCGCCTCAATTTGATGAAAACAAAAAACTGGGATGAAATCGTGGCAGCGGTTGCCGAAAAAGTAAAAGACGCCCAACCCGGCGAATGGATTGACGGACGTGGCTGGCATCAGGAAAAGTGGAACAAAGCCCTCAATCGCAACGTAGAAGGCTACCCGTATCACGATGATTTGAGCGCGATTTCGCCTGACAATCCTGTGTTGTTGCGTCATGCAAGCGGTCACTCTGCCTATGCCAATGCCAAAGCAATGGAACTCGCCGGTATCACCACCGAAACTCCCGCACCCGCAGGCGGACACGTCGTGCGCGATGCGTCAGGCGAAGCCATCGGCGTATTCGAGGAACGGGCGATGGATGCCCTATACGCTGCCTATAATGAGTACCGCAGCACCCTCAGCGAAGAGGAAAAACTCGCCGAATGGTACGAAGCTGTGGACTTGGCACAAAAGGAATGTTTGTCGAAAGGTATCACCTCATTTCAGGATGCAGGGTCAGATTTTGAGGAAATCAAACGCTATACCCAACTCGCCAAAGAGGGCAAACTCGACCTACGCCTCTGGGCAATGCTCCGCCGTCCATACGACGATATGAAAGGTAAGCTAAACGGCTTCCCGATTTTGGATGCAGGAGATGGTTTTTTCACCTGTCGCGCCATCAAATCCCAAGTCGATGGCGCACTCGGCGCACGCGGCGCATGGCTACTCGAACCCTACCACGACAAGCCCGGGTTTTTTGGTCAAAACACCACCACCATCGAAGAAGTCACCAATGTAGCCGACCTCGCCGTCCAACACGGTATGCAGCTCTGCGTACACGCCATTGGCGACCGTGCCAACCGCGAAGTGCTAGATATTTTCGGCGATGCCTTCGAGAAAAATCCCGACAAAAAAGACCTGCGCTGGCGTATCGAACATGCACAACACGTTGATATAGAAGACATTCCGAGATTCAAGGCATTGGGCGTGATAGCTTCGATGCAAGGGATTCACTGCACCTCCGACGCGCCCTTCGTAGAGAAGCGACTTGGTGAAGACCGCGCCAAACACGAAGCCTACCCCTGGCGTAGCTTCATAGATGCAGGTGCGCTCGTCACGAATGGCACGGACGCGCCTGTGGAGGATGTTGACCCAATAGAAAGCTACTACGCCTCCGTGACCCGCAAGCGCGTGGACAACGGCATGGAGTTTTTCCCCGAACAAAGTATGACGCGCGTGGAAGCCCTCTATTCCTACACCCTCAATTGTGCTTTTGCTGCTTTCGAGGAAGGCGATAAAGGCTCGCTCGAAGTAGGCAAAATGGGCGACCTGACGGTGCTTTCAAAAGATATTTTGACAGTGCCGGATGAAGAGATTATGGATACGGAGATTTTATATACTATTGTGGGTGGTGAGGTGAAATATTCGGGGATTTGATTTTTCTCGTCGTAGTATTTTTTAATTTTGATTTCAGCGAAACGTGAATTATAAGCAGTGAGTATCAAATAATCGACACTTTTGAGCGTGTCTTTCTTCGTTATACTTCATCATTTTCTCCTTACGTATCCCGATAGCTTTCGGATTGGCTATGTGCGTTAAAAATGATTCGTCTAACAAAAAAATATTTCGCATCTTGGACTAATTTATTCTCGTCTGTTCGCTTGACTGGACTTTGGACAAAATGGGAATTAGGGAATTGGGAAATTAGGTTAAAATTCGTAATCTATTGATTATCAGTTGTTCTAATTTTATTAACATAATAAAATATGTAAATAATTATTTTTCATAAAAATTTAAAAAAGAGGGATTTACCGAATTTCCCAATTCCCTAATTTCCCCTGTCCAAAGTCTAAGTTTAAATAAAGTCTATTAATAAACAAAAGTTTACCTAATTTCCGAATACCCCAATTTCCAAATGTCCAAAGTCCAGTCACTTGAATTAATTAACATTAATGTTTTTACATTTTCTTAACAAAAAATATAGAATATTTAATGAAATGTATATATTTGCTCCGTAATTATCTGATATAAATTCAGGTTGCATCATATTTAAATGAAACCAAGACTCAATATGTTTGCCAATTTTGAATTTTGAATGAAAAATTTTGAATGATGGAAAATATATAATTTGTTAATTGTTAATTATCAGTAAAAAATAAAATAAGATTTAAATTTATTTGTCATTCAAAATTCATAATTTGGCGGCGCTATAGGCGCAGGTGAAGTATTTAGCTTTGCAGCTTATTGTAGCGCACCTACTTGTGATGACGGCGTTCAAAATGGTGCAGAAGGCGGCGTTGACTGTGGGGGTGATTCTCCATGTCCTGACTGCTGTGGCAATGGAGTACAAGACGATGGAGAAACAGGTGTAGATTGTGGTGGAGCTAATTGTGCGCCATGTCCTGCATGTCCTGCCGACTTCACTGAAATCGTGAATGAAACATTTGATACTTGTACACAACCTGCCGGATGGACAGTTACTTCCACCGGCACAGGTACACTTGCCAATGGTGACTTTAGTTTCTCTGCCGGACCCGACGGTGTACCGGGCTTCACTTCGGTACAACCCGCCGATTTTGCAGGATGTATCGCTTTGATTGATGATGATAATGATCAGGGTAATGTCGGTGTTCACTGTATTATTACTCCTGTTATCGACATCAGTCCATTTATTAATACTAGCCTAACTTTCGACTGGCAACATGAGGAACTTGGTGGTAGTATTTTTAGTGTAGAAGTGTTTGATGGTACCAACTGGGTATCTGTATTTAGTAGTAATACTGATGACAGTGGAAACAATGCAATGGCAAATCTTGATGCCTATGCCAATCCTAATTTCCAAATACGATTCTGCTATGATGACGCAGGTGCATGGGGATGGGGTGCAGGTATTGATAATGTATCTATTTGCGGTCAGCCCAACGGTATGTGTCCTACTGAAATCACGACGAATGATGTAAGTGGTGACTACTGTGATGGCACAGATGCTATTCTAACAGCTAATTCTAATCCAAACGTTACATACGCATGGTCTTCTGATAATCCAAATATATTAGTAGTTGATGCTGCAGCAGCTTCCACTTCTGTCGAATTTGCTGCACTTACAGCATGTACTATTGAGACTGCCAATATCAGCCTTGTAGCTACTTGTGTGTTAGATGGTGTTGAATTATTCAACGGAGTAGTGAGTACAGTAAATGTATATCCTGCTGCACCTGCCACACCTGCTGATTTGGAAGCATTACTTGTAATTGGTGAGCCGGGTTGTGATGAGCCTGTGACTGTAGTTGCAGGATGCGAGAGTTTCGTAGTACTTACTCCGGATGCTGCTAATCCTACTTTTCCCGTAAATTCGGGTGATGCAGGTACAGCAACTTACACCGCAACTTATACGACCACACCCGACTGTTGCCCTGATGTAAGTGGTGCGACTACTGATTTAGTAGTGGATGGTAGCTTTGAAGCCGGACCTGGCGGCGGAGCATGGGTAGAGTCTTCTACTAACTTCGGTACGCCCATTTGTGATTTAGGTGGTTGTGGTACAGGCACAGGTACAGGTCCGAGTGATGGTAGTTTCTGGGCTTGGTTTGGTGGAGTCAGCGCGAGCGAAGTTGGTTCTGTATGCCAATCCATTACAGTTCCGGCAGGTGTTGCCTCTTTGACTTTATCATTTGACCTTGAGACTATTATTTGTGATAATCCAAGTGATTTCATGGAAGTCAACATTGATGGTACACAGGTGTTCTTCGTAGATGGTAGTGCCGCATCTTGTGGTGTATTGGGATATACAACACAAACAATTGACTTGCTTGCCGCAGGTATTGCTGACGGTGCTACTTATACGCTTTGCTTTGAAAGTGAAATCTTTGCGCTCAATGGAGGTGGTTCTAACTTCTTCGTAGATAATATACAGTTAATCGCAGAGCAACCACCTATGGAAGACCCATGTATGGTTACAGTGACAGGTGATTATGACTGCGAAATATGTTCAGCCACTTCGGCTACCATTTCTACCACATCAAATACAGATATTTGTACAGGTGATGGTGCTCCTGACCTTATTGATGTTACTGTTGATGATGCAGGTATGGGCAATCCGGCTTGGGTCATTACAGATGCCAACGGTATCGTATTGGCACTTCCTACTGCTCCACCATTTGATTTGGAAGGTGCAGGTGCAGGTACTTGTTTGATTTGGTTGGCAAATATCGACGACCCGAACTTTGCAATTGCTCCGGGTGACGACGCTGCTGCTGTAATCGCTGCTTTCTGTGCAGAGCTTTCTAATCCAATCACCGTCACAAGAGCGGCTGATTGTCAGCCTGTAATTAGTATTGGCGGAGATATGGTTGGAATCGGAGACCCATGTGTTTGTGAGGGAGCCAGCCTAATCGTTGGTGAAACTATCACAATCGTGCCAGGTACAGCACCTTATACCATCACTGCTTATGATAATCTCGGTACTACGGGTCTCGTAGATATGAATGGTGTTCCGCTTGATATAGTTGCACTTCAGGCACTATTTGATACAGCAGCTACCATGCCCGATGCCAACGGCAATGTGAATGTAGAAGTATTCATTCCGGCTGATGGCGTTTCGGTATTCTCTATTTCGATAGTGGATGCCTTGGGGTCAACGGCAGACTTTACAAAAGAAGATCCTTGCGCTCCATGTATTGCTCCTGCCGATATACCGACTGTCGGTGAATGGGGTATCATCATTCTCGGATTGTTGATGAGCATCGTAGCGATTGTCGGTATTAGAGAAAGAAGAAAAGTTTACGCTTAATTTTTATTAGCATAAACTGAAACAAATATCAAGTGCTTCGAGTTAAATTACTCGAAGCACTTTTTTTTGTGTGAATTTACGAATTGATGAGTTGACGAATTGATGAGTTGACGAGTTGACGAGTTGACGAGTTGATGAATTGACGAGTTGATGAATTGATGAGTTGGCGAGTTGATGAGTTGACGAATCATTCCCGGTTAATCTTTTCAACAACACGATAACATGCAGAAAGTCATTTTAAATGATTTAGGGGAAATATCTTATCACAAAGCCTGGGATTTGCAGCAGAAGTTGATGGCAGAAGTCATTGGTATCAAGCGTGCAAATAGAGATGCTACTACGCCAACACCTCAAAAGCATTATTTCCTTTATTGCGAACATCCGCACGTATATACACTCGGGAGAAGTGGTTCGATGGATAATTTGTTGCTTTCAGAGGAACAATTGAATGAAAAAAACATTGAATTTTATAAAATCAATCGCGGTGGAGACATCACGTATCACGGTCCGGGTCAAATTGTGGGTTATCCAATCCTTGATTTAGATTGTTTCTTTACGGATATTCATCGTTTTGTGCGATATATTGAAGAAGCTGTGATTCGTACATTGGCAGAATACGACATTCAAGGAGAGCGCATCAAAGGCTTGTCAGGAGTATGGCTAAAAGCAGACGATAAACGCCCCGACCGCAAAATCTGCGCCATTGGCATACACCTGAGTCGATGGGTAACGATGCATGGTTTTGCATTTAATATTCAGACAGATTTACAATACTTCAAGTACATCGTTCCTTGCGGAATTACAAATAAAGCCGTAACTTCTCTTGAAATGGAACTTGGAAAAGCTGTTAATTTGAGCGAAGTCAAAGAAAAATTAAATCGACATTTCTCCGAACTGTTTGAGTTTGAATTTACGAGTTGATGAGTTGTCGAGTTGATGAATTGACGAACTACGTATCATTCATCAACTCGACAACTCATCAATTCATCAATTCATTATTATATGAAAAAAGATATTCCTGTACGAAAGGTAGAAAATATAGCCGTTGTCATCTCACCGGAAAATGAGGATGTAGCATCAGAAATTTGGGATGTATATATTCTAAATCTTAAAGATGAGCCGATTGAGAATGTATTGATTAATTCGCGGGGCTACGGCGAGATAGACGGGAAACAGGTAAAAACTACCGTCTTGCGTTATTTTTACGAAAAGATAGGCGCGCAATCTTTTGTAAAATTGGAACTGATTAAACGTGAGGTTTTTCAACTCGCTAATGAATATTGGGTGAGTTTTAATCTCAATAGTCATATGTACGATAAGCGGTATATTTTTGTCAATGGCAGTCTTGAGTCCTCCAATTTTACGCATGTGCCACTACTCAATCGGAAAGGGGTGATGATAAAGTGATTCTGGTTCAGGGCAAAAGTATAAAATTAAAAAACGTCCTTACTTTGTGAGTAAGGACGTTTTAATTTTTATTTAGTGACGAAATAATTACTTCGCAATCACCATACGTTTTGTATCAACGATATTACCATTGACAACTAAAGAGTAGCTATATGTACCTGCGGCAATAGTACCTGCTTTAATTTGAATTTGCCCCTGACCTGCTTGTGCAATACGCTCACTGTGAATGAGTTGTCCTTTTGCATCAAAGACATTAATGACTGCATCAGTAACATCAGTAGGCACATTGTAATTGATAAGTGTGTTGCTATTAAACGGATTAGGTTGGTTTTGCTCTAAGTAAGCACCAGTACCGTCTAATTGAATATTTTGGCGATTGATGTCGTTGTTTATCGTACCGCCATTCAAAGCTGCTTCGATTTTTGCCAATCTTTCTTCCAAAGTCGCAATTTTCTCATCTTGTGCTTCGATGATTTCTTGTTGCTCTTGAATGGCATTGACGAGCATGTATTTGATACCTGTATCGTAGATTTTCAAGTATTCTTCCTCGCTCACAACCTTAGCTTCCTCGTCTTCTTCAACATGAGTAAATTCGCTGACAAATTCGGGAGCAATCTTCTGTAAATCTTGTGCAAAAAGCCCTACATTATATGTACCGGAAATCATACCAGCTTTACCTGTGTAATCATAAGTCAAAGGACGCAGTTTCATCACTTCCTTCAAGCCATAATTGAAGTCGTTGACATTTTTTTTCAATCTTTTGTCTGATACGATGACACCACCTTGGTAAGCGATATTACCTCCTACGTGTAACTTTTCTGCTGGATTAATACCAACACCGATACCTACATTCCCTGTACTACCTTTGATAATAAAACGCAAAAGTCCATTTTGGATAAAACGGTTATTCACAATTCTAGTTCGTGTATTACTTCTCAACTCATAGTCATAGTTCTGATCCCAAGACATACCGGCATCATTCCCTGCACCTATAATAAAGGCAGAAGCATCCTGGCGGTCAAACATCAAAGAAGCAGATGCACCACTTCTTACTACTGAACCATCTTCCATTAAGACACGTCCGGCAACTTCTAGTTTTTCGGAAGGAGTGTCTGTACCTACTCCTACATTTCCATCAGGGGCTTTAACATAAACTTGTGAGAAAGCAAATAGTGGGGTAATAGTCATTATAATGACGTAAATGAGATTTTTCATAAAATTCTTATTTAAGTTTAAAAGAAGTTCGTAGAATGTCTTGATGGCAAAGCTAATAAAAAAAATAGATATTAGCAATAGTCTGTAAAAAAATATTCCCTAAAATGCGAAATATGTAACTGATTCGAGGTGATTTTTAGATGAATATTAGTCCAAGTTGAATAAAATAGAACTATACCTGAAACTACTCTACATGAGAAAAAATATTTTCAGGCTTATATGTGTCTGCAAATCAATTTTTTAAGACGATTTATTTAGGAGAAAACTGAGGTAATTTGAGTACTTGGTACTG
>Ga0209093_1002560_pt1 | contig 10008 bp, 19 predicted proteins | sample SidtaG_4_FD_187450 | JGI IMG/M metagenome (GOLD analysis project Ga0209093, IMG submission 187450) | Marine algal microbial communities from Sidmouth, United Kingdom - Sidmouth_Male1 metaG (SPAdes) (version 2) | ecosystem: Host-associated > Algae > Red algae > Unclassified | place: Sidmouth...
CCGGCGACGGGCGCGACGGGCGCGGGCGACGCGTCAAATTTGGGCGGCAAGCCGCCGGCCGCCCCCGATGCCTGCGCCCTCGGGTGGCGCGCACCCGACAGGCGCCATCCTCGGTGACGTGGCGGCCGCGCCGCCGAGGCGGGGCGGCGCGGTGACACAAATCGAGCCAGTTACCCAGCGTACTGAAGAAAAGTACAAAAGCATAACGGGCTGCAATTGGCGTCCACGCACCATTCTGGAGGGGGTGCCCCACATACCCCACCAGAAGGGTGCGCAACACGAGGGCCACAACAAGCAGCATATTCCCTGGTCCCGGCCAAGCGACCGATTGATGGTCGGAATCGTCGTGGACCAATGAAACAGAGTGTGGCCCAGAACGGGTGGCAGGAAATAGGCCTGCACGCACCATTCCGGGGGGGGTGCCCCTCAGACCCAACCAGAAAGGTGGGCCACATGGGGGCCACTATCAAAGGCACATTTTGAAGGCCCGAGCAGGGGCGCCGAAACAATGTCGCCTGCTCGATGCACCAATGAACGGAGGTGCCGCCAAAATCAAACGGGCCGCAATCGGCGAGCACGCACCATTCTGGAGGGGGTGCCCCACAGACCCAACCAGAAGGGTGGGCCACACGGGGGCCACAACAAGCAGCATATTTCCTGGTCGAGGCCAAGCGACCGGTTGATGGCCGGAATCGTCGTGGACCAATGAAAAAGAGTGTGGCCCAGAACAAGTGGCAGGAAATAGGCCTGCACGCACCATTCCGGGGGGGGTGCCCCACAGACCCAACCAAAAGGGTGGGCCACACGGGGGCCACTATCAAAGGCACATTTTGCAGTCCGGAGCAGGGGCGCCGAAACAATGTCCCCTGCACGATGCACCAATGAACGGAGGTGCCGCCAAAAACAAACGGGCTGCAATCGGCGTGCACACACCATTCTGGAGGGGGTGCCCCACATACCCAACCAGAAGGGTGGGCCACACGGGGGCCACCACAAGCGACATATTTCCCTGGCCCGGGCCTGGCACCCGGTTCATCCTCAGCAGATTTGTGGACCAATCAGGCAGGGCGCCGCCAGGAGGCGATGGTAGGAAATCGGCCTGCACGCACCCTCCTGGAGTGGGTCGTCCAGAGACTCCGCTAGAAAGGTGGGCCACGCGGGGGCTACTATCTCGTCACTGTTTTTATGGCTCGAGCACTCGTTACCGGCGCCCCGGTGACCTCGATCGGGCCGGTCTTTTTCTCCCGTCTATTTCTCTCAGCCAATGGCATGCTCAATCGCCGGGTATGCAGTGGACCGATATTCGGCCGCTTCTGTTATCGTGCGGCCGCTTGATATGGTCTCTCCGATCCGCCACCACATTCCACCAATGAGGTGCCGTCGACGCTGCACGATGTCTGGATCTGCCGCAGACGATCTTTCGGGATGGCCCGGACACTGATCTTTGATGGCTCTCAGGAGCTGCTTAGAGCCACAGACAGTGAAGCGTGGCCGCACACATATATTTTTTTCTGGTGTCTGAACAGGCCGCCCTGCTGCATTGTCCTCTGGTCTTCCCATGTCTGGCACGTAACCGGTTGCATTCGACGGGGGCTAGTCGATTGCGGCTGCCGCTACGACAGCACCCGGGGGGTCTGGTACATGCATGTGATTGGCTGCTTCATTTTCGCAAGACAGGTTCACGTCAATGTCCTGTGAAAGCTATTGCGCGTATTTCCTTCACGTCAATTTTGGTCTACCAGAATGGGGCTACACACAACCCTGCAATACAGTGTGTTCTCGTTATATGAGACTGTTGATTCAGCTCAATACGAATAAAAAGTGGCCCTCACATCCTAGAATCAACGACTCGAGACCCATATTCCCTTGTTCACGATTCTCTGATAACGAGAACACACTGTACTGACCCCATTCGGACCATCTCGTGCCTCGTTTCAGACGGGTCGATCCCCAACTACATCTCGCCTGGCCCCAAAGAGGGTCCCGAGAATGGGCTTTCCACTCAGCGTGCCACACGTTGCGCCTCTAGATTCCCCAATTGGAGAATGGGACCGACCTTGCAGGGTTTGCTCTGACATCCGGACGACGACAACGACGTGGAGGCAACGGCGCATGCGGTGTGGGCGGTCTGAGCTCGAGGTTGGCAGCCGTCTGCTGCGCTGGTCCGTCGGAAGATCGTCAAAGGTTCTACTCTATCTATTCGAGAAGTGCATGAAAACGGCATAAAGTGGTGACAATGTGTTCCTCTTTGACCTGTAAAGGTGCTAGTCATCTCTGATTTCTTCCTTCTTGTCTATTGCTGATCCCCGAAGTTTATCCTGGTGGACGGAGACAGAGACTGACTGTGAATAAGAGCCTTCTAATGGTGTAAAACGAGAGTAAGAGGGCATCGAAGCCAACAGAAAGCACGGATTTGGTGCGAGGACCTTGCATCCAGCAGAACGCACTATTTGTTGCCGTTTGATCCGTTTTTCTTGGCACGGAGCAAGCTACCCAGGCAAGATCCTGAGATTTTCCACTGTTTCCCTGCCAGCAGTGCGGAAAAAGAGAGGTGCTGATGTCGATTTGCAGGCCGTATGGGCACAGGTAAGCAATCAGCAGCTCCATGTCAGTCCCAGGGGCGCATCTGATTGGTGGAGAGAGTCGGTCCGCCAGTCTGTCTCGGTTCACCAGGACAAAATTCGGGGATCAGCAATATAATGCGCGCACTTTAGGCGTAAGAGCAACGCCAACAATGTCCGCATCGAGTCGCTTCCGAACTATTTAAGAGCGCCACGTAAGCAAACGTGTAGTTGTTTGATTGGGTGTCGAACTGGCGTCGAGCCTTTCCGAACTGATGCTGACAGCGGCCATGTACTTGTCAAAAAAAGGGTAGGCTACATCATTTTTATATGCGGAAATGAGAGCGCGTGTTGATGGTTGTGGCCTTCCGAACTCAACCGTCCCAGACGCCCCAGTTGACTCTGCCGCGCCCGTCGCGTGTCGATGGGCAATCGCAGCTGTGTGCATGGGCGATCGTAGCCCGATCGTTGCGAAAAACTGTGACACGAAGCCTATTGGGAACAGAATCTGGCCTAAATTTGCGGTCATGGAGGCGATCGTCACTCGAATAGATGCCAGTTTCATGATCACCACGTGTCTCAGGGCTAATCCTGTGCAGCGCGGTGGTCAGAACGGTGACACGTTCGACCTGATTTGATCTCGGAAGCGCAGGCACGGACTACGTTGCCAGGGGGAGCGCGAAGCTCGGCCGGAGCGACGTACCACGGCTTGGAAAGCCACTCAGGGCAGGGCACGTGCAGCGCCGATGACGGTGTCGGCGGCCCCACAGCCGAGCTGATTTGGAACCAGGTCCCGGCCGTGACGTCCCTCCCCGCCAAAAGCGAACGTGGGGGCCTGTGGCACGCACTCACGCTGGATGCACTCGCACTGGGGTGGCGGCAACCGCGGTCGCTCCGACGCTTGGAACGCAGCGAGCACAACCTGAGGGATGCTGACGGAGTCCCGGAGCTCGGGACGAGCGACATTGGGTGTATCTATCACCGCGGCCTTATCAGGGCCGAGCATCGGTGCATGCACTGGCACGCCCTGCAAGTCGTCCGCCCAGGTGAGGATCCCTCCCACGCTCGCCGCTGCTCTGTAATCGCCATGGACGAAGCGGCCTCGGCCGCCCGCGCGGCCGCGCTCGAGCGTGCCCGGGCCGCGGCACGCGAGGGGGCCCGTCGTCTCCCGGCCATCCTGGCCCAGCAGGCCAAGGCGGCAAAGCACCGTCGCCGATTGGCGGAGGCGATTCGTATGGGCATGGCGACGGCCTCGGACGAGGCCGACTATGACGCGCCGAACGAGGCCTCGGGCAGCAGCTCCATGGCGAAACCGACGGCCTCCGACCAGGCCCAAAGCTTCTCTGACATCAAGTGCAAGCACGGCTTGCCGACGGTGGAGGAGGTCTTTCTCTACGCTCCAGGAACGCCAGAAGTGAGCAGCATCGGGGCGGCCAACGACAAGGTCGCGCTAGGGTGCAAGTGCAAGGAGTTTGACGGCCTTTCAAGTGCCGACCTGGCGTTTTGGGACGGCGTCTCACCGGAGAGTCCTGGTGGGAGCGGCGGCATGGCCTCTAATCATGCCAGCGGGGCCGTCAAGCGCAGTGCCGACGGTGACGCCGCCGCTCCCAAGCGCAAAGCTCACAAGACGGTCAAGGTTGAGAAGAACGTGGCCTAGGACAAAGCCAAAAGCGACTCCCAAGCTGCTCTGCGCCAAGATACGGGCCTTTTCCAGGCCTGTGGAGGGTGCCCATGCCGGTCCGCATGCCTCACATTGTGTTCCTTTTCTTCGTTCGTGCTGGGTGCGGAAGAGGCGGTAGGCGGGTGAGAAACGAGCGGTGGGGCGAGTGACGTGTCTGCAGTGAATGTGATCTTCCACCCTACAGTTTTTTTGTGTTCCAAAGAGGTTGCAATATGATTGTCGCAGTGCGCACGCATGAGCTGCGCAAAGCAGTTTCTTGCATGCGCTCTCTCGTATCTCCTGAGGTGAAGGGAAAGAAGACAGAGGGCCCCGAGTGAGGGGGAGCAAACAGGTCTTTGATGCGGCTATAGCTGTACCAGACAAAGCACGGAGAGGTGAGAGACGACGTAGCCCCGAGGGAGTTGTCTGGATGGACACAGGCACTTTGCTGTGACTGGAGGGGGCATTGAAGGAAGGCGGCCGACGGCGTGAGAACACCCGAATACGGCGCACGGCCCAGTAATCGAGGTGCCACCACTGTGTCGTCGGTGGTGGGGCCACATGGACCGCTGCGATCGGTTGACGAGATCACACACCATCAAGAGAGAGACGTATCGCGGCTGCGGTCCGTCCCAAAGCACAACTGAGAGCACATGTCTATGGTTGGAGGCGGACCGCAGAGCGTGTCGACATTGACGAGAGATCAGTGTAGCGTTTCAAAACTCGGGACCAGTTGTGAGCAGCCAATCAGACTCGAACATCACAGAACCTACCTGGACACAAAATCTTTGATCCGCGTCATGCGGTATTTTTTCAAATCAAGTCGTGGGCGTTTGGGGAGTGCCATCCTGTGGACTGGATTCCAACGAGCCAGCCCCCCGACTCGTTTATTGAGGTGCCATCACCGAGTACGATGCTGGGCGGCCCTGCAGCGTTGCGTGAGCCGCAGCGCACGGCCACCAATGATACGTTGCGGGGGGACTGGAGAGGTACCTCACTAGCCTCGCCATAAAGAAGGGGGAATCCACTGAGGGCTCGGCACGTGTGACACAATTGACGGTGGCAACGTCCCGCTGGGCAGACGGTTTGATTTTTGGAAACCTTGTGCGACCTGCATTGGAGGAGGGTCCTGGCGCGGTGCGAAAGTCGTCATAGGGCCTGTGTTGGACTGACATGGCCTAAAGGCAGGCTCCAGTGAACGTCTCTATGCAAGACCGTCGGGCCACTGTATTCCTGGCTCGCGCGGCGTTGCTGTCTGCCAACGCGCCACAGCGCGTTCAGTGGGGAGCGGGCACTGTGACACTGGGCGTTTCCACGGGGTCGCTGACGAGGGGGGCGGTCGGCCGGCGGTTGCGTTTAGCACGGCCGACGCCCACCGTCTGGGCAAGCTCTCCAGCTGCGTCGTCGTCCTGTGCTCTCAACCTTTTGCAGCGTGCACTCACGAGCCCTTCGAGCGCACGTCACCTGACGATCAGAGATGGATTCACCCTCTGAGGCTGGTGACGCTCCCCTTAATGCTCTCCGCGCTACACTTGTGGCCGCGCACGCGGCCACGCTGAGGCGCGCCGGCGCAGACGGCGGCGACGACACTCGCTCATCCGGCGCTATCGACGCGGCACCTGGGCGGCCTGGCGACATGGCCGATGCCGACGCTGAGCGTGAACTGGCTAGCTACGGTGGCGGCGACCTCGGAGCCGCGGGGGCTGTTTCCGTATCAGCCGCCGTAGCAGCCGCCCACGCCGTCCTCGTTCAAGAGGAGGCTACTAGTCGAGGACTGGCCTCTAACAAGGATAGCCAAGTCGATGGTCGCGAAGCGCGCGACACGGCGCACGATTAAGAGCGTTTGGCCTTCAACGAGGCCACTGACGTCAAGGGCGGCGCCTCGCCAGGCTGCCGCCCTGTCAGCGGCTCGAGCTTCAAGGAGAGAGGCGCGGCGGCCTCCGAAGAGGCCGGCACCGTAACGAAGAACCAGGCCGCCCCTGCCGTCTCGATCCCTGTGTGTGAGGGTGACACGAAGAGTAAGGGGGGGAGCGCGGCGGCCTCTGATGAGGCCGGCACCGGGACCACGAGCAAGGCCGCCGACGGCCTGTCGAACGGCGAAGACGTGCACGGCAAGAAGGTCAAGGTGAAGCGCGAAGCGGCCGCAGGCGCGGCCGTCGGATCTACTGCCGCTGACAATGACGAAGACGCGGGTGACATGACGGCCTAGCAGATTGAGGCGGCCGAGCTGGCGTTGGACAAGGGCTACACGGTCGCCCAGTTTGAGGCGGCCAAGAAGGCCGTGAACGCCATTAGCACCGTCGCGGCGCCTCTTGAGGCTCAGTTGGCCCACCTCCAGGCCGTCACCATCGACGATCGCACGCGCGACATCCTCATGACAGGCAAGCTTCATTTCGTGCTCAAGCACCTGTGGCGGACAGGCAAGACCTATTGGGGTGCGCTTCGCTGGGCCGCGGCCTGTGACACGGCCTTGGACGCCATTAATATCGACCAAGTGACAGCTTTCACATCTACGGCCGTGGCCTCGACGCGCAAGGCCGTTCTTTCTTTGTGCAAGCTCTGCTCGTCCTCTCTCACGACTGAGTGGCGGGCTGTTTCCGCCCCAGTTGGTGATACGCGCAAGGCCGGCGCGGCCTCAAGCGTAGCGGCATCTAACGGGGACGATGACGACGACATTGTCGTTGACGGCGTGACGATGGCCGGCGACCGTGCCAAACTCAACCTAGCCCAGAACAAGGCCGAGAGTGTGGACGAGCCTTCCAAGGAAAAGCTGGGTCACACGGGCGAGGCTGTGTAGGGCAGAGGGGCTCTATGCAGCGGAGTACTTTGCCTTGAAGACGGCTTGCTGACGTTCAAGAGATGGAGGCCCTCGCCGGGCCGCCCACGAGGGCCCATGCCAGGCCGCCATCTTAATCATTTTGTTTCTCTGCATTTCATGTCGGACGATGAGTAGGTCCGTGGGAGAGGAGCGGAAGGGCCCGTACCGGCTCCACGAGCTCGGTAGTCCATATCGTCTCAGATTGAATGCTAGTGTGCGTATTGACGTCGAGTGGTAGTGACAAAGCCGCTGCTCCGACAAGCAGCTTGCGTCTGTCAATGTTTCTCAGTCCCACTTTGTCCCGTATGCACCAAATCCGACGGCTGAGAGGGGGGCGCAGATAGTAAGCATCACGACAAGGTAATGAGCGGGAACAATTTATATGATTGACGCAGCTGGCGGCGCGCCGCTCCCTCCCGCACGTTGCAATGGTAGTGCCAAAGCAGGCTTTGCGCAGCTGAGGGGGGCGGGCGGACGCATGCCACTTCTTTATTCCAGACGTATCCCTCTTTCCAGGCCCAATGTGCTCGTTCAGCTCCCATTTCTGACCCGGGTGGCCCAGGGAACCATCAAAGGCGGCCCCGGTCATGAAGAAGAAGACCAGAAAGCGTGACGTGAGTAGGAGTGCGCGAGTTTGAGCTCGACGCATCGGCCTAGCACGACTCTGTATCGGCTTTCGGCGCGGCCGTGACGCTCCGAGAGGCTCGTGGGAGAAAGACAGCAGAAAGCCAGGAGTTGCTAAGTTAACGGGTGGCTATGAGGTCGCTTGGGTCGACGTGTTGATCAAGATTGCAGGAGATCGCATTACACTGGGAGATTGTCCCCGGATCCAATGGTCCAATTGACCAATCAGTAAACAGCATCATGTGATCTAAACCACAAATCTTCCTGTGGACGCGCGAAGCTCATCTATTGGAGAAGAGGTCTCGTGCACGGCCAGAGGATGCATCGAACCAGATTCCACACTGGGGCGTTGCCATGGCGACATATGGAAAAGGCTCGCAGTGCCGTGGCCCCGGCCGAGACGGGGAACTGCGGTACGACCAGCCCCTGGCACGGACACGTATACTTTTCCGTACCCAATCAGTGGGCGGCAAGGCAGTGGCCGACGTGACTTCCGTATCTTTGCTGTCGTCTCACCGCCTGATCGACATCCACGTCGCCAGGATGCGTGCGTCATGAGAGCACTTCGCAAGGCGCGGTAGTGTCCCACTGTCACCTTCCAAGAATCGTCCGTCGTTTCCCTGTGGCAAATGCCCATCTCATATATCTCGTCGGAAGCGAGGTGTGTTGAGGTGCGGCGCTCCTCATACAGGACCGCAGCTGATTGGTCCTGATTGTTTCTGCCCGATCGGGGAGCGGGCGAGCCAAATGCAGGCGTGCTTCTCTGTTGGGCGTCCTCGCACTCAATACGTAGACATACGCGCGGAGCGAGGGGCTCTGTGCGCGAGGCGGGGAACCATGTTGATAGTGCCGCGTCTCTCCCGTGCCTGCGATTAGTTGACAGGTGGCGCATGCGCAGGGATGCACCCCGAGACACTCTTGCTGCGCCAGCGAGCGTCTCATGCCAGCCGTTTTTCGATTGGTTAGAAGCAGGCCTTTTCATGAGTACCACTTTCTCTCCTGAGTGAAGTATCCGGCCCTGTTCTACTTCATCAGTTCGGGTAGGGACCCAGATGCTTTTTATTTTCGGGTGCCGAGTAGTTCTTTCTGCGCCCGAGTACAAGTATTTGACACACTCAGATTTTCGAGTGCACACAATTGGCACATTAGCCGAGTATCGGATAGTGATATGAAATTTGTTGGACGAGCGAATCCTGAACACATCGAATGGTTGAATCATCTTCGCGATCGCTGCGACTCGTCTGAAATGGAAGACAGTCCGTTCCACCACGTGCGCCAATCAAACGTGAGCATCCAGTGGAGGCTGGCGCGGGTTCCGACCGTGCTTGCTGTCGTCGGGGCGGCAATCTTTGTCTCAATTATGAGGTCGGCCTCTTCGTCCCAGGTACAGTGTGTATTCGATACTAGGGCGCTCGTTTATACGACCGGGTCGTATGAACGAGCCTGTCCTTACTGCAATTAAATACACTGCAGCGCCCTCATTCCATGGGACTGCTGACCCAGACATACAGCATGTGCCCCCGTTGTCATGCAGTGAGACAGCCTCCGTCGCCACCGCACCGCACACCATCCCCCCACTATCAAACTACCACCGGCTTGCCCGCGGCCCTTTCCCCCCCACCGATCATCAACTTCCCCAGTCGTGTTGGCGGGGTCTCTCAGTCGCGACTAAGAAGATCGCCGCTGTGGTGCACACACAGCTGCATGGCGTTCTACCTGTAACTGAAAGCGTCCATACGGACGTGTCAGAGGTGGTCTCTCTGATGAAAAACACTGGTTTGGTTGAGGACTTTCTGGGGGTGTCGGAGGAAGAGAGAGGTTGTGCGGTGGAGAGGTGGTTTGTCGTCGAGGATGACGTGAGGACCATCTCTCAGGAGGTCGATGTGGTTCTCACAGGAGAGGACGAAGACTAGCGTAGCTGAAGAGCTATGTTTTTTCTGTCGTTTGTTTGATGGCGCTGTTGGCAAGCACCGTCTCTGTAGGTCTTCGCACCTTTTACTTGCAGCGCGTCGGCTTTGAGTCGGTGCAAGTAGCGAGACCACAACCGGGCGCAAGTACGGTGGTATTGCGCCCAATCTTGCAGTGACAAACCCCAAATGATGATCTAAATGTGAATTCGAAGTAGGCTGCTATAAAGTGGCCCCGCGTCGCATAGTCGAATACATACTGTAGCTCAGGCGCCTCACGCATCTGTGGGCCAGCTCATCAACTCGCTCCGAGGTCCACGCCTCCTCTTTTAGGATTGTCCACCATATCTTTGTTCTCTGTGCTCGGCTGCGCCCTGAGAAACTGCCGCTGCCCCCCCCGCCCCCTCATCCCCCCCCGCTCCTCGCCCCTCAACCCCT
>Ga0209093_1002564_pt1 | contig 10006 bp, 6 predicted proteins | sample SidtaG_4_FD_187450 | JGI IMG/M metagenome (GOLD analysis project Ga0209093, IMG submission 187450) | Marine algal microbial communities from Sidmouth, United Kingdom - Sidmouth_Male1 metaG (SPAdes) (version 2) | ecosystem: Host-associated > Algae > Red algae > Unclassified | place: Sidmouth...
CCGATACTCTTCACCTATTTTTCGCTCTCCCGATAGCTATCGGGATAGGGTATGCGGCTCAAAATGAGGCTCGATTATCGAAAAAATACAAAAGTTCCATGCATACAAAATATTCCTAAATAAAGTCCACTAATGAACTTTATAAACTCAATAAACCTAATAAACTTTTCCCTCACTCAATCTCCAAAAATTGCTCAAATAGTTCGAAGAATTGCTCCGGTTCTTCCAAGTACGGATTATGTCCGCTATTTTCAAACATGACGAATTGTGCTTGTGGCATATATTTTTTGTATTGCACAACCCATTCAGGCGTCGAAACGCCATCATAACGTCCTGCTACGATGAGTGTTGGGGCTTTGATATTTTTCAATTGTCGCCTTACGTCCCAATCGCCCATGCTGCCCGTTACGTGAAAATCCGCATCTCTGCCGACGATGGTATAATACACATCGCTACTCCACGAACGCACCTTGCGGTCGGGCATAGGTTGGCGGAGTTTTGTATTGTGATAGTAGATATATTTTGTGGGAAAACTGCCGTACAATTTGCTAAAAACAGGGTCGTTCGACACGTAGCCTTCCAAGCGCAAGGAGTCCACCAATCGCCATTTTTCGGGGAAATGTGTTTTGGCATAATGATTATAGCTGTCACAGTTGGCTTGCCACATTAATCCACTATGAAAGCCGTTGATTAATATCATTTTATCAATGGAATCAGGATATTTGACGGCATAGGCTTGGGCTACTACTGTTCCATAAGAATGACCTAGTACTGACCATTTTTTGAGTTTCAATTTCTTACGAATTGCCTCCAATAATTCTACATCATTATCAATCGAATACTCGCGCTTATCCTTGGCATCATCAGACATTCCACGCCCCAAAGCATCGAAAAATACGACTTGCATATTTTCGTGATATTTGCCAAAATTACCTTGTAAGTAATCATGTGAATTGCCCGGACCGCCTGCGATAAATACCACCGGATTACCTTTGCCTTTCGTTTCTACATTGATACTATAACCATTGATTTTTAGGGATTTAGATTTAAATTCAGCATGAATCGTATTTTGAGCATACAGGCTAAATGTTAAACCTAATAGAGAAATAAGTAGTGTAATTGATAATTTCATGTATTGTTATTTATTGTAAATAAATCACGAGGTTATCCGCCTAAGTTTGCCCAAAATATAGATGCTAACTTTTCCTGCGGTGTTTACTCGGCAGATGAAGGTTGTTGTAAAATGTGGTCGTTTGTCATTTAAAATGTTCGCTCCGAATAAAAGGATTCGTCTAACGAGACTTTGCTTTAGGCAAACTGATAGCCAATCACGATATGAATTGTGTGACTACCGACAAAATAACGTATTTTCCAACACTAAAAAAAATGTATTTATTGTATTGAGGAAAATGAGAGAAAGATTGTGAAATTGAACCGAAATTGCGGAGGATTGTTTTGTTGTTGTTTACTTAGCAATTAGACTTTGGACAGAGGAAATTAGGGAATTCGATAAACCCCTATTTTTTAGTTTTTTATAAAAAATAATTATTTACATATTTTCTTATACTAATAAAATAAAAACAACTGATAATCAATAGATTACGAATTTTAACCTAATTTCCCAGTTTCCCAATTCCCATTCTGTCCAAAGTCTAATTAGTAAACTCTATACACTCAATAAACTTAGTAAACTCTATGAACTCAATAAACTTAGTAAACTAAATACACATGGAATTCAAAGTGACTAAAACGGAAGAAGAGTGGAAGGAAATCCTCACACCGGAGGAGTATCGCGTCTTGCGACAGGCGGGTACTGAACGTGCTTTTACAGGCGAATATACTGATACAAAAAAAGATGGAACTTACGAGTGTGCAGGTTGTGGTTTTGAGCTATTTTCTTCTGAAAATAAATACCACTCCGGTTGCGGCTGGCCCAGCTTTTGGGGCGAATTGGAATCAGCAAGTATCGTACAAAAAGAGGATAACTCTCACGGAATGAGACGGGTAGAGTTGCTATGCAGCAATTGTGGTGGACACCTCGGTCACATCTTCAATGACGGACCGCCACCTTCCGGCAAGCGGTACTGCATCAATTCTGTGTCGATGAAATTTAAACCGGAGAAAGTTTAAGCCTAAGTTTAAAATGGAGTTTGGCGTAGCCAAACTTGTATTAATTTGAGTGTGTAAAATATTAGGGGCAATCAGATATGAAATGTCAAAACACCTAACTATTGTACACGTTTAATTTTGCCACAAAGACACAAAGAATTTTACTATTTATACTTTGTGTCTTCGTGTCTTTGTGGCAAGTTTTCTTTTGAATAGTCGTATGCCAAAATATATTAGAATGCCCCTAATGTTTTACACACTCTATTAATTTATACTTAATCTTGAACTTAGACTTAAACTTAGGCTGTATAATCCGTCACACGCACCTTCTTACGGGCTTGCTTGCGTTCGGCGGTAACGCGTTTATTTTTCAATCGCTTTTCCTGTACTCCTTTCGGAATAGCAGTGGCAATACGTTTCTTTTCTTTTACCAATGACTGTGACAGCAGCATGTAAAAGAGTGAGATTGCTTCTTGCTTATTGCGATGTTGGGAGCGTGTTTTTTCACTTGTGATATGCAAGTGACCACTCACCGACATGCGATGATTTAGTTTTTTCTTAATCATCGCTTTTTCCTTGATAGTCAGTAAATTGGATGAATCAACGTGAAATAAAAGCATTACCTTTGAGGATACTTTATTGACGTTTTGCCCACCTTTTCCACCGCTTCTGGATGTCTTGAATGAAAATTCTTGTGTAAAATCTCTCTGCATCATTTTAATAAATTTTTGATGGTTAAGCCTTTTTTTTATGTATAAACGTGTTTTTGACATAAATCGTTCGCCAAAGTTACAATTTATATAATTATTTTTTAAAAATAAAATAAAAACTATTGCATAAAAGCGATTTTGAGACGATATATGTTTGGATTGGGAGGTAAGGATCATTGTGTGTGAAGGTGTCGATAGTAAGTTTATCAGTAGAGTTTTTGTATTATATATAACGGTTGTTTTGAAGAAAAGGTTGGGTTTTGAAAGATATATTATTAAAGTTTTTTGGGGAAATTATGTACTCGGTACTAAGTTAATAGCTCACAATTGATAGTTTATAGTTTTTTAGAATGAATATTTTTTTCTTAAATTTAATTATGAACTACAAACTATCAACTATTAACTACTACCGTAACCCGTTATTCGTTGACTCGTTATTCGTTTTTAATTAATTGATTATCAATAAATTAATTGGAATTTTAACTGTCAATAAATTAAGGTTTAAATCACTACACACATTCAGGAACGTTCAAATAATAAGTTTACCATTTCGACGAGATTATTTTGTGCTTTCCCGATAGCTATCGGGATTCTCTTGGAAACGGGCGTCCCGAAAGCTTTCGGGATAACTGTTTTCAAGGGGAAAAATAAGGGCAAAAGAAGCCGTCCAAATAGTGAAGTTATTATTTGAACGTTCCTTATTCAAATTTTAATTAAATACTTTGTAGTTTTGATAATGTTTTAACGCAGTCCATAGCTTGCAGTCCATAGTCCATAGCTAAAAGAATAAAATTGACTTGCTACTATGGGCTATCGACTGTGGACTATTGACTATTCACAAATAATTCAAATTAATCTATGAGACAATTAATTACAAAAATCAGTATAACACTGATGTCTCTTTTTCTGGTGGTTGGTATGGCGCAGGCGCAATCCACAGCTACCGGAACAATTACAGACGCTGCGGGTATTCCGCTTATTGGTGTTAATGTTATTGTTAAGGGGACTGTTATTGGTACAGCTACTGACCTCGATGGCAATTATTCATTAAAAGTGCCGGAAGGGGCAACCGAACTGGAAATCAGTTACACGGGTTTTGAGACACAAACGATTGACATATCGAGTGGCGGTGCTTCGAATATTGTCATGTCAGAAGGTTCGAATGTGCTAGATGAAGTCGTCGTTACAGGACTTGCGACTTCGGTAAAAAGGAGTAATCTCGCCAACTCAGTGGCTTCGATTTCTTCGACAGAGCTGACAGGCGTAACTGTTGCAACAACTACAGATGCAGCACTTTACGGAAAATTTAAAGGTGCAGAAATACGCGCCAACTCCGGTGCGCCGGGTGGTGGTATTTCCATCAAAACACGGGGTACGACTTCCATCAATGGCTCGTCGCAGCCCTTGATTATCATGGACGGGATTTATATTGACAATTCCTCTATTCCTGCCGGCTTGAATATCGTATCGGCGGCTTCGTCGGGTGGTAGTACTTCAAATCAAGACAATCCATCCAATCGTTTGGCAGATATTGACCCAGAAGATATTGAGACCGTCGAAATCTTAAAAGGAGCTTCGGCAGCCGCGCAATATGGTTCGCGTGCTTCGGGCGGTGTGGTCATCATCACGACCAAAAAAGGCAAAGCCGGACCTACCGAAGTGAGTTTTAATCAATCATTAGGTTGGACAGAAATGCTCAACCCGCTCGGTCAGCGCGAATGGACAGAAGAGCGTGTCCTCAATTCCAACTTTGCAGGGGCGATTGATGAGTTTCGCAACAATCCGGCAACGGATTATGAAGACCTTTTGTACGGCAATAAAGGTTTGCTTTCTACCTCGCGTATTTCGATAAGAGGCGGCACGGATAAAACATCTTTCTTTGTAGGCGGAACGTATAAAAACGAAGACGGTATTGTAAATAATACAGGCTATGACAAAGCTTCTGCCCGTATCAATATCACCCACAAAATTACAGATTGGCTCGATATTGCCACGACGACTTCTTACGTCAATTCGTCGGCAGATAGAGGTTTTTTCAATAATGATAATTCCGGTACTACAATGGGTATTTCGTTTACCTCTACGCCTTCATTTGCACAATTATTGCCGGATGCCAATGGTGTTTATCCTGCCAATCCTTACGCACCTTCCAACTTCTTGGAAACAGCAGCAAAAATCACGAACAACGAAAAAGTTAATCGCTTGATAGGTGGTGGTACGGTCACGGCGAAACTTATTACAAAAGACAACATGAGTTTGCGTGCCATTTTCAGAGGAGGTATTGATTATTACAACCTTGCTACGGCGGCACTTTTCCCCAACGATGTACAATTTCAAAGCAATGGCGCAGGCTTAAACGGTGTGTCTGTACAAGGTAGCACCAATAGTTTCAACAACAATCTCGCTGCCTTTTTAGTACACTCGTTTTACACGAATAGCGGTTTGAATTTCCGTACGCAATTGGGTGTTACACAAGAAAATTTTAATAGAAATACCATACTTGGTGTCGGCTCAAATTTGATTGGTTTGCAGACCAATCTCGACCAATCGGGCACAAGAAATGTCACTCAAACGAGATTGCTTCAACAGGATAAAGGCTTCTTTGTACAGGAAGAAATTAACTGGCAGGACAAGGTGATGTTCACCGCCGGATTGAGAGGGGACAAGTCTTCTAATAATAGTGATCCCAACGAATTATTCTTCTATCCAAAAGCTTCTTTGGCGGTGAATGCCCACGAATTTATGAGTGGAGAGGGTGCTTTGAGTCAACTCAAATTCCGTACAGCTTTCGGTCAGTCGGGTAATTTTCCTGTATTTGGTTCTAAATTTACTTCCTTTGGTAGTGTCATCGTAGATGGTCAGCCGGGGGTTACGATTGGTAGCTTGGAAGGTAATTCAGCAGTAGGACCGGAGCGCCAGACGGAGTTGGAATTTGGTTTTGATTTAGGTTTCGCCAAGAACAGAATTTTACTGGATGCTACTTACTACATCAAATCGGTAGCTAATCTCTTGCTCAATGCTGACGTACCAACTTCTTCCGGTTTCAGCAGTCAAGTTACCAATGCGGCAGAATTGCAAAATAGAGGACTCGAAATTGGTTTGAATGCAAAGGTTATTGATACGGATGATTTTGATTGGTCAACACGCATAGGTTGGTGGAAAAACCAAGCTGAAGTCACCAAATTACTTGTGCCTGACTATACCACAGGTGGTTTTGCAGACTTCCTCGGACAATTTCTCATTAAGGAAGGATACAGCCCGACCACTATTATAGGTGTAGGACCAAATCCTGACGTGGGATTGAATGGTGCTGACCCATCATTGCAAATATATGGCAATAGTGAAGCGGATTTTCAAACGACTTTCTACAATCAACTGAGCTATCAAAACTTCGATTTGAGTTTCTTAGTTCACTGGAAACAAGGTGGTGACAACATCAACCTATCTTCCTTACTTTTTGATTTGAACAATACAACACACGATTACGACGATATTGACCTTGACCCGGAAGGTACACTCGGCAACGGTGACTACCGCCTCAGTCAATTAGGTTCAAATACAGAGCCTTATATCGAAGATGCAGGCTATGTTAGATTGCGTGAAGTTGGTTTGTTTTACACCGTACCTAAAACTATGCTTGGAGACGTTGCCAAACTCAAAATCGGATTTTCCGGTACAAATTTGATAAACATTTTCAGCTACAATAGTTACGACCCCGAAGTATCCAATTTTGGAGCCGGCGGATTATCGCAAGGCGTAGAAGTGACCCCTTTCCCTTCTGCCAAACGCTTTAATTTCCACGTTACGGCAACGTTTTAAATTGTTTGATTGGGAAATTGTATGATTGTTATTATTGTATGATTGTCAAATTGTTATTATTGATTTTGCTTCGCAAAATTCTACTTAGAAAACAATCAAACAATTCAACAATCCAACAATCATTTTTTCAATAAAAAAAATACAAAATGAAATATAAAATATTAATACTCATTGCGGTTTTCGGGATGACCTGCTGGACAAGCTGCAATATTGACGATATACCCAACCCAAATGAAACAAGTCTTGAAGACATCTTGCAAGATGCTTCGCCCAGTGAATTACAAACTGTAGTCACGGGCATCGAATCACTGATGGGACAGGACTTAGGTTTTTATTACGATGTTGTTGCTATTATTGGTCGTGATTATTGGTTCTTTACGGGGTCTGACCCGCGTTATACAGGCGAGGTGCTTGGTAGAGAAAATTCACAACTTGATAATGCGGGTTTTTATGGTACACGTCCATATTTCGGCAGATACCGTACCGTTAAAAACTGCAATATCTTACTCGAAGCGGTGGCTAACGCTGCACCCGGTTTGACTGATACAGATGTAAATGGTTACGGTGGTTTTGCCAAAACAATTCAGGCGCACGAGTTGCTACTTGTACTCAATTTGCAATACCAAAACGGCATCCGTTTGGACGTAGCAGACCCCGACAACCTCGGTGGTTTTGCTTCTTATGACGATGCGCTTGCAGACATCTCCGCACTACTCGACGAGGCGGCTGCACAACTTAGTAATGCAACGTTCAAATTCTCGCTTTCCAGTGGTTTTGCGGGTTTTGATACGCCTACAACTTTCCGCCAATTCAATCGTGCAATGGCTGCGCGAGTAGCGGTTTATCAAGGCAATGGTGAGAAAGCTAAAACTGCATTGGGCGAATCATTTTTTGATGAATCTGCTCCGATGAGTACAGGTCCTGCGCTGTACTTTTCAATTGCAGGTGGTGAGGCTTCCAATCCACTTTTCCGCCCCACAGGGCAAGCAGATGCTATCATTGCTCACCCATCCTTTGTTGAGGCTGTAGAAGGCACACCTGATGCACGTCAGGATAAAATTCAACTTCGTACAAAAGTAGAAGGTGGCAACATCGTCAATGATACGCTTCGACTGGACGGACTGCAAGGCGTTTATGATGTGGTCGTTTATAAGTCATTGTCCGATAATTTACCATTGATTCGCAATGAAGAACTCGCGCTTATTGCTGCCGAAGCCAATATTGGTTCGGACAATGCACAAGCGGAACTCATGCTCAATATCGTGCGTGTCGCCAACAACTTGCCCGTATATTCAGGTGGAACGAGTGATGCCGAACTCACTGATGAGATGTTGCACCAACGCTGGTTATCGCTTTGGGGCGAAGGGCATCGTTGGGTAGATATGCGCCGCTATGGTCGCCTAGGCGAATTGCCAATTGACCGTGTAGGCGATGATGTGTGGGAGCAAATGCCACGACCAGTTACTGAAAACTAAAACGTAAACGGACATTCCTGTCCGTTTGAATATCAAAAAGCGTCATCTCAATCATTTGGGGTGGCGTTTTTTAAAACGTAACACGGACATTCCTGTCCGTTTAAGATTACATCCATTCCCATTTTCATTGCAATTTTCATTTTGAAGTTGCCGTTTCCCGTATCAAATCCCATGCTTTCTGAATATGCGAAAGCTCAACATTAGTACGCCCAATAGACATTCTTAAAATAAAAACATCATTGACTTTGGTATGCGTCAGGTATATTTTACCCGAACTATTCAAGCGATTTAAAAGCCTTTCGTTCAAGCTGTTTTGTTCTTTAATGCTAATTGTATTTAAAGATTTATAATAAAAACAAATCAAATTCATACTACGCGGAACGGCTAATTCAAATTCAGATGATTTAACGATTTCATCCTCCAGCCATTTTGCCAATTCAATATGCAACCTAAGTTTCTCTTGCAATCCTTTTAAGCCATAATGACGTAATACAAACCACAATTTGAGCGAACGAAAACGCCTGCCCAGCGGAATCCCCCAATCGCAGTGATTCGCAACTATGCCATCCGTTTTTGTTTTCAGATATTCGGGCAAAATGGCGAAAGTATTCACCAAAGCGTCCTTATTTTTTACAAAATATGCCGTGCAATCGAAATTCGTAAACAACCATTTATGAGGATTAAATACAAAACTATCTGCGTGTTCGATACCATTTATTAGGTTTTGATATTCGGGTAATAATAAAGCTGAACCCGCATAAGCCGCATCCACATGCAGCCAGATATTGTGTTTACTCGTTATTGCTGCTATCTCTTTTAAGGGATCCATCGCCATCGTGCCGGTAGTGCCTATCGCTGCCACTACGCATAATGGATGATAATCATTTGTAATATCCTTTTCGATACATTCCAATAGCAAATCTACATTCATCGCCTGTGTATCATTTGTTGGTATTTTGACGAGGTTTTCCTTTCCGATACCCGCAATCTTTACTCCTTTTTCAATAGAAGAATGTGTTTCTTCTGAACAATAGACCCGAAAATTGGTGAAGCCTGCAAAGCCTTTAGTATTGACTCCGTGATTAGACTTTTGCTCCCTTGCCGTGAGTATCGAAGCCAGTGTTGCGGTAGAGGCAGTGTCTTGTATCACGCCTGTCCAACCCTTCGGAAGTGCCATTGCATCTCTTAGCCATTCCATCATTCGTTCTTCGAGTTCGGTGGAGGCGGGCGAGGTTGCCCATTTCATGCCTTGCACGCCGAGTGTCGCCGTGAGCATCTCCGCCAATATCGAAGCTGCGCTGGTATTTGCCTGAAAATAAGCAAAGAAATTAGGACTTTGCCAGTGCGTAATACCGGGAATGATAATGTTTTTAAAATCCTCAAAAATCGCCTCTACGCGCTCGCCTTCGTCGGGAATTTGGGATTTGATTTGATGGTATATTTCTTTTGGTGCGACTTGTGATTTTACAGGATATTGTTCGACATCATTCATATAGTCTGCCATCCAATCCACAAATTGATGCGCGTATTCACGGAATTTTTCTGATTCATTGCTCATATTTTTTCTTTTATCGTTACTTAGAGCATGTTTAACTTTGCCTAAAATATAGATGCTAACTTTTCCTGCGGTGTTTACTCGGCAGACGAAGCTTGTTGTAAAATGTGGTCGTTTGTCATTTAAAATATTCTCTCATCATCCCTTAGGCGAAAAGTATTAAATTATTACCGGACTTTAGCTTACTTTTACAAGATAATTAATTTAATTTGATTTGAGTGTGTAAAATATTAGGGGAACTTTAATTTGTTTGAATGTATCATAAATTGGTAGCATTAATTAAAGGTACAGTAGTACCGATTCCGTTTGTAGTAAGGTCTAAAGAACAACCGATTGAG
>Ga0209093_1002565_pt1 | contig 10004 bp, 15 predicted proteins | sample SidtaG_4_FD_187450 | JGI IMG/M metagenome (GOLD analysis project Ga0209093, IMG submission 187450) | Marine algal microbial communities from Sidmouth, United Kingdom - Sidmouth_Male1 metaG (SPAdes) (version 2) | ecosystem: Host-associated > Algae > Red algae > Unclassified | place: Sidmouth...
TAGTAGGGGAGGGAATCAGGCGGGGTATTGGTGCCCCACTTTCTGGAGACATCAAGGCTATCGCCGCCAGTTTTGACGTCGGTGCAGGCCGTTGGCGCACGTCTGCCTTGCGTCGGACCGGGATGCAATGCAATGAAATTCTAATCAATTGCATGTATTGAGTATCTAGTAATTTGCTCCACAATACGACCTATGCCAACGTATGTGAGGGATGGACGTAGATCCTGGAAGACCTCCCGATGGCGTTCCAGAGTCTCACACATCTTTGTGTGAGATGCGGCTGGAATAGGTCCGGAAGGCCGATTTCCCTAACACAGCATCCGGAAACCGTGAATAGTCCTCTGGAGCACACCATCGTCTGCGAAGCGGGCCGCATACTAGACGTGTACAAAGCCACGTATTGCATTCTGCCCAATTTTGGCCGATCCGAACAAGAACAAGAACACAAGACGTATTTACATTTTCGTATGTAATTATTCGATTTTCAGGTAAGTTCCATGAACCAAGCCGATATCATTTGAACGCAAAAATGTTCAGATTTGAAGACCAGGTCGGTTCACGTCGTTCACGACGACGACGACGAGACGGCTCGTCGTCCAGGTTCTCACCGTGAGGCGGTTCGCGTTGTGTCGCTGTCCGCGCCGTGTCGCTGTCCGCGCCGTGTCGCTGTCCGCGCCGTGGTGCCCTCGATTATCCGAGTTGTCGCGAGCTGGTCACCATCTACGCCACTGGAGTACGTGTGGCGTATTCTGATCATGGCACCTGGAGCCGCGGCTGGTCCGTCGACCGCTGCGATCTCATCGCGTAATGGAACGTATCAGCACTGTGCATTGGCGTACCGGTCCTATTACGTACATCGCTCTTGTTACCAGGTCATGCTTGTCGTGCCCCGCAATGTCTGCAGGTTTACTCCGTCGCTCCCGGTGAGGGGAGAACGCAATCGATTGACCAGCGTTAACATCCGGTGCCTCGGCTTCTTTTCTTTCTGCTGTTCGTGATTTCTTTTGTTTGCTTTGTTTGTTTCCTTGATGTTTTTGCACACAGCCGCAGTATTCCGCAAGTGCAGCCTCTGCCGCCTGACGGGGCACTTTATTACCCGCTGCCCCGTCAATCAGGCAAGCAACATCCCCTGTGGCTGCAAGAAGCGGTCTTGCGGGCCCTGCGCCGCGCTGTGCGAGGTGTGCGACATGGCCGGCCACCAGCCGGACAATCTTGAGGAGATAGTCGTCGGCAGTGCCGTGCCAAGGTGGTCGTGCGCCGACCACGACATGGGCAAGATGGCGGCGCGCGTCACGCCACTGCTTCGGAGCGTTCGGCCAACCGTCAGGGCACAGAAGGAGGCCTCAAGAGACAACAAGCGCAAGGTGGCGGCAACGCGCCCAACGGACGGGGAACGCTTCCGCGCGCACGAGGCACAGTCGGAGATTATTGATTTTACTGGTTTGGGCGGGGGCGGCAGCCTCCGCAGCGGTTCGGACGGCATCAGGTGTGGCGGCGGTGGCTGAGGACGCCGGGGCCACGCGAGGGGCCTCGCGAACTTTAAGGGCGTACGTTTCGGACGTGAACGGCCAATCGTCGGGCGGCACGACGGCAGCAATCCCGGGCCCGCTAGGAAGCATCGACTTGGACGGTCGAAGGGCTGACGTCGTGGCCTCCATTGAGGAGGCCATGCTCAAGGCGCCCAAGTACTCCCCTAGCGAGCGGGGGAGCCATCGGCGTCGTAACCGAGAGGCCGGGCTTGGTGGAGAGAGTTCGCCGGCGTCGAAAGAGGTTCTTGGCAGCTCAAACCCGTACTTTGGAATCAAGGGGACGGAGATTAAGAGAGCGGCGCAGCGGTACGTGTCGTTGGCTGAGGGAAAAGAGCTCGCAATGATGAAGCTAGCAATGGCGAAGTTTATCGGGGAGGGGCGGGTGTACACGGGGGCGTCTGTAACGTGTGGTGAGCTCACGTGAAAGCACGTCTGTGACGAGCTGTTGGGTTGCGCCAATCTGGTGGGGCTGATGGTACCCTCTGTGCTTGCTTCTCTTCGACAGTTCGTCGTCGAGATGAGTTGGGGGGAAGACGACCTGGCTCACTTTTTTGAGCACCCGCCAGAGCGTCCGAGCACCGCCGGGTCTGCCTCGTCCGACTGACCTGCTCTGCCGTGCGCACGTCGTCGCCCCTTCGGTAAGAAGCTACTGTTTGAAATGCCCTCTTTAATATGCTGCCCGCTTCAAGAACTGCAGCCACTCCCGCAGAACGACCGACGCCGACATCGCGGCGTCCGACGCCGGCGTCCCGACGGCTGCGGGCGGCGGGATCGCCGCCGCGCCGCTCGCCGCCATGCCGCCCGCTCAAAGCCACTGCGGCGTGGCGGCGCTTTTGCCGCCGCCGACCACCACCCCGACGCCGCCGCCGCCCTCGACGACATCGGCGCTGTGAGCGGCGGTGCGGCGGCGGCGGCGACATGCGAGGGCGAGCGGAGGCGACGACGACGGCGGCGGCAAGGGCGGCGCTTGTGTGCGGGCCGGGGGAGGGCGTTTGGTGGCCGCGCGCAGCGGCGGCGGCGGCGGCGTCGGCCGCGGGGGGTTTAAGACCCCCGCGGTGGCGGCGGGCGGCGGGATCGCCGCCGCGCCGCTCGCCGCCGCGCCGCCCTCCCAGCGCCACTGCGGCGCGGCGGCTATTTAGCCGCCGCCGACCACCACCCCGACGCCGCCGCCGTCCCCGAAGCCATCGGCGCTGTGCGCGGCGGTGCGGCGGCGGCGGCGACACGCGCGGGCGGGCGGCGGCGACGAGGGAGGCGGCGGCAAGGGCGTCGTTTTTGTGCCGGCGCCGTTGTGGCTTCTCATTGTGCGCGCGTGCGGGGCGCTGTTGGTGGTGGCGGCGACGGTTCACGATCTTTTTAATCCTTGCTGGAGGCGTTGGCGGCTGTCCATGGGTTGTGACCGTTTGTGCTTCGGAAGGCCGAGTGTAGCAAGAGATGTGTTTGTCCGTTGCATGCATTTATTGTCTGACGGGACGTACGCGTTGTACCTGTGCACTGCAGCGCGCACGAACCCACGGCACTTGTGTCCCGTGACGTGCTCCAGCGTAGAGTTGATTGTGAGTATAGGCCAGGCGATAAACTGGTCGGGGCTAGACCACCGCTTCAGCCAGCTGCTGCCGACGTAAAACACATCCTCAATCCGGTTAAAGTCCGGAGATTACGGGGGAAGCAACAATACGAAAACACGAGCGGCTGTCACGGCGGCCAAAGCCACTTCATCATGAATGCGAGCATTGTACAGCACAAGCACACATCGATTCGGTTGCTCATCCCACGCCCTCCCGGCCTCCACCGCGTGCATATGAGGCAGAACAAAGTTTGTCACAAGCAAAAGAAAGTCAACAGCGGTCTGCCCCGGGGGAGGACGAGTTATAAACCAATCAAGCAAACGATCGAATGCCATAGCCACAAAAAAGCTCTTCCGCACCCCCGCGCACGGCGCGGCATAGCACTCCGCTCGCTACCCCCGAAGTGACAAAGCCCACTGACGCTGCGCCGAGCGCCCGGCTCGGTGCGCCTCGTCGATGTAGACACGACAGCGCAGTGGAATCTGCCACTGCGCTGCCACCCAAGCCACCCGATGCGCCTCACTTCGCGTGATGCAGGCGCGCTCAGTGACCTTTCGGGTGTACCCGTTGTGGACAAGCACCCGTGCCACAGCCGTCGGGGAGACCACGAACGCCCCGTCCACCTGGGCGGCGACGACATTCACATCGTCGGTGAGCTCTTCCAAAAACAGCTCCGGCTGATCCTCGACAGCTGATAGCACAGCGTCGCGCAGCCGCGGGTGATCGCGGAGGTTGTCAGAGTGGCGGTTCCACTGCGCCGGGCCCTAGTGACACTCACCACCCGTGTCCCGGAAGTACGTCAAAAAGCGGGTGGCGGAGCGCACAGAAATGTTCAGGTCGCGGGCGGCCGATGCGACGCTACGCCCCTGCTCCCGCACCATCCGCACCAGGTGCTCCCTCGTCTCCACAGATTTCATCGAGTGACAGGCCGTGCGACCGAAGAGGGGGGCAGCCAGGTGCGGTCAGATGGTGGCGATGGGGGGGCACAAGACCTTCGGGTTGGCCTTGGGGGGGCACAATACCTTAGGGGAGCGAGCGGGAAACGTCAGCTGAGCGACTACGCGAGTCACGCAGTGCCGGAGATAAAGGCAAGGCACCTGGGATGGGTCCCAGCGCCCGGCGTTTGCCGGCGTTTGCGGCCAGTTTCCTTGCATCTCAGCTTGGATCCGCAGCAGAAGCGATCAAATTTCTGCACTGCGACGCGTTCTTGCATGGGTTCTCTAGAAAACCTCAGAGTGGGCGAGAGACGCCCAGAGCACACGACAGGTTGCATGAACGCGAGCCTCAATAGGAATTGTGGATCAGAAACTCCAGACTTTTCTACCATCCAAGGGGCCACAGGTGTGACAACACACCCAGCCAACCCCACCCAGTCGGGGGGAAGGCGAGCCAGGACGTGTCGCCGGGTAGTCCTGTCGGGGAATACCCGCCCCGGAAGGAAACCCCGAAGAGCACACGCGCACGGCGTCGACCGGGGGAAGACGCCCCGAGCGACAAACACGAGTTGTGTGACCGGAAGTTTACTCGCCCGCGTCGAGGGCCTCGAGGCAACACTCACGCCTCGCCCTCTTATCCCGTCCGTTCCCCTCAGACCCTCCGAAAACCCCCCCTCAGACACCCTCAAGGGACCCTCAGAAAACCCTCCCTCAGACACCCTCAAAGGAACCTCAGAAAACCCTCCCCTCAGGGCACATGGGGCCAGTCTCACTGGAGGGCGGTCGAAGCTTCGGACACCGCCTTGAGTAGAGGCGGGGGAAGGGTGCTACGTGACACCCTTGCGGCGCCCCGGTGTCAGGGGCGCGGTGTAACACTGGTCAATGGTCCAAGTCGGGTTTACACAAAATTAGGCCCTTAACTGGGGGCCTACCCCGGGGATTTACTAGTCCCAGGATAGTCTCGAGATCGCGGTTGTGGTTGGTGAGTCACGGGGCGATCACAAGTGGATCGCCACCGCAATGATTCGAAATATGCGTCAGTAGGACATATTTCTCTCGCGAGAGCCAGTGGCCGTTTCGGACAGACTGGATCCGATCGCCCCTGACGCGAATCCACGTGTCCCCTTTTGACCGGGAGGGACTGGTTCCCCGAGTGTGGGGGCCGGGTGTCCGGCCGTCACAACAGGCGGGACAGCCGCTGGAATGACATCCAACAGAGGCACAAAAAGGTTGAAATGCTGCGCCGAGTCTGGTCAAGCGAAAATGGCAGGTCACTCAATTGTGCGTGCAGTCGTCATGACACAGGCAGGAGCCTCAATTCTTCTCAAACTCCCGAATTGTATAATTGTTCGTTGCACTCGTGTTCCTGTTTGGATTGTCCAAAATTGGGCAGTTTGCAATACTAGAGCAGTTTTCATGTGTGGTGCGTGTCCCAAAAATGATACAGTCGCGTTTTGTGGAAGAGTGACACATCACTGCACGGTGGCAGGCGGGGTGGGGTACGAGAAAACGCTCGACTGGCCTCCTTGGAAAAAGCCTCTCCAGAGACGTTCTTGGCTGACAACTGCTTAGTACCTGCCTGTGGGCCCTGTTCTGTGGAGCTCTCAGATAACCCCGATCTTGGAGCCAGTCTTTTTCAGGTTCTTGGGGTTACAGGTTTGCAACGCCTAAGCTCATGTGCTAACTGGAGCTTCGATGAGGGGTGTCCCAAATCCTGTTTTCTTCAGAGGGGGCTACATGGCGATCTTTTTCACGTCTTTATTAGTAAGGTGGTGCCGTTTTCTTCGTGCACAAATTGTCAGCACATGCCTGCCCTAGGATCCGTGCATTTGATTGGGGGGCGTGATCGTCACCTGTCGAAGCTGCAATGAATGACACTTTCCTCCATGACACGTCAGGAGGTGCCGGCTCTGCTAGTACTTTGAGGGGCCGTTCTGGCAGCGCAGAGTGTCCGAGTGGGTCACATTACATTATCGGACCGCTGCAGAAGGCCAGCGGGCCGAGAAAAAAAAAAAAACCGCGATGTCTGATTTTTGGGACACGCACCATACTGCAGGCCCGATTTCGTTTCTGGCATCAATTCAGAAGTAAACTGGATCTGAGGCCGAGCAGGCACGCCTAATGGTCCATTCCACGCATTCCACGCATAAGGCGCATGGGCGCGACCCATATTTGGGCCCCTAGAACTTCTCACAAGGGCGTACGCCTCGCGTCCCGTTCGTTGTTTCCCCTCTCCGCACCAGCCGCATTGGGCACTGCCTCCGCCCTTCCTTTGCTTGCTACTGCACGCTCCCCATCTATTTCCGGCGGCCGTTCCTCCTGGCCCCAATCACTACACAATGGCCCCTCATCCCGGAACCGTTCGCCGGGCTGCCGCTCGCCGGGCGGCATTTTCCTCCTCCCCCGCTGCCGAAGTGACAGACCGCCCCCTTCATGCCGACATGATGCGGAGTAATGACATCTGGACTGAGGAGGCGGCTACGCAGGATGCCGCTGTCGGGCGGTTGCCCTACGAGGGCCCGGTGCCCTCCGCTGTCCTCAACAGCTCTGATGTGATGCGTGACGACCCCATGCAGATGTGTGACAAACGGGGCATCACGTACGGCGAGGCCCACTCGATCGCAGCTCTGAAGGCCTCCCTCATCAAGTTTAACCGATCTCACAAAGAGCTTTGGGCGGCTGGCATGATTCAATTGGCACTTCACGTGAGTCGGGACGCGCAAGTCGAGCGAGGACACCTTTTGGGATTCCAGGCGGCCACGGTGTACCGCATCCCTCCTCCCCGGGACTAAACCGCTCCCGCTCTCGTCTGCGAGGACGTCCCGCTGCTGTGTGCCGTCGGCGCACCCGCCGCAGCCCGCCGCACCGGCTCGATGGCGGCGCTGCCTATTACCTACAACGCCGTGGGGTGCGATGGCGGCGCTGTCTCTGCCAGTGTGGGTTCCGAAGCGAGCCCATTAGTCGCTGCTTCTGCTGGGGCGGCCAAGAATTCGGCCGCCGGGCAGCGTTCCTGTGCAGCCGACGCCGCGCCCAGCGGAGCCGGGCATGGGCGCGCCGCCGTGGCAGCACGAGATCACCCAGCCGGCGGTGAGGGGTAACGGCCCTCGGGTATTGCGGTCGAGCTGGCCTCGACCCTGCGTGCACGGGAAGAGGCCAGCGACGGCGCCACACGCAAATTAGAGAACAAGATTGACACCCTGATGGGCATGGTGTCTGAAGTCAAAGAAACCGTCCAGGCCAACACCCAGTGCACCACCGCTTACCACGCGCGTATTTCAGGCTCGGTCGTCGCTCTCCTGTTTCGTGGTCCTCGCGAACGTGTGACGCCTCAGGCGCTTTCCAACCGCCCCCGCCAACGCGGCAAGACTGCCGGCGCCCTACCCTTGCCCAACATCATGGCCTCTTCCTCCGCGGGCAACACAGGGAGCAGCGGCTGGGGATTGACGGCCGCTGCTGGGTAAACGACGGGCCAAACGCCGTTCTACCTGGAGATGCTGCACGGCGTCGGAACCGAGCCCGAGTTCGTCACAGCCACAATGAAGAGAACGGGCTTTATGTCGCAACTGATCTACATTGTGCGCCTGTTTCACGTGTCTGCGGGGGAGCCGGGCGTCTTCGGCACCCTTGTGGTGCGGGGGCTGTACACGCAGGTGCTGTGTAAGGCGCGCGACGCCGCCGACGAAGGCCGGCCCGTGGCGCAGATCATCATCAAGAAGGCCGAGAAGGTAAAGAGCATCGCCAAGAACAAGGAAGAGGACTACTTGCGCGTTGCCAACCGGCTGTACATGGTCTCGACAGAGGAGATGGGCGAGTCGGCAACGGAGGCGACGGCCAGCAAGCTGGGCTCCACCAACAGGGACATACAGGCCAAGGTCAACGCCGGCATCAGCGCTCATGCCTCGCCATCGCACGCCCTGCCCTGCGCGACGGGAAGAAAGCCAAGTACGGTTTTCTGCGGATGTTCATCTCGGGGCTGTCGACCCGCAAGGTGCTCGATAACGGCGTGGAGGTCATTTTGTCTCGGTCTCCGTACAAGGAGCGCCTGGCCGAGGCGAAGAGGAACTTTGGACAGATGTACCTCGTGGAGTGTTCCCCGATTGGCATGACCTCTCTCTTGAATTTTTTGTTTTTCTCGACTCTCTGAACATCATGGAAGCGACCGCCAGCACACTCTCCGCCTCCCCTCTCTTCCCCACCTCCGCCCATACCATTGTACCGGAGCGACCGCCGGCGGCCCCCGCCCATTCCGCCTCGTCTGCCACCCTAGCGGAGCGGCAAACAACACCCCCCCATGATGAGAGTGCCGAGACGACCGAGCCGCCCGCCACCGAGGGGCCACCGCCCCCGTACACGCACCGGCCGCCCTTCATCGCCCGGTCTTCGCCGCCGCCCGCCTTCGTCCATCTGGGGGCATCAAAGCCTGGCCCCGCTCTTCTGTGCCGCCGCTGCCGCGGCCGTGGCCGTCGGTGCCGGGACGTCGCTCCCCGCGACGGCTCATGGAAGCGGTCGTCCCAGGCGCCCTGGCACCGCCGCTCCGCATCTCCCTCCGCCGTCTCCCGCAGGCGCTCGGTGCGCCCCCCCCCAGCCAATGCTGCCGGGCGCCGTTTCGGGGGGGCGCTCTCGGGGTCCGCATGGTGCGGCAGGCACGCTCGGCGGCTGATCGGGGCCGCGCCGGGCGTAGCGCGCCAATTACCCGTCGCCCGGGTGGTCGGACAGGCGACGACTCGCCTCAGCGGCTGCCCCCCTGCTGCCCCCCCCCGCCACGCCGCCGGCGCTTCGCCGCCAATCTCGACGACGTGCTGGCGGAGACTCCCGGCGCGGTGGAAGGCTCGCTGACATGTCGGGAGCCGCCGGCGACGCCCGCCCGTCGCCGATCCTCCCCCCCCAGAGCTGCCGCGCGTTGCCAAACTGCGAGAGCGTCGCCGCGGAGGGGTTGTCGGGGCCGCCCCAGCGGCATCCGTGCTGATAGATGGGCGGCGGGTGGCGGCTCGCCCACCAGTGGCGGGGGCGGGGTTGCTGGCAGAAAAGGCCACATGTCGCCTTTCCCAGCGTGTTCCCCTGTAGAGAGAGATGAAGCTAAACGTCATCGGTCAACTCTTTCTCCACCTCCGAGGCTAGACCCCGGGCGTGGCCCTATATACTCTCTCAGGCGTCCTTAGTCCTCTTTGCGGCTGCACGCTGGTGCTCCCTCTCGCACCATACCCCGCAGCCCTGCCCCACCCCCGGCAACATCTAACGCGTCCACGTTCACACGACCAGTGCCCGACACTCCAAAGAACTCCGCAGAACTGTCGACGCGACGGAAGTTTACATCTTTGCTCGAAATTCATTGTCCGGACCTCTTTGTGAGATGACGTTCTTGGTCCACCGACGCTTAGGTGTCAGATGCGAGAGGGACTCCAGTCTGCTCCTTCAAATATCTAGGGCTACTTTTCCAATGGATAGGGACGCTGAAATCAAATGGGAGCCACTGCCCCCGGGCGAGATGCGTAGACCATTTGCTGATAGGGACCAGTCACTACTCGCGGGCGGAAGGAGGCGACAATCTGCCAGCGGGAGGTGGCGGCAACCTTCCGGCGGGGCGGCTGCTACCTGTGGGCATTGTGCGGCGGCGACGTGTGGGAAGGGGGCGCGGACTAGTTTCCGGGGAGCCGTAGACCAGTTGCGGCCGGGGAGTGGCCACCTCACGCGGAAGAGGGATGGCCACTACGTGCAGGCTGGGGGTGGCGATGACCAGCGGGCTTAGGCGACTACAAAGGGTGAGCAGTGGGAGGCATCGATGTGTGTGCGGTGCGTCCCTTGGTTGCGGACTGAGGTGGCAATCACCTGCGGGGGCTGGCCAACATCGCCGGCAGCCGTGCCCACCGCATCTCAGCCGCATCTCACTGCACTTCGGCTGCATTTCTCAGACCATCGCATTTTCGGAAGCTTCGCACGACAGGCCTGCAGATGTCGTCATATGTGAGTCCAGATGC
>Ga0209093_1002566_pt1 | contig 10002 bp, 8 predicted proteins | sample SidtaG_4_FD_187450 | JGI IMG/M metagenome (GOLD analysis project Ga0209093, IMG submission 187450) | Marine algal microbial communities from Sidmouth, United Kingdom - Sidmouth_Male1 metaG (SPAdes) (version 2) | ecosystem: Host-associated > Algae > Red algae > Unclassified | place: Sidmouth...
CGATACTGGAGACATTGGTATTCTCAGCAATGATGGCTATTTGGATATTGTTGGGCGGAAAAAAAACATGATCGTCACCTCTGGTGGAAAAAATATTTATCCAGAAGAACTTGAAAAAGTCTTTTCTGACCTTAACTTTGAGGCTTATTGTGTATTTGCTGGCAGTTATCTTTTTCCTGAGGACCAAGATATTCGAGATCAATTGGTCTTAGTTGCTCAGCTTAGCCAGCACCAAAATGCTACACTCGCTTTGCCTGACATTCAAAAGCAAAACCAATTACTTCCGGAGCACAAACGTATCCAGCATGTTATTTTTTGGCCTGAAGATTTTCCTCAAACAGCAACAATGAAAATTAAACGTCCTGCCCTGGCACGCCGCATTCAAGAATCTGAAGTTTGCCAACTGCGCGCCCTATGAATCACACTGTTCTTATTAATCCCAAGTCTGGGAATATATTTCAGAGGCGCAAGCTCAAGCCCTTGATTAACATGTTTAAAGAGCAGCGGAGCTATGATGTCCATGTCACCCAATCCAAAGAGCATGCCCAGAGCATTGCCAAGGTGGCGTATAAAAATGGATGTCGGTCTTTTTTAATTTTTGGCGGGGATGGAACCATCTTTGATACGCTCAATGCCCTGTACCCCAAGGCATTCAGGGACCCTCCGACCTTTGGGCTTTTCCCCTACGGTTCTGGCAATTCTATGACCTTGGATTTTGCCAAAACAGGAAAACGGACCCTTGAAGCTTTGATCGCTCAAGAAAAAATGCCGTGCGATGTATTGGAACTCAAAACCCAAAAAAGATCTTACTATTTTGCAAACTTGGTCAGCCTGGGCTATGTCGCAGATGTGGCGCGTGTGCGCAATCGCTATTTTAATTGGATGGGTCCTCTGGGTTATGTATTGGCCGTCATCTTGACCTTGCCTGTGATGAAACCCAAAGCTATGACCATAATCCATGATCAAGATGTTCTAGACAAGACGTGGAGTTTTACGTCCTTTAATAATACGCGATTTACGGGCGGAAAAATGATGATGGCACCGCATGCCAACCCATCCGATGGAAAAATTGCAAGCCTCCTGGTGGGTCCCAAAAGCCGATCAGACATCCTCAAAGCCTTCCCCAAAATATTTACAGGCACCCACACAGACTTAAATCAAGTTGCCGCCATGCAAGCGGAAAGCATCGCCTTCCAAGATGCCCTGGCGCAACCCATCGTCATTGACGGTGAAATGTGTTTCGAGACGCCTTTATCAATAACTATACATCGACATGCGCTTTCGATATATGCGTTCAGCATCTTATAGAGCTTTAAGCATTAAATGGGACTATGAAAGAGTGAACTGTAAAGTTTTGTGACCTACTCATGGCCGAGCTCTGCATAAGCTTACGTTCTATATTCGCTTGACCTCATAAGAACGGCTAAAACTTCTTGAGAAGACTTCGCTCCTGTATGACTGGGGCCTAAGCCTGTCGCACTCTGTGCCATTTTTTTCCAGACAAACCCTGCCCCACATGTCCTTTTTTTGAAAAATACTTTTACTTTCGATGACTTACCCCCTCCAGTCGAATGGCACACTCATTGCTTTTAATAGGGTATTCTATTTTTTTATAACAAGGAGACGTATATGAAATTCAATAAATGCTTTTATGCATTGCTTACATCAGGTGCTTTAGCACTGAGCGGATGTGGTGATGGTTCAAACAAGGACGTATTATCCAATGGGGAGGTCACTCTTGAGAAAGCATCTCTTGTAGATGTGACCGCAAACAACGCCCACGCTTATAGCTTTTCTGGCGAATGCCTCAAAGATGGTGAGAAAGTCGTATTAACAGTCAACAAAGCAGCCCCACAGCAGGCGCCAACATGTATTGATGGCACATGGACCGCTATGCTCGATCTTACTGGCCTAAATCAAGACTCTAGCCTCGACGTTACAGTCGCCATCACTGGCTCAAGTGCTGACAGTATTACAACTGTTATTAATAACACCTTTATATGCCCTGATAACTTTGTAGGCGTATCTCCACTTAATGGTTATACATCACAGAGTTTTTGCGCGATGAAGTATGAAGCCAGTTTGGATAGCTCTGGGAATGCTGTTTCAGCTGCGGTTGTTCCTTTCAAAAACTCTGACTCACTGGATCGAACAGAGATTACTCGGCTATGCACCAATAATGGCTTTGACCTGATCTCCAATGATGAGTGGCAAACGATTGCAAGAAATATTGAATCAGTAGAAACCAACTGGGGTAATAGCCAAGTTGGGGATGCATTGGGCCTTAGTCGTGGACACCATGGTGATCCAAATGGCACTATTTCGTCGCCGTCTTCAGACGACGCACTCGCATGTGTGGGCACCGTAAACCCTTCTACAGAGGCTTGTAATTTGAATACTTGGAATGTGTACCGTCGAACCAGCACGCTTACCAACGGAGATATTATTTGGGATCTATCTGGAAACGTATGGGAATTGGTCAAAGACAATATCTCAAGCGTAGGTGACGCCTGGGGCTCAACAAATCATCCCCTTGTTGATTTTGCAACGGCTGCACCTGTCTCTGGTTCATTTATGTTTACAGGAGTTGCAGATAATCAAAGCCGAACGATTGCAGAGCATTTTGGTCCAGCTGGAACTTATGCCAATTTGACTCCTGATTCTGATGGCATTGGACAGCTCTACCCAGAAAATCTAAGCGTAGAAGAATTGCTTAGAGGGTCAGCATCTACAGATACTTCAGCAGGCATATTTGCTGCTGGTTTGGGTTATGCCAAGGTTGATTCCGGCACTGCTGATAACGAAGGCTTCCGTTGCGTATACCGCCCGTAGCCTCATGTTTGTATAAGAAACCTACACTTAAAAATATTTTATTTTTCACCCTCCAGGCCATGCTCTGGAGGGTTTTTTGTATGTCTTTCTTTTTTTCAGATGACCTCTTGCCTGATACATAAGGCGTTACATGTCACGACTTTCAAAAAAACCTGCGGCGCTTCACATTCTTTTTTCTGTGTATGCGTGGCTAGCGGCGTGCGTTTTTTTACCTCTTTTTTTTGTTTTTTTTATGCTCAGTCTCTTGATGGGGTACCAAAAAGGCTATCAGCTGATCCGTTACTTTTATGTCATGCTTTACTTGCTCTGGAGCCCAATCAGGGTGTCGTACCATCCGGACTTTGATCCCAATACACCGTATGTGTTGGTTCAAAACCATGTGAACCTATTGGATGGATTTCTAACAGGTCGGATTAGCCAAAACCCAATTTGCGGTTTGATGCATGCTTGGCAATTTAAAATACCTTTCTATGGATGGATCATGAGACTCTCGCGCGGCATTCCTGTCGATCCAAAGCGCAGGGGTAACTTGCAAAAGATAGTCAGGGAAGCATCCTTGAGAAAAAAGGAAGGGCTCTCTATTATAACGTTTCCAGAAGGTGGACGCACGCTCGATGGCAACCTTAAACCTTTTAAAAAAGGGGTCTTTGTCATGGCCCAGCAGGCTGAGCTTGACGTTGTCCCCGTCACGGTCAAGGGCATTTATCATATCAACCAAAAGGGCTCCTATCTCTTTTGGCCACATCCGGTTTCCGTTGTCGTGGGGAAACCTCGCTCCCTTAAAGATGTTGATAGGGAGAGCCTTCAAGACTTCATATCAGAGCTGCAAGATCACATGCAGTCAGTGCTCAAATGAATTTCAATCATCCTTAGAAACTGATAAGTCACATAAAATCGTGAGACACCACCAGAACACCATTGCCAGTCTTTTGTCACCCTTGTTAGGCCTCCCCCATGAAGATGTGGCAAAGCTGATTGAAGTACCCCAAAAAAATGGGCAGGGAGACTTGGCCCTGGCTTGTTTTTCCTTTGCCAAGACATTAAAACAGTCTCCACAAATCATTGCTCAAAACCTTGTTCAAAATATTCAAAAAAACCCACTTCCTCCAGAGATTGAAAAAGTTCAATGCGAAAGTGGTTATATTAACTTTTTTGTCAATGCCTCTGAGCTCGCAAAATCTATTCTACCCACTTTGCTAAGCTCCGATCAACCCATTGGAAAAAAAGACCCCAACAACGCCAAACCCATTGTAATTGAATTTTCATCACCCAATATTGCCAAACCTTTTTCAATTGGTCATTTGAGATCAACCAACCTAGGGGCATGTTTATCTCGTATTTATATGCACCAGGGCTGGAGTGTTGAGCGCATCAATCACCTAGGAGATTGGGGGACTCAGTTCGGTAAACTCATCACAGCATATAAATTGTGGGGCTTGGATCTTGATCTTTCCAGCGAACCTATTGATAAACTGTTTAAACTTTATGTGCGCTTTCACAAAGAAGAAGAAAGCAATCCTGATCTATTAGATCAAGCAAGGCAAGCTTTTGCAAAGCTAGAAGCAGGCGATCAAGAGACACATAAACTATGGACGATGTTTTGCGACTTTACTAAAAAAGAATTCCAACAACTCTATGCTCAGCTGGGAGTTACATTTGATCACCTGTGGGGAGAGAGTTTTTACATGCCCCATGTGCCTCAATTATTTGAAGACCTTAGATCCAAGCACCTTGTGTTTCAAGACCAAGGTGCTCAGATTATTGATCTTAAAGATCATAAACTTGGTGTTGCCGTTTTACAAAAAGGTGACGAAAGCTCACTTTATATTACACGTGATCTTGCAGCCGCAAGATACCGGTTTGATACGTTTGATTTTGAGCGCATGATCTATGTGGTCGGGAGCGAACAAGCCCATCATTTTCAACAGCTTTTTAAAATACTTGAGCTTATGGGAGCAGCTTTTTTTGATCGATGCGAATATGTCAACTTTGGCCAAATTTCGTTTGGGAAAGAAAAAATGTCTACTCGCAAGGGCAATGTTGTTTTTTTGAAAGATGTTTTGTCTCGAGCACAAGAAGAAGTCCTTAAAGTTATTCAAAGCAAAAACCCTGACCTTAAAGGCCAGGAAGACATTGCAAAACAGGTGGCCCTTGGTGCACTTTTGTATGCTGACATTTCTGCACGGCGCATTAAAAATATCAAATTTGACTGGGATGATATTTTAAGCTTTGAGGGTGAGACAGGTCCATACCTTCAATACTCATATGTTCGCATGCAAAGCTTGATTCGAAAATTTGATCAAGGCCTTAGCTCAGAGCTAAACATGGATGAGCTCAAAGAACCTGAAGAAATCAAACTTGTTAAGCAACTGGCTTGGCTAGAGCATGCGTTAGAGAAAGTCATTGAGCACAACGAACCGTTTTTTCTTGGGAAATATTTAATGGAAACCACACAATGCTTTAATAAGTTTTATCAAAAATGTCGCATTTTAGATCAAGCCGCTCCGACTGCCCATATGCGCATGTCACTGGTTTGTGCCACAGCCCATGTTATAAAAACAGGCTTGGATCTTTTGGGCATTCCAACACCTGAAAGAATGTAGGGTTTATTTGCTAACGGCTTCAACTTTGGCACCTACAACAAACAACTCATATTGTGTTTTTCAAAGGCCCAGAACCTAGACATGTCTGATTGGTGTATTCAAATATTAAAAAATCAATCTTTTGTGCAGGTGTGGGACCTCCAAGAAAAACTCAGGAAAGACATTATAGCAGGTGCAACTCAAAAACACCTTTTGCTTGTCGAGCATCTACCCACGCTTTCGTTGGGCAAGGGCGAAAAAGGACAAAACCTTTCCTTTGATTGGTCTTTTTACCAGGACCAGGGCATGGATGTTGTGGAGGTCAATCGTGGCGGGGCAGTCACCTATCATGGCCCAGGCCAACTGGTGGCCTACCCTATTTTTCACCTTCAAAATGAAAAGATGGGGATCAAAGATTATATTTGCTTGCTTGAAAATACAATTTTAGCTTTTCTAAAACACTTTGAGCTCAACGGCCATCGGAGAGAAGGCCATCCTGGCATATATATAGACAATAAGAAAATAGGCTCAGTCGGGATCCACGTGCGCAAGTTTGTCACCATCCACGGGCTATCCATAAACATCAACCCGGACCTGAAAGCATTCTCAAACTTCACCTCATGCGGCATCCCAGACATAAACATAACATCTATTGCGAACGAAAAAAAAACTGACAACATGGACATAACATACGATGCCTTTATCAAGAGTTTTAATGATCAATTTAATGACTGCTAAGTAAGCATAATCTATTTTATATTTACTTTTTTTGATAAAAAATGTTACGCTCCGCTCATGAAAAATTTACGCATGTTATCTTGTTTTTTTGTATTTGTATTTTCAACCGGGTCGCATCTTACAGCTTCGGCCCAAGACCTTGACCAAGCACCTGATATCAAAAATTACTGGCACCTTGCAGGTCCTGATGAAGGTTCCCAAGGCGTCAATGCGATTAAGCTAGGAGCAGAGCTTACAAAAACGCTTAGCTCATCAAAGCGTGAAAAGCTTGGAAAAATTATGATTGCAGTCATTGACAGTGGCACAAATATCAATCATGACGCAATTAAAGATTATATTTTTACAAACAAAAAAGAGATTCCCAATAACAACATAGATGATGATAACAACGGATACGTTGACGATCTACATGGTTGGAATTTTGTGGGGACCCGGCGCGATGGAACATTCATTGATAAAGATAGCCTAGAAATTGCTAGGGAAGCCCATCAATGCACAGTGTTCTTAAAAAACCCTTCAAAACACAAGTTCACAAATGAAGCGAATATAATAACCTACTGCAAAGATTTACTTAAAAACTTTGACTACCAAAACAAAGACTTAGATGAAGTGCTCAAAAAAGTTCGGAAAGTAGACGAAGGTATAGCTTCAGTTAAAAAAACCATTAGAGAAGAAATAGGAGAGCCTGCATTAGAAAAAGATCCCAAGCTCTTGGGTAAGGTCTTAAAAGAACAATTCGCAAATGGTCTCAATCAAGATCCGCGCTTTAAGCAACATTATGATACCTATCTTTACAGTCCAGAAGCTTGGCTTCCATTGAAAAGGCTAGAGGAATATCGAAAGGCTAGGGGCTCAAGCTTGCTCGCAAAGAAGACATTTGGATATACCGTGGGCAAAAAATATGGTTATGGCTCAAATAACGTTGCAGGCCCTGATGATTCTCATGGCACAGCCACTAGTGGCCTTACTGTTCAAATGTTTGAACAGGTCTATGGCAAACCAACTGCCAAAAATATTTTAACCATTCTTCCAATTACAGCCGTACCCAAGGGTGATGGTGACGAAAGAGACATAGATGTAGCCAACGCGATCGAATATGCCATTGCGATGGGTGCCAATATTATAAATATGAGTTTTGGGAAAGATGTTGGATCTATCCTGTCAGGCAAGTTACTCGTAGATCGCGCGCTTGCAAAAGCAGAGCAAAAGGGCATTATGGTATTTCATTCAGCTGGAAATGATGGCCTTGAACTTACTTTAAAAAACAACTTCCCAAACAAACTTAACTCCATTTCAGGTGAGCAGTTTTCTAACTTTGTTGAAGTTGGAAATTCAACCAATGAATCTGTATTTGAAAATAACAATATACCACAAAGAATGAAAGGGTTAGGCGCCTATAAATCAAACCATGGTCAACTGGTTGACTTTTTTGCACCTGGCAAAAATATTTTGGTGGCAGGATTTGACCCTCAAGGTAAAGAAAAAAGCCGTGTTTTTAAGCACCCAAAAGAAGGCGTAAAGCCTGACAATATAAACAACTATGCTTATAGGTACTCTAAAGGAGGTACAAGTCTTTCTGCTCCTATCGCGGCGGCAACTTATGGCATCACTTTATCATTATCGGAAGTTTTTAGTTCAAGTGAATTAACGCCTATTGAAATTAAGAACTTGCTCCTTCAATCAGTTCGAGATGATCTTGGAGGTGAGCAAGTTGCTTTTTGGGGCAGACTGTATCTTCCTACCTATGGTTATAAATATTCTCGTATGACCGAAGGTGTTGATTTTGAAAAAAGTGTTATTCCTTTTGGAGAAGCTTCAGCTGCTGGTGGCATTGTTGATGTCTACAAAGCATTCCTAGCATTCAAGGAATAAGTTGCTATTGGAAACAATACACATATTACTGAGGGCAATAACTAGTATAATATTATAAAGTATAGTCTGTATGAATTTTGGTAAATTAGATCATAAGGCAAGAGAAGCGATACGAATCAAAGCGGTAGAAGCAATTGTAAAACAGGGGATGACCCAAAGCGAAGTTGCAGAACTTTTTGGAGTTGGAAAAGTATCAGTCAATCGTTGGATGAAGTGATACCGAACAGGAGGCAAGCGTGGTTTGAGAACCAAGACTATAGGGCGGCCTCCAAAATCTAGTAAGTTAAAGCCATTAGAATGCGAGTGGTTAGTAAAAAGGATTACTGACAAGACGCCAGATCAATTGAAGCTTCCATTTTATTTATGGACTAGGGAAGCTGTGGGAGACCTAATTAAAAAAAAGTTTAATGTGGTGGTATCAAGATGGACAGTAGGAAGAATGTTAAAGAAGTAGGGCTTAACACCTCAAAAGCCAGCTAAGAGGTCGTATTTTCAAAAAAGTTCCGAAGTAAAAAAGTGGTTAAAGGAGGAATATCCTGGCATAAAAAAGCGTGCAGTCAAGGATAAGGCGAGTATACAGTAGTTAGAGGAGATGGGAGCACGAAGTGATGATCAAGTGGGAAGGACATATGGCAAGAAAGGCAAATCACCCACAATAGAAGTTTCAGGCAATAGGTTTAGGTGCAACATGATTGCAAGTATTAGCAATTCTGGGTTTTTATCATTTATGATGTTTACGGAAAAATTTACTCAAGATGTATTTATTAATTTTTTGAAACGTCTGACGCGAAAGAAGAAGAAAAAAATATTTTTAGTAACAGATGCTCATCTAGTCCATAGAGACAAGAGAGTAAAGAAATGGTTTGAAGAAAATAAAAAGAAAATTGAGATTTTCTTTTTGCCAAGTTACAGCCCTGAACTTAACCCAACAGAATATTTATATCATGATGTAAAGGCCAATGCAGTTCGGATATAAAGGGCAACAAATCAAAAAGAGCTTGTGAGTAATATTTCTAATTTCCTTGAAACTAAAAAGCAACGACCAAAAAAAATAAAAGCATACTTTAAAGCCAGTCATGTTAAATATGCATCTTAAAATAAATTATACTACTTAATGCTCCGAGTAATATATCGCAAGACACGTATTCACAGAGGATAACTTTCCTTTTATGTTAAGCCAAAGCTTTGGTAAAATTTCAGTTTCCTTCCCCTTAGCAAATGGCCTGTAAAAATTTGCTGCCATAAGCGCACATGTTATGCTCAGCGTATTGTGTTATTGTTTCAGTCTATGATCCGGTGTTTTTTTGTCGGAATGTACGGCATTAACAGCCTCTGATAAAACCAAGCAGGCCAACAAAAACCCGAACCGAAAGGCTAAAGCAACACAGAAACAAAAAGCGCTTCACCTATTGCACCGTACGACATTTGGCCTTACTCTCCAACAGATGCAATGTATCGAACGCCAAGACAAAGAAGGGATCAAGCAATGGCTTGATATGCAATTCAACCCTGATCTCAAAGCTTTTTCTAACTTCACCTCATGCGGCATTCCCAATGTTGAGATGACATCCATACTTCACCAAAAAAAACCAACCACCATTGATCAATCTTTTGACGTCTTCATTCAAAAGTTTCAAAATGCATTTTAATCCCAGTTGAGGTAGCACTATTGAAACGGTATCTGCGTATCAGGTATCTGAATTGTCAACCTGCCCTAAGGTTGATATAAACCACCATTGATGCGCGATACACGGGGAGATATGCAAGCCATAACCCGCAAGGGTTTTATGAGTTAACTTTTATACCATCCAAAGCTCGATCAAAATCCAGACACCCCAAAACCACTTTTGGTTTTTTTGCATGGGTGTGGAGAAAGGGGCAGCGGCTCTGAAGATGAACTGATGTCTAAAGTCATCAGGCATGGACCGTTTAAACATATTCAAAACAAATCATGGCCAAAGAACTTCCCTTTGTTGTT
>Ga0209093_1002568_pt1 | contig 9999 bp, 4 predicted proteins | sample SidtaG_4_FD_187450 | JGI IMG/M metagenome (GOLD analysis project Ga0209093, IMG submission 187450) | Marine algal microbial communities from Sidmouth, United Kingdom - Sidmouth_Male1 metaG (SPAdes) (version 2) | ecosystem: Host-associated > Algae > Red algae > Unclassified | place: Sidmouth...
TCGTAATCTATTGATTATCATCCCGATAATTATCGGGATAATTTTATTAACATAATAAAACATGTAAATAATTATTTTTTATAAAAAATTAAAAAAGAGGGATTTACCGAATTTCCCAATTCCCTAATTTCCTCTGTCCAAAGTCTAATCACTTAGGAACGTTCAAATAATAAAAGTAATTTGTTCGCTGAGTGAGGATAAAAACCCAATAAATCCTACCCAAATCACTTTGAGCCATTGTTTTTGATGAAACAATTTATTTCCAAACAATAATTAAAACTCCCTTAACGTTTGTACACCAAATTCTTAAATTATTCTTAAAAATACGTCCTTCATTCGTCGTCTTTTATTCTACGAGAATACAAAACGCAGAACGAAGAACCAAGAACAAAGAACGCACAACATGAGGCGATTTTTTTTCAGTATTATTGCTCTTACCATACTTACTATACCTGTTTTCGCACAAAAATACAGCAATGCCTTTTTGGATATTGGTGTATCGGCACGGAGTCAGGCAATGGGCAATACACAAGTAGCATCCGCAAATGATGTAACCGCGAGTTTTTGGAATCCTGCCGGACTTGTAAATATTGACCCCGACATTGTACAGGCGGGTTTTACACACTCTGAGTGGTTTGCCGGCATCGCGAATTACGACTATTTTGGAATCGCCTCGCCTTTGGGTACGCGATCTACTGATAAGACCAAAGCGAAACGCAAATTCAACGATGCAGTGGGATTTTCTTTTATTCGATTTGGTGTGGACAATATTCCAAACACCTTTGAACTGTATGATGATGATGGCACGCTCAATTACAGCAATATTACCTCCTTTTCGGCGGCGGATTATGCCTTGGTATTCAGCTACGCCCGTAAGCTGCCTATCGCACAATCCAAAGGTTTGACAGGCGTAAATATCGGTGCAAATGCCAAAATTATCCACCGCAAAGTCGGTCCTTTTGCAAACGCATGGGGCTTCGGGCTGGATTTGGGCGCACAATACAATATCAATAGCTTGCGTGTCGGCTTGTTTGCCAAAGACATTACTTCTACCTTCAATGCCTGGAATTTTGATTTCACGGAAAACGAAAGAGAAATCTTACAACTCACTGATAATGAACTCCCTGAAAGTAGTGTTGAAATCACTAAACCTTCGCTCGTACTTGGTGTTGCATACGATAAGCGTTTTTATTTGAGTGGAGAAAATCAAAATCGAAAATCGCGCAAAGGACCATTTGTGCAGCTATTGGCAGAAGCGGATTTGGTAACAACTTTCGATGGGCAGCGCAATGTACTTGTCAGTGCCAATCCTATCAGTATAGACCCGCGTGCAGGGCTTGAGATTGGCTATAATGACTTGATTTTCTTGCGGGGCGGTGTGAATAATTTCCAACGCGCCACCGATTTTGATGATAACGAAATATTGACCATACAGCCAAATGTCGGTGTAGGTATCAAACTCTTTGGCACCTTCAAAATCGACTATGCTTACCCGATGGGCAGGCAGGCATTGACCGAAAATTCGCATACGATTAGTCTGACCCTAGACCTCAACATCCCACGTCTAATGGAAACCATGCGACGAGCGTCGTAGGGTTGAAATGTAAAATTTAAAATGTAAAATAATAAATGTAAAAGTAGTGCGCTTCGCGCAATGTTTTACGTCAAAACACTTTTACGTTTTACATTTCAAAAACCATTGTTCCATGTCCAAAACCGCTATCTGCTTTTTTGTATTTCTTTTTGCGGGCGTCAGTTGCTTGCAAGCACAAGCTCCCAAGTTTAGCAACGAATTTCTCAATATAGGTGTAGGTGCTAAAGCACATGGCATGGGCGGTGCACAAGCGGCTACCGTCGGTGACGTGACCGCGATGTACTGGAATCCCGCAGGTTTGGCAGACGTGCGCGTATCGTTTCAGGTATCGGCAATGCACGCGGAGTGGTTTGCAGGTATCGGACAATTTGACTACCTCGCGCTCGGCAAACCCGTCAAATTTGGTAATACACGCGCCGTACTTGGTTTTTCAGCCGTGCGCTTTGGTGTCGATAACATCCCCAATACACTCGAACTGCTGGATTCTGACGGAAGTTTGAATTTTGACAATATTACCTCCTTTTCAGCAGCAGATTATGCCTTTAATGTCGCCTACGCGCAGAAATTATTCATAAAAGGTTTGCAAATTGGAGGTGGTGTAAAAGTGATTCGCCGACAAGCCGGCACTTTCGCACAAGCCTGGGGTTTTGGAGCTGATTTGGGGGTACAATACAATCTGAAAGACCAATGGCATTTTGGATTTACTGCACACGATATTACTTCCACTTTTACTGCTTGGGATTTTTCATTTACAGAGGACGAACGCGCCGTTTTTGAATTGACCGATAATGATATTCCCACAAGTTCGGTGGAAATTACAGTGCCAAAATTTACGCTCGGCGTTGGTTATACCACTCAATTTGCAAAAAAAATAAAACTGCTCGCAGCACTTGATATGGACATCAATACCGATGGACAACGAAATGTCCTCATCAGTAGTCCGACATTTAATATTGACCCGAGAATGGGGCTGGAGTTGAGTTATGCCAATATCGTTTCGCTACGTGGCGGCATCAATAATATACAACGGGTGCTGGACGACAATACGAATGGCGCAGACAAAATGCTCATTTTTCAACCCAATGCAGGTATCGGTCTGCAAATTCCTCAAAAAAGCGACGACCAGGAACAACGTTATATCCGATTGGATTATGCTTATACGAATTGGGGAGGCGCGGAAGAAAGTTTGTACTCGCATTTGGTGTCTTTGGTGCTGGATATGCGGGTACGTCGATTGGCTCGAAATCGGAAGTAGGATATATTTTGAAATGTAAAATGTAAAATAATAAATTTAAAATGTAAAAGTTGTAGGACGCGAGCTGACGTGAATCATTTATTGATTTTTAATTATTCACGTTTCGCTGAAATTAAACGTAAAATTGATGCGTAATGCCCCCGTAAAGACGGTTTTAACCGTCTCGTGAAAATCTTTCACTTGACAACTAAAATAGTCATTACAGGTCGCTTCATTTTAAATTAAATTATTTTTACGAATAAACATTTCTGAAAATCAATATTTCGTGTACGTACTACAAGCACTTTTACATTTTATATTCCCAAAAACCACCAAAAAAATCTAAAAAACAAGATCCCCCTTCAATCAAAAAATCGAAAATCAACAATCACAAAATAATTCATTTTAGATATGAAAAAGATCGCAATACTCGCACTCGGATTATTATGGTTTGCTGTTGGTGTGCAAGCACAAATGTACGTCAATAGTGATACGCTTTACGGCAATGAATGGATTAATTACGACCAATCACATCGCAAAGCCTATATCACGGCAGATGGGGTATATCGTATTCCATATCAAGCATTGGCAAGTTCGGGCATACCGGTGAGTTCTATCTCCGCAGCCAATCTACAGCTTTTTGCCAATGGGGAGGAGTTACCAATTTATACTTCGGGGAACAACCTGACGAATGGTAGCGGCTATATTGAGTTTTATGCCGAAAAAAATAAGGGCGATTTGGACAAACACATGTACAGCTCGCAGAACGATTTGTTCAATCCTTATTATAGCATGTACACTGACTCGGCAGCCGTATTTTTGACGTGGAATAACTCTACCGATAACCAACGCTTTGCCAATACTGCAAATGACCTCAGCAATCCTCCCGCGCCCGAATCGTTTTTTCTGCATGAAGTCGTGAAATTGGACGGTAGCCAAAAGTATAATAAAGGAATCGAAAACGGCGAACAACGGGAATCCACCTTTTCGCCCGGAGAGGGTTTTGGCAACTCATTTACAGCAGATAAAACCTATAACCTGACGCTGGACAACATCGTTTCGGGCGGTAGTGGTGCGCGATTGGAGATGAATTTTGCGGCGGCTGATGATGTGCAGCACAACGTTAATTTGAGTGTCAATGGCAGCAATATTTCTGTGGATGACCCGATTTTCTCCAATTACAAATTGTTTACTATCGACCAGAGTATTCCGACAAGTTTATTGACAGGAGCTACCGATGTTCGGCTCTTTGGGCAAGCGGGTTCTACTGATAGATATTCGATTGCGTTTGTGAAAATTAAATATCCAAGCAGCTTTAATTTTGGTGGCGAAAATACGTTCAAATTTAATATGCCAGCAAGCGATAGCAAGCAATATTTGGAAATCAGTAGCTTCGATTATGGCAGCCAACCGCCTATATTATACGACCTCACGAATGGCTTACGTATTCTTACGAATGTATCGAATAATACCGTTCGTATCGCGCTTCCCGCGTCAAGTGCTGACCGCCAATTGGTCTTGGTAGCACAAGGCGCAGCAACGGATATCAGTGGTATGATTCCCGTGAATTTTACCAATTACTTCGATACACAAGGCGATTTTGTGATTTTGACGCACGATAAATTTACACAAGGCGAAAATTACGCCCAACAATATGCCGACTATCGCGCCACTACGGGTTACGAATCTGTACTGATTAAGATGGAAGAATTGTACGACCAATTTGCCTATGGTATCAGCAAGCACTCCATGTCGATACGAAATTTTACGGGATTCTCGCTCGAAGCATGGACGACTAAGCCCAAATATCTGTTTGTTATCGGCAAGGCGCGTCCTTACTACTCTGTACGTCACAATTGGAACGAACAGCCTGCATATAGCCCCACCTTCGGGCACGACCCGTCAGACAACCTCTTGACAGCTACCATGACTTCCGATGTACCGCGTATTCCTATCGGACGTATTCCCGTTACGACTGAGAATGAGGTGCGTATTTATCTGAAAAAAGTACAAGCATTTGAAAATAATCAAAATCTACCACAAACCATCGAAGATAAAGCATGGATGAAACGCGTGATTCACTTGGGCGGTGGTGATGTTGCTATTCAAACGACTATCAAGAACAACCTTGAAGATTATGAAGAAATCATCGAGGGAGACGCCTATGGTGCAGATGTAAGTTCTTTTTTCAAAAATAGTTCTGACCCCATTCAAATTTCGACTTCTGACTTATTAGATTCGTTGATAAATGATGGGTCGTCAATGATTACTTTTTATGGTCACTCTTCACCAAACAGTTTTGATTTTAACTTGGATTCGCCCGAAAATTATGACAATGTAAATCGCTACCCTCTGATACTTTCATTGGGTTGTTATAGTGGACAAATACACCAAAAAGCCAAAAATCTCGGTGAACGCTTTGTATTTGTAGAAGATAGAGGCGCGATTGCTTTCCTCGCAACGGTGAGCCTTTCAGGATTGCCTGCTTTGGATGTATTTGCAGAACGCTTTTATCAAAGATTAGCAGTTACTAATTACGGTCAAGGAATTGGTGACATTATAAAATCTGTTACTCAACAACTTGAAGATCAAGGTGTTGGTGTCAGCAATCGTATCGTATATCAGCAGATGACACTCAATGGCGATCCTTCCATTCGCCTGAATACTGCTCCCGCGCCGGATTTCATTGTCAAGCGATCTTCTATAGTGTTCGCTCCCACGAATCCCGATGCAAATGATGATTTTGAATTAACATTTACCGTAACAAATATAGGACGTTCTGTATCCGACCAATTCCGCTTATTAATTGAGCGTATTTTGCCCACAGGTGTAGAAGTGACAGTGGTAGATGAGATGGTAGATTCACCGAAATTTGAACGCGAATACAGTTATACCATCGAACCGGAAAATGGCTCCGTAGGTCTCAATCAATTCAGAATCACGGTAGATGCCGGCGAAAATATTACTGAATTGCCCGACCCACAAGCAGAAGATAATAATACCGAAATCGCCGATTTATTCATTTTCTCAGACGATATAGAACCTGTTTATCCGTATGATTTCAGCATCTTAGGCTCGTCGAGTGACTTAGTGTTGAAGGCATCTACTGCTAATCCTTTCGCAGCCGAGCATACCTATCAATTAGAAATTGATACCACGGAATTATTTAATAGTCCGGTGTTGAAAAGTACTGAAGTTGTACAGCCCGGCGGTTTGATTGAGTGGACACCCAACATTCCCCTGATGAATGAAACGGTATATTACTGGCGTGTTCGTGTAGATCCCAATGAAGTGCCGGACGCGCTCGGCTGGCGTGGACGTTCTTTCGTTTATCTCAATGGCGAAAATCCGGGATGGAATCAGTCGCATTATTTTCAATTCCTCAAAAATCGTTTTAATAATATAAAATATTCTAATCGTCATTTTGAATTCATTGATGATAATATTGAAATAGAAGTCAATAATGCTCATGTAGGTGTATTGAATACCAATGAGATAGACTTCTCTGTGAATGGTTCGCGTATTTATGATGTAGAAATTTGTGAGAAAAATGAGCAGGGCATGTACATTGTTTTATTCGATGAAAATTTGAATGCCATTCAGAATGTACGTCAAAATGCCTCTCAAAATCTTGGCTTGTATAGTTCATTTATATGCAAACCAACCTCATCCACTTTCCTCTACCCTACCGATACCCCGCAGGGGCGTCAGAATCTTCAAAATTTCCTGACGGGTATCGTTCCTTCACTGCCTGATGTGCGCTATATGATGGCGTACAGCCTCAATGATTACATGCCGGAAGCATGGACGCCCGGGCTTTCAGGTGCATTTGCTGCACGCGGTTTGATGCAAGTGCCGACCACCGAAGGCGCACCATATGCAGGTCTGGTCGATTTGGAAACGGGTATGGCTATTGGCGAAGTATCGGCTGCGGATGAAAGTGGGGTTATTGATGCTATACTTACCGTTGAAGGAAGCTGGACGGAAGGTGTGCTGGCTTCTACGATTGTCGGTCCGGCAGCAAGTTGGGGTTCTATGCACTGGGATACTTCAGAAGAAGAAGCCGATGATGAAGTAAAGGTCAGGGTGTATGGTATCACGCCCGACGACGAACGTGAAGTGTTGTTTAATACTATCACACAACATGATTTTATATTTGAAGGTGGAAATAGCATTGATGCTGCTGCCTATCCGCGCCTACAATTGGAATTTGACATCGCCGACCCTGTGGAAGCTACGGCAACTCAATTGGAGTATTGGCGTGTGATTCACGAGGAATTGCCCGATGTTGCATTACGTCCTGATTTGGTATTTACCTTTGAAAGTGATACCATTCGACGCGGTGAAAATCTACGCATGAAAATCGCCGCCGAAAATATCAGCCAGAACGATATGGATAGCTTGTTGATGAGTTATAGCATCGTTAGCAACAGCAATAATGTTATTTCGATGACGGACAGACTGCGTCCGCTTGCGGCGGGTGATACTTTGATTGCCTTCCTTGATGTCGAAACCAAAACCCTCAATGGCGTCAACCAACTCATCGTCGAAGCCAATCCGAATGAAGACCAACCCGAAGCCACGCATGTCAATAATATTGCGATTCGCTCTTTCTTTGTAGATGGCGATAAACTGAACCCGATATTGGATGTCACCTTTAATGGTCAACACATTATAGATGGGGATATTGTTTCCTCGAATCCTGATATTGTGATTTCGCTACGTGATGAAAACGAATATCTTGAATTGGCAGATACTTCTTTATTCAAAATTTTGATGAAATATCCGGGAGAAAGTGCCTTGCGTCAGGTTTCGTTTGATAGCGACCTGATTACCTTCTACCCTGCCGAACGTGGTGCAGAAAATAAAGCGATTATTGAATTCACGCCGAATTTGGAACAAGATGGTGTGTATCAATTATTTGTACAGGCAGAAGATGTATCAGGCAATCAGTCGGGTGATTTGGACTATAAAGTTTCCTTTGAAATCGTGCGTCGTACAGGCGTGACCAATGTGTTGAATTATCCGAATCCGTTTACGACCTCTACGCGATTTGTATTCACACTGACAGGTGCTACTGTACCGGATTACATGAAAATTCAAATTATGACCGTCACCGGAAAAGTCGTCCGCGAAATCACTATGGAAGAACTCGGCGACCTCCATATCGGTAATAATATCACAGACTTCGCATGGGACGGCACCGACGAATATGGCGATAAACTTGCCAATGGTGTTTATCTCTACCGCGTCGTCACGAAAGATAGCGATGGGCAAGAATATGAGCGTTTTAATAATAATACGAATCAATTTTTCCAAAATGGATTTGGGAAGATGTATTTGATGAGGTGATTGTTGGATTGCTTGATTGTTAGATTGTTTTTTATTGCAATTTATAAATATGGCACTACGGCGAAAATTGTGGGTAAATAAACTTACTGGACTTTGGACAAAAAGGGAATTAGGGAATTGAAGAATTAGGTTTAAATTCGTAATAAATTGATTATCAACTATTTATTTTTATTGTAAATAAAAAACATGTGTTTTATTTTACTTTGTAAAAAAATTAAATAACAAGGTTTTACCTAATTCCGAATTTCCCAATTACCAAATGTCCAAAGTCTAGGTTTAGGAACGCGAAAAAAAAGTTATATCAGAAAAAAATAAAAAATTTTCGTTTTAAGGGTTGCGTAAGTCAAAAAACAATCATACTTTTGCACTCGCTGAAACAAACACAACGGTGTTACGTATAACAAAGCACAACAAAAAAAATAAAACACCTCAAAAATAAAAATGTTGGTCTGGTAGTTCAGTTGGTTAGAATACCTGCCTGTCACGCAGGGGGTCGCGGGTTCGAGTCCCGTCCAGACCGCTTTGATTTTTATAAAGCCTTGCAAATCATTGATTTGCAAGGCTTTTTTAATTTTAGTAGACTAAATTAGTGACACTTTTTTATCATCAAAGGCTAAAACTGTCACCTACACAAATTTTACTTTCATTTTACTTATTATCGGCTTTCAAAAGGGTGCAGGACAAATTTTTAATCTGCCTCGTACCGACGACTTTAGCCGTCGCGGGAAAGTACCGAGCCACTTGACGGCTAAAGTCGTCAGTACAGTGGCATTTCAAAATAAAATTAAAAATTTGTCCTGCACCCTTTCAAAAGATGAAATGAGAGTTTATTCATCGTTCAATATATTCCCTAATCTCTCTGTATTTTTGAGTGACCTAGTATTTGCATAAAAAATAGGGTGCGAAATAGGCTTTTTCGGCTTCGGACACAGCCGCCCTCTGCTATCGCGAGGATCTTCTAAACTGCCAAAATGCTCATTATAAACATCTAATGCCTGATTTATTCCTTTTTGTATATCGAATTATTTTATGCAAAAAAAACACTTTTTAACAATTATTTTTATGCCATTGCCACAATGCCTGTGCCAATGGCGCAATACTCGCTTCTCCCTCCATGTATGCCCCAAAACGAATTTTGATAATCTCATACTTGCCTGCCGCCTCCACACGCGGCACGATACCCGCTTCTATCAAGGAGCTTTTTCCCAAACCCGACTTGCCATACAGCACGACGCTTTGTTCGAGGTCTATCAGTTTGGAGAGGTCTGCAATATCCCCATCCCGCCCGAAGAATATATCTTGTTGGGCAGTCTCGAATGGCTTGGAGCCGGGATATCTGCGTCGTTTGGTCAATTTTGAATGAATTTTGAATGAATGAATTACAATGAGTGAATTTTGAATGAGTGAATGTTTTTAACGTGAATCTTTTGCTTGCTCGATAAGTGCTAATACTGTTTCTACAATTTTTGCGTATTCGACATTTAGTTGTGCTTGTTCGACTGTATTACTATGTTTTGAGTGTTCGTATCTGGTGAATCGTCCTTTTATTTTGACGACTTCGTTTTCGAGTGCTGTGCCTTTTGTGTAATTTTTGAGTATTTCGAGGGTTTCTTTGATTTTATCATCGCTGATGAGGGCTTTCATGGTGTCAATCCGGTCATATTTTGTTGGTGTTGAGTTACCTCTTAGTGTGTTTTTTTGCTCAAATCTATCGTGCAGTTCGTTCACAAATTTCTTTATCGTTATATCGTGGTCGATGAAATGAATTTTGAATTGTTGGTCGCAGAAGTTGCGAATATCGTCGGTGATATTTTGGTCG